>Ga0209208_10000372_pt1 | contig 56875 bp, 40 predicted proteins | sample S1TSphfallax_3_FD_187694 | JGI IMG/M metagenome (GOLD analysis project Ga0209208, IMG submission 187694) | Host-associated microbial communities from peat moss isolated from Minnesota, USA - S1T2_Fd - Sphagnum fallax MG (SPAdes) (version 2) | ecosystem: Host-associated > Plants > Peat moss >... | reverse complement strand
GCCCCCCTACCTCTTCTGATTGGCAATTATAGCCCCCCCCCTCACCCCCCACCCCATTTTGGTCCCACCCTTTTGCTAGTGTGTCTGCACTTGCATTGCTCCCAAATTGATTACCTCATTGATATTGTTGCTTCCTAACTCAATCAGCTGTGGGTCCAAGATTTATCAGTTCCTCATTTAGGCAAAACCCAAACAATGGCCTTCCACACTTGCCTTTTGTATTTGGCTTTCTTTGCAATGGTCTTCACTTTTTTCCCCTCCTCTGTGTGAGACGCTAAATACCCACCCCCTCAAGCTCTGTCTGGCACCTTTTATTGTCCTGACAGTGCAGCCATGCGGAGAATCGCGCTGTTCTGTCGCAAGGTTTTCATTTTTTTGTAGCGGGGGGGGGGGCGGGTATTTAGCATGTCCCCCGACCCACCCCTCTAACATGGTGAAACCCATGTTAGTTCCTACCCAGATATATGTGCCTTGGACAGGGCCCATTCCGGTGGGGAAGGGGGGCTTGATACCATTTGTATTAATCTCTGGAATGGGCCATTTCCAGCCCATTTCAGAGGGTAGGACAAAGGGTACGACAAGAATATTGACACCCTTGACTTCCCCTCTGGAATAGGCCAGTTCCAACCTATTCCAGAGGGTAATACAAAAGGTAAGACAACAATATTAATACCCTTTTCTTGCCTTCTGGAATGGGCTGGGCTTCACCCTATTCCAGTATGTAATCCGGGTGATGTGGATTATTCTGAAACATTGGATCTCAATTCTGACACCTGAGCTGTTGATGTACAGAATCTTCTCAAATGGACTACTATAAGATTGTAATCCACAAATAACTCAAACCATTCTGTTTTGTAATCTGCTGAGGGAAGTGCAAGAATAATCAATGACAACTGGCTTTATGTGCAGATTGTTGGTGTTGGAAAATCAGATTCTGTTTGTGAAAATTTTGAGGATTTTTTGTGTTTGTTAATAAAGTTCTTGTTCAGTTAAGTAAACGTGGGTTTTGTTCGCCTTCTTTTTTTTTTGGGTGTAACTGTTGAAAATGATGTCCCCAGGTGAAACCTTCTTACAATGTACAGAACCCAAATTGGCATTTTCAAAGAGGGGAAAAAAAGAAGCATCCCCCTTGGAATGATGAATATGGTTCACAAAAACTGAAGCAAATAATACAGATGCAAATTGAGTTCCTCCCTTCTGTCCAACCCTCACCCCTCCCCCACACACCTCAATGAAGAGTGCAGTCAACTATATGCCTTCTACAACAACACAAATGATTCTTGGTATCTTGTCATTGTAGGCATCGAACTGATTATTGTTGTGCTCGTCCGAAGATTGCATGTACACCCAACCCATGGGCCAACACCCAACTCTTCTATAATTTGAACCAACCCCAACCGGAGTGTGAACAACTAACTAGATGGTCTGGAAAGTTGAGTATTAGTACTACTTTGGGGGCCATTGCACTCATGCAAAGATGGTCAGTAGTTGGGTCCCAGGCAGCTTACTTGCCATCCAACTCACAAACAAAGACATCAAAAGAATCCAAATCCGATTATTCTCTTTGCAGTCCAATTCCCAGTCATCATCAGCCTATCCTGCTCAAAGTTTTAATGAAAAACCCTCTAAAATTATTCCCATAAAATCTTAAAAAGCCCTTAAAATTATCACCCTAAAATGATGATAATTTGCTGTTTTATCTGGAGGTGGCATTAGTCAGTGTTCCTCTAGAACATATTTTGGAGACTCTTTATCAAGATCATTCAAAGCCTGGCCAAAGTGAACCAACAACTCTACCAGTGCACCGTGAGGGATGGATGGATGATGGATGGACAGGAGACTTTTTCATTGGGTTCCTGTTTCTATATTTAGCTTAGTTGCTAATCTTTATTATCTACCTACTAACAAGTTAACAATCCACTACCCCTGAGCTATGTACTGACATCTATTTACATATCCTTACTTACTAAACACCTATTTTCCTACCTATCCTATCTACTTAAAACAAAACAAACATTGAGTGGAAATGATCACTAGGTATTTTGAAAGCCTGTGTTGATGGCCTTATAATTCAAATGCATAAGAAGTAAGTTGTAGTATTATTTATTTCACCCAATTTCATAGATGTGATTCTCATGCCAATGATCAAAGAAAGATATGTGCATGAATGGCCCACTTATATGAAAACAAACTTACACATGGGTGGCTTTTTTGATCGATTGATTGTTGAACTCTCAGAGTGCAACAACTTGTAGTAAAAACTTACGCTGTTTACAAATGACACATTGTACTCCTCACTCTTACCAATTTATCTGATCCATAGGCCAAACTTGTAACTTGGGCGGGGGCGGGGGGGCGGATTGGAAAACATGGGTTGGAAATTTTGGTGAATTTTAGCATGTTTAGGGGAAAAAACCCTGCTCAACCTAGAGGTCAATCAAAGTTTCAAAGTTGGGTCTGCAGCCAACATTGACTGTGGCAAGCATAAAAACCTGACTTTTTTTAGTTTTATTTTCTGGGTATTTTGCAGGTGCATTAGAAATCCACAAGGTGGCCTCCAGGGTTGACAGACTCAGATTATGTCAGGCAGGTTCTTATGTTGAAGAAGGACAGGCAGGTTATAGTGTTCCTGGGCAGCTACCACCCCCAAACAAAAATAACTCCTTCCTACCTTCCACCTTCATTGCCATGCACTCAATGAACACAACCCCTTCTTGCTTACCACCCTCATCACCATGCCCTTAAACACCATATCCTCCTACCGACCACCATCCTTGCGCCCTAACATAACATAAACCCTTCCTAGTGGCCTCATTGACATGGATAGTAACTTCAATCCACCATGGATTTCTTTGAGGTGTGCTGGATCAACAATGAGATCCATATTGGCAAAGATCTGAAGACAGAAGTGATCCAGAAATATTTAGACTTTACAGGCTGTCAAGCAATGGGGGTGTTCAGGGAATGAGGGCCCTCCATGAGGTGGTGCTAGACCAGAATTCCCACAACAGCCCCATTTCAGGTCGTTACCTGGTGTCAAGAATTGGGAGGATGATTTTTCTTTAGAAATGTATGGTTGTGATTTCATTTGAGAGGAGCAGAGGAACCTTACATACAAGGTGTCATCCTACATTGAGGCAGAAATTTTACTGAGGGTAAGTGACATGCCTCACTGGGCGAGGCAGTGTCATCACCATTTGATCAGGCACACTGAAGTGACATGGGGGCCAAGCTTGGGGTGAACCCAATGGGGCTCACCCTGGCGTTGAAAGGTTGCAATGAAAGAGGGCTCAGGCAGTGTGGACCTGTGCCTAAAGAGGATGCTAACATTTAGGGGCCACTGCGAACCAGCACCCACCAATGCACCATCCACTGGATGCCCATTATGACTCAGTTGTGGATGATCCTCAACTAAGTTACTACCAGGTTTCATCTTGGTAACCCATTCTATAAGAAGTAAGTCTAACATATACACAGGTAAATAACAAAATAGGGGCCTACTAGGTAAGTAGATAGTTTATACATAGTAAGTAGGGGCTGTTTTTACTACTTACCTAGTTGATAAGTATTAAATAAAGCAGCTGAGCTAACCACCGTGGTTAGCAAGGGAACTGGAACCCAACAGAAAACTGTTTCCTGATCACATATCATCCATCCTTGATGGTGCACTGGTGGGTGCTGGTTTACTGTGGCTGCATTTAGGGTGTTGGCTAGGTAAGAGCAAACACTAATGCATGGGAAAGTGACATGGAAATGTATGCTGGCGCAAAAGGTGCCCAGGCATTGAGATTGACACAAAGAGGTGCCGCATAAACCCTAAAAACAACATTCTGTCTACGATTTTTGAGAATTTTAATGTACTTCACACCAATTTCATATTTGATTTTGTTCTTCAATGCATTAAGCTCTTTATGTTGTTGCAAGTTTGTTGCATGTCATCAAAGGAAAGTCTGGAATGTCATTTTTGTCTTCATATAGAGAAAATGATCGATTATCAACAAGGGTCCAAGGGTAGTTTATGGATAATTGACTTATTGAATCTAAAATTGGTTAATAATTCAATAGTTGTTTGTATTGTTAAAGAACTTTTTTTTTTGTTTTGTCATGTTCAGATTTCCAAAATCACATGGCTCTATGTTCTTCATATTGCTGGAAAGCCCTCAATGAGTAGGGGTGCATGGAAGAGATTTTGTTATGTTTAGACTTGCAATGTAGGTGTTATTGAACTTTGAAATATTTTCACCACTAGAAATTCAATAGAAGTCAAAAATTAAGAAAATTGAGTATGCGCCCTTGATATCCTTGGAAAGCCCTCAATAAGTATGGGTGCGCCAAGGTAGTTTCATAATTTTTAGACTTGTGGTGCAGGATTTACTGAATTTTGAGTTTTTTTTTCCTGTTGAAAATTCAACTAGAGACAAATAAAATCAAAACATTAAGAAAATTGAGTTTCACACAAACACATGTACTTTGTCGAATTACCTTAAAATATGTGCTCAATTGCTCATGCCACACTTTTAGCTTACTATATTCATTACTAGTTGGTCCATTACTAGGCTACTTGGTCCAGAAGGAATTTGTAATAGGCCTCAATCTTATACTACCCAAATTTCTTTCTTTTGATCTTTCAGTACCTATCCTTAAAAACATTATCCTATGTAAAATTTAAATGCTTCTTTAAAAAACCTTGGATGCACCGCCCTAAACAAACATAATTACCAAGCTGGTCATCTACCCCTCTATCCCATTTTGCTTTAGTTATTATGTTTCTGCAATTGAATCAAGAGATATTATACTTTTCTTTTGGCTTCCAATTGTGGTTGGGAGAGTTTGAGATAGTCTGGTGTACCTAATAAGTATCAAAAACATTCCACACAGCATGTTACAAGGTTCTAGAAGTAGATCTAAAGCAATATTATTTTTAGCATTATTATTGACAAATAATTTTATAAAACCCAAGAAAAGATCTCCACACAATAATACCTGGAGAATATGAACTAGAGGTAACTGGGCAAGAAGAAGCTCCTGGTTGCTGGAAAGGGCTGAGGTTGTTTTTGGTAACCGGTGTCCTTGAGCTGAATATCAAACATAACTAATGTTCTTTACATTCATCTATAACTGGTTTCTGGAGGTGTGGCAACATTCCAATGGTTGGTGGCATACAAGTCATGACTCATAACTCATGTGTGCAGACCATGCTAATACAACATTGTTCCCAGCCAAAAACTCCCATCCTGCATGTGACGGACCATTGGCTGCTTATGGTAACCAGGTTAAGTCTGGTAACAGGCTCAAGGCTGCTGGTTATTGTACATAATCTCACTACTACTGCAGCTCAATTATATCTAGTAACCAGTAGTAGCCTCTCACCAGTTACCTAGTCCTTAAGTAGAATGCATATTTGGATCACATTTCATCTGCACATAGAATGAGATCCAGGGCAGCTTGATACGCGATCTAAGTGAGATGTGTATGTCCAATTAGGTCCTTAGGTTCTGAGTTGGGTACATGGAGTTTTTTTTGGTCGAATTTACACTAAAAATAAACAAGAATATGCAATTTTTACCAAAAAAAATTCATTGCCAAGCAGTGGAAAATTTGCCCAAAATTTTCCATGTACCCAAGCCTTACCCACATGTAACCACCCAACAATAACAATAATTGCATGACAAAGTAGACTCTTGATAAAATAGACCATGGGACAAAGAGACTCTTATTTAGATTGGTTTTACATTAGGTTTCACGAGGTAGTCAAACCTTAAGACCTAAACTCAAACAATGCTTGAATGTTTTTATTTTCATAATTTGTTTAGCAAAATTGGTTAAATCTTGTTATGGATGATCGCCAATAGGTCTACATTGCATATTCTTTTTAAAAAATAATTACAATATTCATTAATGTAAATGCAAAAATGAATTGGAATCAAGAAAGGGACTAAAAGGTATAACTAGGTCTCCAAGATCTCTAGGTGTCACACACAAATTGGTTCCCAATTCAAGGCAAGGCTACAACCCAAATTGTAACCATATGCAAAGTTTTGGATTTTTCTTTTTTGTTCCCCTTGGCAAATTCTCTGTGGATGGTAAATTATTTTCTAATATGGCAAAGTATAAGTGTTTTCTTAGGTTTTTAAATTGTCAAATTTTCTAAAAAATAATTAAAAACATCATCACTTTCTACATAAAGTTCCACTAGTAAATCACAAATAAAAAGAAAGCTTAATTTTTCTACTGACATGTTTTCATATCCAGATTTGGCTAAATTGTCAAATTGATGATTGCCACTTCAGCTCCATCACAAAATTGGAAAAAAAAACACACACACACTATAATGCAAATTCTGCTCACTCTGAGCAGACACTAAACCTTGAGCATGGACTATGAAATTTGCACTTGAATTTTTTTACCAACTCCCTCACATGGATATCTAACTCTTCTTTTTAACCATAGGGGACCTAGGGTCCAATCCCATGCAATTAAGTACAAAGGTCTCACAGCCTGTCTACCTCCATAGAGTACAAGGGCAGCTTCAACACATGTATGTTGAATAATTAATTAATTTTGAAGATTCCATGTTGGAAAACAAAATAATTTTGGTCCTTCAAAAGATGGTCTAATTTCCTTCATCAAAAAATTTCTTTGGAAGTTTATTTATTTTTTCAAACTTTCAACATTTAAAATAATAATGTAATTAGTGTCCAAGCTGCCAATGTACCAGGGTATCCGACACATCCAAAGAAAGTAGATGCATCATATGTCAACTAATTGTGATTGAATGATTCTTCACCCAAGGGTTGTTACTTGTTAAGTGCCATTTCCTAAGTGTGATACATTGAAGAGAAATACGGTTTCTCAACTTTTGCAACCCCCCCTCCCCCCCTTTTAAGACAACTATTGTCTAAATTTGGCAAATTCTAAAAGACCTGGCGAATTTGGTGTATTTTTCCCAATAAAATCCTTTGGGACTTTCTCAAAACTTTTTTTCTTCTTTTACTGAAGTGGTGGAATTTTGCCAAAAAAAAAGACTGGATGGAACAGCATAAATTTGAAAGATAAAACAGTAGGCCTTGTAACTATGCAACCACATCAGTATATGTGCAATTGACATAATTTTGGGTTTTGTAAAATCCTTGTGTAAATTGCTTAGTGATTTTGCATATTATTTTTGAGTTTAAAAATTTAAAAATGTTAATCAATTCCTTGCATATTATATCCAAGGTTTTTTCCCCCACTCAATTTTGTGAAACTTTACCTAAAAATTAGCAAAATTAGTTGAATTTACACTAGAAAAACACATTCTCCAAAACTTTCCCAAATTTCTGGGAAAATGACGAACTTTGTTGAAGAAAAATCACCGTTGCTATTCAGTTTTCCTTTAGTGTTTTTTTGTTGAATGGCACAAATGAAAGAATCCTTTGTGAAGAGCAAAGACACAGTCTGTTCTTTTTGTTTTTTTGTTATGTTTTTGTTTTGGAGGAAAGTTATGGTAGGTGCCCACACATGTAATAGTGATAAACAGCCTAATCTATGATGCATGAAATATATGACCCAAAAAATTCCAAGATAAGCACTCTTGGATTTTTCCAAGTCTCAAATCAACTATTTATTCCACCCCAAATGGAAATTATGTAGTACATAATTAAGTGAACAACCCAGATGTACGTATTCATTCGTTCAAATCTACAACATGGAATAAATCTTTTAGACGATAAAATCCAAGTGTTTAGCATGCAGTTGTGAAGTCTTTTACTTGTCTGCCCACTTTCTGTAAATGGATGAATGTAATTAGTAAAATTGAAGCCTGTGACTTATAATAAGAAATGCTAACAGAGTCAGAGCATATTACTAACTTCTGTATTTGGGCAGCTTAGTTTCCTTCTCTTCCCTGCAATATAATCAATATAAAAGATTGGTTTCAAATGTCACCAAAAATTTTGACCTCTTGGGTTTAGGTTTAAGGTTTAAGAATTGGTTCAATTTGCTTTAATCACAATTTGTATTATTTGGCTTGTGTACGTGAATTGATCAAAAGGTTTCCTTGAATGTGACTTTGATTTAATCTCATCTTGAAGCTCTCACACCCCTTTGTCCCAATGTGTGGAACTAAAGAACATGCCCCAGGTTTTCAATTCTTTTGTAATACCATGTATTGTAACATTATTCTAATACCTTATGGCAAGCCTTTGAACTTGACCCTTTTGCTCAGTCAAGACTACAAAGTTCATCAATTTTTTCACCACATAGGTAAATCAGTTGCCCTTCAAGCAAATTATCTAGATTAATGCTGATAATTTGGCTACATACATTTCTTTAAAAAGGGAAACCTAATTCCATCCTTCCCAGTCGACAAATGCTTCCGTTGAAACTATTTTTCAGAAGATGGCTGCCTTTTTCTCCCTTTCTTTCTCCTTATCCTTCTATTTGGTTCGCTTGGCTACCAACTTGGTGATACTAATTTCCGGTAGGTTGAACATTTCAGCCATCATCTTTTCAGTTATGAAAATCAGGAACTCCCTACACAACTAATTTGATAATTTCTAGATTGAAACGTGTGATGGCCTAAACCCTTCACCAATAGTCGAATTGGACTCAACTACATATTAAGCAAACTAAAAATGCCAACATGCTTAGCCCACTCAACATCTCTTCCAACAATCCATCACTAAAATTTGTCCATTTTTCAAAAAATGATCCTTCCTTTATTGGAAAGGGTCACTACCGTTTTTTTTTCTCCTCATGATCTATTTTCAGTGTACGCTGGCTACCACCTGGTTTTGATCTTAAATTTTCCCTCCTCTTCATCTTGTTGATGACATCTCCTTGTTGATGAGTCCTTTCATCTTCATCAACAAGAAATTGATACAATTTTTTGCAGCATAACAATACTAGAAAGAGATAGGAAGAATTGAATGAATAATGCCTCCTTTTGTATCGAAGTTCTAGTGCCTAAACTTGGTGCCAGTTGCAAGAACCGTTGTGGAAGTAAGGATGAACTCTTCATGTCCTTTTGACATTGTTTTGTTGGTTTGGATGAAAACACAACCTATGTGGAATGCCAACTTTTTAGTTAGTCTCTATCGAAATCCAATGGACTAAAAATGCTTTCTAATTTGGTAGTTCTAGCAACCAGATTTTTTCAATTGATTTTGGTTTTCTGTGTTGTCTGAAATTTGGTAGAACCATACCAAAGGTCTTTTTGTGAGTTCTCCTTATGCTCTAAATCCTCCTTGTTTTCTAAGTCCTCCTTGTGCTTTGATCCCCCTTTGATGGTAACTCCCAGTCCTTTGGGAACTTGTTCCAAATATCTACAAGGTTTGAACTTGTTGATGTTCACCAAAATGAGATTTAATTCAAACTTATTAATGTTGATAAGTAGTATAATATTGATGGGGAGACAATATTATAATTTATATGAACCAAACCATCATTTGTTGAACTTTCTAGCGTGTTCTTTTTTGCCCTTTGGAAACCAAAAAACTATGTCCCTTGTACAAAAAGTTTTAGTTTTCTGATTTCGTTGAGTCCATAATGTTGTGTTCCATTCCCTTTTACCTGTTTAATTTGCTACCTCCTAGTAGGTTTCATCCAAATGCTTTAATTTTACCATGCAACTAGTTAGAATATAGGAGGGAGAAAAGTTTTGGTCAAGATGTGAATTCTTCATGGGCAACATGTATTCTATTGGCATCAAAGGGTAAAGGCCATAAACTAGCTGAAATGGTGTGTGTTTGATGGTCACCTTGAATGTTGTGCGATAAACATACAAAATTGTGTGTAGGTGTTCATCCCAATCAGTGCAATTCTCATTCACAAACTTAGTAAACAATGAACCAATGACTTTGTTAGTGGATGATGCCTATCCATTACCTTATGAATAATAAGTGGTTAAGGTCATATGCTTTAACAAAAAATGATTTGTAAGAATTTCAATGGCATCGTTAATAAAGTGAGTGCCTTAATCACTTACTAAAATAAATGGAACCAAACCTTATGAGAATGAATTCATAGATGAATTTTGCTATCACGATTGTTGTATTGGTGCACAATGCCTTTGCTTCTACACACTTGGTGGCATAGTTGGTTACTACCAAAAACATATTTGTTTTTTGCATACTTGCTTTTGGGTTTGATTAGGTCAACAAAATCCAATCCCCACTTCATGTAAGGTTCCACTAGTAATGAAGTTACTAGTTTTGTTATGTTACTTTATATTAAATTCTTTGTTCGTTGACAATTGTCACAAGTTTGGCAGTATTGGAAAACATCCTTGTGCATCGTGGGCCACCAATATTTTGTGTTTAAGATCTTGTGAATTGTGATTTTGAATGAGAAATGCCCACCACTAAGTCTTTCATGCATTTCCTATAGCACTATGGGTATTTCCAAGTCTTCAAGGCAACACCTTAAAACTTGGTTTTGACCTTCACAATAAAATTTGCCCTATACCAAGGGAAATTAAAAACTAATCAAGGTTAGTTTTTTCCTTTGTTTTCAGCTATAGTGAGTTGAATTTTTTTCGATAGTGAGGTATTCAAAAATTTCATGTATCCATGCCAATTGTAAAAGAAAGAAGGTAGTGTTTGTTGTTTAATTTGGTATTCCACTTTCTTTTGTGAGATTGGCCATGTAGGATAATGCATTTGCCACAAAGTGAGATTTCCTTGGTTTATAAAAAATTGAAAAATCGTACTCCAAAAAGAGAAGTAACTACCTTGTTATTTTTTCTAAAATTTGGGGTTTTTGGATCAAGTATAACAACGCCATATGGTCCACATAAAAAATGAATTTGTTACCCAACAAATAATTATGAAACTTATGAAAAGCATACACCATTGCGAATGCCTCTCTTTTAGTTGTTGTATAATTTTGTTCAACATTGTTAAGTAATTGCAATGCATAGGTAATTAGTTGGCCATATTTTTTGGTAAGGTTTTGTGCCAACATAACCTTGATTGCGAAATTAAAAGCGTTTGTGTGAACATGACATTCGATGTCCCAATGTAGTGAAATCAAGATCGGTGCATCCATATAGCACTGTTTGATTTTTTTCGAAGCTTTTTGGCATTGTGTTGTCCACTTGAAAGCTTGGTAATGGGAGCCATAATGAAAGTAAAGTCCTTGATGAAACATCGATAATATTGTGCAATGCTATTGAAAACCTAAATGTCCTTTGATGTTTTCAATGTAAGCATGTGAATCGTAGCCAAAAATTTCTTTGGATTTGGTAGATACCATGTATCCCAAGATAAATGCCTAAATGCAAGAGGAACATGTATTTTTCAAGGTTCAAGCTTGTAGCAAATTTTTTTCATTTATCAAAACATAGTTGTAGCTTTGATAAATGCGTGTTCAGATCACCAAACACACTAAAATCATCCAAGAACAATTTTCTTTAATTCCTAGTCAATATAAAAGAAAAAGAATAAAGAGAAATATTTGAAGAGCTGGTCAAAGATGTCTTTCACACCTAGTGACCCGAAGAAGAGGACCCCCAGCCCTCACCCGCCCAAAAACACACACACACACACACACACACACACAAAAGAAATTAATTAGTTAAAAAGTTTGTCCAACCACGCAATCTTTACTCATGATGAATTTCTTAGGAGAGCTACTTAATTTACAACAACAAGCTCCTACTTGCAAGTGACAAACCAAACGAATAATTGTGCACAAAAAAATTATGTAAAACATCACAACTAGTGTTTTGTTGCCATCTCCAGAATAAGAACAACTTGACCGACACACACACACCATATAAGGCCGTACATGAAAGTCCTTTCTCAAATAACAGACTTTTCACTTGCGTACTTTAACCTTTCTAGTAGGTGATGGTGGTGGTGCCCACAAACAAATTATTTATTCCCAAAATAAAAACAGGCATTTCCTCAACATTGCATCATTCCAGAAAGAGAACTGAAAAAACCAGGACTAAGAGGGAAAAAAAAAGAAAAAGGCCTCAATTTCTGACCCAACCAGACCACCCCCCAAAACCCCTCAAAGAAAGCAAAGTTGCAAAAAGAAAAAAACCCATTAGAAATTAACAAGGAGAAAATGAACCCCTTAGGTACTACATACAGATCATGTAGGTGGGAAAGGTAGGCGGGTAGGGAAGGAGGTAGCAATTCTTGTGTTTGGTGCCATATTGAGTAGGTTAGGTACCTACTTGACTTAGTCTTAGGAGCTGGTGATGCTAGGTACCTAGAGAGTAAAGGGGCCTATTTGTAGGTACCTATTGTCCATGGGGCCTACAGACTGGCGCATAGGTGTGTTCAATGGGGACCTAAAAGCTATCATATGTACATGGTGCCTCATTAGGTACATACCGCCCATCCATACTGTCAATTGGGCCTATGGCTAGGATACTTCACTTTGTGTATGGTTGGTTTCATTATGATCTAGGGATATAGTAAATTTACTCTACTTTTTTGAGTGGAAACTGAATAATAAATTTTAAAAAAAGTTTTGAACTTGGCTTTTTTAAAGAAAATAATTGTAAATTGTATTTAAAATGGAGTTGGGGATGAGGGGGCGGGGGGAACTGAGTAATGTCAGGTTCCCAAACTGGGGGTATCCAAGAGGCATATAATAAAAATTACAAACATTTATTGGGAGAGGGGGGGGGAGGGGGGGAAATAGTGGGTTGGTGAAGAGTGTGTAATAAACCATTTAGTATTTTTTTTTCCCTTCTCGCCACTACTTTTGGGCATCATTGAAAGTTGCTTCTGTCATGCAATAAGGGATAGAGAAGTCACATGAGGTGATAATATGGTAAGCTGATTTTATATTGATAAATAATTGCGTGTTTTATTTTGTTTTGGGGGTTGAAACAAGGGTTTCGATCATTGTGAATTTGGGGTTGAAATGTCGGTTCTATAGGTAGTTATTGTGTTGTGGTTGACACATGGGTTTCCATGGTCACAGTGAACCAGCATCCACCAATGCACCATCAAGGATGGATGATATGTGATCCAATTTTCTGTTGGGTTCCAGTTCCCTAGCTAACCATGGTGATTAGCTCAGTTGCTTTATTTTCTACCTACCAACCAGGTGGGTGGTAAATAACAGCCCCTACCTACTATGTTTAAACTATCTACTTACCTATTAGTCCCCTATTTTGTTACCTATCGGTCTAGATGTTAGACCTACTTCTTACAGAATGGGTTACCAACTGAGTGGATGGGTGTACTGGTGGGTACTGGTTCGCTGTCGCCCGTTTGCATCAAAATGTCAGTTCCGAAACGACAACAGTAGATAATTGTGTTTTGATTTGAATTGTTAGTTCCTGTTGGGTTATGCTAAAATGAAGAAGAAATCCCCCCCCCAAAACAATTTTATTTTCTTTTTGATGATATCATAAACCCCTCCCCTTCCCCAACAAAATTTCATGGTTTGGGCCCTTTAAAAGTGGTGTGTAATGTCTGAAGGGGAGGGGGGGCGGGGATGTCGGTTGGTGTGTTACTCAACAAATTCAATCCGGCCAAAAGATACTAACTAAATAAATTAAAAACATTAGCCCTCCAAAAAAGTAGGTACCTCCTTGTTAAGTACTACCTGGTTTGATGAGCTGGTTCTTAAAGGGAGGAATGGGTAAAAATTGTTACCCTGTTTATTTATTTATGTATTGGGCATTTTCTTTGGTTGATAGTTAACGTCGGAATCTGTTAACCAATGGTTTTTTAGGAGCTTTTTTATGCAGTCTAAGTGGCAATCTGATATAGGAAGATTTAACCAAATCTGGCTACTAAGCAGATATTAAGAACAAATCATTTAATAAACCTAGTATGTTTTATGGCTACATGCTTAAAACCAAATATAAAATTTTGTGTTCACACTTCTGGCGATTGAAACCTTTCAAAATCACTTTATTTTGGAAATTTTTTATTTTTATTTCGCTTTTTGGGGAAAATTCGCCAGCAAAAAAAAGGGCCAGTAGGCTATTAACTATAGTTAAAAACCTGGTTGGCCCAGTAGCTACCTTGATGCTAGGTACCTAGCTAGTTAATCGAGCGATCCCTAGGTAAGTACCTTGATGCTAGATACCTACCTACTTGGATGAGCTGGAGCTTAAAGAACAAAGGCGGACGGCCAAATAATTGTGACATGGTGACTGCGGTCAGTAGCTATGTTGTTGTATATACCTGTCTACTTACCTATTGACCTATGTAATTGGCGGAGCTGAACCTTAGTAACAACTCTGAAAGTGACAAGTGAAAAATTGTCGCACTAATAAGTTACCTTGTTGTTAGGTATCTACCTGTTTAGGGGGTTGACCATGACTTCTTAGGTACCTAAAGCGTGTTCTTCCCTAACCTATTCACTTATCTACTTACCTACCTATCAACCTACCTACCTTGTTGGATGATCTGGATTCTAACAACATTGGGGAACCGTGGGGTGTCAAAAATTGTGAACCTAATACGTTAGTTTGTTGTTACGTATCTACCTCCCATCACTTATTAGGTACCTAGAGCAGTAGATTCTCTTGTTTTTACCTACTTACGTAACGTACCTACTTATCTACTTTTCTACCTACCATGCTACCTGTTTTCCTACCTACCGAGTTGGATGAGCTGGGTCCAGCCAACGAGAGAGAGAGAGAGAGAGAGAGAAAATGAGGCCAGTGACGGAAGTGTTGTTGCGTGGGGGCGTTGTTATTGTGAGTAGAAGAACTACTTGTCTGCTTCCTCTCTCGCCACCCATTTCTCTGTCCCTCTCGACATCGCTTCTTCTTCTTCTCGCTGTAGTTGACGTCCTGCAGAAGAAGCAGCAGCAAGCAGCGGTGGTAATAAAATTGTCAAAAGTTGTAGCACTCGCAGTTGGTAGCTTCCAGTTTCAGCTGCTGTTTTTTGTTTTCTCTTTAGCTATCTTGCTCTTGCTCTTGCTGTGCACCACCGGTTGGTTGCGATCTGTGGATCGTCTGTCTGTCTGTGTCTCTGAGAGAGAGAGAGAGAGAGAGAGAGAGAGAGTGTGTGTGTGTGTGTGTGTCTGAGATCTTTGCCTTCGTGTTTGTGTTTTCTTTCTTCTGTCCCAGCTCCTTTGAGTAGCAGTCAGTGATCGGCAGCAACCAGAAGCAGAGAGCAAGAAGGAGTCTTACTGGGTTGTTTGGTTGTTGTTGTTGTGGTTGTGTCAAGGGGAGCAGCAACAGCAGCCGGGGGGTGAGTTGTTGGTGGTTTGGTTTTGATCAGAGGTGTGGAATTGGAAGCTTTGTGCAGCTGGTGTTTTGGGGGGTGTGGGGGAGAAGAAGGTAGTTGGGTGGGTGGTGAAGGGGAGATTGGGGAAATGGTGTGGTATCGGCATGGGAAGCAGCAGCAGCAGCAGCAGCAGCAGTAGACGATCTGATAAGAAGAAGGGAGCAGCAAAGGATCTAATAGGTGGTAGTACATAGCAAGAGGGCTGCCAGGGGATGCCTTCACGCAATGCGTAAGGAAACAAGTTCACCGCAGGAGCAGAGTTCCTGTGAGAGTTGAATCTGAACAAAAAGGACGAACTGTTGTTGAAGAAACCGAAAAAAAAACAAAAGGAAAGAAGCTCAGGACTTAGAGAGCACAAGGAAGGAAGGAGCACGGGGGCAGGATCTGTGCTGAGGACGTTTGCTGCTGTACGCAGACATGGAAGCAAATGCTGGTCTGGTTGCAGGCTCTCATAACAGAAACGAGCTTGTGGTGATTAGGCCAGAGAATGAAGGCGTAAGTCTATCCGTTACCACCCTTCTCTCTCTTTGTTTCTCTCTGTGGCCACACCCAGAGAGCCAGCCGGTCTGCTGCTGTATGGGTTTGGCTATGGAACTGCGACCGCCTGATCTGCACCAGGCTGCCGCATTCAGAGCTTTTCAGAGACACCCCAAAGCTGGAAAAAGAGATTTGGTGAAGTGGGTGAATGCTGAAAGAGCTTTTTGCTTTTTCTGTGGAAAGGAAGAAGAAGGTTTTGGGCAAATGGGTTTTTGGTATAGAGAGATGGCTTGCTATGGAAGGCTTGGTGAAAATGCCAGATTTGATTGATGCATTGTTGTAGAAGAAACCCAAGTCTGAGAACAGCCTTTGAATGGAGCTCAGAAGGGATGTGGCACTGACATGCTGTGTGTTTTGTTTTGTTGTGTTTTGTGCTGCGGATGGTGCTTTTGGTGCTGTTGCTGTCGTTGTTGCTGCTGCTGCAGCCAAAACCTCTGAATCATGTGAAAGGCCACATTTGCCAAATTTGTGGAGATGATGTTGGGTTAACCACTGAAGGTGAGCTCTTTGTGGCTTGCAATGAATGTGCGTTTCCAGTCTGCCGCCCCTGTTATGATTATGAGCGCAACGATGGAAACCAGTCTTGTCCTCAGTGCAAAACTCGCTATAAGCGTCACAAAGGTATGCGTATTGTTTATCTGTTGCCTGCAGTTGTGCTTGCATTGTGAGTATGATGATTGTGTGCACCAAGAGCGGAAGCATCTTTGTGGTATTTTCCTATGCAAATTGTATGATGCTTTTGTGATGTGGGATTTTTGTTTTGTTTTGTGTTGTGCTGTTGATTCTTGATGGGGTTTCTTTTTGTTGTCAATTTTATTTGTTTATTACAGGGAGCCCACGAGTGGATGGTGATGAAGAGGAAGAGGGTGTGGATGATCTGGAGAATGAATTCAACCTCACTGAGGCTAGCAAGCAAGACAAGGAGCATGTCACTGATGCGATGCTGCATGGACACATGAGCTATGGTGGCACATATGACCGTGATCTGCCACACCACATGATGCATGTGCAGCCACAGTTCCCACTGCTCACCAACGGTCAAGTGGTATGACCACCCATCATCCCATCATGTGAAGCTAGTTGCACAGGTAGCAATAGATGTTGTCCTGTTTATTTGATTGCATTATTTGTTGCCATCCAAAGAAGATCAATCACTCAATTTTGAGGAGTTTTTTCTGTCAAATTGTGGAAATTACTGAATTTTTGTTTTGTGTTTTTGCCATGAAATGAGTGACGGTGGTGGTGGTGGGGGTTTACAGATTTGGGTTATTGACTGACTGTTGTGGGATGGACTGATTCTGCAGGTTCCAGATGCTGAGGATGAGCAGGCAATTGTTGTTCCTCCAGGTCTTGGGAATGGGGGAAAACGTGTGCATCCTCTGCCATACCTTGAATCCAACCTTCCAGGTATGGACTACTCCTACTTCCTACTCCTTCTTCTGCACCAGGAGTTGATTTCAGTTCTTGTTAGCTGCTCCCTGATTGCGAATGGGAGCCTGAATGCCATCTCTTAGTAATTGGATGTGACCTTATGTATTTCCCAGAGACCTGCTGTAGCTGATTTTTTAGATGTAAGCTTTATTTTCTTTGGGGTGAGAATACAGTTCAGGCGAGGCCGATGGACCCAACCAAGGATTTGGCTGCCTATGGCTACGGTAGTGTGGCCTGGAAAGAGCGGGTGGATAGTTGGAAGCTGAGGCAGGAGAAAATGCAGATGATGACAATGGAGGGAGGTCAGCAGCTCACTGGAGGAAAGGGTGGTGACTTCGATGACCCAAATGGCCCTGATCTACCAATGTGAGTTTGGAGTCTTGCTTACTGAGAAATAAAGCTCATTTCCCCATTTGCAGTTAATACACATGAATAGAAAGGAGGATCTTTGGACTGTGATTTAATTTGATGCTGTTGAAAATGTGCAATTTGTTGATTTAATTGTTGCAGGAATATATTATTTTCAAATTTTCACCAATTTTCATGCATTGTTTGAAGAAGAGAATAAGTGTTGTTCAAAGAAGTGATTTGTGTTTGTGATGTGAAATAGTGTTGTTTCTCATCTTGGGTCTTTGCTGTCTGCTGCTCTTGAGCAGAATGGATGAGGCAAGACAGCCCTTGTGGAGGAAGGTGTTCATCCCATCCAGCAAGATCCAACCTTACAGGATGATAATTGTTCTTCGACTTGTGATCGTTGCATTCTTCTTCCGATATCGCATATTGAATCCTGTGACCGACGCTTATGGCTTGTGGCTTACATCAGTGACATGTGAGATTTGGTTTGCCATTTCTTGGATTCTTGATCAGTTTCCCAAATGGCTTCCTATCAACCGAGAGACCTACCTGGACAGACTCTCACTAAGGTAAATAAAAGAAATATTGATATTTCAAAATAGCTTTATAAGAAAGAAAATTTCTGTCTTTTCTTCTGGCACTGTCACCTCATGTATTACCTGCTGAACTGAGACATGCTCGGTTCAAGAACAAAAAGAGGGGAATTCAATTCTGAAAGCATTCATTGTGTGAGAGAGAGAGAGCTAGAGCAACCTTATGAAGAAGAGCCTGCAATTCTGTTGTTGAATGAATTTTTGCAGGTATGAAAAGGAAGGTGAGGCTTCACAGTTGGCATCAATTGACATCTATGTCAGTACAGTGGATCCTGCAAAGGAGCCACCCATTGTAACAGCCAACACCATCCTGTCAATCCTGTCAGTTGATTACCCTGTGGACAAGGTTTCCTGCTACTTGTCTGATGATGGAGCAGCTATGCTCACGTTTGAATGCTTATCTGAGACTTCTGAGTTTGCCCGCAAGTGGGTTCCATTCTGCAAGAAATTCAGCATTGAGCCTCGTGCTCCTGAGATGTACTTTGCTCAAAAAATTGACTACTTGAAGGACAAGGTGCAACCCACATTTGTGAAGGAGCGCAGGGCAATGAAGGTGACTGAAATATATGACAAAACTTCCACTACTTGCATGTTCTGGGTTTGCTAATGAACTGTAATAATTCAATGGTTTTACAAAGCTTCAGATCCATTCAGATTTGAGCCAGTTTCAGATCTCCCAATTGCTCAGGACTGATTGCAGATCACCTGTTGTATTATGCGCAGAGGGAGTATGAGGAATTCAAGGTCCGCATAAATGCTTTGGTTGCTAAGGCTCAGAAAGTTCCAGAAGAGGGATGGACAATGCAGGATGGGACTCCGTGGCCCGGGAACAGTACTCGTGATCATCCTGGAATGATCCAGGTAAAATGTATTACCACACCTGCTTCTTGTTTCCATTCTCCTTGTCCTCCTCCTTCACCTTACAGAATTTTCCCATATGGTTCTCTTTTTTTCTGCTGGTAATATCAAGAAGTCTGGCTTACTTTGTTAACTTGTGAGTCACCCTTGTATGCTGCAGGTGTTCTTGGGTCACAGTGGTGGTCATGATACTGATGGAAATGAGCTTCCTCGACTGGTCTACGTGTCCAGAGAGAAGCGACCTGGTTTTAACCATCACAAAAAAGCTGGTGCCATGAATGCTCTGGTGAGTAACAAGTAATGGAAATCATTTCCTATGCACGACAACCACCACCACCACCACTCACCTCGACCAATTTTCTTTCATTTCATCCCCACTTGATGTTTTGGTATAGTAGGAGACACCTCTCTCTGGTTCTAATATTTGACTGATTTCTGATGCCTTTCAGGTGCGTGTGTCAGCTGTCCTCACAAATGCACCCTATTTCCTCAATCTTGATTGTGATCACTATATCAACAACAGCAAAGCGCTTCGAGAGGCCATGTGCTTCATGATGGATCCCCAGCTCGGCAAGAAAGTGTGCTATGTCCAGTTTCCCCAGAGGTTTGATGGTATTGATCGCAATGATCGATATGCCAATCACAACACTGTGTTCTTTGATGTAAGTAACAGAAGGATCCCATCTTATTGTTTGTATCTGGGTACTCTATTTGCTCTACTATCTTTTACTGAAATGTAGTGTATGTTGATTGCGACAATTGCATTCTGACATTTTCTATGATTGAGGTGCACAGATCAACTTGAAGGGTCTTGATGGAATTCAAGGTCCAGTGTACGTGGGAACTGGATGTGTCTTCAGGAGGCAAGCATTGTATGGGTATGAAGCTCCATACAAAGGGGGGAAGCCACCAAAGTCTTCTTGTGGCAGCTGCTGCCCATCATGGTGCTGTGGTTCTCGCAAGAAGGCCAAGAAGCCCAAGTCATCCAAGAAGAAAGGAGCTCTGCGGAGTGACTCTACCATCCCCATCTTCAGCCTTGAAGATATTGAGGAGGGTGTGGAGGGTAAAGATCCAATTCCTTCCAAACTGATCCATTGTGTATAGCCAGCTCTCTTTTGCCATCTCTCGGTATATTGTTATTACTATTGCGAAAAAAGAAAAAAAGAAATCAGTTTCTTGAGTTTCAAGGACTAAAAACCTCTGATTTTGCTCAATGTAGGGATTGAAGATGAGAAGTCATCTCTCATGTCTCTAAAGAACTTTGAGAAGAGGTTTGGTCAGTCTCCTGTGTTCGTTGCTTCTACTCTGCTTGAAAATGGCGGTGTTCCACACTCAGCGAGTCCCGGTGCCCTTCTGAAGGAAGCAATTCATGTCATCAGTTGTGGATATGAAGACAAAACAGAGTGGGGAAAAGAGGTAATGAATGAATGAAGTCCTTTTGCTAGCTGACTGACCTTAAGGTTGTCCTTTTGATGTCCTTTCATGTAATGGAAAATTTTGCTCTGCAATCTAAAGGTACAATTCAGACAGAATGCCAAAAGATACTTACCAATGAGGCTCATCTGAAACATTGCAGATTGGATGGATCTATGGGTCAGTCACAGAAGATATTCTGACGGGATTCAAGATGCATTGCCGAGGGTGGCGTTCAATCTACTGCATGCCACACAGGCCTGCATTTAAGGGATCGGCACCCATCAATCTGTCTGATCGGTTGAATCAAGTGTTGCGTTGGGCACTTGGATCAGTGGAAATTAGTCTCAGCAGGCATTGCCCCCTTTGGTATGGATATAGTGGACGCTTGAAATGTCTGGAAAGAGTTGCGTACATCAACACCACAATCTACCCGCTTACGTCTTTGCCACTTGTTGCCTATTGTACCCTCCCTGCTGTATGCTTGTTGACAGGAAAATTCATCATCCCCACGGTGCGTATTCCCAGGCTTTTTCTTTCTTGCAATTTGCAGCTATTTCCAAACCCACTATTTCCATGTCTAAAACTCATCTATTGTTCTCACTGAATGTTCTGTCCTTGTGAAATCCACAGATTACTGACTTCAACAGTCTCTGGTTCATTGCACTCTTTTGCTCCATCTTTGCGACTGGTATTTTGGAGATGCGATGGTCAGGAGTGGGAATAGATGAATGGTGGAGGAATGAACAGTTTTGGGTGATTGGTGGTGTGTCTGCACATCTGTTTGCGCTGTTCCAAGGTTTGCTCAAGGTTTGTGCAGGTATCGACACAAACTTCACAGTTACGTCCAAGTCTTCAGAAGATGAGAACTTTGGGGAGCTCTACACATTCAAGTGGACTTCCCTCTTGATTCCACCAACAACATTGATTATCATCAACCTTGTGGGTGTGGTTGCTGGAATCTCAGATGCAATCAACAATGGATATCAATCATGGGGTCCTCTATTTGGTAAACTCTTCTTCGCCTTCTGGGTGATTGTCCATCTCTATCCATTCCTCAAGGGTTTGATGGGACGACAGAACCGCACTCCAACAATAATTATCGTGTGGTCAATCTTGCTGGCTTCCATCTTCTCGTTATTGTGGGTGCGCATTGATCCCTTCTTGCCCAAGCAGAATGGACCTAATCTGGTGCAATGCGGTCTCACCTGCAATTGAGCATATTCTTTTTCTGTCTTTTTTTATAATTGTGTCCCAATAATGGCACAGAGGTTTTGTCTCAATTGAGCTGGGAAGATGACGAACAGATTCTTTTTATCTGCTTAAAAGAGCCTTCTATAAAAAAAAGGCAAACGTGGCTTGGCAGCAGTAGTTCCTATATTTTACAGTGTGTGTGAAAAAGAGCCAAGGCTGCTTTCTCCATGCCAATGGTGCAGAGAAGTTTGTAGGCCAATAAAGAAAGAGACCACCACCAATCCATCACCACCCACAGCTAAAGAGCAGAGGAGACACGATGCTAACACGATGTAATGAGTATAGTACACCTGCCTTTTTGTAGTAGTGGTTTAGTAGTGGTTGGCTTTCCCCATTCTTTCCAGTGTCCTCTTGTAGTCCGATGTACCTTTCTGTTGAATCTTCTGCTGATTAATCCACTAAAACAAAGCTGCTTCCTCCCCTTCCATCACTCTGGTTAATGCCCTGCATAAGTGCAAAGGAAAGAGAGGGGTAAGCACTACATGTTGAACATTTAGCTTGAATCACCAGTCTGTCTGTGTAGTAAAGGCAGGTAATGAAAGGGTTTTATTGTTGGGTAGTTAGCTCACATTGTGTTGTGCATTACCAATGTACCGCCTCCCAACCCACCCCCCCCCCCCCCCCCCCCCCCCCCCCCCCAACATTCTTTCCCTAAATGATAATGTATTCACACCTTGCATCATCAATCTGTCTTTGATTGGTGCAGCTTTTTATTTTTGCTGCATGTGAGCCTGAGTTGGAAATTTTCTCCAAACAGCCATTTGACTTCAACTTTAGTGTGCTGTTGAGGATTCAGACTGTGATGGATTGATTGTCAACGTCTCTCAATCTCATTAGTATGGCCTTCAATTTTCCATATCAAAGAAAACTATTGACTCTTCCTACTGGTTTGTATAAATCTGCAATGAGAGCACTAGATCTTAAATTTGCAAGGATATTATTTGTATAATTATTACTGTGGACAAATATGGGATTGATGTTACATGTAAAGCTTGAGATTCAGCCTGGGAAGATATGTTCAGGAAATTGGATGTTAGTCCATGTATTGTTCTAGTAAGTGAAAAATTGTATGGACATCATACCCATTCAGTCTTGAGATCTAATTTTTGGACAACAATGTACTGAAACTTGGAGAAGCCACAGCATACTAATTATAATCCACTTATGTTCCCTGGTGGTGAAGCTACTGCAATGCAGAAAGAAGAAAAGTGATGGAAACTGTGAAACTAGTACTGAGTACACTGTACCCACTAGAGTTTTAGGTCAACAGTAGATGTGGACTATCACTGTAAGTGATTTCAAAGAAAACCACTACTTAAAGGAAACTCGCTGCAAGCCCCACTAACACTGGGCCAAGTGTGTGCATAGAATTTTGATCTCCACTTTCCAATTGTAAACGTATCCATAAGCAAATTGTTCAGAGGGTAACAATTGAGTATATCTATGGTGCATTGGGGAAAGGATATAATCCATAGTGATAGAGCTATAAGCCTTCCAAAATATTGAATCATGAAAATGGAAGGTAGACGTGTTACCTTGATTCACTGCTGCATCTGAGAGCACTGATGGCAACAGTCCTGGAATCCTGCTGCTGGCTAGTACCCAAATGCATTAGTGTGATGAATAAAGATCAGCAACACAGTTTGGTACACCATTATGTCCAATGTGGCAAAATGGAGATCTGCACATGGGAAGGAGAGATGGTGGACTTACTACTCCAGTACAACGACCCAAATGCCGTGAACTAGGTAAACATAAGAGGCCCAATTATATGGCTGCATCTGAGGATTTCCTACAATGCAGCATCCAGGTATCTAAATGCCAAGAATCACAAAAAAGGTATACCTCTTCATGTATATGATTGCAAAACTATGAAATTGTATTATGCATGTATTTACATCAATCTGTGGACATCAAATGCAGCAAACAAGTCCAGTGAGGAAAGCAAGGCACTGATCATGACATTGCGAATTTGTTCTTAACCTATGATGTCAGACTTGTCTGTGACAATAGTATCAAGATCGTATATTACTTGCAACCAAATATAGGTTTCTGAATGTACCTCTATGGTTCAACTGTAGTGTAACATCTTTGCAGAATAGCACCTCCATCATTTGGGGAGCTTCTCCAGATTTTTCCTCACATTCAGGACAGCCTCAGGAGTAGGCTCCTCTGAAATTTTCTTAGAAGACATATTATTCAAATGGTGCTCTTAAATCAAGCATCAGTAACATCATAGTCCAGAATTGGACAATCCAATCTCAGATTGGCAGAATTACTCACTAAATCCTATCCCACAGATATGTTGCAAATCCCTGATTGATGTCCTTATTCCACCACCATTTTAACAATAGTGAGAACTTGAAAATCTATGAATATTGTGCATGTCTCATATACTCTTCAAGCTCTTTACAGTAACAAAGCTAAAGGCTGTCTTTGTCGCCAAAGTTTAGACATTCTCCTTGCCCTTCACAGTAATATATGCTGTGATGAGAAATATGAGAAAGCCAAAGCACATGAGGACACATCCACCTACAATTCGGATGTACTTTACCCGATTCCTTGGATGCACAACTTCCTCACCATGCAAAGGAGCCTCAGTATCCTGCAGGACTGGCAGCCTATGTTCACCAAGTTTATTGTGTATCAAAATTAATCCTGGTATAATGAAAACCACCAATACTCCACCAGTAGATCCAACAATTGAAAAAACCTGCAAAAGAGCAAACAATCTCAGTGAGATTTCTTCATCATAAACTCATGTTCTGTGTTCTCTGTGTGTCCTGTGGTGTTGGATCTCAGAAAAAACCACGTTTAAAGGTGTGAGAGATGTTACACTTAATTGTTCTGGCAATGCTCAGCTATCCAAAGTCTCATTTACTAGATTTGCTCTCAGGTCAGCTTGCAATTGGCTGCAGGAGATGTAATTCCACTTGGGGCATATTTATTAGTACCCAACTTGGTATGGCCACACTCGGTGTTAAGGGCTTGCAACTAACATCACCTTAACATAAGCAAAGTGCAACAAATCACAATACCACAATTTCTAACACTGCAAGTTACCATCAACCTCTTGAACATTATTTCAACATGACACATGATGTTCATTAGTAACAAACATTGAGCTTTTTTTTGCAGTTTGCAATCTAGTCCACACCTACAAAAGTAATATTTGCCCCCTGTTGTAAAAAAGAGAAAAAGAAATGAGGATAGACAAGGATGCATGCTAAAGATTGGGTTAATTTGTCATTTTTTGAGACTTTAGTTAAACGATGTTAAGCTCTGAAACCTACTTTTTTCAAAGATTTAATGTTACTTAACAATGGCTACTAACATCATCTTAACATCAATGCCATGTCATATGCCACCTAAAATTTAATGTTAATTAAGATTTTAGGTGTGGACTAGTAGCTATGTTTAAGATCCTTACACACTAGCCTAACATTGGAGATAATACCAGGTGTGGCCAATCCAAGCTGGATTCTCCAGGCCAACAGTCAGTGAAAATGTGAGATGCTGTTGGAATTCCAATCTTTGTCTGGAAAAATTTGGCAACCACATTGCTCTCCTTATGGTTGTAAAAAGGTTCTAACATCGGATCACTAACTAGTTGAGAAAATGGTCAGTAATACCTAGTCTTTCATCATTTCTCCTCCAGGCAATTCCAAGCTTCAGGTGGCAAGGGAAACTTACAGTTCCCAGATCAGATGTCAATAAAGAAGTTCCCAAAGCTGCTCCACATAACACAAGAGTCAAAATGACATGCAGACTCCATGAAAAACCCTCTTTAATCCTCCCTTGAAGGACATATCTTGTAGCATCGTCCAATATAGTCCGGCAGGGATAGTGGCACACAGGGTAGCAAACCATGGACACCTGAAAGATAGAGAATTTCATAATGTCAGATATACATATATAGATCAGATCTCTGCTGACAACTTACAAAAACAAAGGGTCCAATTGGAAGTGTAATGAGATTTGTAACTAGACATACCACAGCCATGCCAATGCGTGAGAAGTTAATAAATGGATTACTGCTTCCAAAGCTCTTGAGAAGATCGCTCTCTACATCAGGAAATAACAGATACCCAAATTCACCAACCTGCACATATTGCACAGACAAAGAGAAGTCATATATGAGGATGTATCTCTATTCTGCCCAAAAGGATGGACATGGATTAAAGCTGGAGGTTTGGTGGAACAGCGGAACTAAAGCAGGCTCCAGATCCTGACCTCCCTACTAAGGTTAGAGCAGCATAACAAGGTATGTTACAAGTAACACTAACCAAAAAGTTGTCTGCGAGTGTGAGTAGGTAAGAGCCCAACAAGGAGATCACTGTACCAGACAGTAGCCAATAAAGCATGTGGTCATGGAGATAAGAATGACCCCATCCATGCATTTCACTCTGCTTGACCCCTTTTGCAAGATTGGTGCCTCATTTTCTGTGGAAAGAAGGGGCTCACGCAAACCCCAATTCCAGCCCTCATGAAAAAATGGATTTGGTTCATCAGCAAGCTCTGCGAAAATGGGCATAACCTGACACACCACTTGACTGTCAGCTAATTTCAGTCAAGCATGTCTGTGGATGTAGTCACCCTGAAAATTGAAACTTTTTTCTATGGATCTTTTTGTAGTCCATACCAAAATTCTTCATACCTGAATGTGACAGTGGAATGAAAATACAACGATGTCCACACCTATCAAAGCATGCATCCCCCCCCTGAAGAAGTTCACCTGAAGACAGCAACTAAGCAAGCATACATCACATTGTTCTCTCCTCAAACTGTAAAAGTTGGACAGTGCCTAAATATTGAGCAAACAAATCCCCTCACTAGAAGTTTTGGCTTTCTTGATAAAGACATCATCAGTTCATGCTCTTTCATTGCATGATTACGAGCTCCAAGTATTCATCAGCTTGAGAAAATTATGTCCATATAAAAAAGCAGCCTCTGTGCCAATGGAGACACCAGACTTACTTGCTGTGGAATGCCTTCTTGTAAGAACTTAGCAACACCTATTATTCCCAAAGTGACAGTCAAATATGTGAGCATTGTTACCTGCCAACAACACCAATAGTCACGAGGGGAGTAATACAAATATCCCCATTCTCCTTGCCCCAATTCTCTTCCCAACTTCAAATTACATCTGGTAAGATATTCAGATTGACAGCAGGAATACATTCAGGTCATTGCAGTCAATTGATCTCTATTTCCACAAATAAGTCTTCTAGAAATAGGTTACCTGAATCAACATTGAGTTTAAAGCTGCCTGGAAGCTCTGTCAGCTGCAATTTCATATGAGCACAAACCCAGCGACAAAGTTTGAACACTTTTGAGGGAATAAAAAAAAGCAGCAGCAGAAAGTGTACCGATATTGTGCTACTCCATTTCAAATCCTGTAAGCTTCTCTTCAAGGAAAGGGGCAACACCACCAGTGTTGCAAACAATACTATCACGACTCTGAAACAATCCAACATAAAGATTTTGATACATAACCAAACTTCACATTGCAGCTAGAACACTCACAAATTCTTTAGACCAACCTCCTGAAAGAATGCAGTGTAACATAGCAAAGACCAAGAGAATGCACATGGTGCTCATCTATGTGCTCTCTAGCTAAATATGTGTCTTTGCTCTGCACATGTAACACCCTGGCCTTAGTTAGACCAACTCTGGCAGATCAAGAGTTGGTTTCAGAAAATTATCAGACTTAATAAGCTCCAGAATTCCCTTTGCAAAAGAATATTATGAACTCAAGTGGTTAAGAGTTAGTCTGCAGACAAAGTCACAGCAAATAACAGGAATTGTGCAGCAAAGTCTCTATTGAAAGTAGATCATAGAGAGCAGGACCTGCGATCTGCAAATAAGCTGTTTTCTCCAAACCAATCAGTGAAAATAGGTTCGAAAACATCCCCTAAATGCAAATATCACAGATTCCAACCATCAGTGTACTGGTAATACACCAAATATCTGTAAAGAAACACAGGATACTACTTTGAGGTAAAGCCGATAGGATGCTTGCATGCTGTGAGTTGAAAGTCACATCCATTCTTTTTGCATAATTGTGTTTGAGTCCATAAGTTCTTGCGAGTGAGGCTATCACACTGATAAATTCCTCTCTACCCATCGTGCTTTCTATCAATTCCAGTAATCTCTCAGTCTGTTACTTACCTATACATTGGTCATGTGATTCATCTACAGGGCAATGCAATTGACAGTTGTACATACCTGTGATGATGAAATATGAAACCAAGGAGCCACCAAGAAACACAAGGATAGTAATAGATGTGACTATGGCCATGCTGGGTCCAAATAATGCCACTACTAGATCCTGAAATTGGACACCAAATTTCATATCAGATTTTGAACCTGGGCAGCATGTGATGTTTGGACACAAAGTCAAGTCCTCATCACTTCAGGGACTCTGAGAACTTTCATACAACAAAGGATGTTTGGGTCCAAGAATGACTGAAACATACAACAAATTCAAGATTCGGATGCTTCTGCTGTGGTATTCCAGAAAATGCTAAATTTCCGTATCATGGGTGCAGTCTTCTATATGTTGGTTCATGATCTAATGAGGCCAACTGGAGCCACAGCTTTGCTGAGTTGCCCATGACATTGCCATAGAATTGTCACAGCACTTAGAAGCATACTCCAATTTAAGCTTGCAATAGCATCTCTTTGCCCTAACCCAGACATTTGCTACTTGCAAACTGAACATCTCTGTAGTATTTGTATGAGAAAGACTTGAATTTCTTATGAACTAACAAACTATTCTTTTAGTTCACAAAATTCCATTGAGATGATTCCTGCAAAGGTATCACATTTCCGGAGCTCCATAAGCCACGGAGATGATGGGAAAGGCAAAGAAACCTGGTAAGATTTGGTCTTGTATTTCTCTGCGGTTCGGATCAGGAGGAGTAGTGCTCCAACTTCGACTAGCCATATTATCCCAGTGTAGAACAGGCCCCCAAAGACACCAGTTTGCCTACACACCCAGAACCACTTAGTAAGATCAATCAAAGAGCACTTGCCGCTGGTGACGCAAAGTCGACGATCTTTTGCAGTGTAGAAGATTCTCTCTATTTGTGCATCATGGGGTTCCATTATACCGCAGTGCAGCGCTTCATGATCTCAGAGTTTCCAAAACGGAAGTCGCCATCATCGCACAAGACGCAAATGCACGAGTTCTATCGCAGATACAGTAGTTTCAAGGCTTTTGATGTTTTTGAAAAGCTTTGCAACTTGCGTCGGCACTGAAGTACACAAGATCTAGTTGCTCCGTGTGTGTGTTTTGTCCTCTGTCTCTGTCTCTGTCTGTATCTCTCCGTGTCTCCCTCTCACTATGCGGCGATAAAGGTTTGCAGAGGCAACAAACAATAGGAGGTCGAAAAGGATCCAAAGTCACGGACCTGAAAGCGTATGGGAAAGACAGGACGCCAGAACCGATGGCTGCATTGCACATATTGAAGACTGCTATCCACGGCGAGTAATTGCGGCCGCTTTGCTTCAAACCAGCCGCCATGCTTGCGGCGTCCATCTTCCCTTCGCACGGCCTGTTGATGCTCTAGAGGTATCAAAGTTTCCTGGAATTCTTGATTACTTCTTCTCTTGTCTGATGCAGAGCGTCACACTCTAAGCTCTGTGACAGCCAAACTGCAATCTATTCCAATACTTTGAACAGCAGAAAAGTTTACAAAGAAATCCAGGGAAGCTTGTTTGTGCTAAGTCTGATACTTGTTTCCAAGATTCCAATCCTACAAGCAGGGGAGGAACAAACACAAAAATGAAATCTCGTGTTTGTGTTCCTACTACTTCTTTTCGCAAAACAAAGCTCGTAAGCAAGAACTCGGTGCAAACTTCCTAATAGGCGCGTCTTTTTCCTCTCTGCAAGACGAGTGCAAGACTTCAAAAAACTACACTCTCCCTGAGCAAGAAAACCAATATTACTAATACTTTGTGGTGCCTCCTCGTCGTCTTGCTAAACGCAATCCTTTAGAATTTGATTCTAGCATCTGCAGCGGCAGCGGCAGCAATGAAGACAAATTGATGATGACGATGAATTCGACTTCCTGTAAGTTTTACCACGTGATTGTTTTGTTTATTCGACTTCCTGTAAGTTTTACCACGTGATTGTTTTGTTTTTGTGGCCAATTTCACATGCACAGACATAAAAACAAAGCACAATATCATAAAAACAAGCCCCGAAAAAAAAACAAAACAAAAAAATTCCTTATGCAAAAGACGTGCAGATTTAGTACTTACAGATTTTCAACAGCAAAGAACCGAAGGCGAAATTTTCCACTGCACAAGATGTGGAAGATCGTCGCCGCGTGCCGCACTGGTTCTCCCAAAACACCCGCCGTGCGGCTACGCCAATGAGAGACAGAGAACGCTAAGTTACAGAATTTACGAAGAAGTGATTGCGGAGAGAACGTCGTAGGTGGGGGTAACCAATATTACAAAGTCTGAAACAGTTTCTTCATAGATTCGTCCTTTGTACTTTTTTCCCGTCCACGTAATAGCTCGTCCACTGGGATGTCTTTATGAGTAGATCCTAATCTGAGCCTCATGCGTGGCAGTTTTCCAACACTTATCCACGAGGCACGACAGCTCACTTACTGATTTGTTGGCTTTTTTTTGTTTTTTTCTTGGTTTGCAGAAGTTGCTTTCTGGCTCCCCCCCCCCCGCCCTTTTGTCTCACAAACAAAACAAGGGTTTTTTTTTCAATTTCTTTAGTATTTGATAATTCTGCAACTTCTGTTTGTATTAAGATACATAACCATAGATAGTAGATACCCTTTCAATTTTTTTAAACGTGGAGCTCTAAAGGCATGTCTCTTGTGAAGTTATAATATGTTATGTATTACGGAACTGTAAAGACCATGGCTTACATGTGAAGGGCCCATTGGTCCTTCACATGTAAAAGACTGCTCTAGAAACTACCCTTCACGTTGAAAGAGTGACCATTAAAGTGCCCTTCACAATTTGAACACTCTTTAGAAGGTTGTCCTTCACCAAAACAAAACAAAAGAAGCATGAACTTTGTTCTATAAATAATGTTCACTAAATGTTGGGTAAGCAAGAAATGACCTTTTTATTTCCTGGTAAATTTCAAATGGATGTTGGTGATGGAAATTTAAATATTTTATTGGGGGGGGGCGGGGGGGTGGGGGGGTTTAAAGCTTTCAGATTATTTTATTGAAGGGGAATTTTCACATAGGTTTGGGTGAAGTTATGATCAAATAAGTGCATGCATTAAGCCTCTAATTGGTTAACTAGTGAATCCAACTACTTACACTTGGGATTGCACCAATGGGGATGGAGGGAATCATAGGTGAGTAACAGGAGATACTCTCAAAACTCATGATCAGGATCCCTTTGAACTTACCACTCCTTTGTGAGGATTCTCACATTCAAATTCCAAGATTTGAAATGTTTCATTCTTACTTGAAAAATCATATTTTAACTTAAATGTTGTTTTATGGGTACCTACTTGGTCATTGTGAGTGTAACATGAGAATGCATGTGTTAGTGTTGTGTGAAAATCTTTGTTTAGTTGACAAAACGTAAGATCCAACCTCAGGTAGCACTTGCTTGAAGTTCAATCCAGCTCAAGCATATCATTTGATTCTGGCTGAAACATTTTACCAATTGTAATCACATTTATGAATGATTTGATCAGACCACCAAAGGCTTGAAATGGAGACAAAATTAACATCTACATCTTGTACGACCCTCTTTTCTTTCACATCTTTCCATACAAAGTATATTTGCTCCTAGTCCAGGAATTGTTGCAAGCCTCACAAGTGATAATGGATGTTAAAACATAAAACATCAAAGTATATTCCATCTCAAATAACATCTCCTGATATTTTTATCACATTATGTGATTTAAAGAAAACAGTTGCCCTTCAAATTGAAAGATTTCACAAAATTTTGCCATTCACATGTCTTTAGGTTCCCATAATTTTTTGTCCTCGCTGGAGGGGCTAGTTGCCATTAAAGGCTTCAAATTCAAGGCCTGACTCAAGCCCCTGACTGCTATGTTGGGTACAGAGCTAGGTGAGCCCTAGGGAATTCCGAAAAAGCCATGCATCTGAGGAAGGTAAAAATGAAAGTTTTGGTTTGGGCCTTGGGGAAAATCAGAAAAGATTCCCTGACCTGGGGTCCCTGGACATATTTTGTATGCTCTCCGTGTCTTGTCTAGAGCCTTGAGGCATTTCGTCTTGGGCGTTTAGCTACCTAAGTTTATTCAGAACACATGTTAGGAACGAGTGTATAAAGTTAATCAATATTTTTTACATCAGCATATATTACATCCAAAAAGGCTATTGATGAAAGCATGATTTATTATGAATCTGGCTTAGGCACCAAAATATCCTCTTGGCTTCGACTCCTTGGGCGTGTTTTAAGTAGGGCGTCATGCTATCATGTCCAAGATCCCAAGTAACCAAGGGTCATTTTGTGCAAGCCCCAAGCCACCTTGTCCTAGACCCTAGGCTGTTATGTCTCAATTCCAAGAAGTCTAGGATCATTCTATCCTAGGACCCTAGGTTACCCAAAGGGCCAAAACAAGATGCCTCGGGGTTTAGGAAATGGGCCATGTCATTTTGCCATGTGGGCCCATGCAACCATCTGTTGGGTCCTAAATCACTATGTCTTGATCCTTTGACAGTCAATGATTATTTGTCATAGGCTCTAGGCCACCATGTCTTGGGTCCTAAGCAGCCTAAGGTCCCTTTATCATGGCCCTTGGGCCACCCTTTCTTGGATCCAGGCATCCTAGGGTCAACTGTTGTCATGGGCCCAAAGCCACATTGCCTCGGCCCCCAAGCCACTTCTTGTCATGGGTCTCCAACTGTTGGTTGTACTGGGGTTCAATCTCAGCCCTAAGCTGCTTGTCCGGGTTGTCCAACGCCTCATGTATGCACCTCCCAATAAAATGAAATTCTATGCTTAAATGAAATAAGATTGAAAGATCTGGTCTTTCAATAGCCTTACTTGGTCTTTCCCCTATTTTCTTTCCTTCTTCATTTCATCTCTTTCCATTTTTGTCCCATCTTTATTTTTCCTCTCTCAATTTTTTTTAATGATAATAATGCGAAATAATGAAGTAATGAAAATTGGTTGCAACTTCTTGGCCTAAAAAACTGTTACAGGAAATTCTTGCCCTTTCAAAACTCATTGTTTTATTAATAATTTGAGGCCAAGCAATATGATAAAAGTGTTCAAAATTTCTATGTATTGGCCTAAATACATTTTTTAAAAAAAAGTTGCATTGTTTTTTCTTCTAAATATCACCTTGGGAGTGATGAGATTCTGAAAGTAAATGCCTCTGAGCTCCACCTTGGGTGGGCACTTCCTTCCAAAACCTCACTCTTTGGGCATTATGCATTTTTGCTATACTTATAAAATGTAATTTTACAAAATTCATTCCATCCCATGTGATTTTTGGGCTCTTTCAAGAAAAGGAAGTAGCAGCCTCAATTTCTTAAAACTTTTTAAAATTCATCCCTAGGCCCTTTCTCCCGAACCCACAAGCCAACTTTTAAAAAAATTCTTTGCATCTTTGTCACTAGTTGTGCTTGAGACCCATGACAAGAAGTGGCTTGGGGGCCGAAACAATGTGGCCTTGGGCCCATGACCATAGTTGACCCTACAATGCCTACACCCAAGAAAAGGTTGCCTGGGGGCCATGATAAAGGGACCTTAGGTTGCTTGGGGCCAAAGACAGAATCGTCCAGGGCCTATGACAAATAATTATCAGTTGCCGAAGGGTCACAACACAGTGGTTTGGGGCCCAAAACACAATCGTATGAACCAACATGACAAAATGGAATGGACCTTAGGTTACCTAGGGGCCAAGACAAGATGGCCCAAGGTTTAAGAAATGGTGGCACATATATGGTGGCAAGATAGAATGATCCTAGGCTGCCTGGAATTGGGACATAGCAGCCTAGGGTTTAGGACATGGTGGCTTGGGGCTCACACAAAAGGACCTGTGGCTACTTGGAGTCTTGGACATGATAATCTAGGGCCCTACTTAGGACATGCCCAAGGACTTTAAGTCAAGAGAATATCTTGGTGCTTACCCCAAGCCTAAGCCAAATTCATAATAAATCATGCCTTCACGGATGACCTTTTTGGATGTAATATATGCTGATGTTAAAAATACTGATTAATTTTGTACACTTGTTCCCAACATGTGTTCCCAATAACCCTAGGTAGCTATGGGCCCAAGACCAAATGGCCCAGGGCTCAGGACAAGACACTGAGAGGATACAAAAAATGTCTAGGGACCCCAGGCTAGGGAATCTTTTCTGATTTTTCCCCAGGCCCAAGCCAAAACTCTCATTTTTACCTTCCTCACATGCAGGGCCTTTTTGGAATTCTGTAGAGTCCCTGAGAGCGAGCTAAGCAACGCACCCAACATAATGGCCAAGGCTGGGCCCATTCCAAGACATTATAGTCTGGTGTGGCAGATTCAACAAAAAAAATTTAAACACATGTTCATACGCATTTTGGTCAATATTTTGAGTGTACAATCATCATCTGAGGATTATGTCATAGAATGTGATGAAAGAAAATGACATTATCTTCCACCCCAGACCTTAATGTTATTTTGAGGCACTTGGCTTTGGCCAGCCAATCAGACTACTGTTCTATTTGTAAAGCACTCGGAACCTGTTACCACCTCAAGAAACATCTGTCCCCTACTGGGCTTGCCACGTTCCAAGCTGGAATGGGCCCAGTGCGGTATGTTCCCAGGGTCCAAAGGGTGTTGTTATATTGTAGTATAGTATTTTTAAGTAACCTGCTTTGGCTAACTATTATGGCCTTTCCGTGGCTACTATTATATTCCATAATCAGGCTCACTATTTTCTCTGTTTTTATGTGGAAATTTTCCTTCTTATTTTTTGATTTTTAATTCTCAGAATTGTGAAACTAGTGGTCAGAAATAGGTGGCCAAGGCAGATTACATTCAATAACATGTATTGGGAGTGGCATTCCCAGATATATAGTATTCACCATTTCTGAATTTACATTGACATTATTTGGGAAGCAAAATTGTAATTAGGAGCATTTCAATTTTGAAATTTGGAGATACCACATTGCTCTCCATTTTCAATATTGAAATGCTCCTAATCATAATAAACCCTTTTTAAAATCCGAACATGTCAATACTATTCACAACTCTAATGAAAACAAGTAGATGAGGAAAAAATACCCAGATGACTTGATCCACTTTGTTGGGCCAAAGTGGACCAGCACCCACCCGCGTACCATGCCAGATGGATGGTATGCATGTGGACAGAATACGATGTATGTGGACAAGAAAACACAGTTTCATTGTATTCCTGTCCCACAACTAACCATGGTGGTTAGCTATGTACTGAACCATTCACGAGCATCTACCTGACATAGTTAGGTAGCACTATCACTTTTAGATTTTCTTTTTTTTTCCTTTTGTAGGGGCCAAGTGGGGAAAAAATAGAATATCTATGATCCAAAACAATAAATATTCTATTTGTGATCAAATACTCACCATGATATTGAACATACATTCTAACACACACAATTCAATGTACAGAAGCTTTTTATGTGCAGGAGTATTTGTATCCAATGTGTCAAAAAAATTGCTTTGCATCAAGCAAAAAGGCCATTACACCCAAAAATAAAAATTGAAGCCCATGTTATAACTAATTCATAGTTATCACAATAGGTACCCAACAAATATAGTTCAATAGGTACACATACCTTTATGAAGGGATATTAACCCAAGTTTAAAATGGTGACCATTAGTTTTGCAAAATAAAGATGTTGTAACATTCCACCTATTGCAATCAATTCAAAAAAAAAATGACAAAGATACACCCTATGGAAATGAAGAGGATAAATCTTCTAGTAAAATTTTAACATTTTTCTATAGTAGTTAAAATTCTTTATATTTTGGACCTTTCAAGTTTTGGGACATTGCTCTATTCTGCACGACAGTCCAATAAGTTTTTAAAACTTCAATTCATGCACCTAGAGCTTTTTAAATAGCTCAAAATGGATAAAATATAAGGAAGTTGTAGGGTTGGAAAGTGAAGGGAGAAATTGTGTTTTGTTTTCTCCTTCAGAAATCTGATTCTCTTCTTACTTCCTTTTTCTATTGTTTATTCCATATCATTTGCCAAAGTTCAAATTTCATCAACAATATAAATATAAGTGTTCTAGTACACCTTGCACCTCTCTTTCATTCTAAAAAATGTTCATAACTCTTTTTTAAGTAGTATGGCAACTAGCTAGTTTTATTGACTTAGGGAATTTTATTTTTCTCCTAACATTTTTTCAATGAAATACAAATAGGAGATCAATTTAAAGGACCATATGCTATGGAAAAACCATCTACCTCAAAATGTTTTTTCAGAAGATGTTTTGTAAAAGAGGAAATTTTTGAACGGAAAACGGTTTAGTTTTTTTTCATATGTTTTCAATGGCCCCTACTCTATTTTAGTTTGTTCAGTTTCAATTTTTTTTTTAAATCCATGGTTTTCTGAGAAGGAATAATGCCTTCCTCTAAGAAGAATAGTACTGGGCGGTCACATCCTAGTTTTTAAAAACTTACAAAAGTTTATTTTTTGCAAGATTACTCTATTTTAGTTTGTTCAGTTTTAATTTTTTTTTTAAATCCAGTGGTTTTCTAAGAAATTACAAATTTTTATTTTATTTTATTCAAGGATTAACATTGGGTGGCCGCACTATTGTTTGCCTTCCTTAAGAAGGAATAACACTAGGCAGCCACCTAGTGGTTTTCTAAGAATTACTGAAGTTTTTTTTGGGGAGATAACATCAGTCGGCCACCCCATTCTTCACCTTCCTCACATTAAAACAGAAAAAGTCACAGTTCATCATCTTCAGCTGACAAAACATCTGGACCCAATTGTTGAGTAGAAGTGTTCTAGAGGTCACAATCTACCTCAGTAAGCGTTTAGCCATAGTGCAGATCTGGCTTGTCTGAACCAAAACGTGCCAACATCATTTCATACATCCCAATATCTATGAGATTGCAGAGAATTTTCTCTACAACACTACTTCGAAGATAATATTACAATGAGTGTCGTCTCAACCTCATGAGATCACTCACAAAGTGTCAGACCATCACAAAGTGCCTTCATCACTGGTAGCAGTGATGAAGCTGCCATGACTACTAACCGACTTCATCAGCTCCCAACAGTGAGTGTAGATAAGAAAAAGACACCAGTTCAACATTTCAAGTAATATGCTACAGACATCTCCATCCTGAGTTTCTGTTGCATTTCTGGAAGCTATGGGAAAGACCCAGTTGTGATGTTGGCTGGCACCCAAGAGACATTGCTAATACAAAAGTCCAATTCATACACCCACATCAATGTCTTATTTCCAACTCATTATTGTGAAATACCTCTGTGATGAATGATATGGATATTTCTGACAGCAGGACCAAATATGTCATTTGCATGTTGAGGGTGTGGATATGCAAGTTCGGATGCATACATGTCTAATGAGACCCTCATTAAGCTTCAGCATGTCCTCCAGGGGTGTGAAAGAGAGCTCCATGTCTAGTTGTGTGAACTCTGGTTGTCTGTCTGCTCGCAAGTCCTCATCCGTAAAACATCTGCATGATTACACACCCAAAACTACATAAGCAGGCACTTTCAATTTAAATGTGGGAAGAAGAATCTAACACATTTGCATTGGTATTCATACAGAACTCCAGCGACATTGATCATGCCTGATAGCTGATTGATAATCTTCCACGTTGCAATATACTTGTGGATTTCTCTGTACCCTCTATTGACCTGATCTTTCCAGTGAAGTTACTCTCTCAAGCTGAAGTAAGCAGAACTGTGCCAGTTGGTAGTATCTGCCAAAACCTGACACCATAAGCACCTGCTTAAACAGCTGAGGACTTTGGGGCAATGGATAGAAGTCCCCTGCCTGAAAAACAGCAGGAATGCTCTTCCATTGTCAGAAGTCCCATGAGCTAGAGTCCTCATGCTTGACTGAAGTGCATATCAGCATGAAACCCACAGAGACAAGGACATCTGCAGGTGATGCAATGAAGTCAAGAGGACACAAGAGGACTGTCCTCTGTCCACCCAAAACAAGGTGAATAAGAGAACTTATAATGGGACTCTTTTGATGATCTTAAGAGAAAAACAACAGCACTACAGGCAGCTGGGCAGCACCTGAACATGAGATGGAACAAGATAATCATGAGCACCTTCTGGTGTTGACCTTGTCAGAATGGGAGTCTCAATCTGAGGAAGAAGCAAGCACCCTTCAGTTCTATTTGACAGCAAGTATAACATATGCTTTGAACCACAAGAGCAACAAAAATGAAAACAGGTCTCTGTGCCCTCAACTACAAACAGACCTGAACAAAGTAAAGGACATCTTCCAGATATCTTTGAATGAGCCTAATCATTGAATGGTGGAGCCGTAAATTTGTGCTCATCTGGGGCCACTGAAGGTGAAGGTGGCAATACCTGTCATTCCCACCAAACATCTACAACCCATTCATGTGTCCATATCCTTTCTTCAGGTTTTCATTTCATCTGATGTGAAGAAGGAAACAGCAAGCACAACATGAGAAGATGCTCAAAATCAAGAGGAATCTGAGGCAAACTTCTTCAGTGGGTAGTCACCAAGAACGGCAGAGCCACACACACTTGATTTAACACCTTAATGCTCTCTGCAACAACCTATACACACATCCACTCATGTTACCACCTAAATTCTTCTCCAGTGTCAGAATCCTCCCTGAAAAGCATGTCATGGCCTCCTCTGGCAACTATTCCATCAGTACATGTTGACTAAACCCTACGATTGGCAACATTGGCAGAAGACTGACCCTGAATGTATGCAAACCTCCACAACCTTCAATTTAAGTCCTAACAGACCACATATAGAAGTGAGCTGGTAGTCTTTGGCTTTGAGACTAATTAAGAGAACTGTCATGGAAGTCAAATGATTCCATGCAGAAAAATACATCAGTTACAAGATTACCTCAACCAATCCAGTGGCCATTCATGCATTGACAACCTCTTTTGGATGAAGGTGCACAGTCCCTCAACTGCCACTACACATTCAATACACAAGCGCTCTGCTGTCTTGTGTGTATCTGCAAAATTGATAGGATCTGTAGTAACCTGCAACAGAAACCAAGCTATTCCATAAAATAGTCTAAACAAACAAATTATGAACCTGGGTTGCTCCTACTCTAACTCCTCAATCCATCCTTTAGTAAAATCCTTTCAAACTACATATTTTGCAAGAAAAATATATATCTATGAAGAGGAAACTCCACAATAAACGTTGTGAAGGTAATTGCTTTTGTCAAGATTTTGTCACATTTCCGGAAGGAAAGCAAAAAGCTCAGCCATAATGTTGTCTACCATTCAACAGACATAGCCAAGCATCCGTCAATTGTATCCTCATTTGACAATATACAATAAAAAAGATGTCAGCCACTGCTAACATGACAACCAAGAGCCTCTTCCCTAAGGTAGGGCCACCCTGTGAGGACCACCCTGTGTACTTACTGTGCCCCCCCCCTTTCAAGGATGGACTCAAAAGTATCAAGAACATCTCCATGTCTCTCTCAGTGAACATCCACAGCATATTGACTACCCAAAACCATAAACCCTGAAATATAAACCCTAAACCCTAAACGTAGCTACCACAGAATTATCATCAACTTCATCAGTTCCTGGCAGTGAGCAACGTAGGGAAAACGTTCGTCCAGCTGCTCTTTTTATTAGGTACTCTTTAGACTCTGCTCCTCTAAGCCCTAAACCCAAATCCCATGCAAGGGTTTGAAATTTCTTCAAACGACGGGGAAGGGGGGCCTGCACATCATCGCCTGACTGTCTAACTCTTCAGCACAGAAACCATAAAAAAGATTCATGCAAACCTTCCGGAGACACAAAAAGAGAATTCTGAAAGAGAATACAGAGAGTAGGAGGCACACAAAATTGGTTACCTGGACAATGCCAGTGTGATCACGCATTGCGTTGACGAAAGTCACGGATCCATGGCTACGCTGCGAAGCTACCCAACCGCAGATAGACTCTCTCTCTCCCACATGCATCTCTGCTAGCGTCCCACATACGTGCGAACGTCTGGTAAATTCCAGAACCTCGGAAACGAGACCTCCAGGACCTCCCGACTGCGAGATATGCGTGTCGGAAACAGAAGCAGCACCAGGAGGAGGCAACGTGGAGCCAACAACAAACAAAGGCAAAAGAGCTCGCGTCCGAGCTTTGCAGCAAAGGACAAAACGTGTTCAAGAACTGCCGGTAGTCATGTGGTTGCAGAGGGAAGAGAGATCGAGGCAAACGACGGAGCGAGAACCCGCTCAAGGTATGAATATGCGGAGCTCCCAGACTAGCAGCCATGACCAGGCTCATCGTGCAATTAATTCCGTCCCCACCAACACAGCAACGCCGGTCTACGAGGGAGCGAGCAACCGAGCGAGCAACCGAGCAATCGATCGCGCGTGCACGCGGATGGAAGACCACAAAAAGAGCATTCGCAGGATTAGGGTTGAGGGTTTGAGAAAGATCATTCGCGGGATTAGGGTTTAGGGTTTGGGAAAGATCATTCGCGGGATTAGGGTTTAGGAAAGAGCAGTCGCAGGATTAGGGTTTAATGGCCGGGTATAAAGATCACGCCCAAAAAATTATGCCCGAACGTATTGATCATTTTAAAACCCTGGCTGTATACCTAGGAGGGTTGTAATACTGGTGTACTAATATATAGAGGGTGTTGAATAGGCTTGTGTGTAGGTATGAAGAAAAAATGTTATGGCCAATCATTTAGTAGTCTGAATTTTTTTCTTCGGGCCACTTTATATATTATATGAGGGTCAAAGACCAAAAAGTGGCAAGTTGAGGTGCTACTTACATGGCACCATTTTAAAGGGAAAATCAATTGGTCTGAACCGAAATAAAGCTAAAAAGGAGAGTTCATGATTTGAAGAACCAAGATGTAAGCTAGGGTCCAACGTAGGGTCCAACTCAAGGTTTCAATTTGCTTCAAATGAGTTGAAATTGGTTCCCAGAAATTTGGACACTAGACCTTATCTAAAATGAGCCTTAGTTATCTTGAGTGAACTAACCATTAAATGTGTAATAGGCTTAAGTAAGTTTGTGAAAATTTTAAAGGACCAACGGAAATGGTAAAAAAGAATCATTATTTTCAATGTGCAACAAAAAAGGGTTGTGTGCAAATTGGATTTTTATTTTTTTGAGGTCAATAAAATTGTGCACAATATCTACATGCAAAAAGTACAAATCAAAAAAATAAATAAAAATCACATGATTTTCATACTAAATCATGAGATGAAAAATTCTGATGTTTAGCTAGTGTTGATGGCAATCCACTCAAAGGAATGCACTTTGATGTAAAGCTTTGAGAAGAAATTTGTGAGGATTGACCAATTAGCTCAACTTCTTGACAAGTGCACATAGATTGTTAATGAAAACCTATAAATTATTTTTTAAAGTTGTGATAAAGCATATAACAAAACTGAAGATTTAATAATTTTGCAACTTAACTGATGAAAAGCAAGAAGTATAAGCAAATAGACACCCAATGAACCCCACAGAACAAGCAAAAAAGGATTCTAAAAGATTTGTGATCATATATGCAAAATGAAATTACCTGATAATTATGAATATAGGGAATTCTAAAATATTTGCAACCACATATGTAAGATGAAATTACTTGATAACTATTAATGTCCATGTAGGGAATTCTAAAATATCTGTGCTCACATATGTAAAATGAAATTACTTGATAACTATAAATCTCCATGCCCTGGGTACCTTGTACTTTTTGGCCCCATAGACTTGCCATAAAAGCCCATGAGAAGGTGATTGAATGTTGTAAAGAGTTTTGGATCGATCTAGTCATTGCACATTTTCAATTCAATCAAAGGTCGTTTAATAAGAGTTTCATCATGTTATGAAATATCTTGAAGTTTGTTCTATGAGTATTGATCTTTTTAGGTCTGATTGAAATATTGTTAGCCTTCTTTTTCAATTCAAGAAATGTTTATTTCTAGGATTTTGTCTTACTTCCAACTTTGTGAGCTATTGAAACTCTTTCAAAATTCACCATTCTTCAAATAGGCCAATTGTAGAGTTTTTCCTAAATGGCTAAAATGCCTTGGAAACTCTCATTGGATCAAAGGAATATGGTAGGGATGATTTGATTTAAATGAATTCATCAATTGAAAAAGTTGCTTCTTGACAATTTTTGGCACAATTCAACCTTACATTTAGGTAAATGCCATGACCCTTGTCACATCATAGTTGGGCCAATTGTTTGCTATGTATGAAACTATAGCAAACAACTTTTAATTCCTTGTGATTATTTATAAAGCTCAATTTTTATTCATTTATAACCAACCAAGTCATAGGAAATGTAGAAGTCTAAGCATAGACACAAAGGCCATGTGTATTGATCAATTTTCTTTAATGTTTATTTTTGCACAATCTTGTAAAAATCAATTGGATGCATTAATCAATTGTAGTAAAAAACAAGTAGGTTTGGATCTTCTAGGTTGATATATAATATCAACTTCAAAACTTATATTTTTCAATAGAAATATTCATGAAGGAAACATAACATCAGTATTCAAAGTTTGGTCATTAAATAACTAATATTTTTAACAATTGAAAAATAAATAATTATTAAATAGGGAGTAAAATTCATGAAATCCAGTGTAATTTGAGTTTCACTTTTGGGTACATTCAAGATCAAGTTACCCAATTAGGAACCATTTTTAGGAAATGAAAAAAGTCCTAAAACTTCAATTTTAGGACTTTTTTGAATTTATATTTCCATTTTTTGTTCATACAAATAGATATTTTACATTGATTTTCATTGTGAGCTTTAGTTTTAATGCTTTTCAAAATCATAATTTGACCAAATTTAATAGTCCTTAACCTTGTGGCCCATAGTTCTAAAAATATATATGGGTTTTTGGAATCTTTTGTTGTAAATATTGATCTACACATTCTTCTAATAGATTACATAGCTAAATATGACATTCCTACATTATATGAATCCAAAACATCGAAAATTCAGTTGTTTTTGTTAGTTTTTTCATGTCCTTAAATTCATTTTTTGTCATGTTACATTCCTAAACTTTTAAATTTCAAAACGTAAATGGACATTCATTTTGTAGCCCAATATTTGATACTCTTAGACCATTCATTTCATTTGAATGTATTCTTGAAGAAAGATGTGAAATTTGGTACAATTACGAAATATTTTGAATCATTATGATACTTGAAAGTTTCATATGTCTAGATTTTTCCATCTTTGACAATCCTTTTGGGGTTACCTAGCCCTTGAATGTACCTTTTTTTCTTGATTACTTTCAATGTTGTTGTGTTCATCATTGTTGTATTTACTTTGGATCTTGTACATTAAATATCATGATATCAAATTTCATTGTTTTATATCTTTCATTCAATAATTTTATTTTTTTGCAAATAACAAAGTTGAAGGTTGAAATAAAAGGTAAAAGATGAAAAGAAGGCCTAAATGCAAGGTTATTTTGCTGATTATTTTATTGTTACAAAAAATTATCATATATGTCTCAATGTTGTAGTTAGTTGTCATATTTCAAAACCCAAAAACATTACATAGGTGAAATGTTTTGCACTCCAATTCAACTTTAATATTGACAATTGCGTTAGAGATCTATCAAAAGTTAAAACAAAAGACCGATGATGACTTGATGATAGGACATCAATGGAAAAAATAAAAATGATCTTTTAGATAGTCAATATTTAAATTAGTCATTGCCACAAAGACATATAATTCAAACAACATTGATCAAAAACCAACTACATCACCTACAAAACAAGTTTTTTTTAATATTAGAATTTCATTTTCTTTTCATTCTCTTCTAATAAATTTTCTTGACAAACCATGAAATTAAAGATAGATTCCTCCTTTCAAGCTCACACCCCACATGTGCATTATGAAGTTTATTATTGGCAATCATCAACACAAGGTGTGTGACAAATTTTTATTTCCAAGTTTGGATCAACAAAAAACTTGTGATTGCACCCATAATGTTAAAGATCCTTTCTATTTCAACTTGAAATCACATTTGACATCTAACATTAGTAAAATCCAAAACAATTGCAATACAAATGTATTATTACAAATCCACACAAAATGGAAGACTAATTAACTATAGGCATGGGTGAAGTTCTTTGATATCATTTTCATTCACGTGTTACAATGCAACCATATCAACTTACATATTGTTTCAACAAAAACAATTTTAACCCATTTCCTTGGTGGAACATTAAAATATGTTTTATCATGTTCTCTAATGAAGCTTAAGTTTATTATTGCACATTCTCTCTGTGTGCATGCACTCCACCAACACTCGTCTTGGAATAATTTAATTTTTTTGTTTGTAATGATGGCACTTGTGGGAGTGATAAAAAAGAGCATTAAAAGCACCAAAGGGAAGAAGAAAGTGATTCAAACCATACAACATGTAAAGAAAACAAAAGGTATTCAAAAATATTTGAAGAAGCAAAATGTGGATTATTGGTTGTGGGTCATTCCTTTGAACAAAAATCTTCATGGCTATGCATTGCACTACTTTAATATAACTAATAATCAAATGAAAATGAGGTTAGCTTAGTAAACTTGGCAAGGAAAATACCTAAGCTACATAGCCTTTGTAGATGCATATAAATTACAATGACAAACCCCAATATAAACTTCTTTAAATGCAAAACCAAAATGTTCAAGAAGTTGTGCATTTTTTTATAAATCCCACAAACAACCTATTAAGCCATTCAAGGATAATGAAACATTTACTTCGAAATACTATGTGCATGGGACTTCAAGCTTAATACCTTTTCGAACAAAAGAAACACTACTAGAAAATGTGTGGACAAACCATTATAGCCAACCACCCAATTCAACTTTGGGTGGTCTTCACATGACACAAACCACTCATGATTTTGTTGAATGGGCAAATCTCATTAAAAACTCACCAAAATGGTCATACAATGGGAGGCAATGGTGGTTATAGAATTTTCTGCCTTAAATGTTTTTGAGCATGGTTGAAAATTTTCCATTCCACCTTTTCAAACCATTTGGGTGGTTTTTCCTAATGGTCATTCAAGGCATTATGCACAAGGTTAACCACCTTACAATGTAGGTAGGTAATATAGTTAAGTTATCAATGGTTAAAGTAATCAATTTATACTGAGGTTAGGTACAATAGGATATGTACTTAAAATATGTCTATTATAACCTATAGTTAGGTTAGGTATATCATAATTTATACATATAAGGTAAGTATATTATAGCTTATGTACCAAGGTTAAATACTAATATACGATTTTTTATGTACCTACCTAGGTATATAATGATCTATATTTACATTGAGGTAGGTTAGGCCTATTTAATTACATGTAACTAACCTAAATATAACCTAATTTATACACACACAATCTATACATACTTTGACTACATCTATTTAATTTATATGTACATAACATCTACATACCTACTCTATACATACCTAGCCCTACATATAATTTACATTAGCTAAATACCTTACCCTACCTTGCCTATACCCTACATATACCACTATGCCAGAACTTAACATTTATACTAGGACAAATACAGCTATTGACCATTTTCTAGTTATATAATCATATATGCCATTTTTTTGTGCCTGGTTGCATTCTTATAACCTAGATATGACTACATGACTAAAAGTTTTCATGGATAGGACTATGTGACTAAAAATCTTCTCCATGAACACCACATAATTATTTTATAATATACAATTTGAAACATTAAAAACTTGTGAATTAAAAGAAAAGAACTAGAAGGTAGACATATGTATATACTTAAGCATATTATAAGTTTGCAAATAATTAGTGCACAAATAAATGACTAATATTTTATAAGTTTTACAAAATTTTCCTTAAAGTCACTAATTATTTAATGTGAATTTATGGATTGTGGTTAAAAACAAATTTGGGGGAGATTTTTTGAAACCATAAAAAAAATAAAAAATTGGTACTTAAAATATAATTAAAACATTCAAGTTGGGATTCTTACACACATGTTCATTTAATGAATATCTTCTTTGAATTTTTTGACATTAAATAATGAAATATATTCTCATTAATGATATCCAATTTTTTTTAAAAAATCCACATGCCCCAAAATGGCATTTTTTTTCATGTTTCCATGTGATGGGTAACAAATAATATAAAATTTTATTTTTATTCATTTATCAAAGCATTTGGTCATACAATTTTGAAATTTTAAAAAATTTATATTAAATCACATTTAATGAACTAAATCGAACATTAAAAAAAAAGATTAAAACTTACTACTCAAAATAACATTTGATAAAAATTATGAAACAAGAAATCATGTGTGTAAATTAATAACTATGACATTTTAAGTATTTTAAATATATTTTATAACATTAAGTTTTTTAAAATAATATTATATTTAAAATAGATAACTTCTTTTTATTTTTTAATAACTACAAATAAATATAACATAATATTTATACAATTTTTATTGATTCATTATATTTTTGAAAGTTGGGGAAATAAATAATTACACACATAGACACACACATACCCAAAAAATCATGTTGATTATAAATATGTTTATTTACAAATCGTTTTATGAAAAAAATAAAATAAATCTTCAAGACATCATTATTGTTCAAATCTATGAAATAGTGAAGATTCAAATGCATTTTCAATTAAATTACTTGACATTTTGGTTTAAAAAATAGATGTGTAAAATCTTGGAAAAATCTTTCAAAAAGAAATTTATTTATTTTCATTTGGATAGGGTATGAAAAATATAATAATGGTCAAAGTTGGGTACTTTTGTATGGGACAATGATGATGTGAGATAATGTTGTAAATTTATCCCATATCCTTTGTCAGCAAGTTGAATTTTGTAAACTATATAACTAGATGAAAAAGTAGTAATCTACACACAAACATGCACTAAATATATTCAAAGTGCAAATTTTATTTGTGACGAGCCAATAAAAAAGGTTTGTGACCAAAAATTAAATAGGATGCTACTTACCTACCTACTTAGGCTACCTACCTACCTATTATTACCTACTTAGGTGGTCTATATCTAGGCCTAGTATAGTAGCCTAGCTTTAGATTTCAACCTAATTGCTTAAATTGAAGGTTTTAGGTTCTTAAACCAAATCAGGTACCTAGCTTTAGGCCTAGCTTAAGTTTTAAATAGATAATTTAAATTCTAGCCACATGGCATAACCTAAATGGCTAATGTTTAAATGCCACATGGCCTAACTTGGGTGACCAATGTTTAAATGCCATGTGGTAGAATTTGGATGGTTAATATCTAAATGCCACATGGCAAAATTTAGATGGTCAATGTCTATATGCCGCGTGGCATAATATGGATGGCAAATGTCCAAATGCCACAAGGCATAACATGGGTGGCCAATGTATAAATGCCACATGGCATTGGACCAATCAAAATTATGTTTGACCAATCAATCAGGGTTTGACCCTAATGACCACCACACAAAACCACCCATAAAACTAGTAATTATACGCTTGTTGCACGAGCACCTTAAAAGAAACCATTTAAAAAAAAATTAAACCACACCATCCAATCGCCAATTCAATGGTTTCTTTATCTCACTGGGGACCAATCATTACCCTAAACCACTAATCCTACTAGAAACCCACTATAGTGATACCATTACAAAATGAGTGGTTTGTAGAATGGTCTAACCACATGTTTTCTAGTAGTGAAAATCAATATCATTCATGGTCTATAAAAATCCCTTTTGACACTAAAATCATTGAAATACATGATTGTGAAAATGAATCATGTCTATTGATCCATTAATCTTTGTAACATTGAACTAACAAATATCGCAATAAGAACCGAAACATTTTGGAATGCACACTTCAAACCAAAAAAGTCTATGTTGACCAAGATCTCTTTACAACTTGCAATCACAATGTAATACAAAAACTCACATTACAAGTGGAAAACCTAAATTGAAGCCATGAATTTTTACATCAAAGTTTGTTCAAGTGATTTTTTTTTAAATTGTTCATTTCATAAAAACATCAATGCAACTTTGGTGTGAATCTTCAACAAGGATTGTTCCACAAACATAGTTCCAATGTTGATTCCACAGTTAAGTAAAACCTATAGTCAAGTTATCTCAATAATCAAATCCAAACTAGCCAAAATTTGAAACCAACCAACATTAGTTTTCAATGGATGATGCATTAGTGGGTGGTGGGTCACATATTGGTAGGGAAGAAGTTCTAATTCATTGTTGCACTAACTTCATTAGAATCATTGAAGTGTGAATGTGAAGACATTATCCAATTTTGTTGGTGACTTTTTTGTTTATTTCTTCACATCTGATTTTTTTGGTGGTTTGGATTGAAACAATATTTCGAATTGTTATACATTTGTGCTCATTGGACAAGAAAATGACAAATTATTATTCAATTTTAACAAAATTAGTTAAGACCATAAAACAACCACTTTGGGACAAAGTTCTTTCAACACCAACTAATTGGGAAATTACAATTGGTTTTGGAGTGTTATTGGGTGAAAGCACATTGGGGTGGAACAAAAACATCACATCATGACAATCCATTTTCAGTCCATTATGAAATAAAATACACTGGGAAAGTATGGAAAAAACATGCAAAAACAAGATACTTTCAATCAAATGGGTTATGGCAAGGTGTTATAAGATATTTTTCCATAAAGCTATCTTTAGCTAATTTTATGATAATCTAGTCTTGAAATTTGGGCATCCAAATCATTATTTTCAACAAATGAAGAACTTCCTTCAAAAGCTTCATACTTGAAATAAATCTCAAAATTTAATCATAAAATCTTTTCAAATTATCTTATTAAATATCAATTTTTCACAATATTGTATTACCATTGAATCATTTATTCATAAAGGACATTATATCAAGGTGTATTGAATCCATTTAATTATCCTTGACCAGACAAGTGTTTTTTTACAACTTAGAAATTCCATAACAAATTGAATATCAAATATTTGATCATGAAATTTTAACATAGTGTTTTGATGTATGTGTTCATTCTTGACATGACCCCTTTTCATCATTTACACATATCAATTGAAATAAACTACTATTGAATTTTGAAGAATTGTGAAAAATGAACTCTCGGACATTCAAAGTGTAACACCTTAGGGTGTTTTCACCCTATATTCTAATATCTATTACCTATTGTAATCCTTAAATTGGTTCAATAACAAGGTGTCTAATAGTTTTATTTATTTATCATTATATTTTATAGTAATAATAATAATAATATACAATTTGGTATTATATTAATAATGAAGCTTGATAGTTTCATGCAAATTTTTGGCATGGAAACCATACATTTTTTAGAATTTTCAAAAATTTCAAAAATAAAATAAAATTAGTGCCAAACTAGCTTAAATATGATGATAAATATGAAATTATGTTCATTAATGTGAATCAATGGTGGAAACACCATGCTTTTGAGCATTTGAAATGTTATTGATGGTTGGGTAATGTGTTCAAGGGGTGGATCCCCTCCCAATAACACCTTACATAATGCCACTCACCTTATTTGGCCATTGCATTTCTATTTTGGTGATTGTTTTTAAGGTGATCAGCTCATCGAAGGATGTTAAATATACAACATGTTTTTAAAATGATATTCATTCCACTATCAAATTAACTTTCCTACATCATCATTGGAAATTTTCCACCAACACTAGCATATTGGATTGTGAATAGTGAAAATGAAATAGGCACTCCAAAACCTAACACAAATACAACTTTATTATAATCTAATTAACTTTCAAATGTTTTAGCACGTACCAACAACCGTTGAACCTAGTCCCAACTCCATGTGGGATAATGAATGAATTCTTCAAATTACCTAGAAGATATTATGTTTTGTAGGTTATGATACAGGTGCTTGCATTACACCCATGCTCCACACCCACCCAAAAAAATTGTTAACATGACAACAAAATATATGCAAAAACAACATGGGTAATTTCCAATTATCACATCAAAATGCTTATGGCCGCAAAATATGTTATAAATTCATCCATACCCAAGGGGCTTGACATTTACAAGGGGTAGACCAGTAGAAGAATTGAACAATTTCCCGACATCCCATTTGTTGGTGTGTTGTTACAATAATTGAAACATTAAAGGCCTTTTCACCTTCTTGGCACAATGAAATGGGTCAACTACTTACATTTGCAAGTTTGATTATGTTCAATGTGTAAGTTGAAGGAACCTATAAATTTTTTGAAATGGAAGGTTCACCCCTAAATAAATTTTGAAGGTTGTTCATGCATTCAAAGTCAAATAAAAACCCAACATCTTCTAGAAACGACACTTCTTTCTAAACAAGGTTGACATCATGTTAAACATGCCATATAGTTGGGACATGCAATTTAGCAACATTATACTTTTGCAAAAACCCACCCATACAACAGTTGGAATCATCTGGACAAAACCAATGATTATGGTGCTTGAGAGCCCTAGATTGAAATTGGGCCCAAAAACCAGAATAACATGGAGTTGGGGTCCCATATGTTTTCTTACTGATATTGATTTTTCTTGTGCACTTCACACTGATATTTTTTTGCAATGCAAAACATTGCACTATAAAACTAAAAGGGCAACAATCAATATGTTAGAGGCCATCCCCAGACATAATTTCATTGACCACTATGCCACCTTGAGAAAGTATAGATAACATACTTTGTGCAACACATGGCAACCCATGGATGTGTAAATTGTTAACACTATTGGGTTGACAAGCAAGAAGGTCACACAAGGATGAGAAAATTAACCTGATTAGGCCTATGCAACTTGTCATCCGCCCTTGGTGAAAAGTTTGTACTACACTTGGCAGAACCAAACACCTCCTTACCCTCCAAATGAAGAATCCATGTCGTGAACAAGGATTCATAAGCATAATAGGCAATAGCCACCACAAGCTTGGAAACATCCCTTGAAACATGAGCCCTCCTCAAAAGGAGTTCATTCCTATCATGACCTTTCCTAGAAGGACCTCCTCACAAGTAATGTCAATATAAAGTGGATTATTTAAAAGCTTGAACACAGTTGCATGTGGCTATGTACAAGGAGGTGGCACGTTTTCCCAACTATTGTAACTAAATGTTATGTATAGTTTCATCAAGATTACAAGTCAACATATTTACCCACTCAATGTCGTTGAACTTCTACAAATACCAAGAAGAGCAGATTAAACTAGAATGTGGGAACAAAAAAAATAGATAATAAATCCTTGAACATAATATATGAAAGAAAAATCTTACATGGAACATGAACCCACCCCATTATCTAACACAAAAGTGCCAACAACAAGCTAGTTACCAAGAATTCACGAACAACAAATTTTGATGCAACTCTTGATGAGAGCCACTAGCAACGAATAGTTGCATATCGAATGTTTACCTCTTCTAAAGACTTGGAATTTGTGTACTCAAAGCAAAAGGCCTTGTGTTGATCCTATAGTTCAAGTTTCATCAGTTGTTTAATATGTTTATCAAGCGATTAAGTCTAGTGGAACAAACATGTACATTCTTTGTCAACCATCCTATAGTGGCATCCCCAAAATCATAAACAATTTTGACAACATTCCAATTTGCTTGTACATTATTTGCCATGAATCCCTTCAAGCTAGGTTTACATACCCATGTTTGAACATTATGCGATTAAGCTTTGTCCACATGATTTGTTGTGCTTCAGTGTTTTTAGTTTGCATGTCACAAATTGTAATGGTCATGACTTTGCAATATCTAGAATCATAAACATGATAGGCCATCATTGTCCAACCGATGACTCGCTTCACATGGTCAAACATGATCCAAGAGTTATCCAAATTGCCCTTGGGTTGCATTTGTGCAACAAGCCCAACTCTGTTCCCAACCCCAAAAACAGACATCTTGAAAAGGAAAACCTTCTAACTAGATGTTAAACATGGGAAGTAACATTCTTGGATGAGATCATAACAATTCTTGGACTTCAACGCAAGGATGTTGTTAATGTAACCTCCACCCGGACAATGTTTGAATGAAGCAACAAGGTTGCATACATTTGGCGAGCTCAAGACAATGAATTTGTTTTGAATTTTTTTGAGTTAATGACCTTCAGAAACCTCGCAATTGTCATCACCACTACCATTGAATAGATCCTTGGCAAGGAAGGATTTATTAGGGCTCAAAAAGATGGCAAATATTTTGGTGATGGACGTTTAGTTAACCTCCTCATCTATCAACTTACTCTCATCCATACTCTCTCTACAACTACCGTCTATAATAGGGTGAAGATCTAACCAAGGAGAAATGCAACTTTTAAAATATACTAGAGTTTATGGAAAACATGTGAATATGACCTTTAAAAGGTCGACACAGAAAGGGGGGGAATTATAAAATTTACAATTGAATGTCGTGGGCAATAAAAAACAACTATAATTGTGATCTTGTTGTAATCAAAATTACACAACTTGTTAGAGGCATGTCTTGTTACAAACATTGCTCATAGGTAATCAACAATTGACTATATTGATGCAATCAATGTGGAGGGCTTTAATGTTGACTAAAAGAACATAATTTTGAAAGTAGCAAACAAAGAATGGCCAAGTCATGTTCCATAACTTTACACCATGGATGGCAAGTCCTTTTCGCACCAAACAAATCAATGAACACATATAAAGGAACAATGTTAAAGGTATGGTGTTTGGCATTAAGATAAAAAATGTCTTCCATTTTGTTACATCTTGAAATTATAGTTTTTACCATAGATGTTGTTTTTCATGGCATCAAGATGGTTTCCTTGGAATGAGCAAAGACGTTGTCACCTACAACCTTGTAACATCCAAAACTCACCACCCATTCTTGACCTTGAATTGTAGCACCAAGCATTCAATACACTGAATTGGAGACATTGTTATTTGCATCAAATGCAACATCCTTGGAGATATGCAATGATCCAAGCTGAAAACCAAACATATCGCATAAACATTTTTCAAACACCATAGTTATATCAATTCCATTTACTAAGATGGCGAGTTCATGTCAATCATACTAAAAACATACTCGGTGCAAAATGATTATAGATAATGCAAGATGAAATGAAATGAAATTACAAAGACATAAAGGAAATCAATTCAAGTTGTTGTGAGGGAGCATGTTAGCATAACATGATGAAACTGGAAAACAAATAGGAGTAACCTAAAGAGGAAAAACCTGAGCAAGATAATGACCTCAAATAGAAGATTCAACCAAGTAAAGGGGAAACCTTTAGAAGGTTAATTAATGATGGTGTGGGGGAAAAGAATGTGTGAATCAATTAAATGCACACCATATTGTGGGATGTTGAAAGTAATGGGTAGAGAAGTGCCAATTGGTGATTTAATAATTGTTTCCCAATAGGAAATAATACATTGAAATGAATATGCGGTGAAAGGGTATGAAAACAAGTGCAAGAAGACCTACACAATGGAAAGGATGTAATTTAAAAAATAATAGACAAGGGACAATGATATAAATTATAGACAACTACGGAATAATGTGTCAACTTTCCAACAATTATTCCTTGTCAAAATTCCAAAATCCTAAAAGTGAATGTGGCAAAGGATTTCCTTGCAACTTTCAAGCATAGAAGTTGAGCATGTAGAAATGTAAGGAGTTGCGCCAAATAGAATCCATTAATCAAATCTAGTGCAAAGAATTGAAAAAAGAGTCAATATCGATATAGGTGGTTATTTACGGTGGAAGAAAGGAGTTTGCATCTTTGTACTATTTTTTTACCACATTTTCAAATATGAAAAAAACAACAAGAGAATTAATGACCATAAAAGGAGGTAACTTGTTTTTTTAAATTGGACATTCTACAACATTGGATAGAGCATACGGTCATACTTGTTGAGGGAAAGGTACACTATATAGTTAATGAAATGTCAAGATGTTGTTCAATATGTGAGACTGAGGAGCAACCATTGTGAGATTTCACAAAAATTCCCACCCAAAAACCGTAAACCATACACCAAGAAGGAAAATTACTAAATTGTCAAAGGTGACATTGACAAAAAAATAGTGGTGTTAATTGTATGGATGAATTTAATGTGATGCAAAACACAAAATCCACTACATAGGTCACCATGTAGGGCAACTTTCAAAATTTTAAATTAGTTTTATGATAAAATCTAGGAGGACGAGGACCCTAGTGGATTATGACCTATTTAGTGTTTGCTCATTGGGTCCTCATTGAAATTACAAACAACACTAATGATTAGGTTTAAGGTGGGAGAAGGTTCAAGAATGGATGAAAAATCAACCTAGAAAACAAATGGCATTACTAACAAAAATGCTACAAGAAAGTTTGTTAGCGAAAAGCAGAAAGTAATTCAATAGTTAGGTGCAAGTGTAATTATGGCTATAGGCTTGATGAATTCTAACCATTGGAGGTAGTTATGCATGGGCCAATTGTTAGAAATATTATTCGATTATAATCCCCAAGGTTGGTGAATGTGATTTACATTCATCAAAAGGATGAATAATATTCTCATCCTTGTAGTAGTTAGGTTAGGTTGAATAATTTAGGGTTTAGAAGAAGAAACTACTTAGGGCTTGATGGCGGCTAGGGTTAGGGCTTGGTGACGACTAGGGTTAGGGCTTGGCGGCGGCTAGGGTTGGGGTTTGGTGGCGGCTAGGGTTAGGTGGTGGCTAGGTTAGGGTTGAGTGGCAGCTACTTTAGGGTTAGGAGATAGTATATAGTGGAATGGTTTTTTGAGTAGTCTTTCATTCTCTCTTTTCATGGTTTTGAGTGCACATAGAACCTTCAAGCCTTGTTAGATATTGCAAGTCATAGTTTTGTGATTGTAGTATTTGAAGCATACAACCTTTGTGTTTTTGTTAGTTAATACAATTGTTTCATTTCATGAACCTTGAGTTTGCTCCATGTAAATCTCCTCTTTAAACTCACCATTGAGACATGTCGTTTTCACGTCCATTTGATGGATTTCCATGTCTTCCAAGGCCGCTAATGCAAGAATACAACGAATAGATGTAAACTTTGCAACGGGTGCAAAAGTTTCGTTGTAATCCACTCCGTAGGTTTGGGTAAAACCTCTAACCACTAACCTGGCCTTGTAGCGTTCCACCTCCCCATTCACACCTTGTTTGATTTTGAACACCCATTTGCAAGAAACGAGTTTCCTACCAAGAGGAAGTGGTACCAAAGTCCATGTGTTGTTTACCATGAGGGAATTATATTCTTCTTGCATTGCGCACTCCCACTCCTTGGAATTTTCACATGTCAATGCTTTTTCAATATTTTGGGGTCCAAAAATGCAGCGGTGGCACGTTCCACCTCCTTAGTAGCAATCCACCAATCCCAAGGCCATTCCTTTCGTTGCCTTTGTGTGGATTCACTTTGCACACCTTCTATTGTTGTTTCATTCAAAGGTGTATCTTGATTAAAGGTCAACGGTTCTTCTCCTTCAACTTCTTTGTTCATAATTTCATCCATAATGACATTTTTTATTTTCTTGGGATGGAGCACACCACCTATTTCTTTTGACCCTTCAATGGACATGACATCTCTACTTTTATGATTCTCTTGGTTTTTAGACACATCAAGCGATATGCTTTTGTGCCTTCATAATATCCTAAAAACACATAAGGCATGGACTTGGATTGTAATTTGGTCCTCTTCTCATTTGGGACATGTGCAAAGGCTTTGCAACCAAAGACTCTCATATGAGACACATCGGGTTTCCTACCACTCCATGCTTCTTGAGGGGTCTTGGAATTAAAAGCCTTAGTTGGACATCGATTTTTTATGGACACCATTGTGTTCATCGCTTTGCCCTGCAAACTCATTTTGGAAGGCTTGAAAGTGGAGTTTAACAAGGATGGTTGTAAGGTCAACAATGTCCTTGGAACTGTTGTGGCGCAAGCATGAAGGGAGAAGAACTTGTATCTTCTCAACGTCAATGTTCGAAAGGAGAGTGTGAATGTGGCAAAGTCTTCGAATGAAGGAGCTATGTTTTGGCACCAAAGACTTGGCCACCTCAACATGGCGAGTCTTAAGAAGTTGGAAAAATATGGTCAATGGCATGAATTTGAAAGAAGTGCCATTGCACCATGTGTGTGAAGCTTACATTGAAGGCAAACATCAAAGGACATTTTTTTCCTAAAGGTGAAGCAAGTAGGGCTTCCAAGCTTTTGGAACTAGTGCATAGCGATGTGTGCGGACCGATGAAGACCACATCTCGTGGTGGAGCACGATACTTTGTCACCTTCATCGATGACTTTTCGAAAAAAACTCATTTTACCTTTTGAAAGCGAAAGGAGAAATGTTCGACAAATTCAAGGCATATAAGGCCTTAGTGGAGAATCAAACTGGCATGAAGATCAAAACCTTGCGATCCAACAATGGAGGAGAATTTGTGTCCAAAAAGTTTAATGACTTTTTGCATGAATGTGGATTGAATGTCAAACAAATGCACCTTACACACCACAACAAAATGGAGTTGTGGAACGAGCCAATAGGACCATCATGGAATGCACTAGAAGCATGATTTGTGCACAAGGACTTGATTTGGAATTTTGGGCGGAGGCGGTGAACACGGCGGTTTACATCAAGAATCGATGCCCAACTAAAGCTCTTGATTCAAAGACCCCACAAGAAGCGTGGACCAGTACAAAGCCCGATGTATCCCATTTGAGAGTTTTTAGTTGCAAAACATTTGCACACATTCTAGATGAAAAAAGAAGCAAATTAGAGTCCAAATCCATACCTTGTGTGTTTCTAGGGTATTGTGAAGGGACCAAAGCATATCGCTTCATGTGTCTAGAAACCAAAAAGATCATTAAGAGTCGAGATGTTGTGTTCCTTGAAGGGACGGAAGAAGTAGAAGGTGTTTGTGATAAAAGACCCTAAACCCTAAACCCTTTTCGACCTCCGAATTGAGAGTGTGATACCTCGTTGGAAAGATCTCGACAAGTGCTATAAGTTTGGTTCAGACTTCGTGGCAATCAGACTTTGCAGTCGGGAGTTATGAGCTTCCAAAGTCCCGGGACTCCACCCGGGACAGTTTCGGGAC
>Ga0209208_10000371_pt1 | contig 56904 bp, 31 predicted proteins | sample S1TSphfallax_3_FD_187694 | JGI IMG/M metagenome (GOLD analysis project Ga0209208, IMG submission 187694) | Host-associated microbial communities from peat moss isolated from Minnesota, USA - S1T2_Fd - Sphagnum fallax MG (SPAdes) (version 2) | ecosystem: Host-associated > Plants > Peat moss >... | reverse complement strand
TCTCGTGACAAGAACCTTGGAGAGTTCTTGATGTTGTGTTTTGTGTTGTGAGTATTATGTTGTAGTTTCCTTTCAATAAAAATTTATGTTTGCACTTGAGTAGATCTCCTATTTGTTAACAGTGTTGGCGAACACGGTGGCCAAACCACCAACAAATGCACACATGGAATCGAATCGGCTAGTCGATAAGACATCCCATCCAAGGTTGAATGATGTATGGTGGTCTTATTTATCAATTGTAGCTTTCAAAATCGAATTTGAGTTATAGTCCTTGAGTAGATCACAATGCTCCTCCTCGATTAGGTCGATCTTTTCAACCGGCTAGAACTTTGAGATATGAACATGGAAAGGGTCCAGCACCTCCCGGATGAACACGTCGATGCAAAGCATGACCAGTTGAATAGGCAGCACCAATAGCGCATCTGAATTGAGGGGTCTATTCGCATCATCTCGCTCGGCCTTGACATCTTGGAGGCCAGTGACCAGTTCCATCGCAAACATGCCAATACCCTTGATGATGAGTTTTTGATTGACAACGTCAAACTCTTGCACTGCTGAAGGAACGACCCATGGTCCTCGATGTGGGCAACGATTGAGTCGACATTGATGTGCCATTGCTTGAAATTGACATAGTCACTTGTTGCTTCGTTATCCCCCACTTGAGCTTTTCGATCATCTCAATGTTGAACATTGTCATAATGGTGTCGATTAACATCCAAATATGTTGCTCTTACTACATGAACAAAAACAACTTGTCTTACAACACGACAAAAGTGACATTGATTACATCGACAATTGGAGCGATTTAATAGGTGATGACCCACCAAATGGAGGATGGGGCATCTACAGGGCATTTCCCAATCACATACATGATCAGCTGATATCGATACTGGAAAAACTTGAATAGGTGTCCCAAATGCACCCGTCGATCGATCTTTTTCAGGCAATTGTCATTCATGGCGATTATAAGATTGTCTTGCAACCGCAGAAATACCAACCATGTATGCGAATTTGATCCAAGAGCCATCCAAGATTGATTTGGTTGAAGCCTTGACAACAATATTGATCTAATGTGGCACACATCAAACACACAACACCTTGTTAGAAGCGAATCAAACCATGCACATGATGAACCTAAAGTGATGATCAGTCATCATGTTTTTTCCATTGAACGACACTCTGATTAGCTTGTCAGGCCACCGACCGTATAATGCATTAAGAAACTTGACGACCATGTTGAACATGTTCTCGGTGGTGTGGTGCTTGAACATGGGGACGGCGACCAAGTGGAGGTTTGTGAGATCATCGCAATAGCAGGCATGCAAATGTAGATTAAAGAAAGATTGTCCATGGTGCGTGCTGTTGTTGCCAGCTAGTGAGATTTCCTAAACAAATTCGTCATCAATGATGTCAGAAATGTTTTACAGAATAGTGACAACCACAACCTAACGACCACGACCCAAATGTATTGACCGACAATTAGGTCATTAATTCCCACCAACTTGGCTATCTTGGTGCAGTCCTTGGCTTGCTGGATGGTTATTGTTGTCTGTTAGTGTTGTTGTCTACTAGAATGACATGTCGATTGAGACATGGTCCATAGCCAATTCAAAATGCATGACGTTCTTGATTCTGACCTTGTATGTCAACTCATCAAATTGTTTGATGAACAGATTCATGGCATTGACCTTCTCCTTGGACTTCTTGGCGGCCCTCTTCACGATTGCCTTAATCATCGCAGTGTCATTGTTAATGTCGCTATCATTGAGCAACTATTCATCATTGCAGAAGAAAATATCGCCAATGATTGTGTCGATAATGTCAACTGAAATGATGAATTCGATCGAATCTGCAGTCAAGTCCATGTGCTAGTGCAAAGTGTTGATGCGTTTCACCTTGCTCTTGAAGTATTATGTTTTGTCCTCGTCAGACAATGCCTCGTAGGTGGCCCAGGACTTGGTGTGTTGCTTCAAATGGCAACAATAGTTGAAGGGAGTGAATAGCTTCGTGAAATATTTGATGGTCGAGGTCGTTTTTTGCTTATGGCTCGAACTATTGCCAACCTCCACACTATCTCGGCCTTTGTGGACGCAAAAAAGGCACCGCATGATCACATCTCCTTTGGCATCCTTGGAGACGACCTCTAGGCCGAACTCTAGGGCGTGCTTCGTATGGAATGGGGTCAACTTCATGGATGTACATACGAACAAAAATGCTAGACCCTATTGAAGGAACCCCATTGCCAGTTGCCACGTGTGTATACATTTTTTCCTATTTTATGGACAATTCCAAACTTATTTTATGGAAATCCAGGCGCTATTTCCAGAAATCCATAATTTTAGGAGGCCTGTATAAAAGTATTCATTTCAGCATCTCTCTATTATGAAAAAAGAAAAATAAAATCACCAAAGAGAAAAAGAGGATCAAGAAAGGGAAAAAAACCTTTAAAATAATAATAAACCTGTTGTGGAGGCAGCCTGTCTGGGCGGCCAACAATGCCAGCTCCACACGTGGCCACGTCAATTCTTATTTCAAATGCTAATTGAGGTGTTGAAATGAAGTGCAGAAAATCTCAGATCCTAATTTAGGTGTTGACACTGCTATTTTCAGGGATATTCGCGGTTTCTTGTCAACTGCCAATACATCTTTCATGTAGTGTCCGAGCTTCGGGTGGAGTCTCCTAGGACAGACACATGGACAAACTTGTGTTGGAGTCTCTATTTCAAATCCCAAGTCAAATCTAAAATTTGAGTTGATACTGTTTTTATCAACATAATAGAAAGATACAATAATAATTGATATTTTATATGTTCATTTCATTTCATTTTTAAACTATTTTATGAACTACAACTACCTTGGATTCAAGATTATCGAATCCCATGCATGTAACTTTCATCATTGAAAATATAAGAAAAATAACAAAGTATGAAAATAATTCAAATTTCAGATTTTGTTCACATTTCAAGCAATGATATTTCATTTTTAAAATTTGCAAAGTTGAAGGAGAATAATTATGTGACTATAATTTTTCATAAGTTAAAAATATTTTTTATTTATTGGTATTTTTCCTAAAGAATCAAATTTCTATGCTTTTGAAGATTCTAAAATCATTTGCAAAAGGTAATGAACCCTATTTATTAAAGAATAAACGTGGAAAACTTCTTTCTCCGTCTTGATGCCACAAATTTTAGGTGTGTGCGTCACCTTTGCAAGGTGCTTGGGTGTGAAAGAAAATAAGTATTTAATGAAAGAATAAAATTGGTGGAATCACAATAATGTGATTCTACTATCTGGTTTGTAGTCAGAAAACACAGTCCACTAAATTGGTTAATTATAGTTGAAAGGCATCAAATGTTAATATACCACCTGGCTGGATTGTGATCAACAACGTTGATCTTTTCTAAAAACACAACAAATAGCTATGGTGAAGAGTTTTTATGGTTGGAAGGGGCCATCAACTTCTTTTTTTTCTTTTTTTTAAAGCAGGCAAAAAATTACATTAATTATTTTAATTGACCTTGCTTTGTTAGGCAAGAACATTTTATTAAAAACCATTATAAATTGTAGTAAATTCAAGATACTTTAATGCTTACATAATAGGTTGTGGATTCTTGTTCAATTTTTTAAAATATGGGACCTAGTTTTCAGTCTTTTTATCTTATTAGTGTATAACTTAGTTCTGGTTTTGATTTTTTAATTAGGGATACTTGTGGTTTTGATTCTAGATTCACAAGTTTCAAGTTTGGGTTGGTTCCAATTACATTTGGCATTTATGTATGATTTGGGACCCAATTTTCAATCTTTTTATCTTACTAGTATATGACTCAATTCCAGTTCCAATTTTTAAATTAGGGATAGGTGTGGTTTTCATCCTAGATCCACAAGTTTCAATTTTGGGTCAGTTCCAATTCTCGGTTTCATGACCATTGATGTTGGATAATTTCAGTTTTGTTTCATTAATTCATAGCATCAACATAATAAGTTGTGGGCTCCTGTTCAGTTTTTAAAAATATGGGACTCGGTTTTTGGTCTTTTTATATTACTAGTATATGATTCAATTCCAGTTCTGATTTTTTAGTTAGGAATAGTTGTGGTTTTCATTCTAGATCCATTTTCAAGTTTGGGTCGGTTCCACTTCTTAGTTTCATAATCATCAATGTCAGATAACATCCCATTTTGCTTTCATTAATTTATAACATCAACATGCGTGCAATTGAAAAAAGTAAAAAGCTTTGTAATTTTTTTCCAATTTCAAGAAAAAATGTACCTATCATTATTTGCAATTTATAATATACATAGAATTCAAATATCTTTAAGTCAATTGCAAAGAGTAATGAACCTTATTTATATTTTTAAAAATAAATGTGGAACATTTCCACTTGGAAATTGTCCTTTAAAATCAAAGAACGAAAGTTGGTCAATAAAATATATATTTCATAATTATAAATATTTAAGATGTTTATCTCAATATAAATTGGTGATGTATCATGTATTCATATACAATGCTTTCTAAAAACTTCATGTGAAAAAGGTTTTAGGATGAAACTCTTGACCAACAAAGATTCACTACAAGAAAAATCGTCTTTTGCAACTTGATTTATGATTAGTTACTCATGGAAGACATCCATGACTAAATGACTATGTACTTGAATAAGACATGTTCGGAATACCTAATTGCTAGTGTGGTTTAGTCGCAAAACAATATATGATTGTGACTTTTGTGACTATAAAGTCATGGAGGTCATTAGTGCTTGATGAGATCCATAAATTATGGTCATTGGATATAATTCATTAAATATGAAATAAATATGTTCTCCACCCATGCCATTTAGACACATGGTATAAAGGTTAAAAACCCAACCTATATGTAGGTGTGGATGAACTCAAATGAACAAAATTGATGTCAAAAAATCAACTTTTCCACAATTTTTGTTACATTTGTCTATGTGATGCCACTTTAATGGCATGTAAATCATGGAAAGTTGTGCTTATTAAATAATATGGATATTGAAAAATCTAAAATGAATAAAAAAAAATCCAATATCAAAATTTGGTTTAAATAAGAATGTTTAACAACTTCATTCAATGACACTACTTTCATAAAAGGCCCTTTAATTTTCATAATACACTTTATTTCATCTTCAATTTTTTAAAAATAATAGGGTACAATAATACACATCTAAAAAAACACTCAAATTTTCATAATTTTTTAAATTTTTTGTTTATCAAAAATTAAAGTTCAAAAAAAAGTTCATGAATTTTTTTTACATGGAAATGTGATGCAATGTATATGTTGTTTAAAGAAAACTTGTAATTTATAACATCGGAAAAAAACCTTGAAAGTGCTGACATGTTTTGGTATGATTTGAAATTATAACAAATTTTCAAAAAAAAACACAAAATCTGGCATGTAAACACATTGGTTCAATATGTTGTTTGGACCCATGTTAGGAATGTAGGCTAACTTAGTTGGCAAATTAAGTTAATTAAGGCAATTCACTAAGTTACAAGTGTGATGATTTGAACCCCTCACCTCCACATTGAGGGAAAAAATCATTAACCCCCACTTAACCATTGCACCATATGATTATTACATGACAGAAATTGTCACCATATTGTTATAACCATTTTTTTCTAACCTACTTTATAAATTAAGTACTTAGGAACTTACCCAACAACTTAAAACCTACCTAATAACCTAGTAGGTACCTAGCTTGGTAGATTATAAGTAAGTAATACCTAAAGGTAGAAGTAAGTAGGTAAGTAGGTGCCTAGTAGTAGGTTGTTCTTTTAGCTATGTACTGCTTATATCTAATAGGTAGGTACATATGTACTACATAATAGGTAGGTAGATAATAAGTAGTGTTAGCCGTAAACACATATTTAATTAATTTAGGATTTTTTCTTATTTTGTGGATGGTATAAACTTCATCTAGTGGCCATGAGATTTTTTTAATGTAACTTCATATTCAAGTAAAAACAACAATCATTCACAAAGATAACATCCACAAAGACATTTTGTCTCAAACGAATTCATACCAATTTAATACTAATATAATATTATGCTAGTTTCAAAATAAATATATTATGATGAAAAGGGTATTTTGTCTAGTGCCCACTAAGGGAAAATTATAGGATTAAATTTCTAATTTAAGACTTTATACAACTTGGTGGATGGAATAAACTCCATTTGGTGGCCACTAGGCTTAACAAATTAATGATCATTTTTTACATGAATGTCATTTGTTTTTTCAATTACATTATTTCCAAATAAAAACAACTTTGTAACCAACAATTCCAAAAAGATCCATGTACACATTATGTTAAAAACATTTATATCAATTCTAAAACAAGACTACGAATTTTCATGAATGATTGAAAGCCAAATGTTAGTGCTCCCATCTGACATCAAGAGACTCAACCCTTTGAATTTGAAACAAGGATAATGGCCAAATTGGCGAAACTACAACATCACATTATCACACAAATTTTATTAATACTTTTCAAATATATACACACCATAAACTTTTTAAAATATAGTTGAATGACTAGTGGCCACTAGGTGAAACATAAAAAATAGTAAGCTATGAGAACCAAAGGACACAACTCCCATTTAAAGTGGAAAAAAAAAAAAAAAAAACTCAATGTTTTGAATCTAATATATTAACAACATATTAAATTTCTAACAATGGCAAGTTGATCCATCCATGTTAATCGTACAATAATAAATCTATTATGTTTCGAATTCCATATGTAATTCAAACAGTATTTATCCTAGTGCCTAGCAAGTGATAATACATGATAGATAATCAAATAAGAAAATCACAAGTAAATGCTCCCAATAAAAAAAAATTAAAAATTCAATTTTTTGAAATACAAAGAAGTCACAACATACCAATAACAACAATGTCTATGCATGCAATTTTATTATTCATGTTATAACAAATCCATTATTTTTGGGGCTTTACATACCATGTACGAAAGTTGACATTTGGTGACCACCAAAGATTTGGGATTAGGTGGAACAAAATAGATTATTATTTATTACTTTTCAACAATCACATACATGGATAAATTTCAGAAAAATAATAATTTTACTAAACCATACAACAACAAAATTGCAAATAAGATCTAAAACATTAATCCAATCAATACAATGATGCAAAAGACATCAAAAAATTGCAAATAGAATTTAATCAATGTGACCAACATCCTTCACAAATTGGTTGAAACATTAACAACATTGATATTAACTTTAGTTCTACCAGTGTAAATAGCAAGAATACTAATTTGACTTTTGTTTGTTTTATTTTACAAGCAAAAAAAGAAAAAAAAAACCTGAAATGTCAAGTCATTGTTCTGGATTTGCTAAATTACATTTCCACTTCCCATTCCAACAATCTTCATACATATGTTGTTCATCCAAATTTGATCCTTTCTTCACAAGAACCCACGATTGAACTCTCACCATTTTAAAATATTCACTCTCTTCATTTTTAATGACATCACCTTCCACTTTTCCCATCCAAAGAGGAACAAGATCAAGATCATGCATTCTCACGAGCATAAAATCTCCAACATTAAGATCTTTAAATGGCATGTATGTAGTTAAAGGTCTCATGTTCTTTAGCAGATGATGAGGAACTCAAATTGGATCTTCTGGATCAACAACATCCATCATGGTTAACAATGAAGCCTTAACATAGTTAAACCTCCAATTGTTTAAAAGCCAGGAGCCCTCCAAAAGAGTTGTACTTTGAGGTGGTAATTGTCTTAATAAATGCAACAAAACATCTTCCCAATACTCCATATATGGCTTCATCTTCATTTCATATGTGGAACTTTGCATAATGCCCATCTTCCAGAAATGCATGTATTTTGATAGTCCATAATTTATAAACTTTTCTCTCTTCATTGACCTTGATGCATCATTGCCCCAAATTAGGAAGTACATAATAGGGCTTAGAATTATAGTAGGTAATTTTGGTGAACTGTTTAAATTAGCTTTCCATAATCTAATTGGAGGCCCATTTATTGGATTCTAAACAGGATCTGTAAGGAAAAAATTGTATTGCATCATTGGCCAACCTAACGAATCAATAAAAAATCTAAACATATGCATATTACTATGCCCTACCAACATTTTAAAGCCATCCTTCAAATAACCTAGGACCCAAGAATTAAAATTTGGAATCTCCTTAATAAATTGAAGAATGAATAATCTCTCCTATGAGATCATGAAAGTTCTCATCAAATATGTTAAAATGTAATTATTTTCCTTCCTCAACTTTTTTGACAAATAGCCAAAACATCCATCTATATCCCCATGTGTATGGCCAACTACAAGAAATCCCAATTTGACCTCTTCAAACACATCCCTTGTTGTCAACAATGATAAAAACTTTAACAAATGCTGATGTTTATTGTCTTTAACACAATTATCCATTTGAAGTAACAGTTTTTTTGGCAAAAGCTTTAAACAAACAATTGGATCTAGGGTGCGTAATTCATGTATGTAACATGATTTCCCTTGCAACATACGTGCAAAAAATGAATTTTGCAGAGGGTGTTCAAACAATAATTTTGATTTTAAAATTGGGGTAACTTCCAAAGTCCGCAACGACCATAACAAAGACCCAATTGTAAAATTGGGATCATTTGGCCACAACTCATTAGAATATTGTGCATATCTTTCATCCCCATGACCATGCGCTATCATTCTCGTAAGGGTTATGGGCAATTGTCCAAGGCAAGATATCATTTTGTTGCACACTTACAACCTTGGAAACATAGTTTTTTCATGGTCCATCTTGTCATGAATAAGGCATAGGAACTCATCCTTTGATTGCATTGATTTTGTCTTCCAAGTATGATATAAGTTTTTACATGATTCTTGGTGTAGGATATGTTTGCTTAGCTTTACCTCATATTTTAAAACTTCATTGCCATTTTTTTTCAATTTGGATATCAAGTCCTTCAAGGATTCATAAATAGTGCATTTCACAAACACAAACCTTTGCTTTCACACATTGACATTCAAATGGTGTCTTTTCTTCAACCTATTCATAACCTCCAATGTTTGATTCCTTGCTTACTTACAAACCCACAAATACAAAAAAGAAATAGTAGGCTTTCCACGATATATGTATACCCTCAAATATACATTCAATAATACATTTCAGTTTTTAAAAATATAAATTTTCATGAAAAAGATTCAACAATCACTAGGCATTTGTTACCAAATAGGAACAAAAAATGTTGGTTGTTCCATATAATTCACTTGATCATTGCATTCTTGCAGACTCTTCCATGTTTCAGGCAAAAGAAGTCGCACATCTTGTCTACCATTTCCAATCCCTTTCATTTGATGTTACATTATATCTGTAGACAAATTAATCATTGATTGAACATTGGATTCCACTTGCCGAGTTGACATATGTAATTTATGCGGACCTTTATTCCCATGTGGTAGAAACTGAAACATTGTTTGCTATCTAATTTGTACAACATATATGTCGACTTGGAGAGACCAATGATATAGTACCAAGCAATTTCACAAATGTCTAAACCTTGAATAGTGGTAAATTTTAATCCACTACCAATTCCCCCGTATGCAACCTTCTTGGAATATCTAAACCACAAGTTTTGTGGTCTTCAAATGACAAACTTGAAAACTCTTCTCTCAACAACAAGGTCTTTTCATGAGGAAATGTTGACAACAATTCATGGTGCAACACTTTGTCACACCCACATTGTGCATAAACTTTTCTGACATCATTTTTTCAATTCTAGAAATGGAACCCTTAGAGTCAATTACATTACATTTCCTTATATTAAATGAACATTTCTTTTTCTTTACACTAATTATTCCCACATCATCAACATATGGTATGTGAATTTCATTAAATGAAAATTAAATGCTCTATGAGGGGTTACCTATCAAGAATTGTTTAAGCCAATGGCCATTTCCAAATGGTCATCATTGTTGACATTATCATAGGACAACACAAGATGCAAAGCCCAACATGGTCCTCCCCAAGCTGATCATCAATAATTGCTTCCTATGGGTCACATGGAACCACATGATCTTTTGGAAGGAAAACCCCAACATTGTCTAAAAGGTCACATTCAACTCCTCGCCGCTCAGACCGACGTCTTCCCACTATATTTGAATGTCTCCCTCTCACACCATGGCCATGCACTATGTCATCATTCACGCATGCATTCCCCTAATTATAATCCTTTTTATTTCATTCAAAAGTTTCTTCACTACCAACCTCCTCATTGCCTTCTACAATATTATTTTCATTTCCTTCCTTGCTCATGGAATCAAACCCAAAGTCCCCAACAAACCCTTCCACACCATCTTCAGATATATAAATCATTTCACCACGTAATTCCTCATTATGCAAATCCTCAGTTGTATTACCCATATTCTCCACATCATGGATGTTTTCAACCCAAGAACTCTTTGCCAGGGAATCATCTTTACATGAAACTCACTTTTTCAAAAGATTATTCACCCCATCCACTATCATGTGACATTGGTCTTTCACCATCACAACCTCTTCATCATTCATCAACATATACTTGTAGGGCCAAAAAACCTCTATTCCCACCTCTTATCCATAGTATTTCACACTTGGAATTGGACATAATAACTTATGTTGTTCACAATCCTCATTCACAGCTTCAATTAAAACCACTATGTAGTCTCCATTCCACAGGGTCGATATATAGGAATAATTGATGTATCTTTACATGTTCCAATACCAATCCTCACCCTTTCATTATTACCTGTGTCCCAAATACTAACAGAGCTACCAAATATGAATCTATTGTCCATATCCTATTAAGCCAAGAATAAACGGAATGCGACATTAAATCAATGATCAAAATTCTGGCCATAACATTTTTTTTGCAACCCACCCATTATAAGCTAACATTATTACATAGAAATGCTTAACAACCGGTCGATGGGCATTTCTACACCTAACAATATTGTGTAAAAACACTTGGCAGCCACCATGCACCTCTACACCCAATATTAATGTGTGAAAATACCTAGTGGTCATTAAGTGTCTTTACGGCCAACATAACTGCACAAAAACACCTGGTGGTCACGGGGCATCTCTACACCTAATATCCCTGTGTAGAAACGTCTGGTGGTCGCTAAACATCTCTACCCCCAATATACCTATGCAAAAAAGTTCTTTGGGATTCCCACTTTTCTTTTATCCAAAAAGCGTTTGGCAGTCGCGATGCATTTTTTACAATTTCCAATTTAAAAAATGCTTGGTGGTCACTAGGTGTTTTCTATGATTTCAAACCCAGAGAACATTTAGTGGCCGTAAGCATTTTCTATGATTTTTGGGCTAGAAAATGCCTTGTGATGTCAAGGTGTTTTCTAAAACTGTTGATCCATAAAACACATGGCAGTTGCCTAGAGTTTTTTACCATTTCCAATCTCGAAAATGCTTGGCAGTCGCTAAGCATTTTTTAACATTTCCGATCCAAAAAATGGCTGCTAGTTGTTTTCTAACATTGTCAATCCAAAAAATGCCTATTGGCCGCCAAGTGTTTTCTAGCATATCCCATCCAAAAAAGGTGAACATGTAATGGCAGTATAAATTCTCCATTGTGTAGAAGTCATGCCATCATTTACTATTAAATGGATAGCTATAATTGTATATAGGAGAGGTGAAAATAACCATATCTGAATGCTACTAACTAGGCACATCAATCTAAAATTGTTTCATTTTCTTCCATAGGAAACTTGTCCTCACCAACTTGGGCAAACTCATTTGAAGTCCTTGGGGAAGGTTAGCACCATAAACCCTTTTTGAAGCCACATCTAGTGCAAGGGCCATCATTGCCTTTCTCACCTCCCTTTAAGCATTTGTAGTCATAAACAATTATGACATCAAGTAAGTAAAAACAAGAATGTTCATGGAATGCAAATTACTTGTGGCCATTTTAGTCTTGTGGAATATTAAAAACAAGTTAGAAAATTGGTGGGTATTCCATGACCTAAAGTAAATGAAATTTTAGTTCTAACAAATTAGAGTTTTTAGTGTGTGGCTTGTACAGTTGAGTGGCATTCCTATTTTGGTCTTTGACAAAGAACATTACATCAAAAATAAACTCATACACCCATGTTCAAAAGAATTCCATGATTATTATGGTAGAAAATTTGTAATTCAATAACAAAGAACCAGGTAGCAAGTAGTGGACATGTAGCTACAATAAACAGTATTCAAATTCTTCCTTATCATGTACATGCATGCAACAATCCTAAACAATAATCACAAAAGTCATAACAACATAAAGTAATAGAATGTGCTTGCATACCTTCAATTTGTTTTATATTCTTTAAAGCATTTCCATTGTTTGAAATACCATTACATCTAGGTACGTGCGAGTTGTGTGACCACATCTCCAACACTCCCACAATTACATCTGGATATTAATCAAATTACCCCTATAAAGACATCAACAAATTGCAATTACAAGTTACGTTAAAATATTTTAAATTTTCATTCACAAACATGCTTACCATCTTCTAACACTTTTAAACCTTAAATTAATGCACGTCTTTGAATTCATAACCATTGAAGACAAATGTTATTGAGGAACATGTCACCTACACACACAAAAGGAATACACTTATCTAGTTATGTCCTTTGGAGTTGGAAAACAACTTAAATAATGATCATTAGAACTGGTTATTGTCATTTCTGCACTAGGATGGAAAACACCCACACCTCCCACTCTTGCCTACAATCACACAAAACCTTTCACACCAAGTTAAGCTCCAACAAAACATTGCTTGTCCTGACTATTGAACCCCTTGGTCTCCAAAAAAAAGGTGCAAGCATGGATGAGACATCAAAGTGGGAAAACTCCTATTCTTACTATCCCCAACTACTCTTATTCCAAAAACAATTGTTTTGACAATTGTTTTAGAAAAACAAATGGAAAGATCACTAGTGGTTGTGTGCTCTTAACATTCAACACAAGCTTCAAAAGTTGCACTTGTTGTTCTACCTCAAAGTCTGTGAAAAGAAGTCCAAGTTGTTCCACATTTGGTGCAAGCTAAATCATGTATATTTGTGGAGGCAACTTCCTTTTTTATTTTGCTTCCAATCAAAGCTATGAGTCTTGCTTGAACTCCAACGGCATAAATTTTCCTATATCAAGACCCAATTTTCTTAAGTGTGAATTTGAATACCTCTTACAACAATCCTACTATTTTCTCCTTAACAAATACTAGTTATTTAGATTGCTTGCAAAAATGCAAATCTAATGATGAAGATCAAAATTTATGGATGCAAATAAATGTGCTTTAAAACCATATGCAAGTGCAACACAAAAAAAATAAAAATAGAGGTTAATACAAAGGCTTGAAGATTACCTAAGTCAAGATCTAGTCATACCTTCATCGTCTTCGCACCTATTCACTTCACAATTTTGACTTGACCTAAATGCACATGATTTGATAATCTATGATTATGCTTGGACAAAGTTCCCTTCATGCAATCTTTGTCATCTTTACAAGACAAACTTACAAACAAAAAATGACATGGAGTTGTAAGCTTGCTGCAACAATTCCTTAAGCCTGGTTTGAATTATTTGCAACAATCATCTTGGTGGGTAGAAGGCAATGGCAACTAAAGCTCAAAAATGGGTTCATGCACATCATACTTGAACATAGGCGTTAAAAACTTTAGCAAGAATAATGGAACTTCAATGCAAACTTTGTGAATAGGAAGAATGGTAGCGCCTTATCAAAACTTTAACAATGAGGCTTGCAAAGTGATGAATTAAAAAACATTTATGCTACGTTGTTACTTCAATGTTGAAACAAAAGGACAATTTACAAATGGGAACAACAGGGATTCAAGACATGCACTATACTAACCCTAACTTCCAGATGGATGATCTTATGATTTCATTTTCATCCACATCCAATCCCATATTGTAAAACAATATTGAATCTAAGTTTAATTCCCAAGATTTTGGAATGGGTATTGGATGGATTTCACTTGATTTTTAACTAAACAACTAAATTTCTACTTCAAACCTTTAATCTTCATTATACATTATGTTCAATGCATGTATAATGTTAATCATTCAAATTTTGCCCATGCAATGTATACCCCAAATTTGCAATTGACCTTAAATTACATATAATTTTACATGAAAATGTAGCCTTGCCTTTCTTTAAACAAAAAGAAACATATTGTCTTTAAGGAAGTCTTTTTAATTTTGATTTTTTAAAGGTGATAAACACATTTAAAGATAATAAAAATACATCCACATAAGGACAATTAAGGGCATGTTTTCATTTTTTTTTTCATGCCATACTTTTAGGCTCATCCATTTATGTTTTTCCATAAATTTGGAAGATGAATGGTTAACATTAACATGTAATTAAGGATGAGTGAAATTTAAAAAAAATTGTAAACACCTCTTTTTCCACTACTTTCTAACCACCAAAACACCTTGGAAATTACACAAATTTTTTTGGGATGAAAATTCATTCACTTAAAAACATGATGCAACAAAACAATTTGATTTTTTGCTATTTAAAATATTTAATTATGATTTTTCAAAATTAGGATATGCTAAAATTAAGGATTGTCAACATAGTCCTTGGTTTTTTATAATATGACTGTACCCTACTAAGCTACCTAGCTACCTACTTACTTACCTATCATCTACCTACCTATGTCCTATTAACCTACCTACCTATTATCTACCTACATATGAAAACAATTTTCTGATTCACCTATAATTTACATAAGTAAGTAGGCATGTGTATTTACCTATCTACCTAGTTATGTAGACACTAATGTAAACCCTAAACCCTAAACCCAAAAAAATTCATGGAAGTTCAAGGATAAATGTTAAATCCATTTGGAATCATATTGTTTTACAAAGTGGTTGGGTGGTTTGATTTAGATTTTTGAATAAATATTGTTGAGTAATAAATGGGTATTGAATTATACAAATTTACCTTCTAAACATACCTCTAAATTAATTAATGACTATTCAGTACTTCAGAACAAGTTATTTTGTTAATATATATTTAAGTGTATTTTACGTAGTAAAATGTCAATAACTAATTATTATGTAATTATTAAATATCTTACTAAATTGTTCGTGTTCATGAACTTAGAATCAATACTAAATTAAAGATTAAAATTTATTTAATTTATCACTCAAGCACACACTAATCCTTGATAAATAACTGAAAAGTAATAAAATACTTATTAAGTGCTTGACTTTGAGATATTTATTTAATGTTTCTATAGTTTAATGTATAGGGCTTAGATTTAAGGTTTATGGTTTAAAGATGAATTATAAGGTTTATTGTTGATTATATAGGGTTGAATAAATACATAATTTTCTTCCATTACTATGGTAACATTTCATATTGGATTTTGTTTAGAAATGATTGTTGTACTAATATGTCCTAATTCATGGTTTAAATGAAATTTGCATATGGACCAACTAAATCATTGTAAATTTGTAAATTGTATGATATTTGTTTATTTATATGTAGTTTAAGTTGTATCCATGTATAAATGTATATGTATGTATGGATGTTTGGTTGTATATGTTTGTATATATATGTATGTGGATGTGTGTTTGCATTTCTTTGCATTTTTTTATTGTTTATATGTATAAAAAGGAAATGTGTGTTAAAAAAAATACATAAAATTATAGGTCATCACATGTACATCATAGATATTTTGGTGTGCGGTACATATTTTAGTGTGTTTTTTTTGTGCGGGTGTGAATGTAAGTATTTGTGTTGTTTCGTGTGTGTGTTTCATGTGGATATTATGTTTGTATGTTTTTTTTATAATAATTCAATATAGTTCAAATATGAATTTCAAACCAAAATAAATATTCATAATTTAATTATTTAATTGGTTTCTATGTGTCTATATGTATGTTTGTTTTCAACACAAAAAATTGGAATGCAACAATATATATAATTTTTCTATGTATATCATTGTATTTCATTTTTCTATGTTGAAGGCATTTTACCCAACAGAGATCAAAATTGTTACATTATAACTTGCATTTCTTATTGAATTTTTCAAAACTTTGTTTCTTTTCTAAATTAACCTCTTAATGGCCACCATGTCATAATTGTTTGTGTTGTTGTAGGTGAATCATATTTTGGTTTCGATGTGGTGTACCATTCAACATATTTCTATTTTTCGGGGTTTAAAGGGTTGGTGTGAGTACGATGAAAGGAGCCAAAAACCACCATGTTGGATAGTGGTGAAAATTATGAATTTTTTTACATATGTTTTTTTCTTGACATTTTAATATTATGTCAATCATTCCAAGTTATGCAAAATGATTAATATGAATGTTGAGGAATTCAAATTATTAAATTAGTAGATTAAATTTTGGGTTTTGGTTTTAATAAAGGACGTTTGAATTTGAGTAAGTGTTGCGTCAAATTGTGATTAATTTTACCAAAGACTAAATAAAGATTATTTTAATAAAATAGTTTTGATGGTAAAAAATTAGATGATCGTAACATACTACCCACATTCAAAAAATACTTAGAATTAAAAAGATGTGGAATTTTAATTTTTTTAAATTCAAAGTATTTTTCAAAATTAAGTTTTTTGAAAAGTCCTTAACAGCATGTAAACGAGGTGTAATGTGCATGACATAGTTTTTTTTTTTGTAGTTTATAATACAAAAAAGAAAACCCTAAAGTAGTTAACATATTTTGGTATGTCAAAATTATGATAAATTTTCAAAATGAAACATAAAATCTGGAAAAATTTACACACTTTGAAATTTTCATATTTATTCAACAATGATTAACACAAAACATGTGATATATTGGGGCAATTATATGTATTTTTAATGATAAGTTACAAAATATTTCATTCCAAAATTCTTTCATACAAAAAAGTGAAAAAAGATTCACAATCCTTTAGGTATAATAATCTCATTGGTTTTTTTTAATCATATCCACACCCAAGTTTGAGGTTATGGTTTACGATTTTGTGTATAGAGTTGTAGATTCTTTTTTAATAACAACAACCTAACAACTTGGCGCATGTGTTGTAACCACAAACGAAGATAAATTATAGATTGCACTGCATTGTTGAGTTAAAAATATATGTAATTATTCAAATGTTCTATTTCTCATAGCTATTGTTGATTTTTTTTTATTAGCAACAATTATGGAAGATAAATAATTGCACAATTTGATTTGTTTTGAATTCAACATTTAGTCGAATCTACAAATTTTCAGTTGACATTGCAACACTTATGCCATGTTGTTATTTTCATCATCAAACTACTCATCATCATAAGTTCATGATTTCAACTCGTCCCCCAAAGGAGAAGTTAGCTCACAACTTTGATTTTTTTTTCCCAAAGCTTGATATCGTATAGCACTAGATTTATTATACATTGTGAATCTTGCACTTTATTTTTCAAATCAGATCTTGTTCTTGTTGCAATAAATCATGATCAACAATCCTACATATTTTTTATTTTTGAATTTTATTTTTTCCTTCATGAATAGATTTGAACACATATCCACAAGGCTAAATTTTTTTCTTTTTTTTGAGCTATTCCTTCCAGTCATGATGTCCACCAAGTGATTTATAATTGAAAGTTTGAATAAATATAACATTTTCAAGTTATTGTTTAGATTTTCAAACTTTTGTAAAATTTTAGATTAATTAAATATGTGTTATTTCACTTGGATAGTAGACTAAAATAAACTAAATGGAAAAAGGATAAAAAATTGGTGCACATATTATTACGCCTTCAATTTTATAATATTGCAATAGACCTTTTCAATTCACGTTCCTCACCCCTTTAAATTTCAAAACTATGCAAATTTTATGGAATGTAGCAAAATGGCTATTATCATTGACATTTTCAAATCCATGGTATGGAATATTTTCATATATGATCCTTGGTTAGTAAAATTATTTAAAAATTCATTCAACTTAAATTAATGGTCAATAGATGGGGCATGTAATAATTATGAAAAATATTCTCCAAGCCCTTAGGAATTTTTTTAAATTATATTTTTTATTCATTTTTACACATAAAAATTATTTAATGTGTAATAATATATTTCAACATGTGTAAAATCAAATTTTCACTCCATGGTTATAATTTTATTTTATTTTGTGATATATCTTTTGTTAATGGAAATTTGACCATAAAAAAAATCCATTACGATGCCACTACATAGCAATGACATAGCAATTTATATGTGAATGATAGGGTCATACGTGGTTGCCATGAAGGCCCAATGTCATGCACATGGCAATGGGCATGCCTTAAATACCTTTTTGTGTAGCTAGGTTTCATGAATTTTATAAAACCCTAATAACATATTAACCTAGACTTGTTATAATGTTAATGACAAATCAATGACTCAATTTGACATTAGTTATACAATAAATTTAATATATTTTAAGTCACCTTTTTTTGGGCTTGCCTTTGTCCTTTCATGTTAAGTTTTGAGCTAGTATCCTTAAGGTCACTCAAGTAGAAAACCAACATTTCAAATTCAACACAAGATGGCAACCATCCCTCTTTATCCCTTCTCTCCCACATTGATGTTCTTTGAAATATACTAGACTTTAGCCTACATGGTTAATATTTCATTTTTTATCTCAATATTTTGATGTGAAAGCCCACTTCAATTCGAATAGCCTATCAATCAATCATGGTTAATATATTGTTTTGATGTGGATGTCCATTATTGTAGTGTGAATGCCCATTATTTTGGTGGGTGTCCCTTAATTCACAAATATTGGTCAAAAACAATTTTTTTCATCTATAATAAAGTACTAAAAAACAATGACTTTTCTTTGGCCATTTTCATACACATTGTGGTGTTAAATTAGATTTTGAAAACAAGTTGTAAATAAGTTATCCTTCAATTTAATATCCTTCAAAATGTGAGAACTCATTACAAATTTTCATAGTTACAACTACTTTCAACTCATTAGTTGTCTTGAACTCTTTCCATCCATTCCCAATGTTGATTCTAGGTGACCTATTGATATTTTTGCTTTTAGTAGCACACACTCTCATGTGCTTGACTTCTTTTTGTCTTCCTTGCATTGTCACTTCCATGCCGATCTTGTCATTGTGCTTGATTCTATCTATGGGGCAACTAGACTTACAAAAAAATAGAAATTGTTTAGGGTAGATCAATGTGGCATTTTCAAGCTAGTATCACTGTGAAAATATCAATAATTTATACAATGAAAAAACCTATTGTCATGCAAAATGATACTAAATAATACACCCATTCAGTTTTTAAATGGGTATTAAAAATGATCCTAGTTTTATATTATAAATTGACCGATTGATTTTGGTTTTTAAGTCTAAATCTAGTTCTTGCATATTAATATATGATTTGCAAGAGGAATTTTTATACAATTACAAAGTGGTCTTTAGACATGCTATTGTGTGTGAGAACTTGATGGAATGTTAGTGATTCCAAACCACATTTTGTTACTATCGCCTAATATATACTAGGTGCATGTGGCACCATAAACATGATGTTATATAATATGAAAATCTTGTGGAATTCTAATGTTTCCAAACCACACTCAAAACTCAATGTGCCAAAATTTTATGTGCATGCATGTGACTAGCACCATCATGATTATAAATGATATAACTATTTCAACTCTTCTATCAAGTCATGCACCATTGATTTACAAATAGGATCCAATTCCAAATCCTTCATTCCCCATCTATCAATTAATCCAGCATATTACAAAAAAAATTGATAATTGTCAATTAGTGCGAAAAAATTGGATTATTCACCAGCTAGGTTTTACAGAAGAGTCTAAAACCAAATGCAAGTGGAGTCAAATTGCTTAACAACAAGCATATCTTCTTGATACGTTTGCACATGAAAGGATTAAATTGTGAACTCACTTTCATCACACTCCAAGAAGACTAGTTCACATTGTCATGAATACCCTTGAAGGAGGAAAAAGGAACTTGTAGTTGAGAAGGTAATTCTAGGCCAAAAAAAAATAGTCAATTTTTTTTTCCCTTTCATTGGTGATTTTTTGCCAAAAAGAGAAAATTGTTATACATATAGGTAACATAAGAACCTTTAATATCAAATTTTTAAAAATAATTATAAGTCTTGATATAAAATCCATTTAAAATATTCATTGGTGTGAGTAAATTAAATATTATTATATAATGCTGAAATAAAATTTAACGGTAAAAGTATGAAACTATATTATAAATAATTTTTTATATTTTAATTATAAAATAAAATAAAAGTGTAAGGAGTGGGAAATATGTAATTTATTTTCACAATAAAAATTTAATATCATATTAAATTAAATATGAAAATAAATAAATGCATTTTTCATGTGTAAAAAATATATTATTACAAAAATATATTAGATTTATATATGCATATAATTATATATTAATCGGTAGTAATTATTTAACCATCATGATGTAAATTAACCATGTTTATAACCACAATAATAATAGTCTTTGGCCATGTTTAACCTAGACTTACATTGTGTGAATGATTTCAAATGCTTGAATATGTATATGATTTCAATTGTTAATAGCCAAATTATATAATAATTATATAATATTGTATTATTATTAAAATTATGATCTTGATATTCCTATGTCACTAATAAATTTAGTTTAAATGTTAACAAACAATGGGATAATATGTGAAATTATAAATGTAAATTAGATGTACTAGCATATTATTAATAAAAATAACAAGGTTTTAAATTATATTATTATGTAATTCGATATGAATTCCAATTGAAAACTATATCATATAGAAATCAATCAATCATTATGTTGGGAAATATGACACACTTTGGATGTCACTTTAAGACTTTTAAATTCATTTATTGAATATGTTGATACTTAAATTAACATTTAGTTAAAGGTGGATGTAAACTCTAGCCTTTCCCATCATGGGGTACCCATTGAAATAATAATGTAAAGTGGTGAAATTGTAATCCTTGATCAATAAATAAACCATTTTCATGAAAGCAATGTTAGGGAAATCAAGTGCAAATTAAATCTACTTTCTAAACCAATTATTATCACTTACTAATGTTACTACAACTATTCATATAAATTTAATAGAATCAGATCTCAAAATTGGTAAAAAATATTAATTCATAAATTACATTTTATAAAATTTTAAACCTTCAAAATGAATTTTTTATCCTTAAGCATCGAAACATGTAGATGCATGTGAGTAGCACTAACATGTTTAATAATATGAATAAGCATACACATGATATAACTATTTCAACTTCTCTATCAACTCATGCACCACTAATCTACAAATAGGATCTAACTCCCAATCCTTCATTCACTATTTATCAAAATTTGATCTAACATGTTATAAAAAAATTGACAATTCTCAATTAATGAAAAAATTGGATTATTCACCAGCTAGGTTTTACAAAAAAAATAAAAAACAAATTCAACAAAACTATCCATCCCATTCAGAATAATGTAGCATATCTCCGCCTCCCCTCCCTCCCCCCCCCCAAGCACTTGCTTACATAACTTGTCCTATATTCTTCAACAACACATAGGCTACCTTAAGAACACTAAATTCCTTGTATAGCTCTTCTTCAACCTTTTCCTAGCTCATTTGATTCACCTTTTGTTCCTTCCACAAGCCCCATATAATCAAACCTAGCTAGCACCAACCATAAACACTTCAGATTGAATATTTTCTTTGAGGTTTTATTAGATTCCAAATAACAATGTTGTTGACATCACTTTAAATGGTAATACATCTGAAACCTATCATGCATATTTGAGACTTCAAGGGTAGTAAAACAATATTGTCTAGAAGAAACAAGTGGAGTTGGAGATTGCGTAACAAACAACTTCTTGATTTATTAATAGTTAATACTTTAATATTTATTATTACTGAAATTAAATTAAAATAATTAGATTATTGTTATTAAATTTAGACTTCGTATTCAATATGATCAATTTATTCAATTAGATATAGTTGATTTATGATCCATTTATACATAATAGGAACTTAACATGTTCCCTAGGAAATATGTTATTAAGTATATTAATTGTATATAACCAATAGTAATTATTTAACCATCATGATGGTTAACCATGTTTTAACCACAATAATAATTTTCTTTTGCCATGTTTAATTAATTTTATTGCATTTAATTAGTTTTGGATTAAACTATTAATTTTGGACTTTTAAAAAAAAATTGGTGGTTAGGATCAAGTTTTCTAAACAAAACATTGGAAAAATCTCTTTGATGGATCATTTAGTGGGGTGAGAAAATGGGATACAAACTATAATTGTTATATACTAGCATATTATTAATAAAAAATAGAAAAAATAAAATAATATTATTACATTGTAATTCAATCTGTCATTGAATTCTAATCAAATATTATTATATAAAAATTAATTAAATATTATTTTGGGAAATCAAATGACAACATTATGAGTGTTGGGGTAAATTTCATTGGCCTATTTGAATCCAATGCATGACATTACAAAAAATTGAAGTGGTGGCCAAGAATATGACACATTCTATATGTCATTCCAAGACTTTTTAATTCACTTATTGAATATGTTGAGACTTTTAAATAGTTCATCATTAATTTACTAGTTAGACTTTTGGACTCTTTTTGAAGAAATTTACCATGTTCAATATTTGATTATATTAAATTTATATGAGTAGTAAAGTTAATAAATGATAATAATTGGTTTAGAAAGTAGAATTGATTTGCACTCAATTTCCCTCACATTGCCTTCATGATAATTGTTTATTTATTTTTTAGGGATTGCAATTTCATCATTCTACATTATTATTTCAATGGGTTCCCCAAAATGGGAAAGGCCAAAGTCTAGATCCACCTCTAACTAAATGTATTAGTGTGCTTGTCCCACTAATAAGTCTTTAACATTGGTTTAAGGTATGCCATTATAATTGCACCCTCAAGACATCCAATGTTATTAAATGTCTCTCCTTACCTTGGACTTTGCTTATTGTGGCATCGATTTAATGTATAATTTATGTACATGTGGAAATGGAACACACACATCTTTATTTATAATGTGAATAGGACCATCAAGTTAATATACTAAGATTTATTAGCCCTCCAAAACTTCATTATAGCTTAGTGCCAAGTTTGAACCATTAACCTCCTCGAAGCCTTGCAACCCTAAATACCATAAACCCTAATTTACTTCTAAACCCTCAAAACATTAATTGTTAGAACCCTAACCTTGGACTCGCGACCGAAGCAAGGGCATGGAAAGATGCAGGCCAAAAGTGCAACCCAAGAGTCACATTCACACTCCTAAAAGTGCAGGAGAGTGTAAAGGAATGAACCCACACATTCCCGAGTGGACTCCCACTTTGGGAGTTAAAATCCCAATGGACTTTTGAACCTTTAGAGAGCAATTTGAAAGGTCAAAACTCATTGGATTGAGAAATTCCTTATACCATTGGAAAGCTCTTAAAATTTATATGTCTAAAATATGGTCATATTATCCATTTGAGTACTTACAACACAAGTTATGTTCGAAAGAAAGAATTGCCCTGAATTTATGTGCATGCAGGTGTGTCATATATTTTTGGAAAACTCTCGAAAAAACCTACAACTTTTCTTTAAACCTTGCCTCAATTGGAGGTCTACACAAGAAATTATGAGCCTCCAAAGTGGCCAGAGTCCTGATTTCAAAAATTTCGGGACTCCCAACTTGGGAGTCTTGGGAAAAATGACATTTGGGTGTAGTCCTTATGGCCAAGCACAGAAAATATTATAAGTGGAAAAGTGGTGGTTTCTCCAAGTCCAAGTCGTGGTGAATCTTATGAATTCGTGTATGTTCGTGGCTTGTTCATGCACCAAAAGTGCTCCAACTATGCATTAACAAAATTGTTATTTGGTTTGTGCAAATCAATATGAATAATTGACTCGCTTATCACTCGTCCTAATCCCCATCCTAGAGCTTCAGACATCCCTTTTACCCCCAAAGTGCTACGAGCAAGAAATTGTACCCTAACAATTTCTTTTTCCATTATTTTCACTTTGGGACTCACATTTGAGTCTTTCAAGGAATTTGGGGGTGTGTCACTAAACCATATTTCTACAAAACCTTCCATAAAACCTTAAACCCAAATCCTCCAAAACCTGTTCTAAAGCCTAAACTCTAATATTCCAAATCTTTCCCTAAAGCCTTTAAATGCCCTTATACATCAATATCATTTTAAAATCTAAACACTAAACCATAATCCTCCAAAAGCTTTCCTAAAACTTTAAACCTTAAATCGTCCATGCTTTCAAACCCAAATCATGCCATAAGACAATATTTAATCCTTAAACTTAAAACCATGATACACTCAAACCAAAAACCCTAAACACAAAACCTTTAAAAACCACATTACATAATAAACCCAAAATCCCAAAATCTCAACCTTTCTAAGACTCCTAACCTATACCCAAAAAATAACACCTTTTGGATGGGTTATAAAATGGTAAAGAATAATAATTCATAAATTACAATTTTTTATATTTAATTCTTTAAATTATCATAGTCAACAAATGTGTTGAAACAATCAACAAATAAATGGGCATAATTAGCAAAAGGTGTACATGGCGAACAAGGTGGAGTCAATACATTTAATGTAAGGAAATTATGGATGTGGAATAATTGGAAGATGAAATCTATGGTGTTCATTCATAATGATGATGCGAAGTGCTTCCATGTGGTTGTACAAGGGACACATAAACTTATAACGATGGGCCATAAGTTTAAGGATGAAAAAAAATGGGGTAACTGTCAAAAGTAGTTTGCATTTGTTGCTAGAAGTTATGTGCATTTTTGAAGTTTTGGAGTTCATAGCAACATGAGTGTAGGGAGTGTAATTGAAAAACTACAAAGAATAACAAAAGAAAAAGAAGTGAAGAGGAGTGAGTACAAACAAAGGCAAGAGGAGGAAGCAAAATTGTTGAAAAGAATAAAAGTAGAAGAGGAGTTGAGAAAAGTAGAAAGAGAAGGCATGTTGAATATTCAACCGTTGGTTGTGAGGTTGTTGCATTTATCATCATCTTTAGAATGTGCAGAAGGAAAAACATACAATGAAAAGATGCAATTTGTGCAAATGATAATTCACGATATATATAAAATTGGAGCATTTGTAATTAAGTTTTTGTGCAAAACTAGAAGAAGTTGGCATGTAACAGAGTAGACATGACCATGAGTTACATTAGTAGATCCAATGTTCATTGAAGAATTGGAGGAAGACGAAGTTGTGGAGCAACACTTTGTGGAAACATAGATAGTGCAAACTGATGCAAAGGAGGAGAATATTGTTGAGGCAAAAATACAACCATATAAAGAGGCGCAAGTGGAAGTACAACAATCCACATAGGTGTAGGCGATGGTAGAAGCACAACGAAGGGTAGTGGAGATGGAGAGGCATGAATTGAAAGTTATAGCAAAGAAAAAATGTGCAATCCTGGATATAGTGAATGTTAAGATCTATTGTAAGAAATATATTTGAACTTATGAAAGGCAACTATGAGGTAGTTACCTTAAGATCTTGTTGAAGAACGTAAGTATTCCACAACTAGAAGTAATTGGGCAAATCATTTGCAAAGCTTCTGCAACAACACAACCACAAGTGGGTATATGCACTAATGAGTGGCTCATTTTTGGACAAAAAAATAGTCCACACAAAGTCCATGTTATAGTGTTAAATTGAATTTTTAATCTAGTAACATTGGTTAAATTGTAATAAAGTTCATGTATAAAAACAAATTAAGTCCATATTCATGGAAGCCTACTTAGATACCTCAAAAACCTTGGCTTTGGTGAAAAAAAAATTCAAAAAAAAATAAAAATAAAATTAAGGAGTTATGAAATAAGGGCCAATTTTGAGAACATAAAAGTCTAATATTATGAAATGGTTAAGTTTTCAAGATAAGGTTTTCAAATATGAGTTCTTTAAATAACAACATTTGACATACTTAGTCACTCCAAATCATTTGGATTGGAATTTTATGTCAACATCATAATTTTATAAACCTCAAGTCAACAAACCAATCCCTATTTTTTAGTTTCAAAAGTCCATAGGTAAAAGCGAGTGATTTTTTTTCAAGAAATGATTATACATATATTCTCATAATCAAGTTGATAATCTAAAACCAACTCCCAATTAAATAATTTGACACTATATGTTTTGCTAGGAGACAATAAAACAAAATGGGTATTGCCAAAACCAAAAAATGTCACAATAGTGAACCACTCATTTGTGCATCTACCCAAGTTGTTTATGTTTTTGTCTTCTGAGACACTACTGTTAAAATGCCAAATTTCTACAACTCATGCTATGCATTCTCACCATCATAATCTTCACCATGTCATAAAAGAGAAATAACTTAACATAGAAAAATTCACAATGTAACCATAATGAAGAGCTATTTTGAAACAACATTGTTGGAAAAATTTAACCTAAATTTTAATTTTGAAAATCATCACCCTTGCTTAAATTCACTCCCCTTTAATAACCCATTATCTTTAGAGCTAATTCACCTCTTACATTAACAAACCCCAAGCACATCTTTCACAATCCATGAATGTTTGGGGTTTATAAAATGCTGATTCTAAGTAATTTTAACTTTTCTTTAAAAAAAACTTGTTCCTATAATTTTATTTACAACATTTCTCTTTCAATAACTTTACATCTCATTGCATCTTTTTTTGTAGGTAATGCAAAACTCTTGTTGGACACATTCAATATCCCATGTGTTGATATTGAAGATCACCTCATTCAATACATGGCTATTGCGATGTTATGTAAAGTTGTCCTAGGAACTTTTACACCTTACCAACTGGCAAGATTTCTTGTTGAGTTCAACATCAAAGATGTCTTGATCTAGTTTGATTTCACATTTGAACAAGCAAAACAAAAATTTTAGAACTTGAAAAACCCAGTCAAACAACCCACAAAAATGCCAACTTTTTAACTAATTCAGTGACAGAAACTTCGACCAATAAACTCAAGAACCAACATTGGAAACAAAAGTGGCAAAAGCAAAAAACAAAGGTCGCCAAACTAGCAACTCTATGTTTACATTATTACATGCAAAGCAAACAACAAGATGTATGTTGGATAAAGCATAAATCCGCTTCCAAGGTTTTGTCAGCATTGCACCGATCCGCCTTCTCAAATGTGGACAAATGTAGAAATTTTCAAACCTTTTGATACATATTTTAAACTTGAGTAGTTTTTTCTAGTTTTTGGAAATATTTATGCAACTAAGTAGGTATGAACATAAACACATATCTATGTTATCTATAGTGGGGCTTACTAACTACAACAAATTACAAGGGTTTCCCACATTAAATCATAAATATTGGTATTTCCATTGCAACTTTCTTTTGCAATAATAGCTTTTTAATAATAAAAAAAGTTTTTTCTTTTTTAAATGATTCTTTAATCACCAAAGAAATATTTTTTTCTTCTATGGCAATGTTCACTTGGTTTATGAACTTCTAATAAGTGAAGCCATGAAAGTAATGTCCTTCTTTCATTTCTTTTGACTATCATCACATTGATTATCTCATATTTTGTCAAATATTATGCAACGCAAACCATATTAAAAAAAAAGGTACTCAATCTTTGTTGGTTAGGAATTTCAACTTCAATTTTTTTTCACATGAAGTTTTTTAAAAAAATTATATATAAATACATGATACATCACCATTTTATATTGAGATGAACATCTTAAATATATATATATATATATATAGACCAATTTTCTTTATTTAATTTTAAAGGACAATTTGCAAGTGGAAATGTTCCAATTTTATGTCTTAAAATATAAATAAGTTTCATTACCCTTTACAATTAACTTAAAGATATTTGAATTCTATGTATATTATAAATTGCAAATAATGACATGTAAATTTTTTTCTTGAAATTGGAAAAAATATTACAAAAGGGCATATTCACAATTAGGGTACTCATTTTTTGACACAAAATTCAAGGACTTTGTTTTTGCTCTCTTCCAAATATAAAATCTAAATGGAATAAATTTAAGTGAAAAATATTGGATAATTCAAATTATGATAATTTGCATGGTGGTGGTGATTTTTCACATGCATAAGTAATCATGCATAAATATTTTAATTAAAAAATATATAAAAAATGAGTACATAAGTTTTATATACAATTTAACATGTTTTATTGCATGCAAAATTCCTACACATTTTGCCGACACTTGGGGCCACAAAATCTAAGACGAATGAATACAAAAAATCAACTAATTGGCAAAAAAAAGAATCATTTTCCTTATTGCCCTTTCAAAATGGATTTTGTAACTTTCAATTTTTTGTCCATTGTATATTATTTAATCAAATGCATTATATGAACATGTTGTTAAACATAGATTTATGTATTACTTAATTATCCATGAAAAAAATTTAAAGTCAATTGCATTGTTTAATACATTCCTTTTGATTCCTTTAAAATGAAAATTATACTTAAAACAAAGACTCAAATTATTTTTAAAAACTCAAAAGGACATTTATATTATATCCAATCTATTCTTGGATTTTTTAATTAAATTAACAATACATCATTCTAATTATAATCATATACCAATCCACTATAGTTATAAAATAATAAATATAATAAAAATTCAAAATAGTCTTTTGCAAATGTTTTTTTGTTAAACTGTCCTTTTGAGTACCCTGATTGTGAATATGCCCAAAGCTTTTCACTTTTTTTCATTGTGCATGTTGATGTTATGAATTAATGAAAGAAAAATTGGAAGTTTTTCAACACCGGTGATTATGAAACTGAAAATTAGTAACCCAAACTTGAAAATGGATCTAGAATGAAAACCACAACTATCCTTAATTAAAAATCAAAACCAGAATTGAATCATATATTAGTAATTTAAAAGACCAAAAACCAAGTCCCATATTTTAAAAAATTGAACAGGAACCCACAACCTATTATATTGATGTTATGAATTAATGAATGAAAAACTGAAAATTATCCGACATCAGTGAATCTTATGAAACTGAGAATTGGAATTGACCCAAACTTGAGATTTGTGGATTTATAATGAAAACCACAACTATCCTTAATTAAAAAATTGAAATCCGAATTGAGTCATATACCAGTAAGATAAAAAGACCAAAAACCAGGTCCCAAATCATGCATAAATGCCAAATATAATTGCAACCGACCCAAACTTGAAACTTGTGAATCTAGAATCAAAACCACAAGTATCCCTAATTAAAAAATCAGAACCGAAACTGAGTCATACACTAGTAAGATAAAAAGATCAAAAACTAAGTCCCATATTTTTAAAAATTGAACGAGAATCAACAACCTATTCTGTAAGCACTAAAATATCTTGAATCCACTACACTTTATGATGGGCTTTAATAAAATGTTATTGGCTAACAAAGCAGGGCAATTAAAATAATTAATATAATTTCTTTCCTGCTTTAAAGAAAATAAAAACAAAAGGCGATGGCCCCTTCCAACCACGAAAACTTTTCACTGTAACTATTTGTTGTGTTTTTGGAAAAGATCGACGTTGTTGATCGCAGTCCACTCAGGTGCTCTATTAACATTTGATGCCTTTCAACTATAATTAACGACTTTAATGGATTACGTTTTCTGACTACAAACCAAATAGTAGAATCACATTATTGTGATTCCCCCAATTTTATTCTTTCGTTAAATACTTAATTTCTTTCACACCCAAGCAGCTTGCAAAAGCGTCGACACACACACCTAAAAAATTCAGCATCAAGACTTGAGAGAGAAGTGTTCCACATTTATTCTTTAATAAATAGGATTCATTACCCTTTGCAAATGATTTTAAAATGTTCAAAAGTATAAAAAATTTGATTCTTTAAAAAAATACCAATAAATAATTTTTTTTACTAGTGAAAAATTATAATCATATAATTATTTTTATTCTCTTTCAACTCTACAATTTTTAAAAATGAAATATCATTGCTTGAAATGTGGACAAAATCTGAAATTTGAATTGTTATTTTTCTTATATTTCTATTGATGAAAGTTACATGCATGGGATTTGATAATTTAAATCCAAGGTAGTGTAGTTCAATAAAAAGGTTTTAAATGAAATGAAATGAACATGCAAAACATCAATTAATATCATTTCTTTCTTTTACATTGATAAAAACAAAGATTAAAAAAAAATTGAACCAAACTTAATTGACCATGTCAAACCAGACAAATCAGAACTGTATTTTTTAAAAACCTGTTGTAATCTCCCTCATAATTTGCACAAATATTTTGCTGAATTTCTCATTTTTCAAAAACCTTGAAGCAAATTTCACAAAGCAAAATTAGTTCGACATTCAAGAAATAAAGACTGGTATATACACCTTACCCTTCTAATACTTGCAATAAGAATGAAATAATTATGCATACCTTTTTTACGAGCCACCTACCTTGGGGCTGCCTCCACCCACCAGCCGGTGGCCCGCCGGGCACAGGCCCTTGTTTTCCTACTTTAAATTGGGTGAAGTGGCTATCACCTCTTGGTGATGGTTGTTTTCACTTCAATATATTGTTTGCATATTCCACCTTTCCCAAAAGAGGGAAGTGAAATGATGGTCACCTCCAGACCCCTTCACCTCAGCAAAGGGTTTGCATGCCTTCACCTCTCCAACAGATGAAATTGAAGTGGCATTCCCTTCGGTGCGGCGGCTGCAAAACAAATGTACTTGCCAAAATTGAAATGTTTTGCACAAGACAAGTGTTTTAATTAACCAAATTGAAGTGAAATCTTCTTTGCCACCCCTCCCAAAAAACTAAGACTAATTTTCTACTCCCCTTCACTCCCCTCTGCACCCCATCCGTTCTGAACGCTTTCTAATTCTAATTATGTTGGTCACAATTTTTGACGAATACCCCAATTTATGATCCAAGTTTGTGTAGCAATGATTCATTGGTGTACCAATCATCCAAAATAAATTAGGAGAATTTGTGTAGAATGTTTGGTTTTTCAGAAAATTAAGCAGAACACTGTTTCTAACCTCTACAAGTTTGGATGTGGGAAATAGTATTCAGAATGAAATTGTGGCATATGTTGACTTTTCTTCATCCAATGGTCTAAGATCCTCTAAGAAACGTCAACATATGCCGGTTCATCTAAGGAAAATGGTATTGGCTCAATTTGCTGAGGCTGGTATAAAGCGCAGCGAAGGTGTGTAGCTGCTAGATAAGAGTGTAATGAGCATGATCTGACTGCTGCTCCCTGTTTTTGATTGGGCAATCATAACGATTGGTCCAGGTGGTTTGTTATTAGTAGTACGGTCCCTGTTTCAGTTTTATGGGTGGGGTTGCAAAAAAGTAAATAGTTAAACTGGGACGTAAGAAATATTTTTGCAGGGTCATACACTGAGCACCAGTGGGGATGCGCTAGTGCATTATACATTGCTAGTATATTTAATTTCAGTCGGTCACACTGATATATATGGTACCAATGGCCTTTGGCCAGGGATGTCCTAGATTTCTTGTCCATTTCTGCTGGCAAAGTTGTATTCTATGGCAGATGGCACACTCATTGCCTTGTTTCGAGGCATCATGTACACCTTCGAGGTATGTGTTGTACTTGTAATCATCAAGCCAATAACCCAAGTTATTGGTATTGAGGGCCACATTGTAAGTTAATTCTGGCACTGTTTTTCTTTTCAATCTTGTGATGTAATACAAGTGGCAATCATCCATCAAATAATTTAGCCAAATTTGGCTATAAATAAACCTCTTAGTTACCTAATTGGAAAAGTAGCAGCAACAACAACAACGAGGGTTTTGAGCTTCTTCTGTAATTAGAAGTCATGAAGCTGACGTGGGTTATGATTGAGAATGTAGAAGGGTACATTTCCAAGATCTTGGATCTGGATTACATATAATGTACATAATATTATGTAAACCAGCCAAACTTCATCACAGATTAGGGTTTGCCAGTAACAGGGGAATGTTCAAAATAGATCATGAAAATGACAATTTACCTAGTCTGCTGACAGACATCATCCTATCTAGGTTCAAAATTGTACATTCTGAAACTGAATTGGACATTCAGGCTTGGCGCTGTCCATTTTTAGGTTTGGGTTAGGTTTAAATGTTCCACATTCAAAAGATGTGAAGGATTTTGGCAGCAGATTCTGCCACTTTTTATGCATCCAATAAGATTGCTAACTTATGGCTTCTTGAATAACGTGCCAAACTTAATTCATCTGCTCTGATTTGATTTTTTCCTTTCATTTTCTCATGAGGCCCACTAGGTATCAAGAAAAAAAACAAAAGTGTGTGGGGGGGAAGGGTTTGGGTGTCATATCCATGGCTCCAGCTTGACAAATGAAAGCTCTTCTAGGTATAGAAGACTATAGGTAACCCAGAAGGAGATTTCTACAACAGGTTCAAGGGGATCGCCAAAACATAAATGGTTTCTTTGACAAAAAATTACGTTCATATCTGGTCTATAGACAAATTTGGCTAAATCTTCTTATATGATCACCACCAGTTTGGCTACATCACAAAATTGAAAAACAAAACCCTGGTTGGTGCATAACCCAGATTGGCATCATGATTATTACCATAGAAGCAGTTCCAATGCAGAAGACAATCATCATTGTACTGCAATTCAGAACATCAAACATGATTCACAGGATTCAAGTTGAATGAAGGAAAACAAACCTCAAATCCCATAGCAGAAATAAGAGACAAAATTTAAGCAAGGTGCTCAACATATACGAATGTATATATATATTTTTTAAACTACAATATAAGTGGAGTCTTTTCATATCCAAAGGTGCAATACATGTGGCCTATGCTCATGCATATCACTATAGAGTCTTAAGGTCTTGAAAAATTTAGCATTGTACTCTTGTTTGTGAAGAGACAATTGGCATGTTTTTCAATTAATAAAAAAGTGTCCAAGTTCATGCAAGTTCTTAGATCAAACACGTGAAAAGGATTTCTTGCTCAAAACAAGTTAATGCAAGCTAGTTTGGAAAGTTCTTAGATCATAGAACTTTGTGAAAAGGACTTGCTCAAAAATGCACCAAAGAGTGTCTTAGTATTCAAGTTGGAGACTTTGGATGATGCATTGACTCCAAACACCATTTTGTGGGATTTGTCTCAGGGATGGCATGAATTATATATGTTATTGCATATGGGGGTATGGATGGGAGGTTGAAGCCTAATTGTACAGTGCTGAATTGAATTTACATGAATGAGATGAATTTTGGTATATACATGGGTCTAATCATGCCTATAAATCTTGCAGAAAACCAAAGGAAAAAAACCAAATATTGGACCACTAACACCCTTTTTTCTTTCTAAGTTAGTATATATAGAAATCAGTTACACAAAAATACGAAAGAACCATGGATCATCCCAACTTCCAAGTAGAAAGACTTAAAAGGTACATTACGAAACCGAAGCTCCAGTGCCACCACATGCGGAAGAATATTACAAAGAAAGGTGACATTCTCTAAATCCCTTGCAAATATTAATATGCCGCCGGCCCTAGTATTTCCATGATGTACACTGCCATCCATTGTCCATCATCATATTTGTAGGAGCAATTCTAGCCAACTCTCAGCTCTCTCTCTCAGACCAGAGAACTGAGCTTCCTGTAGTACATAAGACTACATACTTCACATGCAGGAGCTGGGGGCTTTACAGCCAGTCAGCGTGTAGCCGCCACCACTACAGGCCGCTAAGTAGCTAAACAATCTAATCTTAGAGCATCTCCAGCGGTGCTCGGCATGTAATATTGGACGAAGGAAATCTAAAGTATGCCGGTTTGGCTCAGTACAGTGGTTTTGGCTCCACATAATTGCTCGTGTTGCTGTGGCTGGTAAATAGCGCAGCAGTGCTCTGCACCTGCAGAAAAGAGTGTAATAAATATGACCTAGGTGCTCAGTGTTTCGATTGGCCGGTTTGCTATTAGTAGTCTATTTGCTGTCCCAGCTTCAGTTTTATGGGTGGGGTTGCAAAAGAGTACATAACTAAACTTGGATGTGAAAAATATTTTCGCTAGGTCACATACTGAGCACCGCTGGAGATGCTCTAAACCCTGCCTACCATAGGCCGGCTCCACCGTCTTGTCCTAGACTCCATATATTCTGCTGTCCCGGCTCCACCGTCTTTATCTTTCCGTCTACTTTTGCTGGTGCTGCTATTGCTAGTTTCACTCACTGTGCGTGTCTTGTTTGTTGTATTCGTCATTCTTAACTTTTCCGTCTGTTAAGGACTCTACGCGAGAGTGCGCGTGTTGTTTGTTGCTCCCGTCATTCTTGTCTCTCCGTCTAAGTTACGTACTTTATGCAGTATTTTCGTAAACCACTGGCTGCTGTTGCTGCATGATCAGTTTCTCAATATTGTTTGTCGCTCGCTCGATTTTGAATGCTTTGTTGCAGGATCTGCACTTATTATTCACGGCACGGCAGAGACAGAGACGTGATGCACCCAGAAACGCGGGCCAAAGTTTGGTATCTCTACAATAATTATTCTAGGGTCATGTGGAGTCCAGTATAGAAACATTTCTCGGCATAACTGAATGATCCATGACTTGGGCTTCACCATGTGTGTTTCCAATTTAGTATGTTGAATGTTTATCCTCCATATATATGAAAGTCAATATTCAAAGGGGAGCACAACCATTGTGCGACCAATCAACCGCTTGTTGATGTCCATCGATTTTGAACGCTTGATTTGTGGACGATGATGTTTTCTTCCTAGAGTATTTATATGTTAGCGGTAGCGTGCAGGCTTTGATTTTATGCCATAGTCTATTCTTGGAGGTAAAGTCAGACAATTTTTCCACAAGGGAATCATTCAAGCTCTAGCTCCTTGTGTTTGTTTCAGTATAGATTCTTCGGCAGCATTTCTGATGGGAGTTTCCTTTAGTCCAATAGTGGATTTGACGAGGGTTGTACAGCTGCCGACTCAAACATTCGACTGCCCTGTCAAGGATGGTTCATGAATCGATCCTCGATCCTCCTGGCAAGTTATCCGCTTCTTTGATGCGGGAGGCGATCATCCTTTCTTTCTCCCTCTCTTGGACTGAAGGGAGCTCCCACTCGAACGCTGTGCAGCAGCTACCGATACTCTTTCATTCATTCTCTCCATCCATAGTCATGCAGTCAGCTTGCTTGCATGCACGTTTGCTTGCTTGCTTTGTGTACTGGTCAGCTAGCTAGCTGCAACAAACTAGAGCTAACTTATATTTCCTCTTTCAACTTCGCACCTAGTACTGATCATCCAGTATTATAGAAGGAGTTCTGGTACAACTCCCTGTGTGATATGTGGGAAAGTTCTCATTTATCCGTTTTAGAAATCCCTCTTAGAACCAATATCAAAGGGAAAATTGGTAGATTTCCTCAATAGGTGCTTCCCAACTAGGAAAAATGACCGACTTCCCCTTGTAGTCGTATGGTAGAGTTGTACATAAACCATTTCCTGATGAACTTTCCGTGTGAGGTTCCTTGGGAATGTTGCACAATTCCCTGTTACTTACGTTTGTAGTCTATTCTTCGAGGTAAAGTTAGACAATTTTCTTTCCACAAGGGAATCGTCCAAGCCCTAGCTCCTTGTGGTTGAACGTGAATCTGTTCCCATTACGGTGGTGACAGCTAGTCCCCTGTCTCCTCCTCCTCCTTCATGCGGAGCTACAATTTGCTAATTGACGACCTGAACTTGTTGTATATAATCATGTGTCTTCTCCGTGCAAAGTTTCAGTTTCTTCCAGGAGTTGGTCATGACGGCGGTGATCTTCTACAACGCTTCTTTAGGTTAGTCATTTCTTCAACGGTCTTCTACACGGAAATCATGTGACCAATATTTCAATGTTTTATTCTAATTTTCCCACTGTGAAACAGAGGAATCGTTGTACTTGAATCCGATTGTCAAAAAAACCATTTCATGTTTTGCATAGGGGAAATTCAAGTTGTTGATGGTCCCATATATAGGGAAGGAATAATTAAAAAGCTTCAAGATTGTGCTCGAAACTAGTGGTCAAAACTGACAAGTCTTCATGAGAACTAATAGTGAAATCTTGCAGGAGCTGCGATGGTGGTCGCGACGCTTGTAGGAAACCAAAGCGGCTGGCACGCGAGGATTTGTCTTTGGTCTGATCTGGTGTTTTCTGAATGTTGCAGATTATAAATGTAATTCTTTTAGTCGATGTTCTAAGTCTAGAATGTGCTCAGCAGTACCTTTGAGACGCACTACTGAATCAACCTCATGACATGAGTCGCTCTGTGTTAATTAGTTCCCAAATACAACTTATCTCATTTCCATCTTTAAGCTTAACCAAAGTGAATCCGCAAGAAAGAATCCATGGTATTCTGAGCAGTTATTTGAGAGCTGTTGCTATGGTATCACAACTGGGTATTTGATTTTTCTGGGAATGAAATTATGAACCTTAAGAGCTGCCATGATACCCGGTAAATGAGAGATCTACCCTTGTTTATTTACAAATATATTGGTGGTTTGTGCAGTTGAACAACATCGAAGTTCTTATTTATAAAATTTGAAACAAATATTTTTATACCTATATTTTAAAATAACTTTTTATTTCTGAAACATTTTCAAGATATTTTTTGCTGCTTAATTTTATTTTTTCCTGAGTGTATATAAACTTTCCTTCCAAAGTAACAAAGAAATGTCTTATTTTGAACTGATGTCATTTTTAAGGCGTAAGTGACTGCCTGATGACATATCATGACATTCAACAAAAACATGAATGAATGACCCTAGTAGATTGCAACAGCTTCCACCTACCTTCTTTGATCTGTGATCTTATTAGTGTGAACTAATGAAGAATCTGAAAATAATTCTGGTAGAGTGTAAAGATAGACCCTTCTTCTGCTTATATTCTTATCATGCTTTCAGGTAGGTTATCAATATTTAAACACTATTTTTTAAAAAGTATATATATATATAAACCTATAACTGGTGTATAATTGGCTGTTCTCAACTGGTTATTGAAATTTTATCCTTACGCATAACAGATGATTATTACCCAATTTTTTATAATCTACTCAACACCCATTTTTTTGATATTGATATTGATAACCTTCTGTGACCCCCTCCCCGCCCAAAAATTTCAAGTTGTTAGCTAGGCCTAGTTTACTAGTTAAAGTGGGTGGAACATTTTGGCCAGTTCCAAACTTGGCTCTCGAAACCTTCAATTTTCAACAGTTCTTAAAACAACCCAAATCAAACCAAGTCAATTCCACTTACCTTTACACAACCTAAGATTGGAGATTTTGTAAGTGCCCAACGTTGTAAAACCAACTATAGTTGATCACTATAATTTACTTGCATACTTTGCAAAATGTAATTTACTTGACTACTTTTAAAGTACCCCAAAGAAACTTAAATTATTGCCAAAAAATATGAGAATGCACAATTATTAAAAAACACTTACATGCTAGTTCCAGGTTAAACTATGGCTAATCTGGTTTATCTGCTATTAAAGTGCAAAAAGACAAAAAAAAACTTATTTGCCTCAAAAAATCAAACCTACAATTTCACAAAAAAGGGTTACAACCAAATTCCACCATTCCAGTCTGTTTTCTAACAAGACAGTCAGGTTCCAATTCCAGCAAGAAGCTGGTTCCAGGTCTAATTATAGTTAATTTGGTTTCCAGAGTGCAAAACGTGTAGTCTAAATTGGTCTAGAAAATCCAGCCTTTTTTGGGGTATGAAATTTTGCACTCTTGCAAAAACTTTTAAAGCTTTTTGTCAAAAATTCTATGATTTTTTTGAAAGAAATTGCCAAAATGCAAAGTGAAATTCCAAAAATTCTTGAAGCAGCCAGATTTTTATACATGGTTCAAGTAGGTAGCCAAATATACATAAGGATTTTTTTTCCTTTCTTTGTTAGTAGCCAAATTTGGCTAAATCGACTTATGGATGATTGTCAGCTTAACTACATCACAAAATTCAATAGAAAAACACTGCTAGAATCTAGAACCGACAACCCTAAACCCCCTGCAACGTCTTTTTATTTATTTTTGGTTGGGTGTGAAATTTCGCCAAAATGAGAAAAATAAAAACAAAAAGGGAATATTCTGTCACAATAGAGTCATCCTTAAAGTCAGACGATCAGGGTGCGAGAACGGCCAGTTTCGGCATAATAGGGCATCAAACTCGTAACTGGAAGTTTACAAAAGGAAATAACTGGGACCCAAATTAGTCTTTTCACCAATTTTGGTAGTAAACTGAGTTTCATCCTGTGTTTCCTTTTTCCTGAGCGCCTGCACTGCTGCTACACATATTTTCACTGCTTCTACCTGTACAACTACTATAATTACTCTCGAACCTTGTGCATTAAATACATTTATACCCAGATTTAATAAAATTTCCTTACTTTGCGGATACCACTGAAAGAGGGGATAGGGGGCGAAAGCAGAGGAGATAGGAGGTGAAACAGAGGGCGACTTTTAGGATAACTCTAATATACCAAATATTTTCTGAAATTTTTTGCCATATTTTGAAAAAACCAGAATTGAACAAATTTCATCACATTTTGACTCTGATTTTAGTTTGGAAATATTTTTAAACTATTCTTTTTTAAACCGTTTAGGCAGATTCTTGAACAAATTTCATCACATTTTGACACTGATTTTAGTTTGGAAATATTTTAAACTATTCTTCTTTAAACCGTTTAGGCAGATTCTTGAACAAATTTCATCACATTTTGACGCTGATTTTAGTTTGGAAATATTTTTAAACTATTCTTTTTTAAACCGTTTACGCAGATTCTAAAACGTGTCCCCATTTAATGCTAAATCCCTCTTGGGACACTAGCAAATGATGCAAAATCAGAAAATTGAAAAAAATATCACTACTCTAACCTTGAAATTTATATTCAAATGATGAAACAATGATTTCTCCCTTCATCATTGTCACTTCACCTTTAACTTTTTATTAATTTGTAATCTGAAATATATCATCCCACATGTATAAGATATGTAGATCAATTCATGATTATTATTTGTATTTAATTCATTTTACTGCACTAATGATATTTTTCAGTTGTGCCTAACCCCATAAGGTTGTACCTTCTATTCATTGTGCCACAATAGACTTGATCATCCCTTGTCCTAACTTGGTTGATATTATCTCTTTTGAAATACGTGATATTATAGAAATCGTGAAAATCTCAACTTGTAAGATTCAGGATAAAAGTAAAGGAAATTTTCCCTTTGTCAACAACACCACTATCAAACTAGCAATATAATTCAAAATTGGATTTTACAAGTTAAGCTCAATTTACATGGGCTTTTTTCTTTGGCTTCAAGGCATCCATCAAGGTAGACAAACTATACCATATATTTACTATGCAAAGGACCAAAGACTCCATTAACAATTGCATCAATATCATGTACTTAGTTAATAATGCCTTTACTGAAAAAAGAAGAAACTTACCATTGTTTCTTTACAAAGAACTTGTCACCAAAAGATTGTGTGGAGATCATTGTTTTCTTTTCCTTGACAAATTTTGTTGTTTTGGGAAATATTTGGAAATATATGTTTTTCTACTGTACATTTCACTACTTTTCCTAAAATTTGGAAAAAAAGAATTCCAAATTTTCAACATCTCAAATTTATAAAAAAAGGCGGGAAAAAAGAATCCCCTTTGGTGGAGACCTAGGGGTCAAACCTTAGGGAAGGGTTCAACAATCTTGTTTTGTGGCTTCAACTCTCAAGTAAAGGATCAAAATCCAAAAAGAATGCGACATGTGACTTGCAACTTATGCACTAGATTATTCTTGGAGTGAAAAATTTGGGTGTTTTTCCATTTGCATTCAATCCATGAACTCTGATGTTGGCTACTAAAGTAAGTCAACTATTAACATCCATTACAGTAAAAACCCTAAAACTTATGAAGGGAATATGAATCTCCACATGAAAGGCACTTTCCCATTGGAAAGGACAAACAATGTTGAGACAACAAAGGAGTACTCACAGAAGAACCCAATGTATTTAAATTTATGTTGTGAATGGACTTATTATTTTAGATAGTACAATGTATGAACCAATTAGGTTTAAACTATTTTTTTAAATACACCAAATAGGTTAAAGGTATTTTATTGAATACACTAATTAGGTAAAAGGAACAATATTGTCAAGTTTCGAAAGATATGTAAAAATAACAAGACAAACCAGTAAAAATTTCTCATCTCACACCTAATGTTTCTATGGATGGCTAGGGTAAACCACCAGCACCCATGACTGAACCTTCACCTTTTGGAGTGAGGCATCTTAAGTAGTGGCCATATTATTAAAGCCCAAAAAATGTTAGACTTGAACACAGTGACCCTGATTTTGTCTAAGCAATGGGATTTAGAAATAATTTAAATGAATTTTGGGATTTTTATCATGGTACCAAATTGGGTGCTGGTTCACCCTTGGACTAGGATCTTTACAGGCAGGAATATGCTATATTATTCCACAAAGTTCAACTGCACATAATTCGGCCCCATTATTATTAGGGTTAAAACCCTAAAAAGAACCCTGATCCTGATCTAGGATTCTTTTGTACACTGTTTGTTGCAGTAGCTAATATAACTAACTGGAAAAAAAAATTACAAAGTCCTGATATCACGCCTAATGTCTCTACAGACTTTGGATATGTTGTTGTCCCACCAACTTCAACAACAAATCCAATCCCTGAGCGCCCATTGACTCCAAGTATCCAAAACCCCCAATAGAACACTTTAAACAACTGGCGGGCTCGTCATGACACCGAATCATTCAACACAAAACTCTCCCTTCAGAAGTACCTACTAAAGTAGGGCCACAGTGAACCAGCACCCATGAACGCAACAGTTGGCCGTTCTGTCCATGGGACGGGCTGCATTTTCTCACTTAATTCCTGACCCTGCATTAACCCACACTGCACCACAGTCAACCCTTTTTGATTGCTGACCTTTTGATCATTATTTTTTCTTGGTCATTTTTTTGGGGCCATTTTTCCCCCAACCCTGACCTATATAGGACCCTTCCACATATCTACCCTTCTCACCAAGCTACCCTGCTAACTTACATCTTGGCCCTACCTATAAATTAACTCTCAACTCCCCTACCTACCCACCTTACTTATCTACTCTATGTCATTCCCTCGCTAAATCTTTATCTATTAGCAAAACTTTTATATATTTTTTTATGTTAAACTTTTATCTCTTGGCAAAAAAATTATTTTTATTTGCTAAACCTCTATTTGTTGGCAAAACTTTTATCTCTTCTTGATAAAACCTTTATATCTTTGTGACCAAACCTCTATCTTTTGGCAAAAATTTTATATATTTGTGGTCAAACCTTTATATTTTGGCAAAACCTTTATTTCTTCTTAGAAAATCATTATTTATTTTTGGCAAAACCTCTATCCTATTTCGTTTTGACTAAATTTTTATTTTTGAACAAATTTTTAATCTTTTTTGGCTAAAAAGTTCACCTTAACAAAAAAAATAATATTTTCTAAACTAGTCATTTATCTTTTGTCAAAACCTTTTTGTCTTTTTAGCTAAACATCTACCTCTTAGTGAAACATTTATATCTTCCTTATTAAACCTTTACATTTCAACAAAACCTCCATTTTTTTTTTATTAAACCTTACCTCTTGGCAAAACCTTTACATTTTAGCAAAACTTTTATATCTTGTCAAATAAACCTCTATTCATTGTTCCATTCAAGCCTATCAACATCCAAGAATATACAAATAGTCCAATGTAGGTATTGCATGGCACATTTCATAATCAATTTATGCAAGGGTGTAATGAAAATATATGTTAAACACCCAAATATTGGTATTGCAGTTGGGCTTAGTATTTTTTACAACTTTGTTTCAACTTTGGCCCATTTAATACATGATGTACAATTAAGGATATTTAATTTCCCAAGCAAAAATGAATATATGCATTTATGGAAGGCTAGGGAAATGTGCCATACTTTTATGGCACTAAATGTTTCTTGCAACCCACTCTTTAGATACTAAATAAAATTTATAATCATAAAATATTTACGTAGGATTAGGGATTTTGTTCAATTAGATATATATATAGCAAATTGAAATCATTTATTTTCATTTCAAAGGAAGTGGAAACAAATTTCAATATGAAAGGTGGGAGCATTGTTTCCTTTGCCTCCTATAAGAATAGGTGTGTGGAATTGTAATGTCATTATTGTTAATGATAAGCATTAGTGTTCAATTATTGAATGGTATGATACAATTAAATTCCTTGCACCACCTATGAGGTTTGATTGGGTTGCATTAAATTTACTTGTAGGAAGATGCAATCTATTTTATGATAATTGAATGCCAATGGAATTTTCAAGCAAACTATGCCAAAATAAATGAAGTTAATTTATAGACATTATGGGAGTTTATAAAAACAAAAATCCAAGTATTCCTTGTTTGGTATCTCATTGAAACCTATATGTGGGTATTTCTTGGACATTCATAAAACAGAATAAATGACGAGAAATATATTAAAATATTGTATGTACATAATGAATGTTTTATAATTGTATAAAGGTATTGAAGGTTTAGAGATTTACATAGTGAAGATTATCTTTTGATGCAAATATTGCATGTTTCAGTACTATCTACAATGAGAGATTACCAAAAAAATATTGCAAGCCTATTCAAACATAATGAAGGTTTATATTATGATGCAGGTATTGTAAATAATTCATTGTTCTTCATTTTGGCTATCTTTGTCTTTCTAATGTTCGTAATAGATTAAGTCCATATGTGGGTATTGGAATTAATGTTGTGTAAATGAAACACATTTTTTGATGCAGGTATTATAGTTTTAGTTAGATGCACACAATGACGGATTGGTTTTGTGATGCATGTATTGCATGTGCAATTATGTGGACATAATGAAGGTTAACGGTTTATGTGGGTTTAATACAAGTATTACATATTTAATTACATGCCCACAATGAAGGTTTGGTTTATAATGTGGGTATTACATATTCAATTAAATGCCCATAATGAAGGTTTATAATGTGGGTAATGCACATTTAGGTAAATGCCCATAGTGAAAGATTGGTTTTTGATGCATGTATTGCATATTCAGTTAAATGCCATATTGAAGGATTGGTTTTTGATGCAAGTATTGCATATATAATTAAATGCCCACATTGAAGGTTTGGTTTTTAATGCAAGTATTACATATTCAATCAAATGCTTAGAATGAAAAATTTGTTTCTGATGCAAATATTGCATTTTTAGTTACATGCACACAATGAATGATGGTTTTGTGATGCATGTATTGCGTTCATGGTTATTAATAATTAATCCCAATATGTGGGTATTGTAGTCTCAATTTTTAATATAAATTATTATTGAAAATGTACAAACATATGTAATGGTTTCATATTGAATGCAAATTATACACCTAATGGGAAATGTTACAAAAATATAATCGCAATAATGTCTTGGGCAAGCTTTTACAAACATTTGATGGGGATAAATGTTACAAAATGGTCATGGGCAAATTATTACAAAAATGCATGTGCTAATAAAGTCTCAAAATTATTTCCTTTATATTGAAATGTACATTATAAGTTATTAAGCTTCAAATGCAGAACCCTTAATATCATCATCATTAATTGAAGGTGCTTGTCAATAAACTAATGCAGCTTGAACTACTGAATGTGCATGTTGCGTTGTGTACATGGCTCGAGTCTTCAAAGTGAGATGAACTATTTCCATTACAAATTCTTCCTTTGTGGTATCACAAATCCCACATATGCAACTCAAGATTAATTTTTGCAAAAATCACAAGGCCAAAAGATTTACAAATATTTATTAACATTTTTTTGCAAACTTGGGTACAATACAATTTTTTACATTTCTTTTTTTTGCCTTGCCTTGGAAGGCCCGTGTTTCTCGCATTTAGGGTCCCATGTCATGCACACTTCCTTGGCATAAACCATCTTGTTGTTTATAATGAACACAACCAAATCATCATCCTTTTCCAAGATGAAAACGGTTATGCTTGCTAATAATCCCACACCCCATGCTTCCATCCCAAGTATCTTATGAATAATGGAATTCGCAAGTCTCACAAAGATAGGTTTGCATACCTCTGACACACATTGTGCTTCAATTTGTAACCTATCAACTTTTGTTGCAATTTGTTTTTTAGCATGGTCCATAACCTTGGCTTCATTTCACTTATGGCATTTACAAAGATTACCCAAGATGTGAACATTCATGGCAATATGATCTTGACATCTCAAGGTCCTTCTTCACAAGTGGAAAAGTGACCAAATCTACCTATTGGCATAATGAGAAAATGGTCTTTGTCCACATGCCTATGAAGAAGCCATTTGGCTACAAAAGATTTTTTGCATTCCCCAAACTTGCAAATGTACCTACCCCCTAGTACCTCCGAATATGCCCCCTCCTTTACAATGTTGCGAGGGCCAATAGGACCATTTACATTTTCCTAAGCATAATTTGAGGTGTTACCACAAAATCCTCTAAAGAATTTTGCACAATTGGTTCTATCAAGGGTGTTTGTACACTATAGTGACCTTATATTATCATCACAATGGCAATTTTTCATGTATTCCTTAGATACAAAAAAATTAATAAAATAAAATTCATTAAAATAATTTAAAAAAAGGATTCACTTATTTATGTGAGCCATACCGACATAACCATGTCCAGTAGTCTCAGTTTTTAAGAATTACATTAAGGATATTCGAATGTGGTAAGGTTATTACGGGTTTTTAGTAACTTCATGTCAAAATAGGGGATGATGAATGTGCATGATTGTGTGGGGGGGGGGTTTCTTTCTTTTCTAAAATACGATATTGGTGAATAAGGTGTTGGGTTAGTTCTTTTCTTTAACAAAAAGCTGGTAGCCATAACTTTAGAACCTCAATTACATAATTAGGGGTGAAAAATCTCTAGAGGGTTAGGGGCAGAAGTAGACACCAAAATTCATGGTGTGTAATAAAACATTGGTCTTGTTATAATATTTAATGAATAGCAAGAATGGTTGAAATTCATGGAGTAGTTGAAGGGGTGTTAATTAAAGTTCCAATAAAGATAGAACAATCTTTAAGCCTTATGAGCATAAGATTCATTTGAAATAACTTAATAATTAAATAAATAGGGTGATAAGGTGGCAATGGCAACATGAGTTTCATAATGAATGAAATATTTATTTAGATTATGGATAAGCTCAACAAGGAGCTGCAATTACATGTTGAATCATGGGTCTATGCCACAATGATAATTCATAACTGCAGGAAATCTAAAATGCGTTGAATGATGCGAACTAGATAGTTTGCCTTATTATTAAGAGGTAATTAGTGAATAGGACCACGCAACCAATGATAGTGTCCATGTCGGGAATGGAAGACCATGCGAAGATAGAGGTGTTTTCGTCTCATAAGAACTTTCACAGATGGTTTCATGTTCATCACCAAAAGCGAGGTCGATTTGTAACAAAATCACCAGGGTGCGAAAATTTAGAGAAATGCGATAGTACCAAGCTCGAAAGGGATCGATTTCAAAACAAACATGCACGTCTCGCGGTTCAGGGTCTTCATCACGAAAATGTTATGTCAACATCAAATCTAAAAATGACTTCGGAGCCGGTTTTTCATTCACTTGTGCAACTTGAAGCCCGTAAGACATAACCATACGCGACACCATAATGTCAAGGAAAGGAAAAAATATCTTCATTCAAAATCAAATCGACAATGAATGTGTAAAGGACTTGTTACACGAGATGCGTGATTATAATTTATAGGTCAAAGAAAATGAAGGAAAAGTGTAAGTAACGACCTAAAACCATGGTAAAGTAAAACCTTAAGATTAAAGGAAAAAATGAAAATTTAAGTAAAATTTCTTAGGGGAAAAGTTGGGAGAGGTGAAAAGGAGTTTTTCCTTCTCCTTCCATTGACCACCTAGCATTGGAACCTTCCATTGGCTACCAAGTTGGGATGTTCCTTCATTACTTCCTTTTCCTTCTCTTTAAAAGGGCAAATTCGAATCATTTGGGGCTCTCTCTTTTCGGACACAATTTTCGACCCAAATCTTGAGAAAACTTGTTCCCACAACCTTCTTTGGGAGGAGAAGAATGAGTAGTCTTGGTAGGTGGTAAAAAGAAGGAAAGTAGATTGGATGTTTATAGTAGGTTTGAAACAATGGAAGTGAGTAGGGATATTGTTGGGAGCTTAAAATCTTAGAGAAATTTTACAAACCCTCTCAGGTTTAACAACTCAACTTCTTACTGGTTTAACTATAAAACTTAAAATTTGGTAAGAAAACATGCCTTGTTGTTAGCTTTCTAATGAGTTAAAACAAGTTAGATTTGAATAATATATGCATTAGGAATAATATTTCAAGTGGCTGGTGGTTTGTAGCTAAGTTGAATTTCCTACCTTCGTAAAACCTTTTCAAGTTTGGTGGCATAATTTATTACTTAGTTAGTTGCAAAGTTTAGGATTTGGTAAAAAGGTACGCCTTACAATTAGCTTTCTAATGAATTAAAGTAAACCATATTTGAGTAACATATGTGTTAGGAATAATATTTCAAGTGACTAGTGGTCTGTAGCCAAGTCGAACTTCCTACCTTCGTAAAACCCTCTCGAGTTTGGTAGCGTAACTTATTACTGGTTTAATTGAAAAGCTTAAGATTCGGTAAGGAAATGCGCCTTGAAATTACCTTTCTAATGAGCTAAAATAAAATAAATTTGAATAACATATGTGTTAGGAATAATATTTCAAATGACTAGTGGTCTACAACCAAGTTGAACATGGTGTTGAACCCTTAAAAGTTGGTTTAAATGAATCACAATTTAACATAAAATTCTAAGATTTAAAGTGTTTGAGTTTGAAAAATGTATCTATCAATTCTAAATCATAATTGATGCATAGGAGGTGAACTACTTGGTTTCAACTATAAACGTAATTTAACATTTAGAAATACACTTGCATTTTTCCTTCACTGGTAACATATGTACTTTCAAGTATAATCACCTCATAGAACCGAAAGTAGAGGGTCAGAAAGTTGCGTCACAATCTAAAGCTATCATAATCAATGTTCCAAAAATGAAAAAATCAAATCAAATTTGTGGATAACCAATAAGTAAAGGACTTTTGATTTTGGCCACATTTTTTGTTAGACTTGCAAAACTCATGGATATGGATTTTTATCTTACAATGTGTTAATCTTATGTGTCTGAAACTTTGGGATATTGAATGAATTATGTTTAAGACACTAAAGATCCATTGAATGGAAAGTTATTTTAATTTATTATATTATGGATTTTTTTTAAATCCCAAAAATTGTAATTATTTAAAAAGAATTTTTAAGCATTTCAAAACGAGAAAATGGGTGGGATGAAATTAAAAAATAGTCTTCGCATGGCAAACAATGTTCAATACATCCATCTAAAACATTTTTCCTTAGATTATAATTACCCACCCCCCGCCCCCAAACAAAACTTTAATCCAACCTACCTTCTATACTTGCCCACTTCTTTATTTATTTATAAATTTTATCCCTTCTCCCCTCTTTCTCTTTTCCACTCACAATTGTGTTACTACTATTCCAATTTTTTTGGTTGCAACCAAGAAAAACATTTTTGTCTTTTTTTTCATAAGAGATTAGACTTGATGATAATGAGCTGCAACAACTTCTCATCTTACAATTGTAGCTCTTTGTAAGGTAACACTCTTACCTATCCTTTGAGAGTTTTGGTCTTGTTAAGTTTTTTTTTAGTTTGCTGATTTTTTAAGATTTGTTTTTTGTTTGCTGGTTTTTTTGTGGAATAATATATTTTGTTAGTTTTTTTAGTGAAACACTTGTTTTTTTTGTTTGTTGGTTTTTTTGTGGAACATTTTTTTTTTTGGTTTTTTGTGGAACACTTGTTTTCTTTCTTTAAAAAAATCTTGTGCATAATGTTTGGCTTTGTTCTTGTTTTGATTACGGTTGTTTTGGTAATAAATGTCACCTTGCAAAAAGTCAAAATATTGCCAAATTGCACATTGGGTGTTGGCAAACTACAATCTACACAATTTATGGCAATTTGGAACTACATATAGTATCAAAAGTAACAACACATAAGATTTCACTCACTTTGAATAATTTTAAAGATCACATATCATTGATTTGGGCTTCAAAATTAAAAGAAATCATAAAAATTATGAATATGAAATTGAAACATAATTGTACATTTGTGTAAATGTACACCAATAATTTAATAAAGGTTTTTAAAGAACCTTTATTTGATAGTATTTTACATTTTTAAAAAAATTCAAAACTTCATCTTGCTTTTGTCAAATGATTAAAAAAACATTTAGTCCAAGTGAATCTTCAATGGAAGAACATTTTCCAACCTAAGAAAATCATAATCATCAACATTTTCATACCATAATGTACCAATGAACATTTTAAAATCATTTGATCTAAATTCCACAGCCTTAAATTTTTTTTGAAAACTTTGATGGGAAAGATTATTCTTTATGGTTTCTTTTATGTACGTGTAAAATTTCATGGAAAAAATATTATTGAATGTAGTATTTTTAATCCTTTTGTTGGAAATTGTAGAAATGTGACAAGGTTCCCGAAATCAAAATAATACTTTGTTGGATTATTATATCATTCATATGTGCATTGATTTCACAACATAATGTTAAATTAGGATATGAACCATCATCTTTTGCAAAATTTTAGTGAAAATTACCTTTCAAACTTTCAGCAGGATGCATGAAACTTGGATAAGTATTGAAAACTGTTAAATTGTGATTATTTTTTATGTAGATTGTAGCCTGCCAACAACCCATTGGATCATGAAGAAACATAGAAACAAAGATTACAACTATCCATTTATGTGGCCCCTCCAATTCTTGAATCTTCCAATTGCCAAGGTGAGGAAAGATTTTTGGAATGGAAATTTTAATAGAAGGTTTGTTTATTTCTTTTTAATTTTTGTCTTTAGTCTATTGTTTTGGAATTTGAAGCTATAGTAATATATTTGAAGTTTTGGTTATTTTTAAAAACTGATTAATTTCCGGATTGTGTTGAAGATGAAAACATAATTGTTGTAACAAATGAACCAATGGTTGGCCTGAATGTGTTGATTAAAGATGAAAATAATGCAATTTTAATAGATTATGCCAAAAAGATTGGTCTTGTTATGAAAGGTATGCAAATTTCCATTATTGAAAAATGACATTGTAAGATGGAAATTAAGGTAGGTGAAGTTTATTGGTGGGAAGGTCAACTAGGCAGGGGGTGAATGTAAGGTATGGTGGTTCACTTTTGGTGTCACAATGGTGTTTTTTTGTTGGGTACCCCTTGTTTAAAGGCATATGGTGAATAATGTATTTTTAAATCTATTAATTGAAAGTTGAATGTAATCTAACAACTTTATTATGAAGATATTTGTGTAGTTGTTTATTGATAAAAAGTTCATATGCTAGTAGTAATAGATTTTTAAGGTTCAAAATTTTGGATTGGTTGATTGATTGGAATGATAGAAAATTGAAAGGTTCATTTTAGTCATGCATATAAGGTGCTCTTGAAATGCACATGGAAATTTCTTTCAATGGTTTATACTATAATACTTATCCCCAATATTGCTACACTTCGATAAGTTTTTACTTGTAAGGGGTCACATACCCAAGCAACTTCCACTCATTGCTTCTAACACATATTTTATATGAGGAACAAATATGCTTGAAATTAATGAGTGCCACACGTTAGAAAAGTGTTCTTGGGAAAGTAATCATCATTGTATGTTGGAATACACACAACTAATATGAAGATGCAAGAGGTAAAGGGACAAGCCTATGTTTTCAAAATATGGTACATTTGTCACGTCCATGTTTGAATTTTTTTTTTTTCCTTCATACCAAGTGTAAGAACAATAGTTACAAAAATTGCCAAAAAATACATGAAAACAAACTAAAGAAATGTTGAAACAAATGTTAGTATTGGTAGGTATCTTAATATGTCAAAGGAAGGAGTTTACAATGATACAAATGTTATCAAAGTGATAATGAGCAGTGTGTTTTTTTGGTCAATTTTGTGATGTACATCACAAACTTACACTATCACAAATTTCATTAGAATTTGTGCAAAAATCGTAAAACAATATGTCTATGCAACATCTATGGACTTCAAAATGTAAAAATGATGCGAAAAAATATTTTTAAACAAAATATAATTTATATGTCTTTTTTACTCATGATGTTTTGATGTGAAATAGGTACAATTTATATTTTAACTAAATTTGTGCAGTTATCATAATATAATTTTGTATTAAACTATGTAAATTTTGTGTATTAAACATGAACATTCACATATGTCATTAAAAAATAATGTTTCATCCATTTGAATACTTAAAATGTTGAATATGTAAAAATATAATTCATATTAACCATAGCACAAAATTTATGGGATTTTTTTTATGAACTTATGAAATTGAATTTTGCATGAAATTTGTATAAACCTATGAAATCTAGTAAATTTTTGGTGTAAATGAAGTGGTGATTATTCATAAATAAATAAATATCCAAATTTGACTACATAACCTGATATGAAAGTGGAAAAAAACATATATCTTTCTATATTATTGGCTAAGTACTAGACTTATCATTAGAATTTGAACTTCATTTTTTTCAATTCTTCAATATCTTGCAAAATTCAGACATTTCCCCTTGAAATTCCTTTGCATCGTTTGAAATTTGGCCGAAAAAATCACAAATATTAATGAGGTTTGATGGAGTACAACATTAAAAAGGGATCATTTATGATTGAGAAAGAATAAGAAGAATGGATTGAAGAGAGCTAATTCTTTCTTTTTTTGTTTTCCCCCGTGATACCCAGCATCAAGGGGGGAAAAAAAACAAGTGGACAACGTAGGGTAGGGCAGGGTTCCATTTTGAAAAACAGAATCCCCACCAGAGCAAGCATTCCCTTTTTCAAAACACACTCCCAAACAAACAATGGATGAAGAACTACTTTCTGTAATGTGCCCTCCAATTACACCCCCAAAAAACCCAAGTCTTTATGATTGAGAAGGAATAAGAAGAGTGAATTGGAGAGAGGAAAAGATCTCAATTAACAATGGTATATAGAATGAGAACCATGATGGGTTTGTAATGTTCAATGAGACACCAATTAGAGGAAGAATTGAAAGGAGAAAATCTAGGTGGTTCACAAAGGACAACGGTACAGTACCGGAGATATTTGTGATAACCAATTTTTCATCGCAATGACCAACTCCAGCACTGCATTTTGGAAGTTTCCCCCACTTATGGGCTTCACACATCTTATAAGTATAAAGATCCCTCCCACTATTTTGAGGAGGAAGAGAACTTCCCACGGTTCAGCAGAAAATGGGCTGTGTTTTTACATCCAAATTTTGTGTTAAAGTTTTTCCTCCTCACCCATAAGCTGTAAATACCAAACATTATGCACTGAAGGATCATGTAATGACCACGCGTGGACTAATTAGTGGAACCAGCCGATCAGTAGCAGTAAGTGTGTGGACAGTAAATGCAAACACCCAACTAGCAGCAGTGTTTTATGCTTTCCCATGTCTCCTAAAATCCCGGTATCTGGCACAATTCTGGCAACAATTTGGTGTACCTGCACCACTTTCACACCACTGTAGTGTATTGCTTCATCGAAAATTGGTTCATGGGGATGGGGCAATTTTCGACGGTGCACACTGGATGTCCCAGTATAAAATGATCACCAGGTTTTGATGGCAGGTGCCTACCAGGTGCCTACACTAGTACCTTTTTGAAGTCAGGGGCATCCTGCCCAAGAGTGAAAATGTGTGCATATGAATGAAAACAGGGTAATTGTTAGTAAAATCATTTTTTACCTAGCAGTAAATATTTCAAGGAGTACTAATTTTAAAATTTTACTTTGTTGTGTATTGCAATGGCAATGTATCAATGCATCATATTTCATCATGCATCATGTTATATCATCAACATAAATCCTATGGTACATATGTATTGTGTAAGGAAGGGTGGGGAAAATTTCAAAACAACTACATGCATGAAAAACTTGATAGATGAACATCTAAAAGTTTGTTTATTATACTATAATTGTTAATGTATCAAAAAATATCAGTACATTAAATTTTGAAGATACATGGATAAGATATTGTCATATTTCCAAGTTTATGGGCAAGGTAAAATAATTACTAATTTAGTACCAAACCACCAATTTACTATTGACACATGGTGTGAACAATACATTGAATGTATTACTAATATTTCACACTTGAGAAATAAATGGTTACATATGAAAACTTGACACATGGCATACATTTAACACCACTTTTTGATAACTAACTATAATTTACCATATGTTTTTGATACACCAAGGATTTATTGATACATTAAGGATTTTTCAGCCCACCTAAACATAGAAAAAGCAAGAAACTTTTCAAAATAGATGGACAAGAGGTGACCACATTTCCAAGTTTATAGGTTAGGTAAAACAACTATTAATTTAGTAAACAACCCATAATCTACTATCATGATGTGATGTGAGCAATACATTGCTTATGTATCATAAACATATTTTCACACTTGAAAAATAAACCTTACATATGAAATTTTGACATTTATTCATTTTTCAATTATAACTAATTATTATTGACCATATGTCACTAATACACTAAAACTTTATTATATTGATACATTAATGATGTGTTGATACACTACTTGGAAATGTGGCAACCTTTTGTCCATATATATTAAAAAATTCTTACTCTTTTTATGTTTAGAGGGGTTGAAAAAATATAAATAAGGTAAAACAAACTATTAATTTTGTTAAAAACCATTAATCTACTATCAAAATGTGATGTGAGCAATACATGAAAGTGTATCATAAACATATTTTCACATCTGAGAAATAAACCTTACATATGAAAATCTGACACCTAATATACATTTTCAATCATTTTTTGATTATAATTGATTATTATTAACCACATGTCACTAATACACTAAATATTTATTAATACATTAATGATATATTGATATACTAAAGATTTTTCAAATTGTGAAAGAGCATGAATTTTTTCAAAATAAATGGACAAGAGGTTGCCACATTTCAAATTCTATGGGTAAAGTAAAAAATAATTAATTTAATTGAATTGCACCACTATGTTGCTAATTAGTAAGACGTGGTGTGAACAATACATTGAATGCATTATAAATGTATTTTAAACTTTACATATGAAAATCTAACACGTAGTATACATTTACCATCAGTTTTTATATTATAACTAACTATTATTAACCATGTGTTATTAATACACTAAAGATTTGTTGATACATTAATGATTTATTGATACACTAAATACCTTTCGATACACTAAAAATTTATATTCTATTTAAATATAGAAAGAGTGGGAAATTTTTCAAAATAAATGGACAAGAGGTTGCCACATTTCAAAGTGTATGGGTAAAGTAAAAAATAAATAAATTTAACCTAAATGCACCACTATGCGACTAATACATGGGGTGAGTAATACATTGAGTGTATTACTAATATTTAACACTTGAGAAATAAATATTTGCATATGGGAAAAATTGACAAGTGTTACACATTTCCCACCACTTTTCAACTTTAAATAGTTGATATTTACATTTGTTAGTCTATTATAAATATATGTTGAACTTCTAATGAGGTTTCTTTTGCAAATTAAGATTTGGGGTCACATTTTTCAAGCTTTTGCATATCAAACTTGACATGAACTTCCTCTTCACATGGTTTTTTTGTGTTATTCCAAAGGTGTTTTGGAGCACACTTTTGACATTTTTACAAATTTTTCACATGTCATTGTGACTAAATTCTATGTAAGTCAAATATTTACCATGTTTTTAATTCATTGTATGTTGATTAGAACAATTTGAATGTAGAATACATTGAAATTAATATATTTTACAATGGTTATTGCAAGCATGGAAGGAAAGTTGCCCTTGTATGAACATGGCCGTCAAGTTGAATTGTAAGCAATAGAAAATGTAGTTCAAACACCACAAGATGGACCTTTTGATCAAGAAAATTTGTTGTGGGAAGTCATCATTCATCATGCAACAAGGCCCTTGCCTTGTTGAGGTTACATTCAGCCCCACAATTCAAGTGCTTGATTTCATAACTAATGAAAAAAGTAAAGATGGTGGACAATGTCACTTTCTTTGCAAAAAACACATCATTTAGCTTAACAATGATTTGTAACAACTACAAATAAATAGTGTTTCCAAGTTTTCAAGGTTCAAATTTTAACCTTTATTACATTTCTCCACCAAGATTTGCGTTTATTATTCTATAAGCAAGAAATATGTGACTAATTGTATGTTTTGTAATGCAATGTATGTTCATAAATACCACAAAATTAGTTGGTTAGTTGTTTGTAACCAATGTCAATATGGTCCCAATGACTTCACAAATGTTGTCAAGGACATTACACAAAACTACAATGCAACTCCAAAAAAATTGGACATCAATCGAAAAGTAATCCCATTAGGGATAGGCCACAAGGGTACATGAGGTTCCAAGAAGAAATGGGGTGGTTCTATGAAAAGAAGATGTAAAGTTGAATTCACCATAAAACATTGTATTTGTTCAAACATGTATTAGAATTATGTTTCATTCAACGAAAGCATGTTAATCAAGATGGTCTATATGTCCATGGGGACCTAAAAATTGTTGCCCATTTATTTTTAAAAATCAAGGATTTTGTGATCGAACAACTAATGTTTGGACTCACAATATCTCAAATTATGACAAAACATAGGCAACATGTGAAGAACATCATGTTAAGGACATGTGAGTCAAATAGAAACATGTTCCTCACTTAGCAAGATGTTAGGGTGTTGTCTAGAAAATTGGCTCAAGAAACATAACAACTACATAAGAACGATGCAAAAAATGTGTGTATGTGGGTTCAACAAAACATTAATTCAATGTTTTACTATCAAAAAACTAGGGTAAAGGTGGATGGTGGTCTCACTAGGTAAAACATGCCTTTCACTTTGGGTTTCCAAACACCATGGCAAAGGGAAATGATGATTGAACATGGGCACCAAGGAGGTGTTGCAATTGATGCAACCTTTGGGACAAATGAAAAAAAGGTGATACATTATGTCTAATACATAATACATGCACATGTGATCTAATACATTAATATATATGTAATCTAATGTCATTGAAACATTAATAGGACAAATCAACAAACATTTAAAAAAAATACATGTAGAAATTTGAAATTGTTAATAGATCATTCATTACATTTTTTATCAATGTTTAATTGACATGTCTCTATTGTGAATTATGGCAATTCCCCCTTTATACCATGATGGTGTTTGACTAATGGCACGATGGTATTCCTGTAGCATATTGCATCACATCACGATGTTAAAAAGAGGATTTGACACCATGGATGCACACTTTGAATGAAAGCATTCGCAATACTCACCCATCATGGCATCCTGATGCTTTCATTGTTGATTGTCCCCAAGGGGAAATCAATTTCATCAAATAAAATCCTTATCCCTTCCCCCTTTCTATTCAACAAATTGCCAAATATCTATTATACATGTCACTTACCCCAATGGATGTAACATGCATCAACATTAATTATATTTAAATCCAGCAAGTTTCATATACAATGCATTTTTTTTCTTGTAAGACTATATGGTTAAACATTGCCATCTTTTTTTTTTTTGTGGCATGTGAAAAAACATGGCAAAAGCAAACATGTATCAAGATAAAAGACCCAACCTTGCATAGTAATATATTGTAAGAACTAGGGAACATCATGTATGACAAGGATGGTCCATTTGGAGTAGGTGCTGAAATGTGGGCAATGAATAGGCAATGTATCATTAATAAGTACCCTGCAACTAATGTCTTTTGGAAATACATGGAGGAAAATTGGTGACATAAAACTCACATGTGGGTGGTTGGATTTCAAAATCTACCATATGTTAGGCCAAACACCACATCACAAACTTGCCCCGTCCATGTATTTTTGCATTTACAACACTTTAACAATGTGTTCAAGGTTCAATGCTAATAAAATGTTAATAAACTATTGACATAATGTTGTCATGGCATTATAACACAATGTTTGATCATCACAATGTGTTACAATGTAATCACAACATCATATTAATGATTATATCAGCATTTAGTTAGCACTTAACCTTGAACACATTGTTAAAATGGTGTAAAAGCCCTAAACCTTGTAGGGGGCAAGTTTGTGATGCAATGTTTGCAATTGAAAGTTACCATGGGACATTGAAGGCCCAATTGAAGTCAGGGAAAAGTAGATCGGTTGGTCATCGTGTGGATTGGTGCATCCATGAGTTAGTCGAAATTGTCCTCATTCAATATTGGTATCAAAGTGTACACAAGAACTTTGGTTCATGAACAACAAATGCCAACAATTGTTTGTGGTTGGGGGCATAGTTGATTTTTAACACAAATGTGATATTGCCTTCTTATGATGGTGGTCCAACACATGTCATGTCATAAAAAAACACCCATTTATGATACACCATCCACAACCTAACAGTAAGGTGGGCATGTTGTAATTGCATCAATGCACACCATGGAAAGATTTACAAGCATCAACTCAAGGTTTTAATGTTTCTTCATCCCAACCTTGCAAAGGGCATAATCGTTCAGTTTTGTGGATCATTGAAAGGGTCTTTTCAAGGTGGGTTGAAAAACCTATTTAGTCCATAAGTGGTACATCCCCCCCCCCCCCCCCCCCCACC
>Ga0209208_10000370_pt1 | contig 56945 bp, 39 predicted proteins | sample S1TSphfallax_3_FD_187694 | JGI IMG/M metagenome (GOLD analysis project Ga0209208, IMG submission 187694) | Host-associated microbial communities from peat moss isolated from Minnesota, USA - S1T2_Fd - Sphagnum fallax MG (SPAdes) (version 2) | ecosystem: Host-associated > Plants > Peat moss >... | reverse complement strand
TCAATTAACCCTTAATACTCCCAATTCCCAATAATCATGTAAGATGTCAAAAAATTAAAATTCCAATTTGATAGAGTTGTAGGGGACTTTTGTAGATTTTTATATTGCTCAATGTTTTTTTTTTTTGATGAAAAATTTCAAAGTTAATTTTTTTTTCCAATTTGGCAAAAAAAATTTGTGGAGTATTTTTTGTTGTCGAATTCTCAAAAAAAAGGAAATATTCTAGCCTAAGTTCTAGCAAGTAGCCAAAAAATATTAAAAGATGTTAGATATCTTTTACTTTCATATTTTCTTGTATCCAAATTTGATTAAATTGTCTATGGACAATCGCCACTTCAACTACATCACAAAACTTGAAAAAAAAAACCCCTGATATTAGAGTTTGAATTAAAGTCATCATGTCTTCACCTTATCTTTGGGCCTTTTTTCACCCCCTATCCTCTCTTTGAGTGACATACACAAAGTAAAGAAGTTTTATTAAATTTGGGTTTGAAATGCTGAAACTCAGCATTTCGTGCAGCTAGAGCGTCAATTGGCTAAATGCTTCCAGCGTGCAGAATGGGAGAGCTCTATGGCATCACCTGAAACAAGAACACTAGCTGGCTCTTTTCCACTCATGGTTTCATCGCCGCTCACTTTGGTTGAGGGCTCTCAAGGGACTAGGGGTGCTCTAGCTAATCACAAATTACCAAATCAAAAATTTGCAGACAGACACCAATTATTTTATATAATGTAGATACAAGGTTATCACTTTTAGTCTTTTATTCTTGTTATTTTCAGCTTAAGGTAAACACACTAGTGAGTGAACGCCCAAACAGTTCAGACAATGGCAAGTTAACAAAAGATGGCCCATCTGGTAATCATTCAATGGGACCTTAAAAACAAATGTCTGGTTCTAAAAACTTGTGATTGGGTATTTAAAATTTTCCATTTAGAGATGTGTCAAAACATTGAAGTGGTTCATTTGGCTCTTTGTGTTCGGTAATGGGTAACCATTTGGAATAATCAATTCTTTTTATAAAACTTTTTTTAAAAAGTGAAAATGTCACCCTTATAGTTTGGTCATGGGTGGCGTTTGTCCCAAAAGAAGAAGAAGTGAACACAAGTGTCCCTAGTCCTTACGTAATGGGTGGGATTTATAAAAAGATTAAAAATAAAGTTGTATAGAGGTATCCCAACTTTTGTTTGGGAATGGGAATTGATATCTCACATAGAAACAAGGAGGGGTTACAACATAAGGGTTATAAGGTAGAAACACTATAAAGTGTTCATGTACCGTGTGCATAAGAACTTGAAGTTTAATATAATTTATGTCACATTAATGGATGGTTTTTGTTAAAATTTGAAATTGTGATAACCAGTATTAAATGTGCTCTCCAACTATTTAGGGTTTATCTTCTATATGGTTTTAAGATGTTGCAAAAATATTCCAAACATGACTAATCCTATAATCCTTCCTATGTTTTATAAAATATTTTTTTGAAAATTTATTAGTTTGTTCTTTGGAGCTTACTACAAGCACATTCTAATTATGGTTCTTCCAACTTTTTTTGGTCATGTTTTGAAAACCTACTACCTTGTACGCTTTCTAGTGTTTAAGTTTGCTCTTAGTGTTCATCACTGTGTGTTGAGTTTTGTGACTTCCAACATCTTTGAGTGTCATGTTTTTAAAATCTAATATTAAATTTATTGTTTAAATTTGTTGCAAACTTTCATCATTGTGTGTTTTTTATATAATTTGTTAGAGTAATTTGTATGATTTGAAAAGAAATGAAAAGAAATCTAAAATATAATGGGTAGTGATCCTCCTTTCCCTACATGATTTTTCATTCCAAAGTCTCCGAATCCACACAGAACATCCTCCATACATGGGGAAAATGAAGATAATGAGCAATCAACAAATACAAACAAAATTATTTTGACTCATGGAGAAGGAAAGATGGAACATGGGGCAACACATAATAAAGGGTACAAGGAACCCAATTCATCATTGATGCAAAATGCACAATAAAAAAAGGAGCTTGCAATTAGGAAGAATTATGAGAGTAGCTACAATCAACAACTTGTGGTTGTACTAAGTGATGTCACCAATGAACCTACCCATACACCTTTATTTTGCAACAACTCATAGTCCTACAATGGGTCAAAAGGTACTCAACCTCAACAACTTCCTGATGTACTTGAACTTAACAAAAGAAAATGAATGGAAATTAGAATGACCAAAGCTTGAGGAAAACAATAAGGGCAGTAGATAATGGTGCAAAAATATTTGTTGCAACCCATATGTTTGGAATCCCAATGTCCTCCTTGACAAACCACCTTGATGGAAAGATCAAATTTCATAGGTATGGGAAAGAAGGAACCTTATTTGTAGAGGAAGACAAACAACTTGTGAATAATTAGGTGTTGGACATGCAAAACATGGGCCTATCAATATCACTTCAACAATTAAAACACAAGAAAAGGCAACACCATTTGTGATGGCATTCTTGGGAAAAGTTGGTGGAGGTATTTCAAAGCAAGACATCTTGAATTAAGTTTGAGAGTGGCTCAAAGGTTGCAAGTGACTAGGGCTAGAGGACTATCCAATGAAAATGTCACTAGTTTCTATGACAACTTGGAGAAGTTGTACAAATCACATGATTATGAATTGTCACACATTTGGAATTGCGATGAATTAGGGGTTCAAGCTAGAAGAGGTGAACAAGGAAAAATATTGGCCAAAAAGGGATTTCACAATGTTCATACAATTACACCGAAAGAACAAGAGTGGTTTACTATTTTCACATGCATCAATGCGAAGGGAGCAAGTATTCCCAACTTTTACATTTTCAAGGGCAAAAGGATGTCAAGAAATTACATTGTGCATTATGAGAGTGGTGCCACAAGGCCATGCAACCCAAGGCCTAAATGACTAATAAATTATTTTCAAGTTGGATTACACATTTTGTGAAATATGTGAATTCTAGCATGGATGGGATTTAACCTACAAATCAACATCTTTGATCCTCAATGGACATGGCTCCCATGTGACCATTGATGTCGTGCAACATTTAAAATTTTGGGGTTGGACTTATTCACCTTACTAACTCATACATCTCGTGCATTGCAACCATTGGATATATGCTTTTTCAAGCCATTCAAGATGTCATTCCACAAGTTTTGAGATGCATGGGGAGGATGTCACCCTAAACCCAACAACCACAAACTTGCACAAAAAAAAGATTAAACACTTGCCAACATTACAAAAGAATTTTTCACCACAAGAATTTAGCCTTTGAACAAGAGGGTAATGGAAGGCAAAATGAAACCTATTATGGCATTTCCACCAACATGCATTTCAAATTCAGAAAATTACACATCTGATGAGGACATTGGTGTTGATGATGATTTCAATCATAAATCCTTAATTGAAATTCAAGAATTGAAAAATGGTTATGGGTGAAAGCATGAAATAAGGAGCCACATAGTGTGTGGATAGTTTTTAAAAATAGTTTTTCAAATTTTTGAAAAATCACCATGGGAACATTATATATCAAAAAATTCATTAATTTTTGAACTAAATTCTTATACTTTCAAAGTTGCAACTACAAAACTTTCATGAAAATTCACTGGGTTTCAAAAGTCCTTTTATATATTTAAAACATTCAAGAAAAACATGTGAACAAGTGGTTTTTTTGTTTCAAAAGTTTTTTTTCCTTATCAAATGTTCACCAAATGGTAAAAACACAATAAAAGGAACCACGATAACCAAGGTCAAAATCCTTACCAAGGATTGCATTTTACACGTGTCCTACATGAATTAGTTTATTAAATATTAAAACCGTATTTTAAATGTAATTTCTAGGACTAGATATTAATATTGAAACCAAACATGACTCATATTATAATAAAAAAATATGTTTGTTTGCATGAGGACTTAAATTATAGTCAAATGTATAAATTTTTTAACCATGATGAAAAATTTTGAACTTTTTTTGACCATTAAGGACGTTCAGAATCAAAACCAACAACATCCATTAAAAGGATTCAATACATGTGCATTTAAAAATATAAATACATGTGGCCCTTTTTATGAAATAATTTAAATTCCCATAATAAATTTGAGAACATTTGATGAAGGTTTGAATAACAAAAAACACGTTTAAATTTTAGAGTCCTTAAAAGACCTTGTCAACAAGTGCTTTGTGTATGACAAGGGATTTTAATAACATAGTGAAATGACTCCAAATTCATAGGAGTCCAATTTCATGAGCACATAAACACAATGACAAATTATGGATAAATAATTCATTAACTAGAATTAATGGTGATTTTCCAAAATAATGTAAATGTAGTTTAAAGCTTTGTCAACAACTTCCTTGGTTTGTTTTACTATGAATGTACCCCAAATTATTTCAATTTTTTTTTGAAGCTTTAATATATTCCACAAAAAGGGATCCATATGTTCAAAACATTCAAAAAATAAAAATACATATACATTTTTAGATTTTGATATTCAAACTTCCGTAAGCACTATTATAATTTTGAGTTTATAATCATGCTCCAAAGTAAAGTTATAGATTTGACTATAATCTAAGGTTTGATGCAAATTTTTTTTTTGTTATATGTCATATTTGGCCTCAAATTTGATATTTTGTTTGAAAAACTATGTGAAAAATGAAATATAAACCAATAGAAAACTACCATGTGGAAAATGCAATCCTTGGAAAGGACTTTAACCATGGTGCAATTGGTTCCTTATTTCATGTTTTCACCCTTTTGTACTAAAAACACAAGACCTTCCTTGCCATAATTATGCAGAAGAAATGGAACATTTTTGGATCTAATGAACCCGATTTATATAACATGATAGTAACCACTTTTGCCACAATTTTGGAACAAGGCCAATGACAAGGTGTTCTTGTAAATAGTTGTCAAGGAGGTCAATAACAAAACATGTTTAATTTTTTGTCTTTGCCACAATTACAAAGGATTAAAAAGGAAAAGGTGAGGGCAACCAATTATTGACTAAAACAAGTTTTTGATGAATGAATGCATGGTATAGTGGCTCAATATTGATAGAAATTACATTTCTTATAAGTCCATACAAGATTCTTTAAAATGATTTGAATGGACATGGTTGTTACTTTCAAAAAAAAAATTATTTTAGTATTTGAATAATTCATGTCCAATCACCTACAAACCTTCCCAAATCTATGTGAAAACTTGTATTTAATGTAGTTACCATCATTTTTTAATTTGGAAGTCTTAAAAGGAAAACCCACAAAGTCCATATGAATAATGCCCCATGTAAAACTTTCAAAAAATATGATTTTGGGACAAAGAAATTGAATATATATGACTCATATGGACTTATGAAAATATAGTCAAATTTGAACCATTCAAAAGTCCCTAACTATTAAACAGTTAAGGTTTTCAAAGAAAAAAAATCCTCATATGAGTTTATTATATTTTATTACATATATATTGAGTCCCAATAACAAATTTGGAATGTGAATCAATATAAAATTTTCTATTTTGTGATGTTCTAGTCAAATGACCAGTCCATATTTTTTCACTTCAAAAGTCCATTACAACTAAAAAAATATTTTTTAAACCAATATATTACCACATAATTCTCCTCATAATGAAATTGTTAATTTAAATCCAAGTCCCAATTAATAGATCTAAGATTATATTAATCACCATATGCATTTGAATAAAGGGTATTTAGGGAAAAGACATTATTTCGTCACAAAAGTGAACCATCATAGCTTGCATCTATCTTGATAATGACATGTGAAGATTATGTCAAAGCATTGGAAAAGAAGGCCAAGAAAAAGAAAGAAGCAAACAAATAACGAAAATAGAAAAGACAAAAGATGATGGAAAATAAGAGCACAATAACAAATAACACGAGAAAATAGTAAAAAAAGTAGCAAAATAAGAATGAGACAGATAAAAAGTTGTGGAAAAAATATTCAATGACTATTGGTTTTCAAAAAATTGCAAGGCTATTGGTGAAAAATTACATGAAACCATCAAGTCACATGCACCACTTATACCTGGAATATATGTGGCACCACACTATGGAATAACACTATGATACTACAAGTACAACATGGCCATGGTTATCAAAAGATGCAAATTGAAACAACAAGGACAAGACATATTAAGACTACCGCCATTGATCAAACCCCCATATATCTTCCAACCAAATTCCATGCATGATGTTAATTTGGAGTTTGCAAAGTTCAATTCAAGCAAGATGTGAATAAATGTATATTTAACAAAAATGTATTTATCAAAAAAATGTCCTTTGTTCATAGATTATATTGTCACCAAAAAGAGAGAGACAAAAAAAAAGAAAGAGAGAAAAATAAACACTGATGCACGCAGCCAAGGTACGCATGCAGACCCAAACGGGATTCGATCTGCCTGGTCTTCTGATCTGCACCAGACCCCACTCTAACAACTCACAGAACAAACACACACACACACACTCTGATCTTTCAACTGAAAATGATTTACTCATACTTGGATCAACACATCGGATCATAGAATGCAGATCCTTGTGCCTTACATCGAATTAAACAATCCAGGAACTATTTCATGCCTGATCTGCAATGCACATCATCATGGATCCATCAGCGATTTCAGGTATGGCCTTTGAGGTCAGATCTCTCTGTGTTCACTCGGTCTTTTGAACCGCTAACCCACACCCTCTAAATGCCTCTATGCATTGCGCTCACTCTCACTGTCAACAGAAACCCAAAACCCAGAGGCCCTCAGTTCCAACAACATTCTAAGACACTGGACTCAGATCAGTAGATACCAAGCTCCCATGAAAACACTCAAGGTGACAGCTTCTCATGCATAGACGAACGACAGATTTCTGGCTGCAAACCCCTCTCTTCACTCCTTTTCTACAAACAACATTTTGTTGCCCATGGCTCAGATGCAACGCAAGATCCTACAAACTCACATTCTCCCTCCCAGATGCTCATTCTCTCTTCTACATGCCCCTAAGTCTAAGGCTCAGACCCCTTCAAATTCTCATCATTCCTCAGCATCACCCTCCATAACAACTGCATCAAGACATTACACAGCAGCTCAGCAAAACACTGGCGCAACGGAAAAAAATCAGCAACTCACCAAGCAGCTGCAAGAACAAAGCAAAAACCCCTCCAAAAACTAACCACTCAGAATGCTCCCCATCTTCCTTTCCTCCCCCCAAAACTTCCTGTCGTTTCTTTTTTAGCTTCTTGCACAAGCTTCCCATGCATCCGTTACTGTCCTCCTCCCGAAAATCATAAACCCCTCCGTTTTTTTTTTAATTTTTTAATTTTTAAATTCCTGGCGGGCTAAGCTCTTAAACCCTTACGGCAAAAATCAGTTTTCCTAATCCAGGAGCCACTATCAGGCTTCCTGTTCGGCCACCCCGTGACCGGTCACAATATGTTAATGATATGTGCACATTCATTGCTACACACATACTTATTTGTAGTTTTGTTGTGTTACATTGACATATTGAAACATTACAAGCAATAACTATCATGCGGATTTGGAATGTGCAAAAACATCATGGTGGGCTACATCTTTCACATTTTGGGTTTACATTTAAGAGTTAATACATTTTTTATACACATTAAACTTTTATTATGTGGCATAGACTGATGAACCTTGAAGATTTTGTTTTTCTTTATATCATCATTGCTTAAAACAAAGTTGGAAAATAATAGAAAAAACTTACCACATGTTTGTAGCACATGAACATTTTGATGTCTATTCTCATTTTATGTTATGAAGTGGATAGGAGGATCAAATTTGTTCCATTGTGAATGGAGTTAATCCATGTGTTCCATTCATTCCATTTGCTCCATTTTAAATGGAACAAATACAAAAGTTGATTTGTTAATACCATGGCATGAGAAATAATTTTAAATATGTTGACAAGCAAGCATAGTCCATCAAAAGCAAAACTAGTATGGTTATTGTGTTTCCTTCATTACTTCATGTAGTTAATCAATTATGTCTATCCCAACAACCTTATTTCTTGAATACTAAAATAAACTTGCATATATAGCTTTAATTTTAAAATTTCACTACTATAGACTAATTGTAAGCCACCTTTGCATAATAGACTAAAAAAAACAAGCATGTAGAACAAGAGTTCAAAATTCATAAGCAATTTTACTTACACAAGGGTACCTTTAAGGATATTTGCCCTACTCTAACAAATTGTGTCATAGTTTCATGGTCTTGAATTGCTCCCTTTGGATGTCGTGTATGAAAACCAACCTGTTGTGTTCATGATCATTTCAAATTGGATATCATTTCACTCAAAATTTCCCTTGCAATAAACCGATTTATACATGGTGCATATTTAATCCAAGCAACATAAATTTCGAAGATCTAATTGATTGAAATTGATAAGGAAGAAGATTTTTTTGAAATGAAACCATTGTGTGTGGGCCTTAATTTCTTTGATTATTTCCATCGAAGCCTAGCATGAACAAAATAACATGAAGGAACACCTACAAGCTTTTTGATGTTCTACTATCCAATAAAACAATCTCACCTAGAGGTTGCCATGTATTTCTCCCATTATTGACAACCTTTGGAGTTTTTTGCTTGTAATAAAAACCAATTGATGTCTTATTCACATATATGTGGTGCCATATGTTTAATGGCATGTGAATCATGAAAAGTTGTGCTTATTGAATAATATGGATATTAAAAAATCTAAAATGGATCAAACAAAATTCCCATATCAAATTTTGGTTTGAATGAAGGATGTTTAATAGCTTCATTTAATGATAATACTTTCATAAAGGGTCCCTTAATTTTCATAATACATTTTATTTCATCCTCAATGTTTTTATAGTAATAGGGTATTATTATACACATCCAAAAAACATTCATTTTTTATTTTTTATTTATTTTGTGTTTATCAAAAATTAAGATTTAAAAAAAATTCATGAGTCCTTTTCAACATGGAAATGTGATGCAATGTATATGGTGCTTAAAGAAACTTGTAATTTATAACATAAAAAATAAACTTGAAAATGTTAACATGTTTTGGTACGATTTAAAATTATGAGAAATTTTCAAGATGAAACACAAAATTTGGCAAAATCTATGCACTTTCAAAAATTTATATTTCTCCAAATTTGATTGTAAAAAAACATATAACATATTGGGGCAACTATAAATACAATATATAAAAAGTTTCAAAGCATTTCATTTGAAATTCCTCTTTAGGAAAACATGTTTTTTGGGGAAAAAGACCGCAAAAAGGACAATAGTCCTAAATGCAAAGTAAACACATTGGTTTGTTATATGTCATTTGGACCCATCAACTAGTTTAAACAAGTGCTTCAAAGCTTAATGAAAAAAACCATTTGGCAAAGAAGTAACTTAAACAAAAATAATAATTCTTGTCATGAAGAGAGTTGATGATCTAAGTTAAGTAAGATACCTGAAGTTAGTTACACATGGGAAGAGCTACTTGTGAAAAAAGAAACTCAACATTTCAATCAAGGGTGAACATTTTTTCTATTGACAAAATTTCGCCAAAAAATGAAATAAAATTTTTAATAATAAAAAATGAAGTGGTTTTGGAGGTTTTCAATCACCAAAAATGAGAAATTGCTATTAATTGTTATTATATTTCTATAGTTGGATTTTTGTGGGTAACCAAAAATATCAAAAAAGTGATATATGATCTAGCTAAATTTGGCTACATCTTTGTAAGGATGATTGCCACTTTTTGTACATCCATAGGCAATAGCCACTTTGGTTTCAAAAATAAATTCCTACAAAAAACCATGAAGTGTTCAAGAGGGGTGGTTGACTTTCTTCAAGCATCCTAATTTCGAAACCATTCACTCATTTTGTGTTAGTAACAATTTAAACATCTTAAGTCATTCATGCACTTTTGTGTTCAAAACATAACAATTTTGTATGTGGAAAATAATTTTTCTGATTTATTTGAAGTTATTTCAAGCATGTGTGCTACCAACTTATGGTTTTTCCATCCTCAAATTAGCATCCATGCATTATTCATTTAAAGAACATTTATTATTTTGTTTTGATATCAATCATTTTTATTTAATGAAGCTTTAAATTCAAGTTTTGGCACATGCAAACTTGGTTTTAGGAACTCATGTTGGTCATATGAAGGGTTCAATATGAAGATTTAACAATCCTGAATCACATTTCATATTGTGGCTTATTGGCAATATTGGGCTACCTCATTTTAAATGTTAAAAATTTCATAATTTTTTTTTTTTAAAATCCAAAAAAAGTGAGTCCACTTGGATGAAGTTATGAAGCAAGTTGTCTTTCAAGAGTAAAATAAGTGCATAATGAAACCAAACACTATTTGAGTCACAATGCTTATTTGCACAATTTATGGTGTTTTTACCTTACTTTGTTTGATGATTGGAAGTTCAACAACAAAAATGCACCTCTTATCACATCTTCTTATATATGTAATCTCCAACCTAAATAATATTAGCCCATTAATTAGAATCTTACAATGAACCTCATAATCTTATAAAGGATCTAAATACACACCTTAGTATGGATTTGATTATGTTGAAGATAAAGTTCTCAAAACATAAAATAAAGGAAATGAAATAGCTCATTTTTATTATTCCATTTGCTACTAAAAATGGATAATCATGTAATACGAAGTTGAAGATCACCCATTTTCATTCATTTAATCATATCCCATCACCTCCCTTCCTCCCTCCATTGTGTCAAAGCATGAACTCTCTACCAACAAGTGTGTTAAAAGAGGTTTAGAAATTTTCTAAGTTCCTAGTTCTTCGTGCAAGTGTGTTGAGAGAAAAAGTAAAACAATATAAAGTAAAATGCTAGTTTGGTCCTAGTGCAATTTTGTTGAGAGCATAAATAAATTAGTTAGAAGTGAAAGAAGAGCCTAGTGTCAGTATAATCACATTTGTAAAAAAACTACATGTAGATAAAGGTTATTCAAAATCCCATCAATGTCAAGCTCTTGCACCATGTCAAAGATTCCATCAATGTCAAACTTTTGCATTACATTACATTAGTTAATTCACCTCAATAAGCTACACAAACAACCACAAATGTAGACTTAAAGTGGAAGGATTCTTTTAATTTCCTTATTTTGTTCTTTTGTATATATGAACTAAAAACACATTCATTGACCTACCTTGACCTAATGGGGTTCTTGTTTTCTTAGGATATGTACAAGAGGGGAAAAAAAAACCTCTTGCAGGGCTTGAATACACACCAACTTCTTTGAGGTGGGAACCAAGAATTTGAAACCACTTCACTTATAAATATCAAAATGACATGATTTTAAAATCTCCACAATTGCCTTCAACATGAAACCGCATTTAAGATTTTCTATTTTCACATTTTGAATATCACCCAAAAAATTCAAAATGTATTTGAACAACACCACAAAATTGAAAAAAAAAATAAAATCCATTAAATTGCTTTAAAACAAAATGTCATTAGTATATGGCTTTGGTTTACATTAACAACTTAAAATGAACTTCAAGTAAATACATGTTGTCATGTAAATGGGGCATATGTAATTTTGCATATACAAAATGTTTTTAACAAAAAATGATGAGAACTTCCCCAAAGAAGTAGAATGTCAATAACTAAAACAAAAAAAATAAAATTCATTTTAAAAAAAGCTAATGTTGAAGTTGAAGGATGAAAACTACTTTCATGATTGAGCTACAAGTTAACATGATATTAGAGCATCCCTGACCATACTAAGTATTTACATCTCACGACTTAGAAATGGAAATCGTGTAACATTAATTTATCCATAATTCATACATATTATGCATTGATATCGTGCATTGAAAACACATTTGACACATCAATTTATTGGAAGATGCAAAATTCGTGTGACATTCGTTCATTCATATGTTCATACTTCATTCATCAACATCGGTGTTTCAAATGTGTTTTCAATACACGATGTTCTTGTGTAAAATGTACGAATCTATGAACGAACGAACTATTTTCATTAATAATTTGTCACATGCTAAATTTGTGATGTAGGTCTACATCTATATTTCTCACCTCCATTATTGTTTATTTACATATCCCAAGCCCCACCCATAACTTTGACAATTGTCCTTTAAAAAGTGAAAGACCATTGATAGCAAAACAAGTGGACCAATAATGTAATTTAGCCAATCCACATCAAGACTTAAATGATGTAATGGCTTTTGCCAACCACTGCGTCCTATGCACATATGTTGTTTCAAAACCATTCTTAAAAACCAAACTAACAAGTTTTTATTGTTTTACATCAAAAACATGCTTTTATAATGCATGGGTGGGAATGCTTTTATGCAATAGAAAAAATATTTAACATTGCCATTGATGCCATTTTGGAACTAACACACATATTTATATGAGTAAATTTGTGAAATAATTCATTGTAACAACATTTTGTGTTTAAAAAATCTCAAAAAACATTTCTTTTGTTCACATGCTATTTTTATACATCCATATGAAGGTTTCACATGAAAACCCCCATGTTCAAGAGTTCATCCATTGGACAACCATAAAGTTTTTTGCAACTTTGTAATGCTTTCACAAAAGGATATTCTATTACAATGTCCCTAAAGTACAAAAACACAGTGGACTTTGATGGCTTATTAATAGAACATTTGTTTTATCTTATTTAAAAGAGAATTTTTAAAAATTTAATGTAGAACAAAAGCACATCTAATTGGTGTAATTTATTTCCATGATAGGGATTGGGGAAGGTGTATTTAATTTCAAGGAGGGTTCTTACTTTATACATTATGTCAAGTTCATACTATTTGTGAAGCAAATTCATAAAGTCATAAAGGCTTATGTCACTCATTCATTCAACATTTCTTTTATTTGATATCATCTTTTGACCTTTCTCTTTAAAATGGGTACTTAGATTCTTAAATCAACATACTACCATAATTAGGTTTGCATTCAAATATTGCTTCATGTAGGCCTTTACTTTGGCAGTACCCTCATCCTAAGGCCTTACTCTACACTTTGGGACCCCAATATTTCAAAAGGTAGTCATATAATCATTTAAGGTGTTCATGTGCAATCTAACAATTCAAACAACCTAGTTCATTTGAAATTAGAGGTGAGAATTGAAAAAGATACACATACCTTTGGAACAAATAATGTGTGGGCCCATCATTTTTGGTCTCTACAAATAGATACAAAAGTGAAGGATGTATTATATATACGAGTGCATGTTCTTTAAGGCTGCCCATAGGAGCTTACAACCTTCAAATTAAGGGAGGTTTGTAGGAGCACACCTTCCCTAGTGGAAAATACAACATGTTGGCATGTGGATCACACAAAGTCTTTTTAATTGAAGAAAACATTTTCCTTGCAAGGTGTTTTCATATAAAAATAAAAAACCCTTGAAAAACCCTTAGTTTACTTGTATGTTGTGTACAATTGGTTTTGTTGTTTTCATCAACCCAAGTGAGAAAATGATTTTTTTGAGGGGAAAAAATGAGCTAGGTAATATGTACAATTTTTGGAATTAATTTTGATAGAAATCATCAGGATTATTAAAACAAAAGTTAGGAGTTAATACCTTACACTACACGAGGTTGAACTTAACATAATCAATTACATTTTGTTCATTGTCCACCTAAAAAAAAGTTTGGCCTATGCAAAATGGGAAAGATCATCACAAGGCCAACTTTAATTGGTTGGCACAAATAAATTGACTTTGAGGTGGAGCATGTAGATGATGTAGATCATCTGGGGATATTCCATAATAGTGGTATAAATAGGTGGGTGGAATAAGAAAATGATGAAACTTACTTATTTTTTAAAAAAAAGACATCAATCCAAAGGTCAATGTTGTTTTTACAAGTTCTACTTTGATTTTTGGATGCCCCCAAAAAATCCAAGTTTGTAGGATGTTCTTGTTTGAAAAAAATTGATTTTGGGACATGTCAAAATATACAATTGGTACACAAATAACATTACAAACATGATAAATCTCAAGTAGTTGTGTACCAATAATATAATTGGTACCAACATCATTTTTTAGCTAATTGGGATAAACTTTGCCTTTAGTTAGGGAGTTGCAAAGAGGCAAAGAAAAGACCCTCACTTTGTTTCACCACATACGGTCTTGGATGAGGTGGTAGGTTGTTAACCACATCTAAAGCATCCATCCTCTTCACCATGATGAATGTAATTACAATGGACAATGGACTTTTCCCATTGTCTCATTATTCCTCAAGCCCCCTAGCTACCATTGGTACCAACAACTCGAGAAAATCTTCTTAGCACCATTTTTTACTCATGATTGATTGTTGATCTTCATCAATATCATTGATTATTGATCCACCAAGTGTTTGTCTTTCACCAGATTATAGTTCAACAATGTATTGTAAATCACCAAAATCTAATTATTTGTTGTTAATTATTGCCTATAGGTTTGTAACATTTGCAAGTTCATCATCCCATTCCTAGTTCTTGAAAGCTAAAATGGTGACTCCCAAGTCCCAATTATTCAAGCTTTACTTATTAGATTTTTGACAAGATTTTTGCCCATAAAGTTTTAACTATGAAGTAGAATATTGTATTATATATATATGAATTTGTGCAAATTTATTAAAGTGGCCATTTTAGATTTGAAAAGATGCAAAAAGGAGATGTCACATTATGGATGCAATTTGTTTTCAATTGTGAAGGCGATTTGAAAATTGAGAAGTAATAACAATTGCACGATAAAAATATAGTATGTGGTTTACCTTGTTTGTTCATTTATTTTCAATGAAGTTTTGAACTCTAAAGTTGTTGAATGTTGCTAGCAAAATTAGAACTTTAGACTAGGAAACATTAGAGAACTTTATTAAACTTGTGCATCAAATTTTAGATTCATAAAGTTTGAATGTGTTTGAAACAATTTTTTGTTAGCTTTTGTTTTGTTTTTCAAAACAAGGTTATCAACATCAACTATGTCACATCACATCAGTCATGCTAGTTTTGATGTTGACATAGCCTAGAGTCATGTCAATTTATGATCAAAGGGTCATGTTAGTTTTTGGAAGGTCCCATGTTGTAACTTGGTAGGTTAACTTGTAACTTTCATCAATTTAACATTATTATCATTTTTTAAGGATATGACTATTTTCCATAACCAAAAAAAATAGTGATGGAGCTTTTGTAGCTAGCTCATGTTGATGGAGTTCCTCCCTTTTGAAAATACCTTTGGTATTAGTTTTGACACTAGAAAAATTGCTTTGGGCAATTTTTTTCAAATTCAAGAACCTTTGGGCATGGTTAAAAAATAAGATCCAATTCCATGTACACACTTCATATTCCTCAAGGTTGAAAATTTTATAGTAACAAATTTTTAGAACAAGTTAAAATTGCAAATTGTGAAGATATCAAGTTTTCCAACAAATTAAAACCAATCACACAACATGTTGCACTTGCTCCATTATGGGGAAAGGATTTGATTCATTTGTTGCAACATTCATTGGATCCTCCATCAAATGAAGGGATGGTTCATTTGTTGCAACATGGATACCTTTAAAATTTAACCTACTTTTTGATTTGAATTTTTTTTCAACGTGCCTAAACATTTCAAATTGGGGAACTTGTCAACATTGGTGTATACATGTCACATACTAACAAAAAACCAACTTTACACCTTAACCCTAAAATTTTTAGGGTTTAAAAAAAAATTGTGATAGTGAAATTTTCCATAAGTTTTCCAAAAAATAAAAAACATTAATCAAATTTACACTAGGAAAAAAAATTCCCAATTTTTCCCAAGTTCTTTGTTTTAAAAAAAACTCACCAAGATTAAGATCATATGAAAGTTTTAAAAAATCCAATACTAGTACAAGATTGGTATGATTTTTTAAAAATAATCCAGCACGAGCTAGTATATCAAATAATTGATAGTTGATACCCAACCAAGAATGAAAAAAACCTTTTATTCCAGTTAGTTTTTTGAATTAATGTTGTTGGGTTGTAACCAAAAAGACAAGGGGCCTCAAGTTCCCTTTACACATTGGTTATGTGTTGATGACAAATGAATTACACAAAATCCACACAAATCATTCCTTGAAAACTTAAAAAATGATGAAATGTATAAAACTTCAACCAGAAACTACCCTAACCAACTAATGAATCTTATCTATGGGGTTTTAGGGATTTGATCATTCCAATTTCACTTTCATAAGCTTCAACTGACCTCCCTTGACAAATCACAATTTTTACCAACGCCAATAACACAATTCTCACATTTTGTTGGAAACATAAATCCCAAAGACAACATAACACAAAAAAATCCCAATAATGACGATGACTCTTCTTTTGAAACCTAAAAATGAGAAATTCGATTCTTTAGATGATTTCCTTTAAAAAGTTTGACAAATGCAACCCATTGTCCCCCCAACTATAACATCCCATATTACAGGAACAAAACATAAATTCGGAGGTCCCAACAAAATGGGTATTCTTTTCCTTCACACCATTAATCCAAAATCACCCCATAACACAATCCCTATATAAGACAAATAGTTTGCCAAAATGATCGTTCTTAAAATCCCTAATGCATTTCATCATATCCTTGGTCATTGACCCTTAGTTTTGTTTCTAAACTACATTTTTCCTAAGAGGTACATGGTGTAGTAGAACTTGCATAACTTCTACCAAGAGAAAACAAATTTCACAATAGAACATTCATCCCTGCCATCTTACACTACCTCATAAAAACTTTCACACCCAATCAACAAAGTTTTTGGTATTTATCTTCCACACCAACTCCATCCTTGATTGATGTCCAATAAAAACCACTTCGTACCATAAGCACACCACACAAATTTCACCCAAAGGAAAATTGCAAATTTATTGAACACCAACAATAATAAAAACTTGCTGCATTCATAACCTACAAAAAAACAAACAAATTAAGAGCAAAAATAGAAACAACGACCCATATCCCTCTTTTGAGCACCATTAATTGTCGAAAGCTTTGTTGTATTTTGCTTTTGATGGTTGATGGTATTACATCATTTAGATAAGTGGGTTGTCCATTGGTTTTTCATCATAGGGTTTGAAGTTTGCGAAAAGAACCTTTGGTTTTTGGGTTTCAAACTTATAGAACTTCCAATTGTACCCAATGGTTTATTTTGTTAAATTTTTTTGCAAGTGGCTTTTGTGATTATGTGTGGTTTATTTGGTAGTGACTAAAAACATATGCCAAAAGATCATCTATACAAGTACACAAATAATAGCTATTACAAGGTATGGGATTTCCCCCCTTTGATTGGTGCATGAGGTTGGCAACGTATGTGAGGAATGGTTCTTTGGGAGTTGGAACATGGAAAAATAAGAAAGGAAGGAGGTTAGAAACTGGGGTTGTAATTTGATGTGAATGGCTTGTTACTTGTGTAATTACCTAGGGGTTAATTTTAGTAACTTATGAGGTGATGGGGTTTTATAATTTAATAATGGTGTGGTGAGTTATCAACAATTAATAATGGTTTCAAATGTGCATGACTCAAGAATGGTGATTCACAAGGAAAGTCTTTGCATAAATTAATGTGTATAAATCAAAGATAGTGATTCACAAGGAAAACATTTTGCACAAATTAATGTGATTGACATCAAAATGATGATTCATAAGGAAAGTCTTTGTACAAATTGATGTGTATGATTCAAGGATGACGACTCACTATAAAAGTCATGTTACAAATTAATGTGCATGTTGAATCATATGGTGAATCATGTGATATGTAAGATGTTAAATAAAATTTTAATTTTCTTTTGTTCAAGGTATATACATGAATATTTTACGACCTTTTGTGACACTTTCGTTTGAGGAGAACAATTTGTTGTAACAATGGAAAGTTTTATAAAATAGACTTATGAAAAGAATTAAAAGATTAATATTCAAAGGTTTTGCCATAGTTTGGAATGTGTACAATCCATAATAGGAGAATGGTTGTGACAAAATAATTATACATAGAAAATAAATAAACGAATAAATATTTATGTAAACAAGAACATAAAATTTCATAACTATGTAATATATATATATATATATATATTTGATCCTATACCTATTTGTATTTCACAAGAGCTTCTTTTCATTCAAGATTTACCTATATTAGGTGAAAAAAAATGCTTTTTTACTTGAAAAAATTCCAATTATCCAAGTTCCATGTGGCTCTTATTATGTCACTAAATTGCTTTAACTTGCAAAATAACTCCACTACAAACAATTTTCTTGCTAATAAGCACCCCTTGCATACCCTCACTTAGGGTTTTAGTAAGATGGACATACATGATCCAATGAATCATTGGATAATTACTGTTGTACCTTGGCAAGTTCAACAATATTATTTTATTTTGAGATGTTACTTGAAAATGGAAATTTCCAGAATTTTCTTTAATTTTCTTTCACAATTTTTTTGTTCTTTGAGATTTATTTTTTGGGGAGAGAGTTTCAACATTTCTAAAGATAAAATAATTGTGTCAAAACTGCCATGAAAATGGTTGCCAGGCCCATTCTATAGAACGACTATTTGGTTAATTAAAAGTGCATGGGCTGGAGCATGATGCTTTCTTTTGCTGTCTTGCGTCTGAAGACATTGTTCCGGGGAAAGTCTGGAGCATGTGCATGCTCCAGCATGTGGCCTTTTTTTGTTGTCTTGTGATTGAATACATTGTTGTGGAAAGTTTGGGTGCATGGGTTCCAGCATGAGACTTTTTTTTGTTGTCTTGTGATTGAACACAGTTGCGGGGCACTGGGTTTTAATGGGAGTTTGGGTGCATGGGCTGGAGCATGAGGGTGTTTTTTGTAGTCTTGTGATTGAACACACGACTGTGTGGAGACTTTGGGGGCAATGGGTTTTTATGGATGTCTTAATGTAGTACATACGTGTGATTCATATTAATTAGTTTGTGAGTGCACTCTCACACTTTTAAAAAGTTTTCTATTGAAAGAGTCATGTTGATGATTGACCCATCATCAATTCTTTTGGAACATAAGACACTCACCCAATAAAAGCACGTCTTTCAACCCCGTGACTCACCTTTAGCAAAGCAAACACGAATGTGCTCCCTTATGACGTACCTTTTCGGTTTATTCCCACAAGAGTTGAACTTGTGAGCAAAACCATTATGGGATAAAACTGAGGTGCTCTTATTGAGGAACAACTTGGGAATTTAGGGAGTCACATAAAAACATGATGAGAACACATTGGGAACAAAGAGAAAAACAAACAATACCATTGACCCCGCCAAGAAAAAGAAAAAAAAGTGGACCCCTCATGAGTGCATGCTGAGCATTGGCATGATTGGCATCAAAGTTTGATTTCCAAAAGTGTTTTGTCATGAGTTTTAGCCTGGGCGAACGACAAGGGCACAAACTGTGGGACCCCCCACCATGCTCCCAGAAATGCTATGTTTGAGGGCAATGGACCTTTATGGAAGTTGCTTGGAGTGGGATTTGTGCATGAAATACTCGTGGGATGGAGATCATATCTTTTCTCTTCTGTTGGGTGTGTGGGGTTGCGCGTTCCAGGTGTACAAGACAAAAACTATGGGTTGAAATTTGAGTGTTTCCCAAGCTTTGTGGCATTCCTTTATTGGAATCTCTACTTTGTACTATCTCTGTCGGCTTTTCCGCTGGAACATGTCATTGGAGTTTCCTTCCCCCGCTATTTCGAGGCGGCCGGCGCCGCCTCCCCTCGGCACCACTATGTCCACGAAGGATACAGCAGTTCGCCGGGCAGAGCAGCAGGAAATGAGCTCACAACCACCCATCTAGGTTGTTGGCAGGAAAACAGCCTCACACCTACTCGGCCAGGCGGTTGGTATACGGTAAGGCCCTACTATCAGAGAATTACTGTGTGATCACCGACGGCGGAGGCCGACGTCCATGCAGGGTGAGTAATTGCTTGACAGCGGGGCCGTACCCTGCAAAATAACTGAGGTAATCAATGGTTTAAAAAAAAAAAAAGTTTCCCTTCCAAAGATCTCATTGGCTTACATCCTGCGCCTTAAGGATCTTACAATCTTACACCCTCCGCCCTAAGGCTCTTTTTGTAAGCTTGATTACTACATGTAATCTGCCCTATGAATACACTAAGAGTTCTCTCTGAGGTTGTTACACAGTTTGTGCTGCCACCCAGCCTAATTGTAGTGAGGCTGGCCTGTATGGAAAACTGCTTTATCCCTGTGGGATATAGTGCCGAGCCCCCAACCCGCCCTAGGTTTGGTCTAGGTTTCTCTAGGTTCTATAAACCCCTTACACCGACAAAAGAATTCAGAATTCAGAAGATGAGGCAGCTCTGTATACATGGTCCTTTTTAGCTTGTACCTTGGAGATTGTTGGTAGCAAGTTTTTTGAGCTCCAGGTTCTGTAGGTAGCTTTGGATAAGAGCTTCTGTGGCTCTGTTTTTCTTTCTCTTCTTTTCTGACGTCATTTTTTCGTATTCAGAAGATTTTGAGACAAAAACTCTTGGGTTCTGTTTTTCAGATTTCTGAACTCTGAGTTTGGGCGCTTGAATCTAGTGTTGGGTCTTTTGTGGTGTAATCGCACTGAGTTTTAGGTTTCGGATTTGTACTAGGATTTTCAGAACTGGTGTGGAGAGAGATTAGAAACCTAGTTTGAGGTTGGGTCGTTGTTGATCAAGGCGGCGGCGGCAGCATCAGCAGCAATGCAAGTTTTGAGAGTTATGGAGGACTCTTCATTGACAGAGCAGCTGATCGTCAAGCAAGAAGGAAACCCAAAGGGTGGTCTTCTTCTTAAAGTAGAACAGCCACCATCCCCACAATTTGTATTTACAAATGGGGACTACAAATCCAATCAGACATCGAGACATGAGGAAGAAGAGGAGGAGGAAGTACTGGCGACAGGGAAATGTTTCCAGGAGGAGATGATGAAGCAGCTGCAATTGGCAGGCCCCATGATCTTGGTAAACCTCTTGCAATATGGAATGATTTTTGTTTCGGTGATGTTTGTGGGGCACTTGGGGGAGTTAGCACTTGCCAGTGCCTCCATCGCCACCTCATTTGCAGGGGTGACAGGCACAGCTCTGCTCATGGGAATGGCATCCACACTGGAAACCCTCTGCGGACAAGCTTATGGAGCAAAGCAATACCACATGCTAGGTATCTTTATGCAAAGAGGAATTTTCGCGCTGGTCCTTATTAGCTTGCCAGTCACAGTAATTTGGTACAACATAGGGGAGCTACTTATCTTTTGCGGACAGGATCCAGAGATTTCAGCCATGGCAGGGGAGTATGGGAGATGGTTAATCCCTATGCTATACGCTCTTGCGATTTCGCAGCCCCTTATCAAATTTCTGCTAGCTCAGAGTGTTGTGATCCCCATGACCATGATCTCGATTTTTGCTCTTGCGGTTCACATCCCTCTTTGCTGGATGCTGATTTTCAAGTTGGGTTTTGGTTTCCGTGGGGCAGCAATCGCCAACGGCATTTCTTCCTGGCTTACTGTTGTGTTCTTGGCATTGTATGTAAAGTTCTCACCCTTGTGCAAGAAGACATGGACTGGGTTCTCCTGGGATGCATTCTATGACCTCAAGGCCTTCTTTAAGCTAGCTATCCCTTCCACCATCATGATATGCTTGGAGTATTGGTCATTTGAGGCGCTTGTCATCATGTCTGGGCTGCTTCCCAATCCACAGCTTGAAACTTCAACCTTCTCGATCTGCTTGAGCTCTTCAGCACTACTCTACATGGTGCCATTTGGCATCAGTGCTGCAGTCAGCACCCGAGTTTCAAATGAGCTTGGTGCTGGCTGTTCAGGAGCTGCCAGGAGAGCAGTCAAGGTTGCCATCAGTGTCTCAATCGTGGAAGGCGTGCTAGTTGCAAGCTTGCTCCTCATATTCCGACATAAGCTGGGCTGGGCATTCACCAATGAGGCTGAAGTTGTAAATTATGTTGCTATATGTGTCCCATTCCTTGCGATTTCTTCAATTACGGATTCTATTCAAGGGGTGATGGGTGGAGTAGCAAGGGGATGTGGGTGGCAAGCTTTTGCAGCTGCAGCCAATCTTGGAGCTTATTACATTGTGGGTTTACCACTTGCAGTAGTGTTGGCATTTATCTTCCACTTTAATGCACCTGGCTTGTGGGCTGGGATTATAGCTGGGATGTTCACACAGGCACTCAGTCTATCAGTGTTGACTATCATGACAAACTGGGAGAAGCAAGCAAGGGACGCACTTGGACGCATTTACTCGTCTTCAAGTGCGATTCTCCCCCTAGATGGAAACCTTAGCCAGCAGCAAGACATTCCCTTTTTATTGGAGAAAGCAAGGGATGATGATCCTGCATACCTAAAATCATGAATTTGTAAGGATATTTTCAAGCTAACCCTCCCCTTATCACAGTGATGAATAAAAGCAGCAAACATAACGTTTCTCTCTCTCTCCCCCTTCTTTTTCTCTTCTCCTGCCACTATTACTAAGTAGTCTTGTTAGCCATCTGGGGCAACTGCAAGGAAGGGGAAGTTTTTCTTTCTGAAAGCAGATTTGAGTCTGCCCCATTGTTTGTCTCTGACAAACTCCGCGGCCAAAATTCATAGTTAGAAGGCATTGAAATCAGATATTCTGCATGTATGGGTGGTGCATGTATAATTTTTGCCATCTTCTTCAGTCTTACTCTTCTTCCTGGGGCTTCAAATGCTTTCTGTATGTTTCACTAATTATGTATGCATTTTGAATGCGAGAGACTCACTACACAGGATACACAAGAAAACTATTGTGCTTCATTGTTTTGAACTCAATTTGCTATGGAACCACAACAGATGAACCTCAATCCATTCTTTCCTTGACACCTAATCTCATGACATCCTTCATAAGATCCTTGCATGCAACTATGGGTGTCAAACTATGGATGATGATCTCCTTGTAAGGTCATCAATCATTTGATTAATGGTAATTCTATGGGTGAAGGTAGTTGGCATGGTTCTTTGAATGAAGAGAGATATTAGAGGTTCAGATCCTATTTCAAAGATATTACCAGTGTCAGCTGGTTCTTATCCTTTAGAAAAAATCCAGTTGGGAGGATAATATGTGAAGTCAAAATTCACTCTTACACAGAAGGTATCAAATAACTGGATTTTATCAATGTGCTGGGACCTGTCTAATATCAAATTTGCTGGTCTGGGCACTCTGTTTAGTGACAACAATAAATTTGATTATTATTTTGTAATAACTGCCTGGAATTCATAAGGGTTGGTTTTTGCAATATCATGTTACAGAATCATCCAATCTGTTTTCTAGGTAGGTTTTTGCACAAAATGTATACCACAATTTTTATTATTTTCATTCCAGTGCAAATTGATCTAGTTAAATTGTTTCACATTATGAACTATTAAATTGTTTCACATTAAGAAAACAACAACAAAAATTTTGTGGGGTTGATGGCAGGTTGATCAGACATTGGAAATAGTTCATGATGATGGGTTTCTGCTACTTCTTTAATGTGAATTTTTGCGATGTCTTTTATTTGGTTTCTTGAGTGTACATAGAAACTACTTTAGAGTGAATTGAACATGTGGAGTGCGATTGGGGAGGAGGGTTTGTGGGGCATTGAGGTGTGGGGAACTTTCTTCGATAAACCAAGAATTATGGTTAATTACCTAGAATTATAGTGCAGACTTTGTTGAATTTCTTGCATGCTCATTCTGGAATCAAATTGCATTGACAGGGTTAATGGGTTGTTCATTGAAACTAGATAGGTGCATGTTAGGTCTTAAGTTATAACCATCATGTTTAAAGTTAGCCAAGTAATGGTAGTAATTGGGTGGATCCATCTGAGAACAGCAGAGGTTTCAAGTGTTGGGTGTTGTGTTAGAAAATCAAGTTTTGTGACTTACAACCTTTAGAAAGTTTAGCCATTATGGCCATTGAAAACAAGTAGTCAAGTCCAGAGACTATATCTTTGTTTGCATCTATTACATGTCCTCCATTTGCTGACTTTTAAGGCGCTAACTGATTGGCCTGACAAATAAGTTTTTAAACTACTTGTCATAAAATATTTACTTGTCAATAAATTGTCATACTCATTTGACTTGCAGCAGAATATAATGATGGGGTTGATGGGTTTATGAAAAAATGCAGAAAAATGAAGTTTAGGGTTGATGCATGTCATTTCTTTGTTAATCTAATGCAGCTCTTCTTTTTCGGTTTCAACTGTACATCAGTGATTTGAACAAATGGAGTACAAGTGGGGAGGACTCAGGTGTTTCCATGGTGATCAAGGTATGTTGATCCTTGATTGTTTCATGGAACTTACCTAGGATTGTCCATTGTACAAACACTTTTTGCAGGCTCAATGTAGAAGCAAAACAGTTCAATGTACTTGTTGTTGTATGTTTTCTTGGAGAAACAATAATGTATGTCAACATACATGTCAATTTGTTTGAGTTATACCATTAGCTGACACGGGGTTTTGAAATGTAGGTCTAAGTCCATGGTAAGCAAAAGAAAAAGTGAAAAGCGGGGAGATGTTAAATCTAGCCAAAGGCAAAGGGTTTTAGCATCAATAGGTTTGCAACATAAGCAAGAGCCTACAAAAAAAGCTACGGAAAGGAAGAAGATTTATCAAGTTGGCTTTGAACTTTTATTAGAATCATGCATGAACACACCTCTTGGAGCACAACGAGGAGAGCAAGCATTTAGAAACATAACACAATCGTTGCTCAATCTATTTTCAATCTATTGTTAGAAGTTGGAGATGTGAACCAACAAAAGAAAATGTTAACTTGGGTGTTGGACACAAGCTATTGTCTACAATTAGGCCAAATCATTGGAGCCAAAAGGATGTCATGGCAACATTTGAAATTGTGGGGAATGTGAAGGTTGAGTTGCATTCTATACAAGAAAGTAAAAACAAAAACCAACTGATTGCAAAACATGCAACATTAAGTATGTGCGTCTCAACATGTGCTATTAGCATTTCAATCACAACGATGACATGCATCCTTGGATTACACCATTGTAACATTGTTGTTGCAATAGGTAGACAAGCCTTAATTGATACATCCATCAATCCAAAGTGGGCAACAAAGACAAAAACACAATGATCTGGTGTGCTTTCTTTTATCACAAAGAACATTGTCGAGGCATGGTGGGTGGACTAATTTAGAGTTTCACCAAATGGAAAGGAGGTGTGTAGCTTGCAAGTTTCAAGAAAGGTGTATAAACAACATACAAAACATTAGCTATTGGAAGACCAAGTATGTATGCTACAATGTTTAACCAAATGTTGTACACCTTTTCTATTTCTACTTCATTTGATCTTTTTTTGTGGTTTGCAAGCCTTGGGTAGGTGACTAAGTGCCCATCACAAATCATTTCATTTTTTGGTTGGTTTGCTTCAAGTAGGATAACTATGTACAATGTATCCATTGATTTGATTTGGTCTACAAGCTTCAAGTAGACGATGTGAAATGTACCAAAAGTGGTGTGATGGATGGTATTTCTTATAGCTTCCTACAACAAAGGTCTAGGGAATTGTAAGAAATACCATTTAAAATTTAAAAGAGGAAAGTCCTTGGAAGTTTTGTTGGCAATCCTATAAAGATATAAGAAATACCAAGTTCAAGAAACAACTATAAGTATTCAATGGGTACTCCCAATATTTTGTGAAATACCAAAATGCACAATGAATAACTATAGGTACTTTTGTATTTCATAAGTACACTAGATATTTTTGTATTTTATAAGTACATGTATTTATGTATTTCATCAATACAAGTACTTTTGTATTTCATGAGTGCAAGGTTATGATTTGAAATACCTTGAAAGGTTTGTAATACTCAGCTCCATTTGCAAATTTTGTGAGTGTATTTTATTAACGTGATTTACTTTTCAACATTTCATATTTGGGACTTTGTGATTATAATTACCATAGTGGAAGGAATAGTAGTATTTTAGACCTTCTTGCTTTAATGAATCTAAATAATATTTGTGCACAATACCTGTTGGTTCTTTAAACCATGTCTATTGCCATATGTTTTGCAACATTTAAAGTTTCATGAGTACACATTTAGAACTACAACTTTATGAAGATGTTTAAAATACAAAGGTGATGGGACTATCTATAGATGGACAACATGCGAATACAATAACTTTGGAATATTGTTGAAGTATGTGTTTGAATTCATGTCAAATTGGATGGTCTTGCTTTGTTTGAAACCCATATAATATCTATTATTGTTTTAAGCATCTAAACTTATTCTTCCTTATCATAACATGCATGCTTATTATTGTTTCAAAAATATTTTGCCACAATTTCTAATTCCTATTAATACTTTTAATGTGTGTCAAGAGCTTGGTGGTTACGAGTCTATTGATTAAAGTTAAAAACTATAGCAACCTATTCAAAATAGGTTGTGCATGGAGATTAAATGTACATGTATGATTTTAAAAAACATTATCATGGGTCCATACCAAGTTTGTCATGTTAACATGTTTTTGTTTATTTATTTTGGTGTTGCTTCGTAGAATATGATAAACATTGTGGATGTTTGAAATTCTATGACAAGTTGAATCAACCTTCACACATATTTTTTCATTGTGATACTTTTTTTCAAAATCTAATGACAACTTGAGATAATTTGCTGGTTTGATTGACTTAAAAAGATGATTGTTATGTATCACTAAAATATTATACATGCATGATTTTAAAGAACATGAATTAATAATGGGAATGTCATGTCAGTTTGCATTATTGTTTTAGTGTGCGTTATATAATTACCCTAAATGATTGTAGGTTTCAGTGGCACATATAGAAAACTGTACTTTAACCAAAATGCATATCACATTATTTCAACCTCTTAAATTTTTTGAGTGCTGTAAAACAATTATATTGTATGAAGTCTGATTGAGTATTTGGGAGGTTCATAATAATGTAAATGTTGTGATTAGTTAGGTTTTTCAAAACCCGTCCTTGTCAACAAAGTTAGGTTAGTATTCACAAACAATGGAGTTATTGAATATTCTAGACACAATCGAATCAATTTGAGTTTGGAAAATCAAAAAATTATTCTTTCATTTTAAAGTACTGGGGGTCATTTTGTGTTTAAAATCATTTGCATCAAGTCTATTTTCTTTTACTTTCAAGTATATGTGTTGCTTTTAAGTACTAGATGTATTGAGTTTTCGTTTTCAAAAGATGTGTCAAGTTTTTGAAATAACCAAATTGCATTAGTTGGTAAATTCACAAGCTATATTGAAGAATCTAGATTTTTTTAGTGTTGCAAATTCACAACTAACAAACTATAATGTATAATTTAGAATTTTTTGGTGTTGTATATTTGTAAACTATAATGTGTATAATTTGGATTTTTTTTGGTGTTGCAAACTCACAAGTTATATTTGTACAATATAAATTTTGTTTGGCGTTGCAAATTCACAAACTGTAATGTCCAATTTGGAATTTTTTGGTGTTGCAAATTTAGAAGCTGAAAAAGGTTTGTTGAGTTTTTTCAATCACCAACTATCCACACAACTTGTTGGCGACTGAAAAAATTCAATTGACATTTGATGGCATTTTATTAGCCATGTGTGGATGTTGCATGAGAACACCATCAAATGTTGATCAAATTTTTTCGATTGCCAAATTTTTCGGGTGCCCCTATTCTATAGGGTACCTCTAATTTAACCTATATAAGGAGCTTCACATTTTCATTTATCTTCACTTTTTTTTCAATGTGTACAATTTTGGTTGTTTTGGACAATTGGTGTGACATTTCAAAAAAAAGGGGGAGGGGATTCCTTCATGCACTATTTTTTGTTATTCTTATGATTTCAATTTTTTTCACAAAACAAAGTATGTCAAGTAATCAAGTTGAAAGAAAGATAATCAAACAAGCTCATGAAGGGACACCCACACCATCATGACTTGGGATTATGAAAGGGCAGATGTCATATATTTCCTAAGCCAAGAAGATGGCAAATATGATGTGAGTATTTCTTGATTACTAAAGGACTTATTGTACAAGGACATACCATTGACATTATATGTTAGAACTAAAAATGTAATGGATAGGTAAAATGTGTTCATAGCCTTGGATCACAATGGCATCAATGTCAAATATTTTCCATATAATCTTTTATTTTGGGGGGCTTCCATATTTTAAACTTTTTTTTTGCGATGACCCAATCAAATTGGCTCATTGTAAAAAAACAAAAGTTGGACTTGTGAAACACCCCCAATTGATTAATATGAAACATAATAAACACCCACAATTTTATAATAGGGGATCACATAACATGGTGATTGAAAGGGTTTTAGTCGCCATTAGGGGAGAAAACAAAAAAGAAAAAAAGAAAATGAAGGGGGGGCGGGAGGGGGAGGATTGCATTATGTGACAATTGAAAATGTTTCAATCACCATTAAGTGGAATTGAAAGAGGAAGGGAGAAAATTTGTAACAACCAAAAGGTTTTCGATCACCACATGGGTGTGGCGCCCAAAAGGTTTTTGGTCGCCATAGTTGAATGGTGACAAAAAACCTTCAATTGCAATAATCTAATGGCAACTAAATTTGGTTGCCATTTGATAGAATGATTAAATTTGGTTTCCATTGGACAACTTTTATGATTTTGGTCATTATGGATGGATCAAGTCCATTTTCAATCACCATTTAAGAACTGTTAGATGGCAATTGAATTTTTTCAACCGTCCAATGGTGATTGATTTTTGAAGAAGTCTTTGAGGGTATATGAAATTTTAAATGTAATTTTTGATTCATTTTTGAGCAACTTTGTTCTCATTTGGGTTTTGTGTCTTTGGTTTCCCATTTACAACCATTGTGTGGAACTTTGGGTGACTCGAGGTGGTCAAATCCTTGGTGAAGGGTGACTTTTTTGAATTTTGAAAAAAACCTCACACACATTCAACCTTGACTTTTCAAGATTCTAATTGCTATTAACAATTAGTGCTTGGAAAGTCTTTGGGTTTTTTGTCATCCAAGGTTTCAACAATGTTGTTGAATGAATAATCAAGCGAACAACGATTGGATGGATTGGCCAAAACTCCTAAAACAAGTTATCCCACACATCATTTGGTATTTATCCCCCCAAATTTTTGAACATCCCACCTTCAACCGTGCATAAGCGAGGGGCTACAAAGTTTTTTTATGGGGATAACACTTCATCACATAATCCCGAAAACATTAAAGGTTTGAAAATTAAACAAATTGCTGTGCAATGATTCTAGGAAATTATCATGACATTTTCAATAGATCACACAAATGACATATCGGTGTATACGGGATAACACAAGCCCCACCCGCTTGCTTTATGACTACTTTTGTGATTATTATTTTGGGAAATATTCCTACTATTTTCTTGAAATTTTCTTGAATTTTTTTTCAAAAAAATCTTTAAAAGTAGAATTAAAAATTCATATTATTTTACTAAGCTTTATGTTAAAAGTTTGGCCAAAAATGTCATTTAATTTTTTTTTCAAATCCATTTGGGTGCAATCACGGTAACACATACCATAACAAGTATAACCAAATTTGTTTGATCTTCCATGTTGTTGAATTGGTAATTTAATTTCGTGTTGAAATTATAGGATTTATTTATATGATAACATTCATAATATATCATGGGAACTTGTGAATAAATTTGAAATTAATCAAATGAATAAAAATATAAAAAAAAACTAATAAAACATTATAATTAATGTTTTTAAGCAGTAAAAAGAAATGTTTTATAACTTTTTTTTTTTTCGAAATGACATATTTTGACAAAGTCTTAATGCAAGGCTTATCAAAATACTGTAAGAAAAATTATCATGATTTTAAAAGATTTTTTCAAGAATATTTAAAAAATATTCTAGGAATATTCCCTTAAAAGCAATCACAAAAGTAGTCAAAAAGCAAGGTGATTTGGTTCATGTTATCTTGTTTGCACCCATTTACAAGTCTTTTTACTATTTAATAACAAGCATTACAATGTTTAATGAATGATTTTGTTAAATTTTTATGCATTGAATTAATTTCAAATTAATTTACATGTTCCCATGATATATTAAAAATATAAAAATATAAAAAAATCTTACAGTTTCAATGTCGAATTAAATTACAACTTTAAAACATGAAAAAATCAAGCAAATGTTACACTTGCTATGGTACATGTTATTGTGACTACACCCATACTTCGATGGTGCTTTTGTGAATAAATGAAGAACATGCTTGGAAAAGTATAAATAGGTCACAGAATATAAGTTTCTAGTTGAATTAGACAGTTCCCCATAATACATTGAACTTCAAAATTTTGAAAGGTTTTCGGGATGGTTTGAATACAAAATTTCAAATGTGGCCACAAACTTATTACAATGGTTTGATGTCCTTTATCCACAAAAAGAGAAGGCAAAATGGACCACAAAGGCGGCAAAATTGTGGGAATTTTTTTCATTATGGGCCAAAATTTCAAAGAATTGGTTGAAAAAGAAGGCGAGATTTGCACCATGGATGGAAGAAGACATTTAAAACATTTTGGCCCAAATTGGAAATTGTGGTGTGTTATGGATTCCAAGCACAACAAATGTGTTCCCATTGTTGGGTGGAGACAATTATGGTGGTTATGGTGTGGTGTGCATGGTGTGAATCAAAAGATTATATCACATCCCAAACATGATTGAGTTGGCGGGGAAGACACCCAAGATGAATGATAAGTGGGAAGTGCATAAGTAATGATAAGTGGAAGCTTTGACATGCCCGTGTGAACATCCAAGTGTTATCAAATTCTTTTCCATCCACATAGAAACTATGGAGGCATACACATTGTGGTGGAATGGGGGAACTCATGGGAGAAATGTTGGATTACAACATAAAGTACTTCCTAGTTATGGATAATTGTACGTTATTGCAAGAAGGGGGGCTAGACATGGAAGGGCAAACACGACTTGTCGCCTTTAGGGTGTTTGCACACTAAGGTGACCTTATATGGACGTCACAATGGCAGTTTTTCCTATATTCCGTAGATATAAGAAAATAAATAAATAAAATTCGTTGAAATAATGAGAAAAAGACTCATTTATTGAAAGCTATCACAATCAACCTTCCAAAAATGGAAAAGTCAAATCAAAATCATGGATAAACAATAAGTAATGGATTTTATAATTTTGTCCACATTCGCAAAACTCATGGATATGGATTTTTAGCTTACAATGTGTTAATATTATATATTTGAAACTTTTGGGATATTGGATGAATTATGTTTAAAAAACTTAAGATCCATTGAATGAATGGAATGTGATTTTAATTTATTATGTTATTGATTTTTTTAAATCCCAAAAATTGAAATTATTTTAAAAGCCTTTTTAAGTATTTAAAAATTAATATTTTTAGAAAATTTCTTTTGTGATATTTTTTTATGTCTTATAACATCATGATTTGAAAATTGGAAATGCAAAAAAAAAAATGTTACTTTCAATATCATTTAAATATTCATGTTTTAAGCCAATTATCAACTACAATAGAAAGGACTTTGAAAAGGGATTTTAATTTGCCAAATTGTGACACCCTAGTGTGTTTTGGCCTTTTAGGTGAAATCATGTGAAATTGGCATCGGCATTCATAAACATTATGAAAGTAGTGCATCATTGTGGAATTTTACACAACGACTTGTCCAAGGACAACATTATGTTGCATTTTTCATTAAACAAACCAGATGTTGTGTACATAGATGTGTGTGATTAGGGTGAAGTTGGGCACTTGCAAGAGATGACGGGTTTACAAAAGAACAAAATGCCACCAACACAAAAAAAAATGTGTTGGTGGATTGCCCTAGAATTGGTTTTTGTTCATAGCGAGTTGAAAATTACAAATTCCTCTATATGAATGGCCAAACAACATGCCACAACTTTGAGGTTTGAAGCATATTCAGTGGGTAAGCTAGCAAATGTCATAAGGGGTGAAGATTGGGATGTAAAATATTTTGTGGACAATTCAACTAAAATGTCATTTGAGAAATTGATCCATGACATGTATGACCCAAATCTAGAAGCATGAAGAATTGTTCAACATGTCATGTGCACATTGATGGGGCCTCCATACAAATGGACTACACTTGATGAGTGTTATTGAAGCCAACCATAGTTGATAGTTTGTAGTTGCTACATATGGAATGTGGTGTAGGGTGAAAGCATGATCAAGTAGACAACTTTTGTACCTTGTCACAAAAAATTATAAGTAGAAACAAAAGATTTTTGATGCATTAAAAGTAGAAATATTATTTCATTCAATGATTAATATGAAAATAATCTTTCACTTTAATATTATAATTTTAAAAAATGAACATCTTCATGTAGATTTAAGTAGATTTTAGAACAATTGTATCTACTTGCAAGAAATTTCTAGTTTTACAAAATGGGTTGCAAGTAGATGAAATATTGAACTTTTAAAAATATTTGTGTATTATCAAATTATGCATATTATAATCATAATACATAAATTTTTTAATGTAAAAGTAGTTTTGAACATTATCAAATTCAAATTTAGTTTTCACCTAATTTATGATACCAAAGTTTTTCAAATTTTGTATTCAATTTACCATAAACAAAATAGAAGGCCATGTTTTTTCATATTTCTACTTTCACAAGTTTTTAATCTACTTTCATGTGTTTATATCAAAAAAATTGTCATTTTAAAATTGCATTTTGGGTGCATTACTTTTTGTGTCTCCTTTAGCATGCCTACATCTTGTAATTTGCATGATCTTATTTCAAAATGACATTTTTTGGACTTGAATATTTTATAAAACCCAATTTTGTAAGTAAATCATGTTGTCATGTGTAATTGAATTTGAAAATTGGGAACCCATCTTTTTTAGGGTCAAAGCATGGTTGAGGTACCCAAAAGGATTATTTCATTTTATATTCACTAGACCCCCTCAAACATGTTGAAACTTAATGACACATTCATATTGAAAGTTTGATTTTATTCATAAATAGATACATTATAAAGGTATTATTTTAAGCATAGAATGTCAAATTTGAACAAGTTTAAGGATTCCTATCAAATCTTTGAAAAAAATCTAGGACTTTGTCCCATGAGAAAAAAATAGTTTAAGGATTCATAAAGAATGTTTGAACAACTTTTTTTGGCCCAAGATTTTTATCACAAACACCTTATGTGCTAATGTGTATAAAACATATGAATGTTTTATTGTGATGTAAAAAGTTTCAAAAAGTCAAATTTCTAGGAATTTTGGGTCATTGAACATGGCCCACATTGGATATATTTTATTATTCTTGTTTTCATAAGTGAAAAAAATTGATACTTTAGAGACTTATATAAAATTTGAAACAAAATTATTTCATTTGACATAAAAAAAAAGGTGAAATGTAAGACAAGCCGTGAGAAAAATGAAAAAAAAAGTGAATTTGAAAGTCTTTGGAATGAGTCCTTAAGGTTCAAATGTGGTACCTCAATTATGCTTGGACCCAATTACAAGCATATATATAGAATTTATAGAAAATTAACATGAAATGTGTCATCATACCATACATTTAAAATTATGAAAACTAGGTGAAAACATGATCATTAGTAATGTCATTTGTGGGTGAAAAAGCTTGGTCTCAAATTATGTAGGTGTCCATTTTTTTGAAAGTTCACACAAATGTTTTTGGATACAAAATGCAATGTCTTGAGCACATGGCCAAATGTTTTGTTTGTGAAAAGTATGACCAATTCATCATGAAATGTAGAACCCAAGCATTTGAGAAATTATAAAATTATTACAAAACATATAGTTAAAAATTTAGTCCCCAAATAAACACCCATTGTTCATACATGGTACCCAAAACATGCAAAAGGAAGCCTAGCTCTTGCTTTTAAGCAACTTTTATTGAACCGATAATATGGGCTGTAACAACACCTTCGGCAACAAACACTGGCATTTAGGTTTTGTGTGGATTGAAATTTTTAGAAATTTTTGAGAATTGGAAAAGCATAATTTCCAACTCAATTTGCACTAGTATGTCTTGTGTTCCTACATGAATGCCCAACACTATGTTCTCACAATTCTTTCCCTTGCCATTAGCTTAGGCCAAAAATGGTGACAAACACAATTAGAAATAGAAATCCTTCCCAATAAATGAGGTGAGGGAACATGCACACACAATAAAAACCCAAAAACACACAAACTTGGTCTACTATTCAAAAACCATTCATAAATCTCATAGCACAAAAGATGACATTTCTGAGACGCTCTCTAGATGACACCAAACATAAAATTACAAATCATGTTTCACACTGAAAAAGCTTTCAATCAATAAACTGAAAAGTTGAATTTTATAACAAAAATCCGTTTCTAACGAATTATGCATTAGTAAAAGGAGCCATTACACTTCCATGTATATTTCCATACAGTTCGCTGGTCTTCTTTTATATCTCAGAATGAGAAAAATGCACAGCACCAGTAGATACCATGTCATAGATAATTATTAGTTGGATCTAAGTTCTTTAGATTAAAAATTACTCATTCCATAGTAGGGACCATTGTAACATCAATCGGTCAAATAAGCATTTCCGTGAACTGTTTGCTACAGTAGCATTGATGATCAAAACTTTCCTGCTCTTGTATTTTTTTTATCAGCACCACTAGTACTTAGAGATCAAAGGAGCACACAATTACTGACCTTGTGGGTGTTAATATTTTCACATTTTAAGATGTAAAATTGCAAAGATCTTTTAGTGGCCCGACAATCCCTCAAGATCATGACTTGATTTTGGTGGTAATATTGTCGGATGTGCTGGAGACAGGTGAACACGAGAGAGAGAGAAAGATACGGACAGAGATTGGTTCATTGCCAAATCCTACTTTCAACAAACCCCAGGGTTAATTGCTCAAACTGGCCACCACAAATACAAATCGCCCAAAAGGATCACCCAATGTCTAGTGAGATCACAGAGGTGTGCACAGTTCAATTGAATTTTGCTCAAGATGGAGCACTTCCATGTAAATTCATCACCCTACCAAAGCAATATATATGTATATATATATAGTGTGTGTGATCTTCACCCCTGCCAAATCCTTGTGAACAAATTGATATCCAACGCAGCTTACAATCACAACAGGACATCCAAACTGCAAAGTCTGATGAAGGTTTGAGCCAACAGTCATGTACCTGAGAAGCCGAAATTCCGTTCTCAGGTTCATATTTTGTAGTGCAGTACAGTAACAAGCACCTGTTGCTCTTCAGTATCCACCAGCGGGTGCTTTAGACGTGCTGTTAAAAGAGCTTCCGGATCTGTTGTTCTTATCCCATTGTACAGCTCCAAACAGCTAAGTTGGGGTTACTCCAGAAGCAGGCTACTTCCAGCCATCTGAATTCTGCAAAAATGGATTCATAGTGCTGATATGTTAACAAATCATCTAGCTGTGTCTTCTGCACAAGTTCATGTTCAATTTCCTTTCGTTACATACACGTGCAAATCCTGTGATACGTTGCATGCATGTTTACTAGGACGTGCACATGACGCACACACAGAATCTGCCAATTAATGTTCACGAGTTCACAACAGAGAGCTTGCAGCTCACGGTAAGGTGCACGAGATCATGGCACTGAAAAAGACTGAAGTGGTTTCATTACAAGTGACAGTGCAGAAGAATAATCAAGTTGTAGAATGGGCTAGATCAAGATGTTGAGGTTGTGATTCACCTGCTGGCTGAAATACGTCGCTGGGTATTCATGTGAGCCCGAATAGGCTTGCTGATGATGTTGTGGCTGCCAGGACGACGTACTGGCATTGTCGGCATGTTGCTTCTGATCAGTTGGACTTCCAAAAGTACTCTCGTCTGCTTCTTCCTCAGCACTGCTACTTGAAGCGGCAAACGTCATACTGTTGCCACCAGCTTCCAATTTAGCTTCTAAATCCCTGTCATCGTATTGGCCGGGCCTGGCAGTCTGGTCCATACCCAACTCGTGAATGGTGAGGTCCTGCTGTCCTAGCCTCTGGTATAACTCCGTTTGCGACCCAACAGGAAAGAAACTGGACGTGCTTGCTCCGCTATTACCTCCCACACCCCTAACGAATGCACACGATCCAGAAACAAAAAAGAACAATTACCCATACTGTTCATTGAAAACTTCTCCTCAACGCACACAAACATCAAGTCTACAAAAGAACACGAGATCTATACAACATGGTACGCTGGCGAGGTTCTGTCTATCATTATGGAAGTACGATGATGTGCACCGGAGCAGCTGTAGTTCCTCACCGAGAGACCTAAGAAATTCGGCAGATCATTGACCGATGATGGCTACCTACCTGCTGGACATCTGGGCAAGCATTAGAGACTGATGCTCTATATACTCTTGAAGGGTAGCTGGTTGGTTACGCTCAGGCATATTCCACTGCAAGAAGGAGGTGGGACCTTGTACTGTGCCTGCCAGGGCTCCTCCATGCTGCATACCCATCAGCTGCATGTTGCCCATAAACTCGTGCTGAACATTGCAGCACGCTCGTTAGCTCATCTTGTACATTCAAAGATATCATGCTATGGATCATCATTCATTCTCACGTGCACTAATTTTGATAGTGTTCAAATTGAATCTATACAAGAGCACAGAATGATGCAAACAAGCTGGAGCAATCTATGCAGGGTACCTGTCGCTGTATGCCTGATCTGGCGGCAGCTTGAGGATCACAGGCGCTGTTGATAGCGCTCTACTCAAATCCGACCCACCAGAAACAAACAATCGGAACTTCAAAAGTGTGTGGCTTATCATGTGTAAATGCAGAGCTTGAAGATGATCAGAGCACTATTGACAACTAGAGTTTGAGCTAAATATGATCAGCTCGTGTGACCGTACCTTGCGTTGCCGCACTCTTTCAAGAGCCTGTTCTAGTTCTCTCTCCATGTCTACCAGGTGCTGAACGGATGTGACACTTTGAATGAGTTCCTCATCTGCAAGAATTAACCTGCAAATATACAGATCCCCACTTCCTTCAGTTCCTACACTTGGGTGCTTGCAACTTCATTGAAAACAACAACCGAAAATGGTGTCCTACCCACTTATGTGGAATCCACGATTCATGCCGAATGGAATGGAATGAATCCAAACTCTAGTGATGGAATATTGGCACATGTCGGGCACCGGCTCCCACGACAAATGAAAAGTGTACCTTGCTTGTTGTTGGAGCATTTCTTTCTCGTCTGTTAGTTTCTTCACCTCTTCTTGCAACACACCAACCTCATAATTTTCGCTGCAGAATGGTTCAGATCCCACAGCACATATTATCCCCAGCTGCCCACGATATAACCTTTACGAGAATCGTCTCCTTTCATGTGCAGTAATATTATTCATCATGGATGTCCACCACCAGCCTTTGCCAGCACAAGTCCCAATCTGAAAAGATAAAACTTCAAGCAAGTGGAATCGCAAAGTGTAGAACTTTAGACCGCATTTCGAGATCTGCAAGTGCCGGATCATATGGCGTCTGAAGCTGCTCACCTTGATCCAGAAGCAAACTGTTGGTCTAAAGCTGCCAGATCCTTTTCTCCTGCAGCAAGCTTCTTCAGTGACTTGTGTAAATACTGCACAACCAAGCCAGTGGTCGTTTCACAGGATTCAGCTTTATTTTGCAAGAAGGTGCTCTCACATGAACATCCATCACTAGAACATGTCCTAGAATAGGGTGTCAAGCACCAGGTCTGGACCACAAGCTTACCTCCATATTCTCGGTCTTTCTGCAAGTTGAATTGGATTCAAGTTTGAGGATACATGAATGGCAAGAACCACACCCACCCACAAACCCAGTCACCCACTCTGCCTGTTATAAACAACTTGGCTTGTGACGTTGTAATGACAAAATAGAAATCCCGCATGTGCGTGCACAAACCCTTTCCACATTATCGGTACTACAGCTTGAAAGAATTAGTGCCGGATTCTGTGAAGCACTAGTGCAAACATCTGCCATGAGGTCTAGCTCAAGAAACAATACATGCTTGCTTACATGGAGAATTGGTTCTCAAGAGCATGAATGTGGATCTCATTGAAATTTAGAGAGACAGTACTGACGACCTCGGTGCCTGTTCTGTTGCAGTCACTGTAAGAAAGGCTTTGGCCACCTGCGCACCACTATATACGATCCTCTACAACAATTATCTAGATAAACTATATGCGAGACTCAGTCAAATTTGACGGGAAAGATTTGGAAGAAGAGGATTCCTGATCAATTGTGTGACCCAGAAGAACAAAACATTGCTGGTCCTGCAAGAAGTGCTGCATGCACACCTTTTGTTGCGCTCGTGCAACGGTAGGTTGGCGAAACGTGCGATAACATCTTCAATGCTGCTCCCCCCCGCACACCCATCCACCCAACCAGAGCTGGTCGTCAATGACTCACTCACTCTTCCTAGAGATCTTCAACAGTGCAGTTTTTTCACACGGTCATATAAAGAAACTTTTCTAGGTCTAGTCTCTCCTCTAGCTAGGCTGCAATTGAGGATCAACATATTTCGCAACGTTTCTGGTTATATTGTTACGCAAGATGATTGCAGTCAGTGCGAGCTCGCTCTCCTCTAGAGTTCAAGTGCTTCAGAATCACCACCAAAAATCTTCTCCATGGATCATATATGCCGGAACATTGACGAAATCGACAAGTGAACTTTCAGGCGGAAGCAGCGAACCTACAATTACAATACTGCGTGAGCTTTCCAGAGGGCGAGAACATGATGAGGCCAACGTCAATGTCGCACAGCACCGACAGCTCGTACGCCTTCTTGATTAGCCCACTGCGTCGCTTGGAGTACGTCACCTGCCTGTTGGTCGGATTCTCGATCTTCTTGATCTCCAGCTTCACCCTTCCCATGGCCCCTAGCCGCCGCAGTTGCTGCTGCATACATGAGATCAGACTGCAGTGATCAACATCTTCTCTATCTTTCTTGCGCGCTCCTTATACTTAACGTCGTTCTTGCAACAAGTTGGAAATGGCTCATTCTATGTACATATCACAAGAGAGGAAGGAGACCTCAAGACCCGGCCACCAGCCACAGGAAGACATGCAAAAAAATAATGGCCCTATCGAGAGCCATGATCTGATCCTGAGGAATGCAGTAAGAACATGATCAGAGTAGTTGCTGAGCACCAGGACCAGATCTGATTCTTTGTTACATGGCCAGAGCGATGTATGTGAAATCGGCGATCTCTTGAAGCAACATGTGCACACGTCCGCACAAGACGCGGTAGTTGTGCATATCCTGCAGTACAGGCTTCGAGAAAACTAGGCATGTAATCTCTCCGCGAACTTGTTTATGCATTGTATTGTACATTCAAGAGACTTGGAACTGCTCTAGGAGTCGATGAGCAGCAAGCGTAATCAATATTAAGCTGAGCGTTTGAACTAAGGTTCTGTCCGGGCGACAATCAACTCCACGTTGAAATCTGAGACTGCAGAATCGTGGAGTCGAACTCTCCGTTGTCGAAGAAAGCAAGAACAAGATCAGCGAAACTCTCTAGATCCATACAAACATACATCTGCAGTCTTCACACCTGACGTCACAAACCTGGATCTCTGGACAAACTTTTTCAACGCAGGATCTGCCTCCTTCAGAACTTTTGAAAAAAAAAAAGATTGAGTAAGACGAGGACAACATCATGAGATTCGTGAACCGCATATTACCATGATCACGGCGCAGCGAAGGATCGTCATCGTCATGACAAAGATGAACAACATGACTGCTATACTATTGTCCTGAGATTCAAACCCCAAGTATGTAATAACCTGCCATACAATAACATGCTCAAGGCTCTCTCTCAAGCTGTTGACAAGGACAAACCAAAAGGAGTAGAAGTACTGCACCGCTGCGGCCGCGATAACCACGACCTCTGTCCCTGCCCCTGAAGCTGTCTGTGTCTCTCTCTGGGTCCCTGGCGCGATATGTGTGTGTAGATGGTCTTCTTTCCTCCCTGACGTCGTCGGTCGTCGGCAATAACTACCACCGCGCTTAAATCAGCGACTTCAAAAAATTTCACCGAGTCGTCGTCGTCGTCGACAAGATGATGATGCTCTCGGCAGTCATATGTCCACTACAGTTGCTTATCCACGATGATGTTCCTCTCGTCATGAGAAAAGACCAAACTCTTGCAAGCAACAACCAGGGGGTGCAGTCGAAGCAAATAGAGGAAGCTTGAACGGAAGAACAAGAAGAAGACGAGGAGGAAGAAGAAGAAGACGACGAGGAGAATGAGGAAGAAGATGAGGTTCCAAAGACAGCCAAGCTTTGGCGCCAGCGAGGAAGAGGAGGAAACAAAAGGGAGGAAAAAAACAAACTCCCCCTCCCAAAAAAGGGGCCTAATTTTTTTTTCAACGAGAGAAGAGAGTGAGACAACTAGTAGCCTAGTAATAATGTTTACAGCAGCCCTATGCAGAATTTAAGTGTCGGGTAAAGCCCCTGGAGGGGTGCTTTACAGAAATAAGGGACCTCAAGGCGGGAGCCAAGGGAGTCGTTTTTGTAAAGACCGATGGCAGTAATCCCATTTTTGTAAAATCCAAGTAATATGCTTTGTAAGAGTATCTCCAGATACAGTACAAAAAATCTGGCTAGGTTCTTACTGTGTCCTAAAGACCTGCTCCCATTCATAAAAATCCCAAAATTCATCTAAATTATTTCTAAATATATTAGAAGTTAGCTCAGACTAAATCGGGAAACTAAATCGGGGTTTCTGAATTCAAATTAAACAATTTTTTGGAATTAATATGAACACTAAGAAGCCTCATTCGAAAAGGTCAAGCTACACCAGCATGGGTGCTAGTTCACTCTGGCCATTAATTAGAGGATATGTTACCCAGTGTAATTTTTTCCTTGGCTGTTTGATGTAGGGCAAGGAGGGGGCGGGGGTGGGTTAGAACAATTTTCAAAATGCCCCACCTTTTTTACTTGTTTTCCTGTGACTCAAAACAGAAACACTAATTGCAGCAGGTTTTTTAACATGCTGTAAAGCCCTCAGCTGAGGGTTGGGCCCACTCTTGGCGTCGTCTGGCGCGGTCACTTATTCTGATAAAGCCAACCATCTGGGGCTTTACCCCACACACCAATTTCATTCATTCAAAATTCCATTCAACATGACTCATTTTGGCCAGCTAGATTCAAATGCCTTTTTTTTTTCTTCTTCCTCTTGTTATTCTCTTATCTCCTAGTCTCCTGATGGAGGAAATTGGTCTATAATGAGAATTGAGATGATTATTTGCATCCATGAAGAGAGCAACTATTGTTTTTGATTCAAGAAGTGATGGGATTGTGGAATTGATGGCCCAAATTATGAGAGACCACATTGGTACCAGTTTGGCAATTGGGATTTAGGCAAGTTCAAGTCTAGATTATAAGTTAGGTTTCTGACTTTTTTTTGGATCAAATGTTTTGAGTTTGGTGGAAATTGTTACTGAAACCTAATTGAGCAAGTGACTTTATTTTCAAAATTAAATTAGAATTTGAATTGGGATGTTGTTCTGTTTTAAATAAGCAGATAATTATTTTTTAGTGAATAAAAAAATCTTGGTCCTATATTGTAAGAAAGTTATTGCATGTGATTAGTTGTACATAAATTATATTACATAATTTCTGTTTTGAATTATGTTCATTAATTGAAAAAATTAATATTGTAATACCTTGACAGCTTCAGCACAAAATATATTATTTTTGAAAATGCTGAAATTTTCAAATAACATTTTTTTGAACAATATTTTTAATATTCAGGGAGTATTTTATTTTTAAAACGAAATCTTCAAAATTAATGAATTATGTGGCATGCATGTGCTGAATACTACATTACTACACACAAGTAATGGATTAATTTGATTATATGTAATGGAGGTGAAACTGAACTTGGTCTTAAGCCAAACCAGTTTTGAGTTCTCTGTGAAAATGACCAAAACACGAAAGTTGTGGAGCTCCAAAAGAATCAGTCTCAAAATGCGAGGGGAGGTCTCATCCAAAACCAAAAAAGAGTTTAGAACTGGCTCCAAAGGTTCCTTTTGAATTCAAGCATCGGACAACTATGGTTGGAACTTGGTACTTTCTTCTGTGAGCAGTAGGTTGCTAATTAAATGAGGGCTGGAAGTTAGTGTGTGTAACTCATGACCTAATTATAACTGATCAGGGGGTCCAGATTCTCATTATGGTGGATTACAATTGTAAGCTATATTGTTGGCCAGGGCAAATCGACCCTCACATTCGGATCATGGTTGAAACCCCAAAGCCCATTTAAATTGCTTATAAATATTCTGAATATTTGTAAATATCATCTCCATAAGCAAAATCAGGGTCCTTGAGTCCAAATGTATAATTTTTGGGGCCTAATATGGCCATTTAAATGGGTTTTGAGGTTTTTACCATGATCCCAATGTGGGGGTCAATTCGCCCTGGCCTATATTGTTAGGCAATTACCCAGTTTGACTGGTTAGACTCATTGATTTCAATTCCAGTTAGTTAAAAGTGAATTGGAATCAGGTTTGATTTTTGGAATTGGGAATCAAAACTGGGTCTAAAACTGGATTTGGTTATGGAATTGGGAATTGAACTGGTACTCGATTTTGAAACTGGAATCATTTTTTAAATTAAAATATTGGCTTCTGGAGAAAAAATCTGAGACCAGGAGTTCATCAACACTTAATTGTCAATTTCAGACCAAGTTATCCAGAATCCAAACTAGTTCTGATTTCCAGAACCCAAACCTCAATTATTATTTTGTCATGAACTAGACCAGAACCAGACCTGAGGTTCCAATTTATTTTGGGTGAAACTGGAACTAGAACCATTCTATGTTTTCTTTAAAACAACAGAAACCAGAGGTTCTTCATAAAAATCAAGAACTGCCAAAAACTGTATGTAAGCTCCCTGTCAGGGCTACCAGGATATAGGTAGTTTACAAGTATAACTTGGAAACTGGGGAGCTTTGCCAAAACCAATTTGAAACTAGTAGCAAACACAAAAGCCAGCTATCGAGGGGTTTTACAATCGTAATAGCGCATTACGAGTATGATCCCCCCCCCCTCTCTCCTGAAAGTGATCAAAACTGAGCAAATTTCTGCACCACAAATTGCCCTTAAGACAAAACAACAATAGGTTTTTATGTATCCTGGAATGGTTGAGACTCGGCACATCGAGTTACACAGATGCAGCTGGAGCTCACGGGCTGAGTCCAGTAGGCTGAAGAATCAGTGAGTTTGTTGTGTGTGAAAGTTTGCAAAATTTTGACCTCATAAAATAAAAGAGAAAATGCTCTTTGTGAATTTCTCCCAAAATATAAAACTCTTGAGTGTTAAAAGTTTTATATTTTGCACTTGTTTGGAACAAGCATGTCATGTGGTAATAACTCTGGCCTTTATGGCAGGTTCATACTTTGAACCAAAAACATCACTTATTGAAGAACTTCTCATCTAGATGCATGCACTTCCACCAAACATGCCCATCCATTGTATGCACACATTATATTCTAGAAGTCACTCTCACATTGGGTCAAGTTCTAGCCAAATTGTTTTGCCCAAATCACCAATGGATAGTCTCTTGACTACAAGCAGAGCCACCAAGCACAGCTCCAAGTTTCTTATCTAGCACATATTTGGAAAGAAAGAGTAAACCCTTGGAGTTTCTATTAGCACACTTTTGCAAAGAAGTAACACATTTAAAATTTCAACATAAAGCTCACACTTCTTTTGGCAAAGAAAGAGACACATGAATTAACTGAGATCAGGGAAGTGCAAGATGGACTCCAAGATGGGGCCAATTTAAGTCATTAATCATTAATATGTACAAAATGGATACACCAAACATGCACCAAAAGTATGTGTGTTTAAGATTAGAGCACAAGTATGTGATGTTCTTGTGGTACCCTCTTTCTTCAATCATGAGTGGGCTTTGAGTATTATGTGTAGGGGTAATGCCTTGAAAGCATGGCATTTCACCTGACAAAGCCACAGGTCTGGGGTGTAATGCCCTGCTGTCAGGTTACTACTAGTGTTGGCTAATTTTTGGAGTTTACAAGACTCATCAAGTTTGGGTCAAGCTTTTTCCAAAATGGAAGATGTTCTGGTTATGGGTCTATGAAATATTCTCAATAATTAAAACCCATTGGTTTCAGAGTTGAGTCTAATTTGTGACCAATCGTTTCAGGTCAGACAAGTTCAGCGTTTATAAGAACCTTGGGTTTTGGGTCGGTTTTAGCTTATCCATGGGATTGTTCAAAAGTTAATTTTAAAGTGGTGTTGATTTTTTTGGATTTTGGTAATTTCAAAGTGTTTTCATCAAGCGCCCTTAATTTCTCAGTGGGTTCCTAGAGTTCCCAAAATGTTATTAAAATAAATGTTATGGAGATATAGTGTGTATTGTATGATTCATTTTAATTAGTCAAGGCAGGGGACATATAAAATGTTTTTTTTTCAACAACCCTCTTTGATAAACCCAGCACCAAAAAGAAACCACAAACTTTTGGCACTCCCCAAATAAAAATTAAAGCCTAGGGTTGAAATGGAAATGTGGCAAAAAATTTAGCTCAATGTTTTGATGGAAATTGCCATAATGCAACATGGAGAAAGGCAACATAAAATGACAATATGAAAGACAAGAAACAACACAAGATCCAAAAACTACTACTAAGAACGGAATGGGGTTGAACCCTAATCCTTGTGGATCCTACCCATTACAACCTAGCTCTGACCTACACAATCCACTCAAATTAGAACCAAACCAAACCTGCAAACCCACATGTTAGCCTATCCCAATGCAAAAAAAATCCAATGGTTGAATACAAAAGCAACATAACCTAATGTCAAGCATATAAAAAATTTGCCCAGAACCTTTGGACAACACCTGACATGGAACAAGAAGAAAAAAAACCAAAAGTGACACATGCAATATATAAAATAAAAAATAACCAAGAGTGAAAATCCAAACCTCCCTTCCATGATTTATATTTATGCCAAGGAGGCTTGCAAATAAGTCACATACATCTGGTACCAAATTGAATTGCATTATAAATCTTCAATCAACTATAGTAAAAGCTACAGTTCAAAAACTGCACAAAGTCCTATGTAATAGAAGCAAAAAATCTAATCTTATTGAGTTGTATGCCTCACCTTATTATCAGTCCAATTCTTGATGGCCTCCCCCAAAAAGAAAAATATCCAAACTATAGTGTTCTTGTGTACATATCGTCACGACCAAATCTACATGGGTAGATTACCTATTTTGCAACTTGGATTTCATCAATGTCAATGTGGAAAAACAATGTTTGTCTTCTACCCTACCTAGAATCATAATTATAAACAGTTTTGCTAAAGCACATATTTTGACAATTGATGTGGCAAGAAGGTGTTGGATGCAAGTTTAAACCATAAACATGTGGTGGGGTTGCATAATACTAGCAATTCCAAAGCAACTACATGATTGTTTTTGAAAACACATGTCATAAGATCAAATCTACCTTCATAAAAATGAGTTGGGATCACCCGATCTAAATCTAAGCCAATGATCTTTGTTTTTGAAATAAAAATGAGCCTTTAATAGGCTAAGTCACCGAGTGGCCCCAAAAAGTTTCTCAACAAGAAGGTTCAACTAGAATTGAGGATATATGATGTTTGTGGCATTCATCAATTCTTAACTTGGGAATCCACACTCAAATTTTGAAATCAAACACAAAACAACATGTGAACATTATATCTTGACTATTTGAAATGAGATATTCAATCATCTTTAGTGGCTTAAATGAACACCTTAGTTGACGTGTCCCCAAACTCTTCAAGGGACCCAAAAGTGAATCCTATAATGAAACAACAGAAGGATAGAATTAGGGCACGCTCCTTAACTCGTAGCACTTTGGGGGTAGGAGGGTGTGTTGGAGCTCCGGATGAAACTAGGATGAACTCACAAGCGAAAGTTCAAGATGATGCCAACCTACACAACTAAGAAAAGAGGCCGGTTAGTGCAAGTCGAATGGAAGTGGTGCAGCGGACTTAATAGGGACAACCTCAAACACAAGCTTCACACGACCCACAACCTTTAGCAAGAGGCACCACTCCTCTTTCTATAATATACTCTATGCATTTCTGTGGGGACTACATCCAAATGACACTTTTCCTTGGGATTCTTAAATGGGGGTCCCAAAATTGGGACTTGTGTTGTCCCAAAATTTTGGACATTTGTATTTTTTTCAAATCAAGTTTGTTTTGAAAATGTAAGGATAGCATCTCATAGCCCTTGAAAATATTTTTTCAATGGTGTATAACACACCCAATCGCACCTCATTTGACCCCTACTTTCAAGGGATTTGTGGTTAAGAATCAAATTCTTAATTTGACTCCTCGATTTTCTTTTGATCAAAATTCATGCACATCAAATCTAAATGAAGAATGCAAAGGCACATTAAACATCTACACTTCAAAACCTTTTTAACGGTATCCTAGGGGCCAAATTTGGTGTTTGTTTGCCTTTCCAACCAAGGCTCTGAACATTCATAACTCTCACACGAATGCAACTCCCAAAATGGGAATGCACTTGGGAGTCATTGGGTTTCATCCCTTGCATTATCCCCCATCTGTGAAAGTTTGTTTTGCACCTAAACACATTGTCGGCCTCATGGGCCCTTGCACTTCACACTTTGTCACAAATTTAATGTTAATGTTACGACATTAATATATGCAATTGATACTACTTGCCCTAAAAATAAAAGATCACATGTTGAATGTTTATTGTTGAATCAATCCACCATGTAATATGCAACTAATCATTGTATAATCATGCAAATTCAAGAATGTTTTGAAATGTTTTGGCCACACCTTGTCTCTAGATTAGAATGTAACTTGTATAATTCTACACAAGGTAATTTAACAATAATCACAAAATCACACAAATGTGTCATGTGTGTCAAGGGGTGATCTATGATTTATAATTGTTATTCAAAGTTGTTAGATCTATAATTGTACATAATAGTTATATTTTTTAATAATTTTATTTATTATATTTTTACTGGTTAGTTATTGGTCATCATTATTTGTTTATGTACTTGTATATAAGTACAGATGACCATGTACTTTGAGGATTATGACAATATGATGATATTATGGTTATTGTTGAATCAAATGAAATTGTTAAAAAAATTCTTTCGGTTTTTTTTAATTTGGAGATATAGAATATGTTTTTTGTCTTGCATAAAATGAAGTAATTTATGTTGCAAACCAAAGAAAACAACCATAAAAATTATTTTAATTTGAAAAAAATTAAAGGAATTGAAACATAAAATCTATTTTTTCCAACATGCATGTGCAAACTTGATCAATACATGAACTAATTCTAACATGGGCATGATGCATGTCAACCTCATTGCCAACTCAATGTCACAAATATATTCAATGTTCTTCTTTGTTGCCACCACACATGATTTAAATTGTTGTTCATATGAACCACTAGGGTTTTATATTTAAACATTCTTTTCACTAGGGACAACATGGAAATCCACCTAATTTTTACATTGCGCAACAATTTCAAACCTTTAATTTCAAAAAGTTTGGCAAGGCTACCATGTTCAAGATGTTTTTTTGGCAAAGAAGAATAATGTGTGTAAGTGGTTTACAACAAGCCCTTAAGCTTAAGAACCAACATCTAATTTGAAAGAGTTTACACCACTAGGTTGGTGTGGTGTGCCATGTAGTGCATTCCAATTATGAATGGTGGTGATTTAAACTTGAGTTATGTAACAACACCAATCAGCATGCCTATGAACATTACAACCCCATCAATCCAAAAAATGTAAGCTTCCTAGCAACCTATTTTGCTATCAAGCCCCCATATTCCATTAATGACCTAAATATCAATTTGGCGAGGTTATCAATAGTGCTTTTACTACACGCCCTTTCAAGATTCAATAATAGTGGCACCCACTTAAAGCCATCAACAATGTATGCATGCACATTACACCAAGATTGATTATCAATTGTGATTATTTCATCATAGTTAACAATAATGTATTTAGCCTTTTGGATAACAACTTTCAGTACAACAAAAAATGTCCTTGTACACCAAGTGATTTCATTAGATTGTGAATGAATTCACTAGTCATAGTGAACAAAACCTAGTGGGGAAGTAGTGAATTCATTAATCTATGAATAGGGATTAATGAACTGCACCCACATTTTGTAGTAGTGTTTTGTGGATTGCATGATAATATAATGCACTGTTTTTGCCATCTTTCTAATGTTTATGAAGTGTTTTTTCACCTTGAAAAAATTGAATGACATTTTCATGCTTTTGAAATCAATGATAAGTTGACAGAATTTCAAAAGCCAAAATATGGCAATATATTGCAAAAACTTTTGCTTCTTCTCACCAACCAAACCTCCAACACACAACATGTTTACAACAAAATTTGGACCTTTGTTAACAAACAAGTGCTTGTTCTTAACATGTTGGCTTTTTATGGACATGATGTATTGCCTCACAACACACCCAAGGCATGCAACTCTACATTTTTACCTCCTTGTGTGTTTTGTAGACTGTGTTTCAACACCAAATTTTTTTCCCTTCCACTAATCTCATTACATATTTTACAACAGATTAAGGTGAATGCAAAAATGAGTGGAACAGTATTTGGATTTTTTGAAAGAAAATAGAAAATGCTTGTCATTTTAATGATGATATTCAAAAAATAATTTTTAAAAAAGAATTATAAGGTGCTAATTAAGGATACCAACTTGAATATGTATTTATTCCATTTATTAAATTTTCATAATTAAGAAAAACACAAGAGATATGGACTTTGAAATAATCCAACTGTTTATGATGTTTTGGTTAGGGATTTGATTATAGTTAAATAACATATTAAAAAACTAATTTTGATTTTTTTTTGCATAATGGCATTTGTTAGATTTTACCTATGGACTTTTAAAGAAGCTAAAAAATAAGGTCAAAACTTCATAAAATATTAGGAATTTTATTATTATTATTATTATTATTGTGCACATGTGCTAAAAAAAGGACCTTTTAATTAGGTTTTAGATTCAATGGAAAAAATGCCCAAGGAACCAATGGAAAACCTTTGTAATTTACTTTAACACACAAAGATTGATTTATTTTATACTAAAAAATGGTAATTTCTTACAAACCATTTGTCTTGGGATTCTTACACCCACCCACTATGCTCAACTTGCCATTGCACCCCACCACAACTTCTACCCATGGTAATTTTGCAACCCAAACCTTTTTAAATTAACAATTTAATTTGTAGTCAAGTTTCCAAATCAATGATTATAGAAGGATCATGGTTTTTTATTGACACTTTCAGGCAACAACACCATCGTTGAGTTAATTAAAAGAACATGGAATCAATGGTCACAACAAAATTATGATTTGACAATGCAATTTCAATAACAATGGGCACACTTACATTTTTAAAAATTTGTATTTGAAACCAACTAGTGGTTGTAGTGGAATCATGTTGTAGCAACTTAGGAAATGCATAAAATGAAAAGAAAACACAAAAGATGAAAAAAAAGAACCTCCAACCTTTTTTTGTAAACGGATAACCACAATGTAAAGCTTAAGAAAATCTCCAATTAAAACCTACACAAATAATGGACAAGAAGGAAAAATGAACAACTAAAGGTTCAAGGGAAAAAGAGAACTTATCTACATCTTAGAAGGTTGGAAGTTGAACTTTGTGTGTTTATAACAACATGGTGTTTGATGCCAACAACAACCAATTCTTTAGGTTGTTCCTATCACCAATTGTTTTTCATATAATAATGTTTAATTCATAATGACAACAATTCTTCATAAACCCATTGTAATTTCCATCTACTATTAGCCATTGCTAATACTCTTTGTCATAATGCTATTGGCAAATAACGAACAAGAAAACAAAACAATTATTGTGAATCATAATGAAAAGAGGGCAAGAGGAGGTAGCAATGTTAGAATATTCAACATTATGCACATTCAATAACCTAAACTCGTCAACACATAAATAGATAAGCAAGCAAGGTGGTTATGAGGCAATTGAAAGCCAACATTGACAAGACCAATATCAATTGTAGGCCATTTTTTATGGGTTGATGTCAACCTTTCGACGATTCTTGCCCTTCACATGATTGGATGTGAGACTAGCCATATGTTTAATGGTTAGGATTATGGTGAAATGGATGGCTCAGATCCATCCATTTTAACAAAGCCATGTCATTTGGCCGTCTCAAAACTTGCCACTTTAGCAAGAAAAACATTGGATAAAAGGGTGGTGAAAGTAATCAAGCCTCTTGAGTGCAACTACATCACCTCATTGCTTAAATAGATATTCTATTAATATCATCATTTTTTACCTAATTTTAGGAAATTCCACACTTTTATCCCATATGTTTTGCCCAAACTTGTAATGAAGAAACCTTCAAGCCAAAGGGAAATTTTAAGTAGGTGCATAGTCCAAAAATGTCATTAATTACATTATGTATAAAAGGTTGTTAAACTCATGGGACAATTTTGGGGTTTGGTCTATTTGCCCTAGCTTATCCAATGTATTGTTAAGGTTTAGGTCTTAAAATAGAATCTTCACTTGAATATTAGTTATAATGGGTCTAGTTCCATGTAAATGTGTCAAATCCAATTTTTTAAACTAAAACCAAATTAAACAAAAATTTGATGAAACCTTACTAATCGTAAATAAACCAAAACACCCCAAAAAGGGAAAAAGCAAAGAACAAAATGGAAGGACCCACGTCCAAGAAGACAAAAGAACCACCTAAAAAGGTGAACCACAAGGGGAACATTAAGTTCCTAAACCCCTTCCTATTGAGAGAAACATATCAAATAAGGAAAAGGAAAGACTTCTTAAAAGGATGCCTACTTTAGAAAAACCTTCACCTATTACAAATAGAGATCGCGTGTGCATGTTATAACACCACTAACATCCTCTATCTATAAAATGCACACAAAACTAAAAGAAAAGGGCCTCCAATGTCCTTTGTTTCCCACACCATGTTGGAACATCAATGAAAAAACCCGTTCACCTATTGGTGTAAACATCCAAAAACCTTTTTTAAAAAAAAGGAAAACATGTTCGTCAAAAACCGATTGCGATAAAAACCATCCTTTGTTTAAGCCATGATTATTACAATAACCCCACGAAAAAAAACAACCCATGAAATGGGGTTGGCAATGAAAAGGAATGACCCCAAATGCTTTGAAAAGGAATGACCCCAAATTGCTCATATTTATCACTTCCGACAAAAATGGGCAAAAATGAAACAAAAACTTAAAAGTTATGATTGGGGCTACTTAAGCCCAACTCCCTAAATAAATAACTAAAGGAATGACTTCCAAAAGAATCAACCCTACACTCCCATTAGAAATGGGGAGAAGGAAAGCCACTTGCTAATATATTAGAAGGGTTTTGGAACACTTCAATGAGCCTAAACCCAAAAGTCTTTCAAAAATTCTCATCAAAGTGCAGTAAAAAATGACAAGTTGATTTCAAAAATCTTAAAGGGGGGCAAAAAAAAAAAAACCTTTGAATGAAACATCAAGAGGATATCAAAAGCCACCTAAACATTGTTTAATCCTAAAAGCACATATACATGTCAAACATCTTCATTTAGAACCTCCTATTTTTTTTAAATTAAAAAAAAAATGAAAGAGCCAGAACTATAGGGACGTTAAAAAAATTACCTTATATATAGGAAAAGGTTCTATAACTTGATGAAATTCAACTATTACTTATGTAATTATTTAACATGTAAGTTTGATGATTTACTTGTTAATAAAATTTCATAACTTAATTTAATCATAGTGTTTGATTTTTACATATTAATTTATATGAAAGTCATGTGAAAGTCATGTGAAAGTGTTTGCATTTTATTATGCATGTGAGATCACATGGGGGGCCATTTGATGTGTAAACTTTAAGAAATTTCTTGTTTAGTTTCCTTTTGGTTAGTATATAAGTAAGTGTTTGTGACCTTTGGAAACACTTTCATCTTGACAGAAAGAGGTTATTGTTTGAATGTGAAGTTTTATTGAATAGAATTGTGAAAGGAGTGAAGATTTTTGTTTTGAAAGGTTTTGATATAGTTCATGTGAAAGTCATGGGAGGGGAATGGTGTGGTATAGTAGTTATATACAGACAATAAAAAAGTGAGAAAATATTCATGCAACCAAAAACATAGATTTTCATAACTATATAGTAAACATACATAGTTTCGACCCTAAACCCATTCGTGATTGACAGTTCCATATAGAATGCCTTTCAAATTTGAAATCCCAAAGGTTGATGTATATGCTGACAAAGGTCAAAAACCTGAAAGACCCTCTATATGGAACCTTGCATGTGTGAAAAACGGGTTTATTTTTTAAGAAACAGAATTTTAAAATGAAACAAAAAATTAAAAAGAACTTCTGGCCTCTGGAAGTTATTCTCCAGGCTGGACAGTAACTTCCAGAAGCCAGAAGACCCCCAGCAGACTGGCAAGTATATTCCAAAAAGAAATCCTGTTCTCAGGAAAATTGAGGCTGGGGAGTGTCCCCAAAATACAAAGGAAAAAGGAAAAAAGTGGACCAATGCTTTACATAATTAACAACATAGGCTAATATGGTGGGGCCTTTTGCTCTTATAGCTTACTTACTTACTTACTTACAATTTAGCGTCATTGAGTGGGCCAAAAGCGCCCGGGCCAGAGCCCATAGCAAGAAATACAAACATAAGTTCCCACCGTGCAGGGGAGTTTCACAAAACATGACACCCACCCTCAAGTTCATGACTTTGGAGGTCCATTTAATATCCCAAGACTATTATCAGCCTAATTGCTTAATATCCGGTTGCTGTGTCAAGGTTAGTTTTTCCTTTTGGTGGGATTCCAAAAAAAGAAAGGAATATACTGTCGAAATTCTTTTGCTTTAAATAAAAAGAAAGACACTATAGTATAGGGCAACTGGCCACTCTGAGGCTGTTACCTTGCATAAAGCACCAGCAGAATATTTTTTCCATAATACCCTCTGGATATCATGGGAAAACAGAAAAAGAAAAGAAAAGAGGTAAGGCATTTTGAAAAGAGAAGTGCCAGGAGGCCCCACAAGTGTTTCATTTTGGAAACACCTTGCCATGTGTTCAGGACAGATTCTACGTGATAATATGCTTTCCAGATACACGAAAAGGGTTCTACTGGTGCTTCATGTGTAGTGTAATGCCATATTGGATGGGTTTTACTGGAATGTTGGGCCCAATTCCAGCAAAACCCACCCCCCACCCCACCCCCCCCCAGGGCTTTACAAAGTGTAAAAACTGCCACACTTTTACCTTTTTAACTTTTGCTGTATGATACTTGGCAAGTACCCACCAGATATTCTCCGGGTATCACGGGGATTTTTTTAAAAAACATGAACAATGTAATGCCCTCAAAGGCAGGCATTATGCTTCTGAAACTGAGCACAGGTTTTTTTTTCAATTTTGTGATGTTGCTCAAGTGGTGATTATCCATGGGAATACTTAGCCAAATTTGGCAAAATTCAAATATGAAAGTAGGAAAATCTTGAGCACCCTTTCATGTTGTAGATAGTTGTGGCAAGTCTTTTTGTGTTGAGTTTTTGCAAAAAAATTCCATAAAAAAATCACTCCTGCTGAGACTTTTAGTCCAAGCCCCCAAAAAAACCATTTGCTCCATAAGAGAATGTAAATGGGTCCTGGAAGAAGTTGCAAAACTTTTGAAAAAATTCGCCAAAATTTAGAAACCACAAAATTGGAAAAAAACAGAAAAAAGATGAAAGAAAAAAAAAAAAAAAAAAAAAAAAAAAAAAAAAAAAAAAAAAAAAAAAAAACTCGGTTATTAGTAATCAAAATTGACAAATCTAAGATATTCAACACATCGTAACTTCATGAGTGTCCAGGAGGTTTCAAACAAGTTCACTGATGTGGTGTTCATTAATGGCCTAACAAGGGCAGCTACATCTTGTAGCCTGTCTGTCCTAATTAACTTTGTAGGTTATTGTAACTGAAATTTTAGAGAATGAAGTAACTGGGACCCAAACTAGTTTATCCACCAGTTTTGGTGGTAAATTGAGTTTCATCCCCTCTTTTACTGAGCGGCGCCTCCACTGCTGCTACATATATTTTCACTGGTCCTACCTGTACAACTACTTTAACTCTCGAGCTTGTGCATTAAATGCCGAGTTTCAGCATTTCATACTGAGATTTAATAAAAATTTCTTACTTTGCATATACCACTGAAAGAGGGGATAGGGTGACTTTACAAATAACTTTATTGTCTTAGTTTAACTTTACCAACTTTTTTGCCCACATCACTCCAACCCTGTGGTAGAACCATGCAATAACACTAGCAAAGACCAAGGGGGTTTTAACATCCTGCATAGATTATCGCTTTATATTACAAAAGAAGGGTGCACTTTGTGTACTTAATTTTAAAGATTTAAAATGGGGCTGCCAGACCTTTTTGTTGAATGAAATAAATATTTGACAGAGAGTATCAATTGTTAATGATAGGTATAATAATTCTAAATAGTTATGTAGAAAACATTCTCAAAACCTAAACTATGTATGGTATTAGATACATTCACCTGATTGCAGTCTGCATCTGGCCATGTAACATTCCAACACCTTGACTTGAGTAGGTATATAGCCTACAAGAGCCTGTAGCTGGGCTCAAGGATAGGAACACGTAATCCATGCTTTGTATTTGCTAGGCAGAATCAACAGTTATTATATTGTTTTCTCCTTCTTCATGACATGGTAGTGGGTGCCTGGTAGTAGGTGCCTGCTCAACTAACCTCAGTAAACCACGACAAAATAGTGAATCCACATTATTAAACATATACGGTCTTATCCTCAAGCTGAGAAAAAGGGGGAGGTGTCTCCCCCACTAGTTCCCCCACACCATCAAAAAGTCCGACAAGAACTAGAAACGCATTATAGCAATTACTTATCAAGGTGGGAAACCCCAAGAACAAATAGCAACTGGCCCCATCACACCCCACAGTTCACCCCTACCCACTCACCTAACCCAGACTTTCCAAAAGTTGATGGGGGTATAAAATCCTGTATGAAAACCTAAATTGCTCCTTATTCATTCACTTCCAATACTTGCATACTCTGAGAAATGGCCAGATATTGACGAAACTACAAACAATCTTTGGAAAAACATCTTCTTGTGCAGAAACCATACACTTGATATGTGGATAGAAAAACTGTAAATTACCTAATTATGAATAGAATAAATTTTCTTTTTTTAATTTTCTTCACTGTTGTCAAGTAGGTGGACAGATGATCATCCACATGCATGAGGAATTGGCCAAATTTGTCTAGAGGTTAGACACGAAAGTAGAAAAGTTTTGAGATTCATGATGAGGTGCGGGTGCTTGGGTTATTATCATAAGAACAAAGATAAACGAACATAAAAGAAAGTAATCATAAGCATGTGAAGGCCCAAGCACAAAGAATTAAACATTTGAACATCCTTCATTTGCTGGCAGTTATGAAATGCACTGCCCCGACCCATTGCGAATAATTCCAACATTCTCCCGGCATTGTAATTCACTAGCTGGAGATCACTTGAACAAACCTAAACCCAACCCAAATATGCGGTTTGTAAGTACAGTCGTGAAATCATTCAAAAGTATTTTTGGGGCCCTTAAGTTTTATCCTTTTTTTACTAGAGGCATCTAAGGGAGTTGGTTTTAGTTTTGTAATCTCTATAAGATGAGGCCCACCTGACCAAAAGCTCTCCTCTTGCCCCATCTGAAATGGGGATCCACGCAATCTAGCAGCGGTAGCACAGCTCAACCGTCCTCGCATCACGTGGAGATGAGTGTGAAAAATTATGAGCATCTGACACATCCAAGAGACAAATTATACAACAGGACAAATTCAAGTCAGAAGAGTCCAATATGCATATTCAGAAAGAGAAAAAGAGTAATGGGGAGAAATGAAGTAGGGGAACTAAAACTAGTGGGTGCGGGTGTAGTTTTCCAGCATTTTAGCTTACAAAGTTACAAGACTTCTTTTATGGTCTTTTACGATGGTCAACATTCAACTTTATTTTTGGGGGTTTTAAATGTCAGATTATAAACATCAAAGCTACCTGAAGTACAAGCTTCAAGTACATCATTGCTTCTAGCAAAATTCATTCAGATTGTCACATTAACAGTAGAGTTTGAAGCACTAACGGTAGAGTACGAAATCAATATCTCCAATTTTATCAGATGCCTGTGAAAAGATAAAGAAATCAAGAAGTGGATTGGAGGGGCAGCCAACAAATTGAGGCCAGTCATCGACAAGGGATTGAACACATTGTGCTCTTCAAGTGCCTGAAACACTAATGTTAAGTGTGATTAACTAACATTAACCTAACATTAGGTGTGAATCCTTACACTGATGTTAGTTAGCACTAACTTGGTTGTCATTTTTTTTTCAATCTTTTTTCACATTTATTAATGTTAGGTTACTGTTAGGCGTGAAGATACATAACTTTGTGATGATGAATTCACATTATCATCATGTTTGTCAGTGAATCATGGTCATTTTTCAGGTTCCTTTTTGCTATTTTTCATTTTCAACTTTGTTCTTTTTGCTCTCATTGCTCGTGAGGTGCATAGCTTCCTCTTCATTGCATGGGCTTTGCAAGCCCACTTCTCTATGCTCCTTTTATTTAATTGTCTCACTTGCTCATTTGTGTTTTTTGTTTATGTTGTTCACTTACTCATTTATCAACAACTATTTCTTTCAAATATTTCAGCTCTTGTTTCTTCCATTGCCTACCATTTGTTTCATATGGGTCATTTACATCATCACTTATCATTTTAACAACCTTTGTGCATTACTTTCATGCATTCATTTTAAACTTGTTTTGTTTCTATTTCTATGCTTCAATCATTCACAAGTTTTGGTTTGCAAGTTTTATAATTTTTCAATTGCTTT
>Ga0209208_10000369_pt1 | contig 56972 bp, 37 predicted proteins | sample S1TSphfallax_3_FD_187694 | JGI IMG/M metagenome (GOLD analysis project Ga0209208, IMG submission 187694) | Host-associated microbial communities from peat moss isolated from Minnesota, USA - S1T2_Fd - Sphagnum fallax MG (SPAdes) (version 2) | ecosystem: Host-associated > Plants > Peat moss >... | reverse complement strand
AGACAACCCTGTAACAGACAGACACCACCACTGTAGCTTTAATATATAAGATAACCTAAATAACAAAAGGAACATATGTTGTTTGAGGTTGACCAAAAACCAATGAGAAGAATGTTATTATTGTTATAGAAATGTTTGACATCTATTTAAAATAAACAAAAATGACTAAAAATCAAATCCTTTTTTTCTTGCTATGGGTATTGTTTTTTTTTTCTTGTGGTAGGTTATATGCATTTTTGCACCTTTTTTTCATTGATAAGTTGCCAATCCCCAATATTTCCTTAAACCTAAAATATTTGGTTGTTATTTCACAATGGGATCTAATTCATTTTACATAATATTTCTCAATGTTGATATTGTGCATTATCAAGTTCTCTAAATAAGCTTTATCAATAACAGGGTGTGATTATGAAACATATTCTAAAATATAATTTATATAACCAAAGTGGGTACAAGTCTTTATATAAATGAAAAAATTAACCACAATAAAATCCCAAGGATTTTGGATATGCATTCATTAAGTTAAACTTCTCTACCAAATCATTTACACTTACCCAATTTTACATAGTGGGTATGTGTGTTTTTACTTTATGAACTAGGAATCCACTTTGATCTTTGGTTTTTCATAAAGTATTCTAATTTCAATTTTGATTAATCACTAGTGTGTTTTTTTCATGTATCATAATTCTTGTTATGTTTTCACATAAATAAAACTAATGTCATGCGCTTGAAAATCAACACCTATAACTATCGTTGTCACCATACTCACAACACATACCATAAAAATACCCTAATTAGTACACCACATCCAAACCGTCCCTTTATTTGGGTTAACGTCCCCTAAAACCAAATAACATTTTAAAACTACCACTAGTAATCCACTAGGGCGAATCCTTTAGTTCCAAATTAAAATGATCATTAGGTCAGGTGCAAATGTGAACTTTTTTTTTAGTCACTTATATGGAATCCTTCAAATCCTCAACCAAAGGTGAGACATCTTAGGGAAAAATCTTATACTAGTCTTACTATGTAACTATGGGAACCATGTCTATTGGGTGCACCAAAGGTAGAACCATTTGCTTATTGGGATTTGGTCCAAGGGTGGTCTCAAAAAATCCTCTTGAACACCGATCATAAACCAACATATTGGCAGTTCTTGTGAATTGCCCACACAACATACATTGTAAACCAACATGTATAACGGCCAAGGATGGGTCAATTTGGCCATCTACATTGGGAAGATGACATAATGCACAATTACACACATGGTCTTTCCATGTCTGACCATCTTGACCTTCCAACAAAAATATTTCAAATGGTAGGACCTTTTGAACATGCAAAATCACACGATCTGTAGTCACATCCAATGTGGTGGGTGTTGTTTGTTGTAAGTAAACATAATCCCCTAGCTCCAACCCACAAACTTGAGGTCAATAACCTCCTCCACAAATTGTGGCATATTGAAGCGTATCTTGGTGCTGGACAATTACCAAATTTTCCATATCCATAAACATCACACGCCTAAACAAAACAACATGTTGCTCACATGCCTGAATCCACATTAAAGGATCATCAAGACTAATCACAATCATAACATTGCGTCAAATGGAGGCTAGTAGTTTAGGATCTAACCATGGTAACTATGAGTCCTAATTTTGAATGTGACAATTTTTAAGGCCATATTTTTGCAATCCTTGCTTCACCGTTTACACCATTCATTCGGCCAACCCATCTGCCTCATGATGATTTTATGAAGTAGTTCGATGATCTATCAATGCCTTTTCACACAAATCTTGGAAATGCCCTCGAAATTTTGTATTTTAATCAATAAGAACCTCGGTTGAAGCACCAAACTTGTTGAACATTTTGTTCAAAAATGCATATGCAATTCCTTCATTATTGCAATCTAGCAATGGCACCAACTCCAACCACTTGGAAAAGAACTTAATCATAACTAAAACATATTGGTTATGTTGAGGCATCAAACTTCAATGGGTTGGCAAAATCCAAGCTCCATCAATAACCTAGCCCCATAATTGGTAAGGGTTTTAGTTCGAGTGTTGGTGTGTTGAATGATGCCCGTAATCAATCACACAGCCCACACCAAAAAACAAACTACTGAATTTGTAATTGCATCCCACACCACTAGTATTGTGCTTGGAGCAAACTATAGGTTTGTCGAACCCCAAAATGGCCCAAGTCTTCATGAACATGTTGTACAAAGCCCTTATGCTACTTTGGGCGTGGTACTAAATGTATTCACCCATTTATCCACACATGTAATAAGGAATTACCTTCCCATCAAAATTGTTTCGCCATGTAGACAACCTAATCCCGCTCCTTGGGTGTCAATCCCACTAAAACCTCACCTGCCTATAGATATGCCATATAGGTAAATCTAGATGGATGTCCAAAGCACCATTGCATTTAGCTCATCATTGTCATTGTGGGAATTCCCATTATTTGTGTTGTTTTAGGGTACATCCTTAGAACATCCCAACAAAGTACATAGGTATGTAAAAGCATGTCATCCTGGTTTTGCTTCCAAATCCACCTTTCAAAGCCACCTAGCATTTATGGTATCCTCTTCATTGGAACTTGGGTTTCGACTCAACCCATTAGCACTTCGATTAACCCTACTAGCCTTGTGAATAATATCGAAATCGTATTCCTAAAGGATTAATGCCCATTTGGCCAACTTTCTTGTGAATCAATTTGATTCCATCAAAAACTTCAAAGGTTAGTGATAGGTAACCAAAGTAAATGGGCTACCATGTAGATAACACTTGAAAGAAGAAATTTCCGAAACAATAACGAGGCATTCCCTCTCATATGAGCTATACTTGGTTTCTATTTTGTTGTTGGACTAATTGGCATACACCACTAAAACTCCCAACCATCATCATCCAATTGGATAAGCATAGCTCCTAGCCTTAAAGTATTATAATCAGTATGCAATTGAAAAGGATGTCTTCAAATGGGTCATTTCAAGATGGGGGTTGAAAAAAGTCGAGTTTTCAACTCCTAAAATGCTTGTTCTTGTTCCTCACCCTAAACATACTCTTGGTTGATCTGTGTCAACCTAGTTAAAGGTTTAACAATGTTATTAAATCTTTTAACAAATATTTGGTAATAATTACACAACCTTAGGAAGGTTCGTAATTGGTTAACATCTGTTGGTTGGGGTATTTGTGAAATGGGCTCAACCTTGGCCTTTTGTACCCCCAATCCATTTGGATAAATCATGTGGCCTAGGTATTCCACCTGTGTTTGGAAAAACTAACATTTTTTTGGATGAAGTTTAAAGTTATGATCTTTAAGTCTTTTGAATACTTCATGTAGATGATGCTTGTGATCCTTTGATGTCGAGCTTAAGACGATAATGTCATCAATGTAACATTTGGCAAAACCAAGTCCTACCAACACCCGATCCATCACCTTTTGAAAATTTGCAAGGGCATTCTTAAAACCAAATGGCAAGAACTACTATTGGTACAAACAATTTTTCCCACAAGGATTGATTCCCCAAAATGTTGCTTTGACCTTGTGACCCTCCTTCAATGGCAATTGATGGTAGCTAGATTTCAAGTCCAAGGTATTAAAAACCTTGGTCTGATTAAGGGCATCAAATATTTCCTCCAGTAAAGGCATAGCATATTTGTTTAAACACATGCACTTGTTGACTAGGTGATAATCCCCACACATGTGTTGTTCTGTCCAATTGCAGAAAAAATCCTTCTTGGTTGGCATCATTGTTGAATCAGAATCAACTTTTGATAGTTCCACTAAGCTTGCATCCAATAACTTTGTTGTTTGAGCCTAAATCAAGGCCCTTTCCATCTCATTCAACTTGTAAGGTCATTTGAAAATAAAATTAGCATCCTCCAATACAATTTGGACCTCCTATCTTTTTATCTGTTCCAATTTTTTCAAACTAAAATCAAAACAACCAACACAATCTTGCAATAGTTGTTGTACTTCTTACACCTCATCTCTTGTAACCATTGGACAAATATTTGGTTCCCATGACACTACAATTTCCTTTACCTTGGGCTAAGATGATGACACATCCCCAAAACTTGAGGTTGAATGCAAAATCTATGATTTTTATGTAGAATGTGACATAGCACAAGAATGCCTTGGCACCCCCACATCAAAAACCTCCTTCCCATTACCCATAAATCCTTGATCCTATAAATGCCAAAGATATACCCCCCTTGCACCAACATAGTTGACCTAGATGTAGGTGTAACAAAAGTAGAGGAAGGGTGGGTCGGTGGGAAAGATTATGCAAATCGAACTTGTTTAACCCAACAAAGGCTAAAGATCCATGTGAGATAGGTAAGATCCATAACCTGTCTTAATATTTGTTTATGAACACATTTGGAAATCCCTTGCATAGTTGTGGTGCTTGTGCAAAATCCCATAGGTCGCTTTCTTTCATTAGCATTGGGCTCCTCCATCTTGAATGAGTTAGCATAAATCATGCTTGGACCACCATTTTGAAATGCATGAAAATAGGGAAAAGTCAAAATAGTAAGTAAGGCTGCTCGAGGTAGGCCAAGCTTGATGATTATAATTAAAGGTGTTCAATCTCATGTTAAATGGCACAATAATATCATATTGGATCCAAAATGTCATCCACTAGGCATGTGGGTGACCTCAAAATGAACCAATATGCATTCTAAAACACCTCTAGCCAAGCTATTATATATATCAAAAATTGATTTGTGGGTATTTCCAATTCTACCAATCGTTTGGGATGTGTTAATACTAGTTTTGCCAATTTATTAGAGTTTTCAATTGCACCAATTTGTTGGAGTGTGGGGTGAACAAACCATTGAACATGATGATCAATCTTGAAAACAAAATGCATGTTTGAATTTCAAAAACTTCAAAGATATCCTTGGTTATAGCATTATATGTGTGTATGTATTCAACATTAGGTAATTAAGTTCCATGTTTCATTGAGAAAATCAAAGTTTTTAAATGTGTTTGTGCATATTTGTATTCGAAGATGAATCAAGCACTTTGATTTTTGTATTCTAACATGAGTGCATGATCTTGTTGGGTTTGGCCTTCAAAAATTGTTTCAATACTTCCAAAATGTGAACATTTTTATTTCAAATTAAGTAAATAAAAAATACATGTACCCATTTTTTACATCAAATAAAGGTATATGATGATGTGTACCTAAATTCTACCCCTCTACCAAAAATCACGATTTCTTTTTATACCCAAACCCTATCTTGATAGAAAAAAATCAGTACTAAAATGCCTTTTATTTGATGGATAAACACAATAAAAAAGGTTACACCCTTACCCAAGGATATATCAAAAACATATACCCACAAAACATTGGTTCAAACCCCAAAAACTCTTTAATAATTTGCCCATGTTAAAAATCAATTCATTTTATTCTAATAATAGAGTTTTTGTAAAGTTCTAGAAACATGTCTTGGGAAGGTCGAGTTTGCTTGATTCATGGGTCATATGCCAAACACATCACACCGCATTTGGGCATGAAACATAATTTTGCATCACAATTTGGTATGAAATTAACAAGTTGTTGCCCATCACAAACTTAATGCACAAAGCTCATTGTCATGTCATGAACCTTTTCACATCTTTGTTTTAAGTTTTTGTTTTCAAGCTTTGAGTTGTTCTTGTGAGAGCAAGCTTTGCAAACTTTTTTTTGGTCATTTTCCTTTCTTGTACTTCAATAACGATAGTAGTAGATGTTTTTTCTTTTGTTATTTTGTTTGTTGTAGGAATGGGCATAAGAGGAGCTTGGAGGAGGCTTGTTTCATTGTAGACAATGATAATAAAGGGAGGTCATGGCACACAACTTGTGCCCCCTCTTCTTCACCTTTTTTTGGTTTTTTTGTGGCTTCAAAATAGATAATGATGAAAGGAGTACATGTAACTTGTGCCCCCTCCTTGTCTTTTTTGTTATTTTTTGGTCTTTTTTTTGTAGGCAACATCATGTTCATAATGATGTTTTATGATCATTTGATTTCAATTCTTCTTATAAGTTGCAATGTTGGATTCATAATGAGGTTGCTTTTAGATCCTTCAATGTTAACTCTTTTTATAGGGTGCATTGTTACATTTACAATGATGTTTGTTTATCTTTCAATGTTTACTCTTTTTGTCATTTTGTTGCCAAGAGCCCATGAGTTGAAAAAAATGTTGTTAAAAGAGAGTTCATGTTAGGTTTTCAAATTTTGGTCCCTTATTGTAAGATTTTGTAGACAATAGCAAAAACAATATGATGAAACACCAAATAGGAGGTGAAAGTGGGGCCAAACAAGGCACCACTTTAAGGAAAACTCTAATATGTGAAATGAGAGTCACTTTCGGCCTTTTGCACTTCCTTCTACCTCCTTTCTTTAAATGTGTGTGCATTGAATTGGAGTTATTTTTTGTGTTGATAATGGCTTGTTCACAATTTTGGGTTGGTTCTTCGCCTACTTCCTAGTCCAATTCTTTAACAATTGGATTGGAGGTCTAAAATCCCCAAGGAATTGGAATTGAACCTTGCAATTATTGGTTTTTTTTGTGTTTAAATTAACATCAATGGGGAAACATAAATTTCAAAAGCATTGTAATATGATATGTGGAGATACACATATTACTCCCATTAATACAGTAGGGACTCATAGTCTTTTTTTTTTTAAATCTTTGAAAATTTGCCAAAAATTGACAAAGCTTTTGAAAAAGGAAATATTTTATTGCAAATTTCTTTTTTCTTTAAAAAATCCAAATTACAAGAGGAAGGTTTGCTACATTCATATTTAAAAGTTTTTTGGAAATGTGTCGCCAATTAAGTCAAAATCTTTCAAGACATTTGCCACTTTGGTTCCATCAAGAAATTGAAAAACAAAACATTGATAAGGAGTAGGGTTCTTCATAGTTTTGCCCTATTCTCAAAGTCTATTATATACTTTTAGACAATAATCCAAATATTGAGGGGATGTTAAACACACCCTTACAAACTTTGTGGATATCATTGCATGGTTTTATGTACCATTTAGTTCATGGACTCAATGGCCAACATTTGTAAACGTAAGTTATTTTAATTAAAGTTTGCATCAACATCAATTAAACCTTGTTGCAACACCATGTGTGTGCCATCTAGGTCATTAAATTAACACTTGCAAAATTCGCAAGGGGGATTTTTAACGTCTTGCTAGACAATTTTTTCAAAAGTCGCAACAAATTGTCTTAACTTTTTAGTTTGTTGAAATATTACAATTAGAAAATGCAACTAGCTTGTTATTTGAAGAAAGAAAACATAGTTTTTTGGGTAAAAATTTGGAAGTTAATGAAGTTGGTGTAATTGAAAAGAAAAAAGAAGAGAATTGTCTTTTTCCATTGTTTTATATTTTAATAAGTACTTAAACCTTAAAAAAAAAGGTTGGAATCACTCATAGATTTCATAAATGGATCTTGAAACAAAACACCAACATTCACACAATTGTTTATCAATTACAAGTCATTTTCAAGCTCAATCAAAATACATTGATATTACATAAAACCTATGTCAGATCAAATCATTTTGAATTTCCTTTCATGAACTATCAAGTTTTCATCATGGCCTCATTGCAAGATAGACCCAAAAAATGTGGTGTTTGGATATAATTATAAAAATATCCACAAACTATATATATTCATAGTAATAATGAAAATGTTTTTCAACTCTTTCCAAAACAACAATAATAAGGTTGTCAAACATGATGCACCCATTTTGGGTCTATTGTCACGTTAACGTTAGTTCAAACACATCCAATTTTTTCAAATAGTTTTTAGGTGAAACATCAGCCATTTTTTTTACAATCAAATTATTTTGATAACCCAATTTTTCGGTCATTAAATTAGGTGATTGAAAAATTTCAATCGTTAATTTTTGGTCGCCAAATTGACTAACCAAAAAACTTTAATTGCTAAACTATGTGACCAAGTAATTTCAATTGTCAACTTAAGCAATTGAATTTTTTTTGTTACCATCCAAATTTTTTTGGGTCATTTCCCAAAAACATTTTGATTGTTGCCCATAAATGTTTTAGTCATTTGGTCAATAGTAATTCCATCTCCACCATTGATCCAATGACTTTTTTTTTTTGGTTATTTCTTGGAAAATTTTATTGCTACCCAAAAAATTTGGTTACCCATTTTCATTTGCCAAACTAGGTGGCAGGTGATTGAAAATTGGACATCAGTTGTTAGCCAATTTTTTTTTATGATCAATGTGGAAATTGTTTTTGGTCACTATCCAAAAAATTGTAGTTATCCAATCAACAATGATTAAATCTTCACCATTGATTTAGCAATCAAATCTTTTTAATTACTACCCAAAAAAATTCACTGATTACTCATAAAATATTTGGCTATTGTTCAAATTTTTTTTTTGCTACCAACCAAAAACTTTTCAGTTGCCATAGGATAATGACAAATAATCATTGTTTTAATCACCATAGGGTTTAATCACCAAATGACACAATTTTCAATCACCTTTAGCTTTTCACCGGGTAACCCAACTTGATTTTTACTTAAGTTGATGCTATTCTAACATGACATTATGCAACATTAGTGTTCAAAGGGACACCTAGAAATTGTGGCACCATGTGACACAAATGAAACATCAATATTTTAAGACTCTTCCCATGATTTTCCCATTAGGAAACTATGAACATTAATTTCATGTTCCCATGAATGACATTTCTGATAAAACCCATGGATTGGAAGTTTTTATATGTGAGGTGCTATGCACTCAATTTCTATTCCTAGATTTGATAAAATTGTACAATGATCCCATGACAATTACTAAATTCCCACAATGTGTACAAAAATTCAACTCAAAGCTCCCTTGAAAAGAAGTATTCACTTCCTTTTTTCAATCACAATTTTCCCAAAAAACCTAAATTCATTTGATAGAGCCAAACATATCAAGATTAAGAAAAAAAATCTATCATAGACAAACTCTTAAATCCCCTAGGGATCTTCATCATCTCCACATATACCTCTACCCTAAACATCTTACTATTTACTTTTAATTTAAAACAAAAATTTCTAGATTAATATAAATCTTGCAATTTTTAGGATCAAGGCTACAAAATATCTTGTTATGAACATAGGAAAGAATGATTGATGACCATAAAAAACATGTGTTTAGTTTTTCATTGTTCTAATGTTGTTTCCGTATTCCATCACCTTTTTATATCTTGAAAGCTTCACCACCTAGAGATTACAAGTGCATCTCCTCCATAAATTGCAAACAACATATGGCAATAATAAATTCTATTTATTGTAGCCTTTATTTCCAAACACCTTAAACTTCACAATATAATAAACAATCCATGTATCGACAAAACACAATGCACAACATTCATAAACATTCAAAAAACAACACTAGCAAACTACCATCTTGCATTTACCTATAAACAAACAAAGCACATAGTATAATCCAAAGAAAAATCCAAAGAAATGTATCCATCTATGTTAATTACCATTGATCTTGTCATTCAAATCTATTTCCACTTCACCAAAAGCAATATTCTCATCCTTCCAATTCTATTGTTTTAATAGGTTTCTTTTGATGAATTTTCTTGAAATGGCAATTTTTTTTAAAAAAAGGCAAAAACTTTGTGTTTTTTGGATTTTTTAGTTGCCAAAATTTGAAAACATATTGATTTTTTGAAAGTTTCAAGATTTAATCTTAAGTTTCAATAGGTGACCAAAAATATAAAAATATGCTAATCTTTTTTACTTGCATAACATTTAATTGTCAAATTCTAGTGAAATTGATTCATTGAAACTAGTTTAGGTAGAACATTTTTAGGTTTCATGAGTTGTCCTTTTTTATGATAATTTTAAATTAGAATCTATTTAGCTAATTCCCAAGTAAAGAGGAATGGAAAGGTGTGTTTTCAAATCTACATCAAAGTTTTTTTCCCAACACCATAGTTGTGAGCAAATTTTCAATACCTTATGTAGCAATTTGCACCCCATTTCACTTCAATTGTATTTGAATTCAATTCACTAGCCTATCTATTTAAGTGAACTTAACATGTTAAGATATTACAAGTGGGAGTTGAACCCATCACCTTCACAAAGACAAATGAAGTCCTCAATCAATGCACCACACCTTTGGTGGTGACATTCTAACACCTTTGGTGTTGACATAAGATGTCACAGTCAAAGATATGAACACAAAAAACCTCTACCATTTGTGTAGTAGGTAAGTACTAGGTATACTAGATATTTTGAAGGTAACAAGTAAGAGGTAGATGGGTACAAGTTATATGTAAGTAGAATAGGTATTACAAGTTGGTATGTAGTACTAGGTAAATCATAGGTAGCCACATGAACCTACAACCTATGACCTACATATATAAACCTATATACCTATTTAAACCTATCTATGTATCTACATACCTACCGATTTCCATATTTTCCCACCTATCTTTAATTTACATACCTATTTATCGTTCTACATATGTACTTACCTACCTATCCACCTATTTGTTTACCAATCTACTTACATTTCTATAAAAGTATTGCACTCATCGAAGGAAGAAGAAGAAAAAAGAAGAAAATACACCAGATCAAGTATGGCATACAAAAATTGCCCCAAAAAAGCTCCCACATGGAGAGGCAGGGTGGGATAATGCTTTATGATCTTGTCCTATGATTTAGGAAGTTTGCAAAAACTTGGAAAACAAGAATCAAGGTGTTTCCCATTGTGTGTATAGGGTGGTATCTTTCAGAACAAGGAAAGTTTTTCAAGATAAGAGAAGGTTTGGAAAAAACAAGATGTTTGCTAGCTTTGATGAGGACCAATTGCACCCTACAACAGGGCCTCCATTAACACTAAAAAAAACAGCAAGGTCTTTATGAAAGCTACAAACTAATGCCCACTTTACACAAGGAGTCAAGGCCAAGGTTCAACTCAAATCAAAGCATTCCTATTGGTGCGAAAGTTGAAATCAGCCACAAGGGCTTTTACCCTAGGAGTCAAGGGCTGAAATAGAAAAAATCTTTTCAATTTGCCCCAAGTTACTAATAAATGCTGAACTCTATGGCCTTATATTGGCCCCAAGGCTTAAAAAAGGAAACCAACTAATTCGCAAAGCCAATTCACAACCCTTGGGGCCATTGTTCCAGCATTTGTAAATATCCAAACATCAATGTTCTAGCATTTAGTGATAATTTGGGGCCAAACAACAAGCCAAAAATGCTCGAAGTTGGCCCCAAGTTTTTCCAGCCCTGACTTCTAGTCTAAAGTGGGCCTAGAGGGGCATTCGCACTTGGTGTTAGGGACTCTAGTGTTGAGTCCCCTAACACCATGCTAGTCATTTAGAACTTACATGTACTTACCATGAACATTTTATGTTAAGCTACCATTCACTTAACATTAAGCTATCACCCCATGTAACATTGGGTGCCACCTAGATTTTCATTTAACAATGACTTAACATCAAGTGTGAATGCACCATAAGTATTGTAAAAAAACATAATAGGTGTCAAAGTTTTAATTGTTGGTGTAAAAAATCAAATGCCCAAAAGTAATGTGGAATAATGAATGTAAATCTTAGGAAATTGGTGGTTATTTAAAAATTATTAAAAAGTATGTTACGTGCCCAACATTTGGATCACAATAGGTATTTCACAATGTCAATTCAACACGCTTTTGTGATGTGGGTCCTTTTATTCCTAAAGTTTAAGGCCCAAAGCACATGGGACTTTGGTATGGGCCTTGATGCCTTGGCCTAAAACCAAAAACACTAGAAAATTGGAGTACTTTGCAAAAATATGCCTATCTAGTGAATGGAGGAACTTTAACAAGGTCCACAATAAGCTCAAAGCTACTAAAAGGGGGATAAAATAACACAAAGTACAAAACTTCAAAAATTCAAATGTCTTGTGGACAGGCTTACCTGAATGAATGGGGCCTCTCATCTCAAATGTCATCCAATCCAATGCCTTCTTTGATCATGCAAGGTGGGAGGTGACCTCTCCCTCAAGTACTTTAAAGAAAACATCAAGAAGCTTCAACGGAAAACATCAAGGAGCTTCGACATCAAGACAAACTAGATGTGCTAGCTTCTCTTCTCATCCTTGATTTTTGCATCTAGGACCCAACAAGCATGTGCATCTTCTCTTCTTGTCCTTGATTTTTGCATCTAGGACCCAACAAGCATGTGCATTGTGGAAGCAAGTTGCCAAAGTAAGTAACATGGGAAGACAAAGTACAACTTGAATTATCACTCAGCTTTGGTTTGGGGTCAAACTTTGGTACATTCTCATTGTCATCCCCAAAACTTCTCACATTCAACTCAATAGGCTTTCACACTATAGAGGAATTTGAATTTGGATGAAGGGTTTAGGGTACAAGCATGAAGCTTAGGACCAGCATTTTCTTTTAGGTGAAATTTTGCATCCTGGCGACCCAAAAAAGAAAAGAAAAAGAGCCAGTGCCACTGATACAAATGCTTTGTTTTGGAAAAAATTGGCCAAAAGTCGCGACATTATGGGGAGTTTTTTTATGAAGTCGTCAGATGTAGACAATAGGTTCTAGCATGTTGCCAAAGTTCAACAAAGTTCCTAAACTTTTGTACCAATTTGCTCTCTGACTTGTAGGCAAAGTTGAATACAAAAGATAGTTAGGATGCTTAAACTTTAGACTTGCACTATTCACTGTAATCTTTTTCAGTTTCAAAGTCTGTTGAGAGATGCAAAATCTGATTTTCTTTTTATCTTGATATGCCTATGATCTTATGAATTTTATTTTGTGACACATTAGAGAAATCCGCAAAGTCACCCTGTCTTCACCCTGTCTTTGGGCCTCCTTTCACCCCTTAACCCCTCTTTTAGTGGTATCTGTAAAGTAATGAAATTTTATTAAATCTCAGTATGAAATGCTCACACTCAGTACCAAATGCTGAATCTCATCATTTAATGCACAATGTTTTAAAGAAGAAAATTCTAAATATACCCATTCATGATTGCCCAATAGTGTATGTTTTTTCTAAAATGCTTTGAATGTACTGAATTTTATGTTCAAACTCTTATTTCGCTTGAATTTTAATGGATTTAATTGAGAGACGTTTGCCTCAATTTTGTTTTTCCTTTGAGGGGAAGGTATAACAGGTTTCAAATACAATTGGGTGTGGTTTCCAATCGGTCAACCTATTTGGAAAGCCCCTTTGAACAAGTGATTTTTTGGGTCAATTTTGTGATGTGGCTAAAGTGGTGATGATCCACAGGAAGACTCAACCAACTTTGGCTACAAGCTAAACATGAAAGTAGAAATTTGAAACATTGTTCTATATTTTTGGCTACCTACTTGAACTGTGTATACAAATCTGGCAAATTTTCTGAAGCTTTGGTTAAATTTTGGCTACTAAATTTTTTTAAGTTACTTAATTTTAGCATTTAAAATTTTAATATAGCTTTTTGGCTATATGTAGCCAGCAAAAGAAAGGCTAAGGTCCCCTTGTGCAAGATGCTTAAGGCTTTTTTGATGGATGAAACCCAGGAAGTTCTAAATTGATAGAATTCAAAGGGGTTTGACAATGGATGAATTTGGGTTTAGGGTTTATTATTGGGAAAATAAATTTGAAAATTGTGAGAAAAGTGGATTATAATGGAGGAAACAGAAAATAGTTGGGAAAGATGATGGAGCTTGTGAAATGTAGATAAATCTTCCCCTTCTTTTGCCAAAGTTGTATGGATCTTATTTAGAAACCTTTCTAGTCTTTAGATTACACAGAGGTACAATTGTCATTGTGGTTTGAAGGGTTTACAAGCTTCTTGTAGAAGCTGAGCTTGAAGGGAGTATATTTTAGAAAAGTGTGAAGGTTTTTGTAATCACAATCTTTGTTTTATTTTTCTTTTGCATTTTTCATTTGTCTTCATGACGAACCCCTTGCAACTTCCTTTCGGGTTTTAGATCTAAGTTTTTCCTTAGTGACCAAGGGCCAAATCCAGTAAACACAATTTCATTGTCTGGAAACTTCCTTGCCTTTGACCATTTATCACCATCATCATTTGTTGATCCTATCAAAATTTCTATTGATCTTGATATTAAATCTTTAGAACCAAAAATAAAAAATCCAAAGAAAAAATGTTGGAAAAAGGAATGGAAGTTGAATCATGTTTTCCAAGAACTATGGGTTGAAAAATTCCCATGGGCTAAGGTAACGTTAGGGTGTGATTGGAAATTGATTATGGTTTGTTACAAGTGTGTAGCGAGATAAAGGGCAGGGAAAAAAATTGGTGTTTAAATTTGATGGTTTGCAAAAACACATAGGTAGGCATAAATGCAAGGTTGCATGCTTTCAATGTGTTGTGGGCTAGTATTTCATGTCAACAAAGAGCCAACATATGAAGAATAAATGTTTATGGGTTAGCAAGGGTTGAAGTGTTGTTGGAGTTGTTATAGTCAAAAATCATGAAATAATTTAGTTTTTTGTTATTTTTTAATTCTTAAAAATTGGTCAACCCTTGATAGATTTAGAGAAGATGAAACATTTGTTTGAGTTTTTTAAGGTGAAGAACATGCAGCATAAGCATTGGTTTGATTACATTGGTTAAAAATTGGTTGAAACCATGCATTGGATTATCATCGAATCAACCATAGTTGTGCAAAAAAGTATTTTGTTGTTAGTTGTGATGAAGTTACAACAATTGACAATCAATCTTCGGGTAATGTGCATGCTTATGTTGTTGGTGGCTTTAAGAGGGTGCCATTGTTGTTAAATCTTGAAAGGGTGGTTGGTAGAGGTTTTGTAGATAACCTTGTTACTTCAATTTTGAAGTCCTTGATGAAATATGGATGTTTAATAGTTGAACAAATTGGTAGCAAATTGGTTTGTTTTCGGTTAGATGGGGTTGCAACCTACAAGGTTCATTAGTATGCATATAGGTGTTGCTATTTCATTAATTGAGGTTTAAATTTATAGCTTTCATGATTGCAATGCATTGCATCGCAAATTGAAGTAACCTAACCATGTAGATTCTTTCTACTTTGCCCCTAATTTTTAAATTAAAGATTGGTGTAGATTATTTATAATTATTTCTCTTCACTAAAAAGGCACCTTGAGCAATGTGCTCATGCTGAGTTATTATAAACCACATGATTGGAACTACTACATAATGTAAAAACTACGTGGATTTCCATGTTGTCCCTTGCTAAGTTCTTGTGGAGTACAATACTTTGGTGGTGAAGATGAATGATGACATGAACATGCTAGTAATAGCAAAAAGAAATTTGAGGTATCTTTAATTTGTGACATTGAGGTGGTCATGGGTTTGATTTGCATCATGCCATTTTTTACATCAATGCATAGGGATGAAACATTTTTATATGTGATTTTGTTATTTTTGTCAAGATGTCTTTTGTGGAGTTGTACAACACATATTTTGATACAGAGACAAAATACAATTAAAAACACTTCAAAACCTTTTTAAACCTACATGGATGGATGAATGACTAATTCCTAATTGGAGGTGGATTTAACCTACAACAAACATACAATTTACAAAATCTTTTACTTCATGGGTAAGTAATATCAATTGCATAAGAAGTGCCTTCTTATTAATGTGTTCACTTGAACCACACAAGATGATTATACAACAATTTTTGAACCAATCAAAGTAAATTAATGCACATGTTGTTTCTTTGATCTTTGAATTTCAACAAAGGTGCCTATGCTAAATTGATGAATGCAATTGGCATCATCTATTCCCAACATTAGTTAAATCTTCATGTTGAAAAAATGTTTTGAAAGAATTTGGCCTTGCTAAAGGTTCACTTCTATTTTGAGAAGTTTGAATTGGCCCAAAAATTGATTAAATGAAGATCCTTACCTTCCTTGATGAAGTGAAACTTGATTTTTCAATTTCTTTTTTCAAGATTATTATGCACAACAACCACACTTCTAAGCTAGACCCCCCATTGGTGTGCAACCCTATCATTCGACTATTGTTTAAAATAACATCCCATTGCCTTTTTAAAATGTTGACTTTTTAAAATATTTTGCATTGGTATTTTTGTAGATATGATTTTAAAGAATGTAAAAAATGAAAACTAATTGTCAACCTTGTCATTCATGAAATCCAAGTTGTGCAATTGGTTAACTATGCATTTGGATTTCGTTATGAGGATGTTTGCATGGGATCATTACAATTTAAATATATATTTCCTTTTGGGATGCCATCAAGGATTGGACAATGAATAAAATGAAATATGCAATGAATTGGTAAGTTTTTTATAACTTCAATTAGTAGTTTATGATGCAAGTTTTGTCAATTTTTTTATTACACCAACAATTTGCAATGGCATGAAGATGTTATAACTGTTAATGGGAACATGTAGGTATGGTTCTCATGTGTGCGGCTTGTGTGGGACCCAATTAGGTTGCAATCAATAGGTTCCAAAAGGGTCAAGTTTCAACCTTCCCCAAATCCATCAATTTTCTTGGTCTGCATGTCTATGTGTTTTGTTTTGTCCGTATGAAATTGAGGTTATGTTCATGATGTTTTTTTAAATTTAGGTTTTTGTTGTTGAGGTTATGTTTCCAAGCTCAGCCGAAAGCTCCAATGCAACCTACAAATGCTTGCCACATTTCGTACATTTCCATCTATTTGATTGTCAAACAAACTGTCACTTAAATCATGGTTTCACCAATGTACAATATCACTTGTTTTTTAATATCATTGTCCATATTTAATTACTTAAGTACTTAAGTCATTAAAATGCACGCCTTAATCTGGTGGGCTTACCCTTGGCATTTCCAACTTGCCATCACTCCCTATGCATTAAATTTTTTGTAGCCATTTAATACACCTTGGATTTCTGGAAAAAAAGCATTACCTCAAGGTCAAACTTTACAGTTATATTATTTTTAGTGTGTATGTAGGTTCAATGGAAAATTTTGACAATTCAATGGGTGCAATAAATGTAAATAAATGTTAGTTAATTACTTAAAAAGCTGTTGTGGAACTTAAAGCCATTTTAGATTAAGTCCAGGGTCTAATGAAATAAGACAATCTTATTGAACAAGAGCCATAAATTGGACCCACAGCCATCATAGGAAGGTCCAAGACCACAAAGTGGCAAATCGTGGCTAAACCTACATGGCACCATTTTGGAGGGGAAATCAATTGGTTTAGACAGCAAAATGAGCTCTAAGGAAAGCTCATGATTTGGAGAATCAAGATGGAAGCTAGGCTCCAAGGCATGATCCAACTCAAGGATTCAATTTGTTTCAAATGAGTTGAAATTGGTTCCTAGGAATTTGAACCCTGAACCCCCATCCAAAGTGCGCCTTAGTCGTCAATGGAAATCCGATCCTTACACATGGACCTACTTCCTTGATGATCAGGATTCAGTACTAGCAGCCCTTTTTTTATTGATGCAATTTTCCCCAAAAGAAATTCAAAATACAAAAATGATTTGATTTTGGGGGTTTTCAATTGCCAGAGGTGAGGAAAAAAACAAGTAAAAATCACCAGATTTCTACATTTGGTTTTCAGTGTCTAGCCAAAAATATAAAAATATGATTAAAAGTCTTGTATTTCATATATGGTTTATAGCCAGATTGGCTAAATCTTCCCAGGGATAATCCCCATTTTTTCAACATCTTCCTATGGATGATGGCCACCTTGGCTAAAAGTCAAGTTCCCAAAAAAAGCACTGTTCAATAGTTGCACCTCATAGGCTAGCGATTGAGTCACCGAATGAAAACTCCATTTGGTGCGCTCCAGCTTTTTTCTACTGGCGAAATTTCGCCAAAATAATTTTTTTTTAAAATGAAGTGATTTTCAATCGCCAAAATTGAGAAAATAATAATAATCGTCAAATTTCTATAGTTGGTTTTCTGTATGTAGCCATGAATGTAGCTGGGTACTTCATATTTTGTTGTTAACCATATTTGGCTAAATCTTCACCGGGGATGATCGCCACATTTAGAAATTGCTAAAAGAACACTGCGCTTGACTGAATTCCTTGCAGAATATTCCAGTTTCTCGTTGAGCTATAATTACGAGGGGGGCGTTCCGGCCGGGATTCATGCGTGGTGTACGAATGAATGTCCGGGTGTCACTAGTGATCCTGTCGCTACTCAGTGCTTACCGCCAAAGACAAAATTGCTCTATCGATTTGAGCGATAATCGTCCCCCGAGCAAACGCCTAGTTATAACTATATTTACTGGACAACAATTAACCACAGAATCTGTGATCACAACAACCTAATGGAAAGCTGTTCTCAGGCACACATGATCGATCGGGACGACCGACAGACTGACTGCAGCAGATCAAGCTTCAGTCAACTCATGATTAATGCGATGTTCATTCTAGTGGTTGAGAAGCTGCTGGAGGAGCCAACTTCGAACAACAGTTTTAGAACAGGCTCCTCAAACATAGGCTCCAAATGAGGGGAATTATGGAGAGAGAGAGTGAGAGAGAGGATAGGTGGGGCCTTGGATGAAATGGGAACTGAGAAGAAAAAGGGATCCTCATGATGCCAGGGACCACCACCACCCAAGTAAGTACTCGTGGCGTGGTTGATCACGACAGGATAGAATGGTTTACAGTATATACGCATGATGGCCTCCGTGCGTGCGTGCACAAGTAGTAAACGTGTTATGAGCGGCAACAAAAGAAAGAAAGAAAGCTAGCTAGGATGAACCTCGAAAAAGAAACGAAAGGGACAAACTCAGAAGTGCTGTTGAATGAACTTGTCTAGTCCCAGATGCGACTTCAACAACAAGGTGGGTGCAGTGGACGGTATGACTCGATCAACGCGAGGAGGGACAGAGGGTACAGTAGCTGGTAACCACAAGGTGCAGTGCTAGTAGCTAGCTAGTTACTGGGTAGCAGCTCGAAGGAAGGGTGGAAGGTGCGGGGGAAAAGGTGAGGTAGCTCAATTGGGGGCAGCAGCAGCTGCAGCAATTCGTCTGCTGCGGGAATTTTTCCAGCCTAGGTTATAGGAAAATCAAATTGGGTCACAGTGTTTGCACGGATGATCGCAGGAGCAGTGGCTTGGAATTTCAAGCTGTGAAACAAAAGTGGATTAAAGAAGATCGAATGCAGCAAAGAACTTGACGGGGGTAGGGGGGGAATCGGAGCTGATGTGCACTTCCATGACTGCCCACCAGCTCCATGCGCATGCGGCGCAAATCCTCCGGCTCAGCGGTGGCTGTGATGATATACATCCTATAACTAATGCTGCAGTGATTACCTTGCAGAAAAACTCGCCTGCTGCAGATTCGCCTGGTAGTGGTGATCTGTACAGCAACGTCGGCGATCATCCCAGCCATGACTCCCTGCAGCTGGCTGCCACTCCAGCGAACTCGGGCGGCAACAACAAGCGCAGGCGACGGCCTGCGGGGACACCTGGTACGCGGCTACTATCACCAGGATATAGATAATTCCAAGTTTTCTTAATTAAGAAGCAGCTTCTAGCGCCCAGCTTCTTAGAATTATATCTTCTAAGTTTTCTACAGCCAGACTCGATGGTCACCGCCAGAGGATTCATCCTGAGATGCATTGAATCTCGTGCTGTATCCTCAGCTAGCTGGCTCTCACGGACGTCGTTCTCGAGTCCTCCACTTCCTTTTGCCATGTTGTCCGAAGGTTCAAACTGGAACCGACATATCATGGTTTTAGTTCTCACCGGCGCCAGACCTTAGTTTCAGCCTAGTACGAGTTCATCACCCAGCTGTGAGATGACTGCGAGCAAAGGTAGTTGAAAAAAAATAATGGAAAGCTGCTCTGATCACGTAGGAACATAATGGAAAGATGTCCTAATACCTATGCATCTTTCCCAGAAAGTACTACTAAATCTATAATTATTTCGCACGAAGAGTCAGTCTAGACCAAGTTACGATGTGTCTTCTTCCTCGTCGAGCTGAAATAGTAAGCAGTGGACAACTTGATAAAGGAAACGAGATCATACATACATGTGTGAACTCTTGTACTTCCAATTGTAAAGATTTCAAATTGTTGTTCAAGCGAAACTTAGGAGGCACGTATCATTTACAATGTTTCCTAGGGAGCTTGTTATATGGAGTGCAAAACTGTTCTTGAAGCTCTTTGCCAGTCACATGAGCCTTATCCGCGGATTAGACTCGAGATTCGTCGAAGGGAGAGATTAAGTTCGACAGTTCTAAAGTTCATGGTGTCATTTCTATGCTTCGTTATAGACAAAGCGTTCAAAAATAATACTGCTTGCTCGTCTGCCACTATAGATTCTTAATGCAGCAATCTCCAAGCTGTAGGTAAGCTGTGTTTCTAACGGGGAGTAGTAGTCAGGAGCAGCAGACCTAACATAGTGGGGGAGTACTCGGGAGCACCAGACCTGCTTCTGTAATGCCCAACAGGACTCAGACCTTGATTTTCAAAGGATTTCAGTATCCCTAATTGAAAGTCGAAGCTTTAACTTTCATGGCAATCTATCGCTCTCTCTCACACACAATCTGTGTACTAGATGCGTAGCTCCAGAATTTTGAGGTTCAGAGAGTAGCCACTTCGAGAGAGTGCCGGCCTCTTAAATTGTGCAATATTCACATGAATTCATTCTTGCTGCAAGCAAACGTCTTGGCTGGAATGTAGAAGTGCAAACAGCAGCGCCAGAGACGCTCCCTGTTTGGGTGATCATGAGTCCAGGACTCCAGATTCCTATATCATAATAAGAATGGTCAGTCATGACTGAAACATCTTCAGGTCCTAACTTCGCAACAGCTTCACGACGACTAAAGCGCATTAGAATCATCAGCTAAGTTCTATTTCGATTTTGTACACCACCTAAGGATGGACGTAGACGTTATACATGTAAGCTATGTGCAGCTTCCCATTGCTGACATATCCGAACTAGTGCCAATTACTATTGTGCAACTTGCAAGAATCTTCCGTGTCGCGCAATAGTGAGTCGCCTCGTGAGCTGCATGTTATAAGCTGTACTGATACTGGTTCCAGCTAAAAAATTGCTCCCTCGGATTAAGGCGGAGAATAAGATTTCAAGGCAAAGTCAACGCGCCTGCTGATCAATCCGGTCAGAATGATGACGGCAAAATATCATAATTTTGCAGATCCAGATGCGGAAGTGGTGGCCCTGTCTCCAAAAACGTTGATGGAATCGGACAGATTTATCTGTGAAATTTGCAATCAGGGCTTCCAACGGGATCAGAACCTGCAGATGCACAGACGACGCCACAAGGTAACTGGTTCAATCCTGTGTCTCGACTGGATTCATATTATAGTTCTAAGTAGCCTCTGGAAGTTTCTCATGATCTGCATCAGGCTGCAGTATAAGTCTCGTCCAGTAATTGCAGCACGAATGTTGCTGCACCCTAGTGCAGGTCTCATATAATTTTTTTCGTGATTGGCATGCTGCAGGTACCATGGAAGCTGCTCAAGAACACCAGCAGCAGCAGGTTAGCTACCCACAAGAAGCGTGTGTACGTTTGCCCGGAGCTAACGTGCTTGCACCACGAGCCACAACATGCACTAGGCGATCTAGTTGGTATCAAGAAACACTTCCGGAGGAAACACTGCAGCAAGAAGCAATGGGTATGTGAAAGGTGCTCCAAAGGTTATGCTGTGCAATCGGATTACAAAGCCCACTTGAAAACCTGTGGCACACGCGGTCATTGTTGTGATTGCGGAAGGGTATTCTCAAGGTACGTACGTACCTCGTGATTACTAGATCAGCATGTTGAGAAACCCATATTGTCGATCATCTGCAACTCATATTATACTGCAGAAGTCTTGTTTATTCAAAGGATTTCATGCAGCTAACAATCTAGAGATTGATGGATATTCATCTTGATGGGTGCAATAGGGTAGAGAGTTTCATTGAGCACCAGGGTAGCTGCAGTGCAGCTGCCAAAGTACAGAAGGGTACTAACGTGCGAAGTGGAAAGAAGCTGTCGATCACCTTGCAGCAGCGGCGCAGTACTCTGATGAGTACTCGCGGCAGAAATGTTGTATCTAGCACTGACATCGCTAGTCCCAGCCGTGAATCTAGCGACACAAGTATCGTTCCATTTGCGAACTCCGCCGGCATCGAGTTAGACAATACAGCTGCAGCTCGCGGTTCCGCGGATTCCTCCACTTTTATAAATGAGCAAGTGACGACTCGTACTACGAGCAGCTGCTGTAGGTTCGATCAGAGTTCTAATCATAATATCACGAGGAGCAGTAATGTGATTCCCACCTGGGTTCTGGAACGACGCAGTGAATTGCAGCAGCTCTTACCACTTCCCGGGATTGATCAGGTCCAGTCGAGACTGCAGGAATCGTATAATAATTCGGACGTCACATTGGCATCTAGCACCGTGGAGCAGGCCGGGCATGATATGCAACTGCAAGCTTTAGCTTCCCATAACTTCTCAGCTCGTTGTAGCAATAAAAACTCGGCAATATGCCGGGAAGTCATCTCGAACTTCACCAGAGATTGTAGATCTCTAGTGCGTCCCGCGAGCTCCGACAGCTGCTGTGTCGTTGACGATGTACCTTCACTGCAGTTGACGATTGGCCACTTTAGTGAGTCTCCTCGAGATCCTCAGATGATATCGACAAGTGATCGCAGATCTAAGGACGTGATCATCGATGCTGCTAGGAGTAGGGACACAAAACCCAATCCAAGAGCAGATGTTGATCAGACTAGATCACTACATGGTGTTGCAATGTCAGACTATCAACTGCAGACGGTGCAAGAAGTAAATCCGGATGCTGAAGCAGCAGCATCTGGTGATCATCATGCAGCACTCATAATGCAGAGGTCCGCTTCCAACAAAGGAATCGGCGAAGATTTGGCTCTCATGTCGACCTTCCCTGCAATAACTGCTTCACTGCCCCCGCGTCAAACAGCGCAGGATTCAGGACCAGCTGCAGGGGTGCCTGATCACAATGGCAGTCCCGATTTTATAGACAAGCATATTGCAAAATGTGCAGATCACCACCACCAGCAGGTGATCTCCCAATCCGAGTTTCCAATTGTGGCGCGTACGTCACGCATCGAAGGGGCTTTGACAAGGCAAACGGAGTTAGCTGCGACTACTTGCGCTGAAGCAAACAAGGCGAGAGAACAGGTGAGATCAGCAGTGTATCTATATCCGTGTCTCCCTCTTCCTTGTGCTTCTAACTTAGGGTCTCTTTCCATTAGGCTGCTATGATCACAACACAGTGTAACTGTGTGTGACTTACTCACAGTTCTCACACATCTTGCAACTGGTCAATGCTTGACCGTAAAGCTGTGAGATGACTGTGAGCACAGCTAGCTACAAAAACATAATGAAAAGCACATAATGGAAAGCCAGTATGATCACAATATACGTGATCACAGCATAACAATACAAAGATGTCCTTATTAGGCATCTGTGAAGTACTAGCTACTCTTGATTATCCAGTTATGATTAGTGACGCTATGGTGATCGGTGGATAACTCATCCAGGCGAGGATGGAAATGAAGTCGGCGTTGTCAGACCTGGCTGCAGCGAGGCGAACCAAGGAACAGGCGCGCCTGGAAAGCACTGAAGCGGGAAACGAAATCGCAAGAGCAGAACTCATAAAGCACCAAGCTCGAGAGCAGCTTCAGCAAGCCTCGGCTGAGAAAGCATTCGCACAACATGCCCGGGACGTGGCCAAACGACAGAAGGATATGGCAGAAACCGAGCTCGCAGATGCTAAAAGAATGCGGGAGCGGGCTCAAGCTGAGATCGACAAATCACGACTTCTTCACCTAAAGGCGCGATCATCCCGCGATGATCAATGCAGCCCCGGCGCTGTGAATGCGATCACTAGGCTCATGAGCTCTCCGCGTGATCATCATATCTTACAAAATTCAACTGAAATTTGTCAAGTATGCAAATCAGAATCGGCCGTGGGAAGCGACTTGACTTTGGGACTGCACCAGACAAACCGCGGTAATACACCGATACGTCCTTCCAGCGCCGTTAATGCTTCCCGGCCTGTGCCACCCGATCACAAGATTCGCGCCACACAAACTGCTTCGCACGAAATCAGCAGTACATCAGCAGCAGGTCTTGTAAGCTATCCTAAACGTGGGGAAAGTATTAAGGTGCGCCTGGAGGACGCCACTTGTAGTGACAAGTCACAATTGATGCTTGAGCAATCCCACGGTATAAACTGATGTTTCACCTGCAGAGTTGTGAGATGATTGTGAGCACAACTAGTTGAAAGAGCTTAATGGAAAGCTGATCTGATCAGTGCAGCCTAATGGAGAGATGTCGTTAATCCACAAGTCGCAGATAGTGGATCGTTGTGAGCATGCAAGCGATTGGGCAGCGAGTCTAGCACTAATTATTCCAGGAGACGGCACATCTTTTAGTCCTGGGCATGTAGATGCCAATATTATTGCGCCGCTCACTGTTGCAATTACGTTTGCTACTAGAGCCTGAAGCTCCAGGTCCTTTGAATCCTAGAAGCAGAAATGACGGTTCGCAATTTGGAAGCTAGATCGAGGGGGACACAATCAGCTGCAGCTTGATCCGGTTACTACGCAATCACCAGGAGCAGATGGCTTATCTAGATTTGTTCTTGTCAATTGCTCTCACCAATCCCAGATTACGAGTCCCGGCCCGTCGGCGAGACACAGTTAAATCTAGGACATGAAATGCGGACTCAATCTTTTAATACAAATTTAATGTCTAGAGCCAGCAGCAGGTCAGGATGTTATTGTCAGTGGACTCGGTGCCTGCAGGGAATTTGGGTTTCTACTGTAGGAGCTAGACTAGAGCTAGCTAGCTAGGGATGTGGTCTAGTTTTGATCAAGTGCTCGACCATGTGCACAGTTACACTTCGTGAACACATTCAAGTTTCGTTATCTAGTTCAGACTTTGATTAAGAGTTCCAAAGTTCTAGATTAAGAACCTGCTTGTTCTGATCATAGTTGACGTTCAAACATCTTTCTCGACTCTGATGAGCACAAAGAACACAAATTATTAGTCTGATCAGATTATCACAGACACTCCCACGAATTCACATAGCAATTTGTAAATATACAGATCGCATGATGCACTCATGATCATAGAGTTCAGACCTATAACTAATCCCACTATTACAAGTAGTTACTTCTCACATTTCACATTTTGAGTTGAATATCAAAAGTTGCAAAAGACAATTTTGCTTAGTAGATAATGTAAACTTGTGCAATAATAGGACGTTTGAATTGCAGATTTATTTATTACTGATAGGATGGATAATGCTAGCACTCTTACATATCATTTTGTGTGTATTTATGTATATATATATGTATATGTCTTGTGGGTCAACCAAGTAATTAATGTCTTCTGATTTATCTCTTCTGAGCTTCTACTAGCAGTTACAATATTGCTAACAAACTGATAACTAGATCAAGGGCAAACTTAAAATGAACATAAGTGGGTGAGCTGCTAAAGCTGAGACAGATAGTTAAGGTTTGACTTGCTATAAAGTTTTAGGTAGATACATCCGTTTTCGTGTGCACTAATATTAATGTCTACAACTATCGCTGTCACCACATTGATGACACATTAACACCCTAAATGGTACATCACATCGTCGTCACCTCTATTTGAAAAAAGATTACCATGTGCATATATTCAAACGAACCTTTGAAAATGCATTAGACAGGTCACTGTTAGCAAATCTTAACGTCTCATTTGACTATCTGCTTGCTTTCCTTTCAGCACTAACATTCTCCCTTGCATGTTTGAACCTTCTCACTATGAAAGAAGTAAGTAAACCCATGGTGTGATCTACCCATGTCGTCCAGTTCTATTTTTTATTTATTTATTATTGAGTGGGAGCATGATAAAGTAGACCAAAGAAAAAAAAAAAGGAAAACAAAAGTCTGCAAGTCTCATTGATCAACATTTATCTGCTTTGAAAATTGTTGAAGAGTCGACTTTGCTCACAAGAGACCCCAAGAAAAGCACTCACTAGCCCTAAAGCTCCAACTAGCAATAAAGCACCCACTTTTGGGCAAGTGGGACCTCAAAGAACCTCAAAGAAAGAAGGTTCCTTATTATTTATTTTTCCCAATTTTTGGGGGAAATTTTGGTAAGAGAAAATTACGCCACCTATAATGAGGCCAACCCTTGCATAGAAAAGTAGTCAAATTGCCCATTTGGGTTTCTTCATCTCCAAAGCCTGAGGAAGGGACCTAATTTCGAGCCCTTCTCCTGTGTGAAGAATTTACTATTGTAAGATAAACTCTGGAAATGGGACCTATTTGGAGTCCTCCTGTGTAAAAAAACATATTTAAAAAATTGATGTAGGGATCTGTTTTGGAGCCCTTCTCCTATGTGAAGAAAATAATAAAAAAACATTCCATTTTTTGTTCAAAAACAAGTAATCTTACAATTTGTAAGCTCGACCCAATTCCAGACTAGAATGTTGAGGATTTTATGTACTATAGAACAGGCTGAGTAGGGCAAATTCCACCTGTTCCCTTCAGTGGTAATGGGTTCTCCTGGGGCTTGTCCCAAAGTGTAACATGTTTTTCACCATTCATGTTTCAAATGCTTTTATTAATCATCAATTTGCATTAAAATTAACACCAACAGCACAAAAATTAAAGCCAGTAAATGGCTGGCCATCCCACCTAAGAAAACAGATGTAAAAGTGCCTAAACGGTAACAAAATTTGAAAACTTGAATTTCATGAACGTCGTAATAAAATGTGAAAATTTTGTGGTATTTTACCTTCAGAGAAGCATTATAACTAGTTCTAAGTGGGCACCCATTGTAATTACATGAGTTGTAAAGAACATGTGATTATGGAAAATTGGCAAGTACTTGCAATTTTCATCTTTTAAGTCATGAATCAATTGTGCAGCAGGCATCCCTGAATTCATTACATTGGTTTCCATTTGGAAATGAGCATGGCCATTTTGTAACCTAAATCATCTCATCCTTTTCCCCTCAAATATGGAACTGCCTGGACAATGGTCATAATGTAGTAGGGTAAACTGACCCATCATAGATCACCTGCCTATGACCAAACACTTTGGCAGATCGTTCTCAATTCTTCATTTCAATTGCTCTGCATTTTCAGTGATTTAAAATGTTATAGGAGCACCTTCTCTAGCTTTACAAATCATCTGCAAAGCCAAATGACCAGACAAAAAAGAGCAGTAAAGAAAATACATTTTCTCAATTGCAAAAGGCATTTTTAAAATTTGTTTTTCATTTTGATCCCCCCTACTTTCAAACCTCATAACTTTCTTATTTCTTATTCATTTTAAACAATTTAATGCATTATACAAGCATCACCTGAAGTTTTACAAATCATGTTGTATCTCTAATAGCAATAGAGTAACATACAAGGAATTTTTTGAGTGCTTAAGAATCGACCTTTGTAGTGTTTGGTTTTAGACAATTTTTAGTGCACCAAATCTGCCAATAGGAGAGGTTCAAGCTTTGTTTGGACACCAGAAATAACAGAGCCCTCCCCTTGGATCCAGCCTGCCCTGAGCGCTTAAGTGTTCGGTCACTGGCCAGTTTACCCTAGAATTAGAAGAAAATATACACATGAAAAAGGCTTAGCTTGTTCTGGAGAATTTGAGCATCTGCAGAAACCTGGCTAAAAAAAATCTTAGTTATAAACGACTGATCTTAGGTTAGAATGTGATCTAAAAAATCTTAATTATAGACGACTATTTTCATGATCATTTTGTTTCACGAAGGTCCCTTTTTTGCATGTCAATGTAGGCCCAAATGTTTTTTTTCCTTGGGTTTTAGGAAGAAATTAATGACACTCCATCAATGGGTTTGTTTTTTCATTTGTGCTGTAGTGGAAGTGACAGTCATCCACAAAAACATTCAGTCAAATTTAATTTTAATCTAGTTATGAAAGTAGAAACAAATTCAGTAGCCTTCTTCTAACCTAGTAGAAAATTTTATAGAAACCTGAAAAAACTTTCTATTTTAGAATCATACAAGCATTATTCATTTGAAAGTACAACAATATGTGTGGTAATTGGTAGTTGCATTAATATGAACAGAGAATGAGCCCATTACAACAAACTACCATTGATATTATGACATTATGACAATGGGCATATAGAATTGCCATAGATCACTATACCAGAAAATTAAATATTTCTCCAATAAAATGATAATTTATCTCATCATGTTATCCTTTTATAAACTTCACTAATTGGCAAATACATAAGGAATGTTGATAGCAAGCCCAAGATGGCCAGTCTGTCTATGGGAGGATATTTGCAAGCATGTATAAAATGGACCTATTTGATATATTTACATATACACAATGCACATCCTCCCTCTTAAGGAAAATAATCATAATTACTCACTTTAAAATTTCTAAAGGTGTAAAATTTTGAATTAACCCTCTCTATTATCTACTCTCAATGACAAAGAATGTGTTTTTTTTCTTGAATTTGCAACAACCTGATAACACAAAATGGAGTTCAGTATGTTTCTGCTTGCAAAAAGTGCAGAGACGACAGAGATAATATCACTTCAAATAACATGGGATTTAAGAAAAGCTATATACACTGTAAAAACAAAATAACTAAATAAACACCACTGGTATGAATTAAATGCCCATAAGTACAATGGAGGACACAAGAAAATAGTGGCTAGCATCCAAAATATCAGGAGCCTTTTGGTCCACAGTCAAGCATTCACCAATTTCTTGATATCCTTCTGCACATTCAAAAGAGGTAAAGACCCATCATCAGCAACATGTCAAACTAGGTCCCCCTTTTCACTTTCAAAGGTTTAGGATTTAGGGTTTAGACTAGAAAATTGAATGCAGCAACATGAACTCACAAACCTACAAAAACAAGCATGGATTTTAAATGAAATCACCTCAATCTTAGATGGAGAAGTAGTAGGCGCATATCGGTCCACCACTTTCCCATTCTTGTCAACCAAGAATTTAGCAAAGTTCCATTTGATACTGTCACCAAACAGTCCTCCTCCCTTTTGTGACTTCAAATACTTGTACAAGGGCGCCTGATTCTGCCCATTCACATCAATCTACCAAATCCCACCAACAGAAGGTCATATATTTTACTCTTATTTCACACACCAGACTGCACAAACCCGTCCATCAAACAAGAGTATTAAGAATTTGTATTTGAAGACTTGACGTGGTTATGCTTACACAATACTCATATCTCAGGACTTGGATGCTTCCTTTACAGAATTATGACTTTTTGATTTGAATAACTCTTTAGTTATATTGAAGCAAGCCTTCAATATAAAACCTTGCATCTTTTAAGGCAAAAATCATGGCAAAGTAGTATTATTGTACCTTATCAAAGAGTGGAAACTCAGCCTTAAACCTGGTGCATGCAAACTCCTTAATTTGTTCATTTGAGCCGGGCTCTTGACCTGCAAACTGGTTGGATGGAAATCCCAGAATTTCAAAGTCTGCAAAAGAATACAGCATCACCCACATGTCATTTCATTAGTTCACTTCACCTTTGCACTGATGTAACCCAAAGACTTACAAATACAGGTGTAAACAAGAGTCTTGATCAACTTCCAAACTTTTGAGGAAAACCTGTATCCAAGTTTCTACCAGTGTTGGACTAGTATATAGGCCTAAGCCTGGTATCAAGGACCCTACCAGGCTGTTATGAACTCAGGCAATATCCACCTTATACCTGAACCAGCCTGGTAGGGATCTGAGGAAATACCAGGTATATATGCATATACCTGCCTTATACCAATTTCAATACCAGGTTTATAACTGCCTCATACCAGGCAAAAATCAGTCTTGGACCCAATACCAGGGCCAGGCCAGTATGAAATTGAAACAGGAACCAAATACCAAGACCAGGCTTTCTTAAGAGTAGTCCCATACAAGGACCAGACTGATAAGTTCAAAACTCAATACCAGTCCAGCACTTGTTTCTACTGCTCGGAGAGCTGCAATAATTCAGTCATACATTTAAGGGAAAGAGCTCATACCACTCCCTTTATACTGGTTGTACAAATCTGTGAGCTCCTTGTAGTTGCTTTGTGTTAACCCACTGTAATTCAGCCCATTCCATACCCATCCCAGTGAGCACATTGTAAGCAAAATATAACCAAGTCCTTCAGAAAATGATGAGCCCAAAAAATGGAGAACCAGACAAAGAAACATCAAAAAGTGTAATTGGAAACGCTAAAACCTAAACCCTGAACTATGGTCGTTCCAAAGTGCTTCCTGAATTATGGTGGTTCTAATGTTGTGATGCAAAGAGATAGACAGAACCCATCAAAGGTTTTGTCATCATGGTGCTTGTCATTCAGAAAGAGAGAGACAGAACCCATCAAAGATTTTGCCATTATCAAGCTTGTGATACAAAGAGAGAGAATCCATCAAGGTTCTGGACATCATGCAAAGGAGCCATACACACATGGTTATCAAGTGAGATGAAGTTGAAGGACTGTTGTTACCAACCATTGAGATGCGACATTAACAATGAGAAGAACCTTGCCCTTGTATGTACTGAGAGAAACATCATTCCCATCAATGTCCTGTTACACAAATACCACAACCCAATTATGTCACAAAGAATTTAATGCACTCACAAAATTGCTAATTAATTATCTAGTGATCTCAAGAAGCTGAATAATCTGATTCTGCAAATCTGAATTCGGAAGCTCCAGAATCAGATCTCCTAAACCCTAAAGAGAAGCTCCTTCACATAATAACATGTCTAGCACACAAAGTTGACAAGATTTGCATGAGCCTGAATTGCAGCCCGCAAGTCTGATATGGTGTCAGAGTCGAGAGAACTTACCTTGACAACGAAATCATAGATACTCTCGACTTCAGCAGGCGAACTCATGATTGAAGAAGAAACTCCTCTCACACAGAGAATTGGACAAAAAATACCACAAAAAACTAGCTAATAAGAGAAGATCAAGATCCGCGCGGGGGAGGTGTGAAGATGTGAGCTTAGTCGAGACCCAGACGTACAAAAGAAAGAAACGGTTTGCAAGTTGAGAAAAACAAGATATCAGATATTAGGTGTAAAGCGGCAGCACAAAGAGAGAGAGAGATGGAGACACGACTGAAAAGATCGATCACTCGCTTGTGATTGTTGCTGATGATGCTGCTGCCATATATGCAGGTTTGTTTCGAATATATTTACTTACGAAGGAAATTTCCGATGAAGATGATGGGTCAAGATGCAGATGGGTTTGGTCGTCCCTTAATTGGTCGACCAACAACAGCGTCACTCGCTTTTTTTCCGCCTTGCTTTCGTGAGTTTCTTACGTTGAGGGTCAAGACAAATAGAAAAAACAAAATGGGTGGCCGGCAGAAGTACACAGCAAAGAAAGGATACTGTAGCTTCGAGTGCGGGTGCGCTAGGCTACAGTTGCCGCTGCTGCTACAACAACAATTTTCGATTCTTCTTGAACCGCAACACTTGATGTTCACGTTTCAGCGATTCTCGAAGTTTCTTTACTGCACGTTGGCAGCTGTCATTTCGCTTGTGGGATCCACCAGCAGCAGAGCACGCATCTGCCGCAGCGACAACACCGACGTCACGACAAATCTCTGCTTTGAGAAAGCAACAGCCACCATTCTGCTTTCACACCACACGACTACCTTTCGGCTTTCACACACCAACAGTTTCACAACGCAACACGTACCTTTCTCCTTTCACACCAGAACAACAGCCAGGTTTTCAATAGACCTTGGGAGGACCTTGCTGAGACTTGACAGAATGGCTGTAAGCCAGGGCTGACCAATGGCCATTAGGAGGACTTGGCCAGCTGATCTGTGGTGGGACGTGGCCGTAAGCTTAGGTCTGATCAATGGTGATTGGGAGACAATTGGGAGGATCAGCTGGCTAACAGAGTGCCAAGTGGTCATTGTAGGCCGATTCTGATCAATGGCCATTATCTGATGGAATTGGCACTTGGAAATGATTCTGTTTGTAGGATAAAGCCATGGGGTGAGGGGCATTGTAAATATTAAATTTGGACTTGGAGACCCTGATTCAGTCTTACCATGAGATATTTACCATGGTCAAAAGCAACATTAAAAAAAATTGGGATTTTTACCATGGTACAAGTACAAGTGCTGGTTCACCCTCGGCTTTTGGAACATCCCTCACCATCAGGCTTTACCCATTATAAAGTACAAGGCGAGGGTTATCATGAACCTAACCATAGGTAGATCACAAGGCATATAGGATGGGGATGGTTCTAACACTTTCTCCTCTTGAACATAAGATCTCTCTCAATCTTAGGAATTTCAGGTGCATTCACACTTCATGTTAAAGTCAGTGTTAAGTGAAAATCTAGGTGGCATCTTAGGTGGTACCCAATGTTAAATGAATGATTGTTTAATATTAAGTGAATGTTAACTTAACATAAAATCTTCGTGGTAATTAGGTTTAGGTTCTAAATGACTAGCTTGGTGTTAGGGGACTTAGTACTAGAGTCTTTAACACCAAGTGTGAATGCACCTGAAGTAGATGTAACTGGTTTCAGGGGGATTAGGCTGGCATGGCAGCATAGGAGTGTCTAGCCAGGAGTGAGTTACAACTGGTAACCCCACCCTCTTCACACATGTGGATGGCTCTTCCTCCATGTGATATTCTATGTCTACTATGTCCCATCACAGGACATCTTAGTATGCATGCTGGAGCCATTCTGAAAACCAGTTATATATCATAACCAGCAAGAGCAACTGAGTTACCAAACATAGTCTCAGCATACATGCCTCAACTATATTCAATAACACAGTTGCTCTCATCAGTTACCTAATACATAATAAATTTATCTGTAAAGTTAGGCAAACATAGTGTCAGAAGCCTGCCAGTGCTTCCCCAATTCACTGGATGGGATCAAGATTACAGCACAACAAAAAAAAGTATGCCCAATAACGCCCCAAACCCAAAATACCTCCTTGGCTTCATGCTAAGTTTCTTGCCCATGTGTTGAAGTCCATAAGGAAGGCAGAGCTAAAATGAGCTCCTTATCATGTGGAGTTCTTCTAGTTTTGACTTCTCTATCTCACATAAACATTTTTTTTGTTTTTTCTTCATGTGATTGTTTTCTTCTTCCTTGAGTGTTGATGCTAGTTGCAAAAGAGCACTTTGTGCCTAGTCTAGAATTCGCATGTTGGGTGGAGAAGGCAGAACTCCTTGTTTTTTTCGATTTTGTTGCTCTTTCTGTCCTTAAGTGTTGATGTTAACTCTGAAAGAGGAGTTCACAACTAATTTAAAATTTGCATGTTGGGCAAAAAAGGTTGCACTTTATTGGAGACCAACGCAAGCCTAAAAGAGCTTTTGTTTGAAATTGACAATGCACCCAAGAATTCACATGAAAGGGTTCATAACAACACCCCATTTTTGCAAGCTTCACAACAACACCCCATTTTTGCAAGTTTTTTTTAAAGGTGAGGTTTAACTCTAACTTAGGAGACATGGCTCTAGTAGGTGAGGGTATGCAAGAGGAAGAAAACTTCTTTGATTGTTTTGCTAAAAAACTTAACTTTTGACAAAACTTTATTCTTTTTGTGGTCATTTTTCCTTTCCTAAACCTTAATTGCTAGATGGCTTAAAAATTATTTGAAACATTAAGATGAAGAGCCTCAAATATCAAAAACAAAAGATTTTGTTTTGCCCCCAAAAAAAAACCTTGTTTTGCCTTCACAAACTATAAAATTTGTACATCCTTATACCCCAAAACATCCACATAGCCATGAACAAAAGTTTGGGCACCTTGGTCATCTACCAAATAATTCATTTGGTTGTTTATTTGATCTTGAATAAGCTTATATAATAAGTCAAACTACCCAAAATTCATCTACTTCCTTGGTTATCTATTTGATCTCAAATAAGTCTATAAAAGTTTACATTTCAATTGGTAATTTGATTTTGATTAATTTTGGCTCCTTGGGTATTTATCTGACCTTGATCAATAACAAAAAGGTTTGCAACTCATTTGACAACTTATTATCATTATGGTTCATTATGGCTAATTGACTATGTCAATTTGATTATCATTGATTTTGGTTAATTGGGTATTTTTTTGAACTTGAACAATGGTCCAATTTATATTTCATTTGACAACCTAATTGCAAGTTTGCAACTCATATGGCAAAAATACCTATGTTCTATTTGGGTTGTATGGGCAGTTTTTCGAATTTAAAACTTAGTTGGCAGGGTATGTAGGTTTAGATTTGAACTTGAAATCCATTGGACAACTCAATAGTGGGGTCCTAGATGGCCTTTTTTAGTTTTTTTGTTCTAAAATAAAGTATGTGCATTCAAGTTTAAAGATTTGTTGTGGAGATTCAATGACCGACTGCATGAAATCTAAAGTTTTATGAAAATCAAATGACCAAACTATCCAAATCTAAAATCTATTTTGAAAATCTAAAAATAAAATTTTGCAAATCCCAAAATTGTTTTGAATTCCCAAAAACCAAACTATCCAAATCCAAAACCTATTTGAAAATCTAGAGATTGAATTTATGTTCATAGGGGTCTGAATGAACTTTTGGGTGTGATTGAAGGATGGCAAACCTCGTGGCAACCACAAAGGTCATGAAGATTGGAATGAAACACAATAATTTGAAAATGTTGTTGTGCAAAAATCAAAGGTAACTAAAAGAGAAAAAGACCTTAAACAAATAACGGAATTTCTCCACCTTAACACCAAGGCCACATCTTATACTTTGCATTTTGTAGCATACAACACTAATAAAAAAACTAACCATTCAATTGATCCTTAATGTTGTGTGAAGATTTGTGTATGATTGATTACTAAAAGGTTTACCTAGATTTTATGTTTGTGTAAGAGACATTGAAGATCATTTATGTGAGACCTTGAAGATATTGAAAACAAGGAATTATAATGAAGAGGTGTCAAACCAAACAACACTTCAATGTGATGAAATGTCAAAATGCTACAAATGGATGTGCTTTAAAAATTTGTTGAAAAGACACTAAGATATTACATTAAATGGTGTACTTGAACCCAATTCCAAAACATTTCTACCTTTATTCCCCTTGAACCTAAAAGGTGTTCAAGTTCACAATTACCCTCTTTACATCCCTAGGTTCCAAACCATTTACAAATGATGGTAAACAAATGTTGACAAAGGTGGAGATGTTGCAAACCAACAATGGCAAGTTTCTATTGTAATCCAACCAATCACTAATCATAATACATTTGTAGGGTTTTTGTGAACAATTCTTTGAACAACCATTTTCATCTTAATTCTTGCCATCCTAGGCTAAGTTGAAATAACCTTTAGTGATTTTTAGGTGAAATGAAATAAAAATTATGTAATATCAAAGATTTGTATTGCAACAAAAGGTTGATGCAAAATTCCAAACCTTTCAAAACATTGTTTTATAATATAATCCTTCACAATTTTAATCTTTGTGAGTTCAAACAATGTTAAGGGAAATTTTCCATATTGGTAGTGATGTTACCACTCACTTTTTATGCATGTTGTCGAATGTATCATGAAAGTTTGACTTTTCCAAAGACAATTGTTTGAGTTGCAAAATATCTATTAATCTTTTAGCTGATACAATATGCCTCAAGTCAATGAAACAACATCATGGAAAGAGGTGACCAGTAGAGCCTAACATACCAAAGAAACATTACAAGCATATGTCAAGTGTAAATTAGGTTAGAGTGGTGCACAAAAGAGAAACCATGTGGCAAATGTACAAACATTAAAGAAAAAACAAAACTCATCCTTCAATGGAAGATTTTCAGCTAGCTTTCCTTTTGGCAGAGATATAGCTCTAAAAGATATGTCAAATGTGTATGTTTTTCCTTTCGTAGCAAGAAAACATTGTTATTGAATCTTGCTTCTATGGACACTCTCTACCAGAACATGACATCTAAACCAATCTCCATAACACACACAATGGAGGAATTATGTCAAACCTAGAACTTCACATATCACTATTGAAACTAAACATGAAGTAGATCCTTGGAACACTTGTAACAACAACAAGAAGCACTCTAGAGAAACAAGAGCAAATATGTCCAAAGCATTATGGATATCTAACCAAAGTGAATGGTTCCAACAATCCTATTACACCATTGAGTAGAAATGTGTGAAATATGACCAGAAACAACCTTAGTTACACATTCAACCCTAATCCTTCAACATCAATTCCCTAAACAAGTTAAATAAATTCATGGCTTGGCTGTAAAAGATTATTGTCCACATCTAATGGTTGACCTGATTCTACACACAAGTTCTCAGCATTGCATTGAATGTCAAGAATTCTTGTGCACTAGTAAAGGATCATTTTACCAGGTCCAAATCTGCTTTTAATGATTTTCTGTATTAAAATCTAAGTAATGGCACTCTGATCCTACCTAAATTAACTGGTAGTCCTTAATACCCACAGTGAGCCCTGTGTGAACCAGACTAGAGTCAATTGAGCAGATGCATTCTTGGAGCAGCATTTCCTATTGGTTTGTCTACCATTGTCTTAAAAGAATCTTTCAAAATCGGTAAGTTCCTCCGAAGTATGTGACAATTGTACAAAATCTGTAAGTCATAAAGTCGTCAATGTACATTAATTGCAAAAGAATCAATAAAGTCCTCAATAGACCCAATGAAATTGTATGAAATCAACAAGTTATAAAGCATCATCATTTTATTTTTTTAATATTTTGATCCTTCATTGGGTTGAAAGAATTTAGTTTGCTGATGTTATAATGATGTTGCAAGAACAATAACTTACACCATTCGAAAGATATTTTTCAACTTGTCAAAGTAAATAACTCATCAACTTGTCTCTGCTCACTGTAACATTGACTCTCTGCACAATCATTATCATGACAATGCTTTGTGAAGGAAAAAATCTGCTGATAGACGCTTCTATACATAAATTTCTCCTCAATGAACACAAAGCAAAGTTTTGCAAAGTCAATAGCTCGAGTCAGGATTGTACAAAATAGTAAGTCATAAACTTCTCCTCAATGTGCTAACACTAAAGTCAAAGCTTTGCAAAATCGGTGAGGTCCTCCAGGGTTAAAAGCCTGATACAAAATGGGTAAAAAGTATGTGAAAACCAGTGATGGATGGTAAGTCTTTTACCCTGATATTCCTGTTGGTAAACCATCAGTGTACATGTATGCCTTGCTTGCCCACTAATATTTGTCTGCTACCCTCCTTCTAATTACCCTGTCCAGCTAATAAATATTTTGAATTTGCCATGTCTTTAGTCTTGACCAGGGTGAACCAGCACCGATGCTGGTACCTTCACTTTGAGTGAGGCCTCTCAACAGTCCTTTAAGGAGCCCAAACGAGCGCTCGGGCCTGCGGGCCTGGCTGGTGGGTGGAGGCAGCCCATGGAATAGGTGATGTAATTGATTGGTTCGTTTTTTACAGAGGAGGTTTTTTTTTAAACTCAGTCCATTAAAGTGGATTATTACACAGCAGGCAAATTATTTTAAAACTTTAAAATTTTAATAACGTTTGTTCATAAATTAATAGGAAAATTTATTGAACTTATTAAAAAGCAACAAGAGTAGTTTGCACAAAGACGGAATGAATTGGATAAAATGAGAGTCATTGAATGTGGAACTACAGAAAGCAGATTAGACAAAGTGTATATACATTGGTAAAAAAATGTTACAAAATGTTTCCACAACAAAATTGTCAGTACTTGTAGTCCAACGAGAGAGTGCTTCTTAGGTTATTGTAGTCTTTAGGTCCGGTAGCCTGTAGGGTGGCAATATGTTTATGTTCAACTCTATCAGCTTGATATTTACGAAAACTATTAAAGATCATGTCTAGCTTGAAGTGATTTTCAAAGGGCTAAAAATTTCTCACATCAAAAAACATACGAGATGGCGGCTTTATATGATGTTGTTGAAATCTACGAAGTGGATCAATGCTCTGTCCAACATAGATCCTAGCAGTGGGTATGCATGCGATTGTGTAGACGTGGTAGTGGTGTTGTTGCTTCATTGGTGGATCATGGCTTTTCCCTTCTGTGTGCTCGATTTGGATGTCCAGGGTGTTGAATTTGGGCAAGGGATGTCATCATTTTTTTTTGTGATCAACAGAGGTTGTCCATCACTAGTCTGTAGGTTGTTGAATAGTTGTTTGGCTTGGTCAAAAGAAAGGTTAGACTGTATTGAAACGTTTGTGATGTTGAAATCAATCAAGAACCGAGCCATCTAGTATGGTTCCAAGGTGCCAGGCATAATTTTGTGGATCATGCCTATAGTAGTGTGTGCCAACAGCTCCTTTTCAATATCACCATACAAGATATTCATGATGTCCATGAAGAGTTTTGTGTGACCTAGAATGAGATGGACAGAACGGAAATTAATTTGAAAGTACTGGGGAAAAAATGATTAATTTCGATAGAAGGGTAGAGAAATTTGAACCTAGGGCAAGCATCTTGCTGTGTTGTTTGACGAAATTGTTTTTCTTGATTGCGTAACCATCTACAAACTGATTAGCTTCCATTGAAGATGCAAAACTAATGGGTGCACTGTAGAGGCGTAGTTGGCTTTCCGTCAAGAAATATGTTAGTTGATCCTTTCTCGGTTTCTTGTCAATTGTCTCACTCCCCATTTCTAGAAAAGGTGTAGGATTCATTTTAGCTCAGACCATTACTTTGGCGCCCTATCTAGGAAGATGGGTTCATGTGGCCCTAATCATTACCTCCTCATTTTTATAGGATCATTGCCCCCTTTCTTATTAGAAATTATGAAACCATGTAGTTCAAGGATTCTTCCATTCTAAACACATTTGAAGATGGCTTGAAGTTTTTTTCCCCTTATAGTCCAAGCTTTGCATCCTTTTTTCTTAGTAGTTTTCGAATGGAAAAGTGGATCACCCTTAGCAAAATATATTAGAAAAATTGCATGAACATAACTTTTCCAACATCATTTCCAGCATGATTTCTCATCCTCATCACATTTGTTTGAAATCATGCATAGGCCTAGGTTCAAGGGCATGATTCTTTGCATACCCAATCATCACATCATTTTGTATGCCCTTTGAAATAAATTTTGCAACATTGTGCACTAGGTTGGGTTTCCTCCACCCAATGGCTAAAAGGTTTAACATTTGTGGCTAGCCCATAAACTTGATGGGGATACACCTTTTGTGATGTTCCAATGGAGGCGAATATATTGTTTCCCATGATGCGATTTGAAATGTCTTTGCTTCCATTGTTAGAGATATCAAGTTTCACATTTTTCATGAACAAACAAACACATGTTTTTCAATGTCTTTTTCCTTGTTTTAATTCTTGTGATCACATATTGACATTGTATTATTCACAAATGGGGTTCACATTTTGATTGATGTTGTCATTGTTAATCACATTCAAACAAATCTAATCTCGAAAATGGCCACCATTTTGAAAGGACTTGTTGCAATGATCACAATTCAAATAAAGGGTGCAATCACAATCCATATGAAAGGTGTAGTCACAATCCAACGAGCCAAAAAAAACGTCAAATCACCCCCAAAAAAGTCAAAATTGAATAAATATTTATGTTTTTGTATTTAAAACCATGACAATCATGGCAAATTGTTATTTTTTCAGTCATATGAATGTCAAGGAATTAAATCCAAAAATCAATTTGATAAAATTTTAGGTTTAAATTTTGATTTAGGGCTTCTAAAAATGAACATCTATAGTGTGAAATAGAGGTCAATTTTGCAAAGGACTATCATAAGGACTCATATAATAAAACACATTTGATAGGAAAAAAATAAAAGGATAAAAACCTATTAACCACATTGGAAAAATATTTATACCTTAAAATATGTGAAATTTTAAAACTTTAAAAATTCAAAAAACTTTTCAAAATTGATTAAAACTTTTAAACCTTTGAAAGTCTTTTATTTCATATAAATGAGGCATATTTTACATCATGTGTTAAGAAAAGTTGTAGCTTATTATTAAAAAAACATAAAAATATAAAAAATGAATTTTTTGTTATGATTTGAAATTATTATCAATTTTATAAACAAAACATTGAATTTACGAAAAGTTAGAACATTTTCAAAACTTCATGTTTATTTTTAAATGATAAATAAAAAAACATGTCATATACTAGGACAATCATAAGCATTTATTATCACAAATTACAAAAATATTATTCCAAAATTCATTTGCAAGAAAAAAGAAAATTGGAAAAGAGGACATGTAATCTTTTCTAAAGTAATTATGTTGATTCATTGTATCTCATTTGTGCCCTAAAGGACAGATCTTATCATGATCAACACCCGAAGAAAATGTTCTTACCTCTTGTGCAAGTATTTAGCAGACTTGTCCTAGGCTTGGGATTTGTATTTTGGGCTTGTAGTTTGGGCATTCTCTCGAGCGTTGGACATTAGTCCTCTCTTCATCTTTCCTCCCTTTCACTCTTTGGGCATTATCTCTGCTGTGCACATTCTTCCTCACTTTGTGCTGGTTGCTTTCATTTCCGGATTGGTATTTTTTCTTTTTCTAATGGTTCATCGTTCCCCAACAGATCATTGACATGTATAATTCAACATGATAAAACAAAGCTCATTCATATCTACATATGAGAGAGCATTGGAGCAACCCTATGGTCACTCAATCAGGCTCAACCAGGTCTTCATTAACCCTTTATACATATTTTAATAATTCAGAAATACTTCACCATGGCCAAGACTTATGAATTACCCCTAACTCTGTTGGAATATATATTTTTAAGTCCTCATGGGGATTCTATTGAACAAACAACAAAATCCAAGATTCTGAGATTTTAACTGCTAAGTTAATTTAGTATGGGATCATTTCTATGCAGGGTACAATGAAAGACATTCCAAACAGTATGAGGAATACATTCAAGTATTGAGTTTCTACAGTTTATGAATGGATGCTAAATGAACCTTGTCAAATTTAGGTTTTGCAAAGCAAACACACTTAAAACTTCCAAAAATGGGTCCTTAAATGGCTGCACTAAAATCCAATGAACCAAAACAAGAGCTGCACAATCACAGAATTTGGTACATGACCTCATCTCTTCAACTCTCATGACTAAACACTACTATGGATAGATACTAGCTAGGTAAAGATAATCAATGTGTTACTAGGAAGACAATCTGAACAAGTATGATCCTACCAATGATCCTGCCAATGAATGGACACTCAATGAAATTAGAAGGTACAGAGCCTCAGAAAATTCTTACAGCTCACCCTTCAAAGCCAGACTTCAGCTTTGCAGCACTGTGACCTGGTGACAACAAGATCTCTTTAGTTATGGCAGAACAAAAGCAAGTCAAAAAAGGTAAGTGTTCAGAGAAAGACATGATTAGGAACTAAATCACCTCTATACATCACGAGATACAACTACTGCTGGACTGTTATGGAATAAGCAGACACCTAAACCAAAAGTCTTAGCTGCAATTATACCTCATGAAGCTTTGGGCTTTGAACCCAATGCTTTCTTTCGTTGCCGGATCATATGTGTATACATACCAGGGCTCCCTGCAACCATGAACCCGAAGATATGTGAAGGACAACCTTAAAACATAAACTACCCATCTGCAGGCAACCCCACTTGAGTGAATAGTTCCAGGAAATTCATGTCAGAGACTAGTTTCTTGAAATAAAACATCAGAGAGTTGTAAGTTCAATCAAAATTCATGAACATGAGAGTACACACACTGCAGTGTCAAAGTATTTATCAGTTCTTGGGAACCACACTATCAACCCAACTCTGCATGACACCTTCTAGTGCACCTATATTTAACCCTTGGAGGCAACAATCTTCTGGCAACCGCACATACTTCCTGCAGTAGGTTACTTACAGGTGCATCCCTCAGACTGCTAAGGTGCTCCAACATTCACATTTCATTTGAGCAGTCAGCACTAACTTTGTGTCTAGTTATGATGATGGATCTCCAATCCTGGGAGGCACCTATTCAACAAGAAGCAAGCTAGGTATACAATAAGCTAAATGGAAGGAATGTGCATGGGTCTCACAGCGAAAAAGAGATAACTTATACCTGGAATGTATGCGAGAAGAGCCACAATGGACATATAGTAGTAATCAAAACCGAAGTTCAGCTTGTTTGGCATCCGTAAACAATACAGATCTGACAACTATTCCACAAATCATGGTCATAAGCATACATCTGTAGTGCACTCACTGGCATACACATCCTACTTGAAGCAATTCCTGCACTCTACAGTGAGAATTTTCAACAATATCTGGTTAAAAGTTTGGCATGTTCAAGATGTGCATGTCCAGAATTGCAATCACTAGCCTGTTCATTTACATACCCAGGTTCCTTCCAGTCAACAAGCCATATTGGCAATGGAATGTCACTCATCTTATTCACTGTCCAGCTACATAGCAGTATGGCATAGGGATGTATTCAAGCAAATGAACATTCAGGCATATACAAAAGCAAGAGAGCAGAGCTAGTCCTTATAGAGCATCCTCACACAACAAATGCAAAACTTGCCAACCTGCTCACGCTATCAAAGCTGACAAGAGCTAAAGTTACCACTGATCTTTTTCAGTGTTAAAAGTGAGGCAGAAAAAAGTCCCGAACTGTGAGTCAAAAAGGAATAGCAACTTACTTGCATGAATGGGAGAGTGACAAAAACAAGGCCAGCTTCACTACAGATTCCTGTGGGGTACAGTACAAAGAAGGTAGTGTACCTGCCAGCCATTCCTCAGAAATATGAGAGAAATTGATATCTCTTACTGCCATTATCTACTTCAGCATGTCTCAGGATTGTGATGTGTCCTTTGATCACAAAGCAAACCACCTGGAAAACAAAAGAAAAGGTTCTTTTGCACAAGGTGATAAGTATGTTTCTGAATGCCAAAACAAATGTTTTGTGAAAAAAGCAGCAAGAAATCTGATAATCATGATACTTGAGAAATCTCCATACTCATGATTAAGAAAGCTAGGATAAGGTGAGACTTTTCCTTTAAGTCAAAGAAAGACTTCAAGATAAGGATTGAAGAACCAGGAAGATGAAAAGCACAGAAGGGTAGAATATGAACAAAGAACAATAAAACTACAATTGTGACACTATGTCACTTGTTCACAGACTGTCAACAGTAACATGTATGATGGCAACTTATCTATCAAGACTACCCACTGACTTCATCAGCAGTGACAAAGTGCACATTAGCTAACACTCTGTGAGGTGTAATGTAAGAACTCTAGCATACTGGATTTCACTTGGGATGCGACCTCTAAAACTCCAAGCTCTCAAAGCAACAGAGGGATAGAAACAATGATATTGAGATAACAAGGCACTAACCTTAGCCAAAGGAGAAAACGAGGGGTGTAACCAAAGGTTTCCTTCAAGGCAAAGAATGAATAGCGGATAACCTAGCCACACAAAGATCAATGTCAACTAACTGATCAGCTCAACAACATTGAGGAGCTGTACAATACACAAGACACTGAGGTTTTCTTCACCAGCAGAAGATAGAATAAAATCTAACCAGTTTTTCTCATACTCAAGCTTTGGAGTGACCCAGTAGGACAAGGTCCTGTTTGAGCTTACCAATCTGTACATCTCACAAACAACTACTAACTTCTGTCTGCACACTAAAGATTGTCCCTGAATTATTACATTATCTGTCCCTTCTTTGTCTACCAACAGGTAATATGTCCCAGAACAAATTCCAATTGTGTTACTTCACCAAAAGAAGGGAATTGGCTAACTGCAAAATGCACACCTCAGTGATGGACCAGCTCAAGACCAAAGATGTCACTAACCAGTGCTCCTGCACCTGCACTCATGCACCACATCCCATTTACACATCTGTTGACTCAAGGAAAGTGTAATGATAATACAAATAGCTTTTCAGTTCATCAGTTCAAATTGATTTTCAAGAAATCAATAGATTTTGACAGGAAAGGTAGCTAACACTGAGCCAATGCACCCTAACCAGTTTTCTACCTAAAAATGTGGGCAAATCTAGACTTCTAATGCCACTGTGCAGATTTCCACCAATGACATTGTCAGCGACAGATATTTCATGCATTTTTATACTGTCAGCTTTGTGTGGCAGGAGACAATCATTCACATCTGGTGAAATGATTGTGATAAGTCTGGAACAGTCTTGGAAATTCACATGAAGTGGGATGTCCTCTGATGCATTTTCAAGTTACTCTGGAATGCTAGAAGTTCCCATTCATCTGCCATACTCATGGTAGCCACGTAGGATCCATCATTTTTTTCCCCAGAACAAACAGTGAAATGAAGGCAGATGAACTCCACTGGTTTGAAAGGTGACCAGAATAGAAATTTGTGGCACACCCAAGTAGGAAATGAGGTGATGGACTTCTTACCTGAGGAAAACTAAAGAGAATACCCCAAGTGAGGTAGATGCGTGATCCTATCTGTGGAAGTGTTGCCATCACTGGTGATCGCACAATGCCTGCATTCAAGGTGCCATGATGAAAATCTGAAACCCTTGGGAGGATTATTAAGCTATATTATTTGATGGGAAAAATTTCTGTGACATGCTTCAAGCGCAATAAGTGGCATTACATTCTCATTTCAGAACTCCAGGAGACAGACAGACACACAGAGAAGGAGGGAGGGAGGCAGTTTGACTAATGGTTTGAAAAACCAGAAAGAATAAAAGACAGGAATGCAAACACCAAGATGGAGAGCTGGGCAGGCTGCAGAATGTCACAACAATCACTCACCCACAATGCTGTTGAAAATCTAAATAAACTCGACCCCCGATTCCGGCAGATCGACATGTACGCAGCACAAAACGGTCAAAAACCGACCACACCCCCTGGAGTGTTAGTTCTCACCGAGAGAAACTCGTCAATTTCCACCATAGTTTGTCGATCTATATGTGAGCAGCTGTGTACGTGTATTATTATCCCTCTCTCCCTTTCGAACACTCAAAATGACGCAAATAAAGAAGAGAATCACATGCTACCAGATTGAAACGTGCATCTAAGAATGTGATCCTAGCCTACACCATAAACAATGCGCCGCAGAACGAGAAACCAAAGGAAGGAAAACACAAGGGGAAAAAAAACCTCTAAAAGAGCAGCAGTTTGCCATATCTGCAATGGTTTCTCCACGGCTGCGTACACCCCAGACGGCCCTGACTGCTGAAGCGCTTTTACAGCAGACACCAGTATCTGTAGCCTGGTCCACCCACACACCAAAAATCACACACTCTTCCTCTTCTCCCTTCCTTCCTTCCTTCCTTCCTTCTTCTTCTTCTTCTGCAGCAGCACTTACACATGTGAAAATGAAGCAAAACTTCAGTGAACAGACTCCGATCAATCCGCCCCCAAAGAAGAGAACAAAACAACTAAATATCGAAGGAAATTACCATCCCGCGAAAAGTAGCCAGTTGTAGACACACAAATACACTTTCACAACCCCCATTGCTCCTTCCTCTCCCTCCGTTTGTTGCACACGAAGGCGCTTCTCTCCTCTTCTCTTTGCTCTCTCTCCCGTTCCTGCGCGCACTGAAGTGCACTGAAACAGGAGCTTGCTTGCTTGGACGGGGGGGGTGGGGGCGGGGAACCTTTTTCCTTCACTTTGTTATGCTCGCCAGCGCAACCGTCAGATCCAGAACGTGGCAACTCCAAGTCCGTCGATGCTGAAGAATAGTGACCTGACGCAGCACCCACCAGTGCACCATCCAAAAAATCCCGTTCTGGGATTTCATGGATGGGATGAAACCTTCCCCCAGGGGTCAGTTTTCTTGGTCAGTAGTTTTTTTTTCCTCGATCTCATTTTTTTCCTGGGCCTTTTTTCCTGTGCCTTTTTTTTCTCTCGCTTTTTTTTTGGTCCCGTCATCCTTGAACCCAATTTTTTTTCTGGGAACTCCTAGGTACTCCTCCAACCTACCTACCTCCCTTCCACCACCCAACCCATCTACCTCCCCCTACCTACCCCACCACCCATTTGCGCTCCCCTACCCAAAGCTTGAGAACCACAAAGACCTTGACAAAGAGCTTGTGGAGCTTGTCATCCTAGTTGTTTTTGTGTGTTGCAAACTCTAAAACCACCATGACAAACGTTGCGTTTGTTGTCGTGGGTTTTAAAAATTTGTGTAGCTTGTAAGACTAGGATGATGAACTTGTTTTTTTTGGGTTTATAAGCTCTGAAACCCGAACAACAAGCATCGTGCTTGTCGTCTTGGTTGTTTTTTTTCTACTACTACTTGCAAGTAAGACCAAGACAAGTATTGTGCAGCTCTTTTGGGGTTTTTTTTTTGTTTTTTAGTGTTGGTAATAAAGTTAGAAATTAATCATCTAGTGTGCTCATTTTGTTTTGGGAGCTAAATTTGCAAATGGCATTGGAGGTGTCATGGAAGAAGGAGATGTAGAGGTTGGGGTGATTAGACAACAAGTGGAAGATACAATTGCATTGGCTCCAAATGAAAATATCAAGGGAGTGCAAGCTAATGTTGAGGTAACATTTACTACCACATATGTTTGTAGAATTGAAATTGAGTTGTAAAGGACTATTGACATGATAGAGGACTAAGAAATTGTACATCATAGGTAAGAAAATGCAAATGATGTTGTTGATCCTCAAGCTCAAATTAATGGAAGTGAAATATTATACGCTAGTTATTATAATTAATCGCCCCACCCATCCTCTTTAGTTGAGAGGATGGTGAGATTTTATTTTTTTGAAATTTGTGATTGCAATACCTTCCTTACTTGTGGTCCTTAAACTTTTGCTTGCCCCGCCTTCCTTCTCCATTGAGAAGGTGGGTGGGGCATGTTTTTTTTGGTCTAATTTTGTAGGCAATACCTTTAAGCTTTGTAAAAGATATTGTTATTTTTAAGGTTTGCTTCTTTTTTTGCAAATTTCAACTTTGGAATTTAGTAATAGCCTCATCTTGTGTTTTTGTTTTTGTATCTTTATGTGCAATACCCTCATCTTGTGTTTTTGTTCTTGTATCTTTATGTGCAATACCCTCATCATGTTTTACAATCCTTTATTTGTCTATGCAATACCTTCATCATGTGTGGCATAACCTTCATCCAAAATATTAATTCTCACATTAGGTTTTATGTTTTTGTTTTTTTAGTTATAGATGTGGTTGCCCCTCTTCCAATTGGCATAAAAGGTGTGTAATGGGCAAAGGATGGGACCAAATTTGCTTGCAACATTGATGGGTGCGATGCATCCTATATGGCCAAGTATAACTTGGTGTGGCATTTGCAGGCATGTCACAATGTTACCATGGAGCACCCCTCTACTCAATAGCAAGGCCCAAAGGTTTAAGATCACACAACAATGAATGCATGGGTCTTAAACAACCCTTTGGCCTGATTTCATTGCAATGAACAAAAGGTTATTGTTAAGGCTAGGAGGTACACACTCCTAAAGTGGGATAGGCTCCAAGTTTATTTACAATACACACCTAACATGCCTAAGCCTACACTTGCGAGGTTAGCCTTTAGTTACATTCTTTGGTTTCTTGGCATGACTTCATGGGATGTGGGGGCCATCCCTCTCAATGTGTAGGCCAAGTTGGAGTGCGATGAAGACCTTGCACTTGTGATTTGAACAACTTGAGCCAAGTATGCAAAGGCCCTCAAAAGCGCTGGATGGAACGCAATTAAAAGTCAGTGTCAAATAAAACAATGTGGCGTAAAGAAATTGGTCTCCTTACACAATACCATGATTTCGAAATAATTCATGGTCAATAAGTTTCCAACAATACCATATTGAATTTTATTTGAATTCCAAGTTTTAAAATTCATGTGTAATATGTATTGTATTGTTTTATTTGTTTTAAGGTTCGAGGCACCACCAGGGAGGTGTTTATGGTTAATGTTGTGGATGTAGCATTGGTTAATTATAGGGTTTTTATGCGACAACACGCCCATGATGCAAAAGTTGCATTAACACGGTATAAGAGGGCCAATGGGATCCCATCCCATTTTGGTAGTGATACAAATCCTATAGTTTATCCTAGTTTTAATTAAGGTGTTGTTTTGGTCTTCAGGATTTAAGGTAGCAATTTATCTTTGAGGCAACCATTATAACATGTTCCCCATTTTAGGCTAGGGTTATTCTAGACTTAAACATTTTTTGCACATTTTTGTAACACATGTCACCCATGTTTTTATTTATTTAAGGCATTTTACTTTCATTTTGCACCATCTTGTGTTAATAATTATATATACATTCTCACATATTCTTATATGTTTGCTTGAAAAATGTATCAAAACAATGGTTCTAGTCTTACAATCAAACAAAAATTCTTTTTTTACCCTCAAAAATTAGAAGTTCAAACCTAAAATAGAAAGTAATACCCTCATGAGGGTATTTTATAAACACCATTGATTGAATTATTTTGGTCCAAAGTTATTGGAGGGGTATTACTTGTGCCCATAATTACTGAATGCTCATGCAATACCCCTTTTAAAGTATATTAGAAATCCTTTGGGCTCCATAACATATTTCAAAAGTCATGGAAAGGTATTGCATAGCCTTAACAAAACCTAAAAAGAACACATTACCTTCATGAGGGTATTTTGTAAACACCATGGTTTGAATTATTTTGGTCCAAGTTTTTGGAGGGGTATTACCTATGCCCATAATTACTCAATGCACATGCAATAGCCCTATTGGGGTCTATTAAAAATCCTTTGAGCTCCATAACATATTTCAAGAGTCCTAAAAGGGTATTACATAACCTTAACAAAGCCTAAAAGGAACACATTACCTTCATGAGGGTATTCCATAAACACCATGGTTTGAATTATTTTGGTTTGGGCTTTTGGAAGGGTATTACTTATGTCCAGAATTACTCAATGCACATGCAATACCCCTTTTAGGGTATATTATAAATCTTTTGGGTTCCATAACATATTTAAAGAGTCCTAAAAGGGTATTGCATAACCCTAACAAAACCTAGAAGGAACTCAATACCTTCGTGAGGATATTATATAAACACCATGGTTTGAATTATTTTGGACCAAACTATTGGAATGGTAATGCCTGTGCCTAGAATTACTCAATGGGTGTGCATTACCTTTTTTAGGGTATATAAAAAATCTTTTGGGCTCCATCACATATCTATTGAAACCTAAAAAGGTATTGCCTAAACCTACAAGGAAAACATTACCCTATTTGGGGTAATTTGCAAACAACATGGGTTCAATTATTTTGGTTCATGTTATCGGAGGGGTAATGCCTATGCCCAAAAGTACTCAATTTACATTCATTATCATTTTTCATGTATCCCATAAAACCTTTGGGCTCCATAACATATCTTTTGGAATTTGGAAAGGTATTACAAAACCCTAGCATAACCTAGAAGGAAAGCAATACCCACATCATTTTATGATAATATTGTAAACCATGAAACAAAATATTTTCTTAAAATATACCTATTCCATGTTCACCCTAAATGCCAGACATATTAATTCAAGTAAATGAAGGTAATGCCAAGTTCTTCAAATTGATGGTAGAATGTTTTACTTGAACAAAGATATGGAGTCTAAATGCCATACATGCATCATCTTGGGATATTTGCATTCACCATGAAACATGGAAGGGTATTGCATAGCCCTATCAAAACTTAAAAGGAATACAATACTTGCATCATATAATGATAATATCATAAACCATGATACAAATGAAGGTATTACATGTACACATTATAACTTTGTTGAATAAAACCTTATAGCATCAATGTGGCCAATATTGCAATATCTTCATGTACATATACCAAGAATTTTTCATTGGTTCATTTAGGAATTTGAAAATGTCTTTCGACTATATTTAATGTTTACTTAAAATATTTAACATAATTTTTTATTAAGATATTATATATTTAAAAATGCAACAAATTTAAAAATCCACATGATTTGATTAAGTTTAGATTTTAAAAACTGTATTCTTATGTTCATTGTCAATGGACTTATCAATAAAGTAATGAACATATTGCATTTACACTTCAACATTTTGTTCAATACCATCAATGTGACCAATTTTGTGATTTGGCATGATATATTGAACATAGATTAAGTATGAGAAAAAAAAATTAATATATTACATGGTTAATGACATTATGAAAACACAATGAGGCTATTGCAATTAAATTTTTTTAAAATTCTAGTACACCTTATACCATCAATGTGGCTAGTTTTGCAATACCTTCATTCTAATTTGCATTGGTCCATTAATGAATTATTATGATTTTGAAAACGACTTTAAACTATAATGTTTAATCAAAATATTACACAAATATTATATCTTTAGAATTATAATTTCACATATTAATTCATTAATTATATCATGATTTCAATTAGAATAATTTCAAAACTAAAAATTGATAGATAGTGCACCATTTATATTTTTTGAATCATAAATAACCTTTAGTTTATTCAAATAAACTTCACATGTGTTTTAGTTTTAATAAAAGATGAAGAAAATATATATTTTAATATATTTTAATACAAAAGGGAATACAAATTGAAGTGTAACAATTAGTGATCATTAGTGCCATTATTTGATATGTTATTCCCTGAATTTCAATTCACATGGAATAAACATTTGATTGCATGCATTTAATAAATATACATCATTAATAAATTATCTTTTGGATATGTTTTGGTAGGGTTATGCAATACCTCGCTAATTGTCAAAATATATGTGATTAACCCTAAAGCATTTTCAAGATACCTTAAAAGGGATATTGCAGTTTCACTTCATCCTCTTGGTCATGAGCAATACCCTTCTAATAATGTAAGCCAAAATGAATTAGCACATGGTGTTATACACAATAACCCAATATGGGTATTGCTATTCATTTAGGTTTTGATTTGGTTATGCAATAAAGTGCAGTCATACTAACATGTGCCAAAAGTAATTGTGACCACTGTTTAATTTTTTGAATTTTGGATTGTAAAATAATAATAATAAATGATTAATAATAATAATAATAAATTTAAATAAAATTTTATAATGAATACAATATGTACATGTCATAAAAATTTGGAGTCAATATAATGAGTGAAAATATGTATAAGGACTTTTAACCTTTTACAATCATTGTTTAAAAACTACATAAAAGTGGCTTAAAGCAATTTTGACACTAAAAGCACAAATTTATTATTTATTATTGACATTTTTTTGGATTTTTTAAATATACGCCTTAAGATAATAATATTTTTAAAAAAATAAACTTTAAGTTTTTTTTAAAGACATATTAAAAAGATTCCAAGAAGATTTTAAAAATAAAGCAATGATCTAAGGGGGCACATGCGGCTCATAATAAAATGGTTGGACCCAATACCTTTCACAATGTCTAACAATAGTTAATTAGCCCTAAAACATTTTTCGAATACCAAAAAAGGGGTATTGCACATTTTTGGATTACACAATGTTGGGTATTGTAGTTGAATTAGATTTATGCAAGCAAGAAACTTTCATTGTTTTGTGCATTACTTGGAATTTAAGATTTCATTATTAATCCCATTTAGTTGTGATTAACAATTATTTATTGACACATATTGGTTACCAAGTCATTTTGATTTACTTTAACACATGCATTGGAGTTTTTTTCCAATGCAAATTATGCATTATTCAATTTGATTTGGTGAAAGGTGTAAAGGGTTAAGTATAAATGAAAATTGAGTCACACATATATTAAGTTAGAATATGGGTACAAGTGACGAACCTTCCTTTATTCCCTAGTCCTCTTTTTACAAGTATCTAAGTGCTCCATCATTGTTTTGAACTAATCCTTCATACGGTTGATGGAGTTCCCAAAGCCATCATCCACCCGACAAAATACCATTCCCGGGTGCATGGATTTGTTGATTTGAACCAAACAAAAGTGGTGAATGTTTGATCCAACTCCTAAAAGAAGTGATGTTGCATGGTCGTAGAATTCAACACTTGCACTTGTGGTACATTTCGTAATGATCTCAGCCATTATTTCATGTAAATAGCGTAGGGTTTGATCCATGGGTGCAAATGAACCTTCTGGAAAATTGGCATTGTCAAAACAACTATCCTCATCCATGGCCATAAACCCCCCAATGTCAACAATGTTGACCTCATTGTTGAACGCACCATCATGCCAAGTCAACAAACATGCATTTCAAACCACCATGGCGAGTTCCATAATATGTGCTGCAATATTCAAATTCTTTGTTATAAGGTTGGTACACATTAATATAACAACAATTTGATGCTTGCAAAAGTTGTTTCGCAATGCCCATCCGTAATTGCAATTTGCATACTTGATGAAAGGGGCACAAATTTTGTAAGTAACACCAAGATGGTGTTGTCTTCGCACTCACCAAACACCATCACCATCATCCCCCTCAAAAGTGGGTGAGATCACATTGATGTGTGGAATCCAACTAACTTTGTCAACACTTGCCACCACAAGTCATGCCATGACCTTGTTTTTTATGAACCCTTGCCTCTTCATCTCGGCTTGGTGCATATAATGTCATGGCACAATTGTGGTTAGCCTCCACACTAACCAATTGATGCAACACCCCTTCAAACCTTTGGTTTCAAGAAAGAACCAACGTTTCAAAACCCCAAGATAAGACTTTATGTTAGCTTGTGTGTCTTGATCCAAATGTGGAACCCGACAAAGCCCAACCATCCAAAGCTTTGCATGGACATGCACAACATACTTTCAACCCATGATGTAATTCGAATATGTGTGAAAAGTGAACATGCATCCATCACAAAAAGGTTTTAAATTATGGCATACTTGGAAGGAGGACCCTTTACTTACCGAATTGGCAATAATAAGCCCAAAAATATGTTGTCCAAGCAACACCAGGTTGTAAGTTATCAAAACTCTCCACCACCATCTCCTTCCCACATGCCTTGAAATCATCAATGGTTTCATTTGGGTTGATGGACATGAACATCACCATGTGGAGGTGATCAAGTATTGCATGCTTGACCTTTGAATCCTTGATTTTTTCAATGGAATGTAAGCACCATGCTTTCAACACATGCCATGTGCAAAGAAAAATTGGGACAAGATCTTGACCCCACATAATCCTGCCATGGTACATCTAACATTAGTGTGCTTACCATGGTCCTTACCACAAACAATAAATATGTTATCAAATCCCCATGTTAATGTAGTACCAAAACATAAGACAATGCAACAAAAAATAAAAATCAATGTACATCTTACTACAATGCTCGAAGTTCTTGTGGGGCATCATCCATAATGAAACATGATGGTCTCCAATTTGGCATATGCGAAATAATATTTGCCTGCAGGGCACTCAACCACTCCACCAAGTCTTCACATGTTTGCTGACTCGTGATAACCCAAGCAACTGGCACCCTTGTGTGATGAAAATCAAACTCCATCAATGTGAATAAATGGTACTTCACATTATTGGTGCCAAATGTGGCATCCATAGAAATAAGCCAATTGCGACCAAATTGGAGCATGGCCTAAACATGCATAGGTGTCTGGATCCCTATGGTGGAAAGGACATGAATCCCATTCACTTCACCTACATCTTGAAAATTAAAAACATCATTAGGATGAGCACAAACCCATGATTGAATGGAAAACATTAGGTTTGTGTGCAAGCGTCAAGTGCCCCTCTTGTGTTTCTAGTCCAAATAGGCGATATCTTGGAGTCATAGGAAATCATCCCAGGTCATTCGCTCACTCGCATTCGCCTATGCCCACCAAATTTCTTTGTGCTTGTCATAAATTTGTTTCATGGTGTACCCTAATCCTAATTGGGTCCATATAAACTCCTTCAACTTGTGGGATACACGTGGAGCATATGCCAACATTTGCAATGTGGACCTTAGGTCACATGCACCATGAGTAGGATTTCCATTGGCTTGAATATGAATTTGATGGTAAAAGGTGATTTCCATCACATTTGATTGTGTGTAAAACCTTTTGATGGAAAAGTGGGCCAAACAACCGTGTTTGATTGACCTCATGTGGTTGGGGTCTTCACAGTGGTTTTTTAGCCCATAACCACATTCATACCTATAAAACAAAATTTCCATTCAATCAAATCAAAAAACACAAGAACGACTAACCCAAAAACTTATAAAAATGACCAATGGAAAGGGTTTATAGGTTTTGAAACCATACCAAATATGTCCCAAGTGATTTTTTATTGTTAGTTTTTTTTACATCTTGTTGAGGGGACAAATTCTTGGAGATGTTCCATTCAATCGCAGTTTGCATATCCTTCGTTCACCCTTCAACAATTCAAAGACATGAGCATGGGGGATGTATGCAGTTTCAATTGCCACCTTATTTTGGCCTCCATGCCTAAACCCATCTTTCCACACCAAGTCCACATTCAAGAATGGTGATTTTGCCAACTTTGGATCTCAATGGATTGGGACAATGAAGCTCACCCCATGCTTTAAATTGCCAAACTAATAACCATGTAGTAGGAATCCCCAACTTGTGAAAACCCATGGAATACCTTCACAAGTTTACAAATCATAATAAACCTAATCAACAAAGCCATTAAACCCTAATCGACAAAGCCACTAAACCTTAATCAACAAAACCCCTAAACCTTATAAATGAACCTTACCACACCCCATAAACAAGTAATAACTTACAAATGGAAAAACAAATCACATGACTATCTTATGGTTATCTAAACTTACATTAAAAAAATAATCCCTATCCTTTTGGAGACAATCAACTGAATATATGTAGGGCTTTCAATTTAAATGTGTAATACCCACATGCAATTAACACTTCCATGACCATCCATATGCAAAGGGAACAAAATACCCTAAATAAAAGAAAAAACAAAAAAATCATTAATTAAACCCTAATTTGAAAATACTAAATGAAAAAAACAAAGGAATAAAAACCACAATGTGTTTTTTACTTTTTATTTTAGTCTTTGCTTGTGAGCATGTCTTGACTTTCTTTGAAAAAAAAATGAAAAAAAAGGTATTGTGGCATATATGTGCAAGTGCCAAATCTCCCCCAAAATTCATATAAGGTCTAATTTTAATTATGTTTAAATGGTGCAAAAATTCACAAATATTTATTGTCTCCATAATCCAAAATTCTAAAACCATAGTGCTAATATAAATAATTATTAAATCTTATCCACATTGTTTAAATACATCATTAAATAAGCAAATCAAATTGTTCTATCTAGGCCCTATTGTTTGATCTAGGCCTTGTCATAGAAATCACCATCACCCATTGTTTGCATCATCGCTTACACTAACATAGTCACCTGCATCATGGTTTGCATCATCATTAACTCTCAGTTAATGTCGCAACCCTAGCTTTGGGCTCGCAACCAAAGCCAAGGGGTTGCAAGGGTGTGGGCCAAGAGAAGGCCCAGGAGCCACATCACATACTCCTGGGAGTGTAGAAAACTGTGAGGGAGTGAACCCTCACATTCCCAAGGCAACTCTCACTTTGGGAGATGGAGTCCAAGTGAACTCCCGAAACTTCAAAGAGCAATTTCAAGGGTCAAAACTCAATGGCTTGTGACATTTTTTATATCATTGAAAAGCTCTTGGAGGGTAGATGCTTAAAATGAGCTTGCATTGCTCATTTCGACATCTGAAACACAAGTTATGGCCAAAAGAAGGGACAAGAGTCCAATTGCCAATTTGACTCCCGACTAGAAAAAGTCGGGAATCGACCCGATTTACTTGTCTGCAGATGGCGTGCGAGATACCATTGGAAAGCTCTCAATGAGGGCTACAACTTTTCTTCAGACTGCATCTCGATTTGAGATCTTCTTGCAAAATTATGGGGCTCCAAAGTCGCGGGAGTCCCAACTTGGGCGATTTCAGGACTCCCACTTGGGAGTCCCAGGACAAAAAGCCATTTAGATGTGGGCCCCGTGGAGAGGTGCAGAGTATATTATAAGGGGGAAGGTGGTGGCTTCCCCCAAGTCCGAGCTATGGTGAGTTTTATGTGTTCGTGTTGCCCGTGGTTCGTCTTAGCACCAAAAGTGTTCCAACTACGCACTAACCACCTTGTGTGGGTTTTATGCAGGCCTGTGTGCACTACTACATATTGTGCCTTTTTGCGAAAGGCCAAACAAAAAACCTGAAGGGTTTGCGAAGCAAAAACAACCTGCCATATTTGCGATGCGATACGCATCGCACCTTGTGGTGCACCACCCATCGCTAATTTATAATGTACTTTACAATCATCGTAACACTTTTGCGACATATACCACGAAGAAAACTTTGCGACCCGCTCAGTCTCCGTCCACCCTAGTGATATTCCACACTTCGCAATGTTTAATCATACTCAAAACATCGCACATTTTACAATCCAAAACGTATCGCTAAAAACTTTGAGAGTCACAAGAAATCGCAAGCTTGCGTTATTCGACACCTCGCATTTTGTGTTTGAATATGTATCACAAGTTGCGATGTGCGTTAGTTCGCAAATTAGTGAAAGGGTTACTAGAGAAGGCAGTTTCGCAAAAGGTTTCGCAATGTCATCTGATTTATCACGGACTTTTTTAAGTCGCAAAAAATATCGGTGACATTGAGGTAGTACATGCAGTAGTGCAAAGGACAATAGTACAAAGTTCCCAGAGGGCCTGCTTGTAGAATTATAAAGGCTGAAATTCTTGTGAACAGTTCCATTGTGTCAGGATCCCTTTAGCATTCGCAATTTCTTCGGGAGAGAGCTCAGGAGGAACGAGAGGGTTGGCAGAGACGCGAAGGAGGTCTAGGAATTTAGCTAGGGTTAACAGTAGTTCACGAGATTTTTGGGTTTAGGGTTTTGAAACCTTTTTGCGTTCAGAGATTTCAGCTATGGCCAAAGATTTGGAGGCCATACCTTCATCCTTGTCAATGCAGTATCCGACTACTAGGGAACTACAGAGCATATTGAGAGAGATTTTGAGAAGGATGAGACTAGAGCATCTGTATTTGATTCCTTGGGACATACAAGATGGCACTTACCTTGATTTCTATAACGGGAGAATAGATCCAAGATTTTCTGCAATAGTGAGAGGTAAACCAGCTGAATGGGACTTGGAA
>Ga0209208_10000367_pt1 | contig 57016 bp, 42 predicted proteins | sample S1TSphfallax_3_FD_187694 | JGI IMG/M metagenome (GOLD analysis project Ga0209208, IMG submission 187694) | Host-associated microbial communities from peat moss isolated from Minnesota, USA - S1T2_Fd - Sphagnum fallax MG (SPAdes) (version 2) | ecosystem: Host-associated > Plants > Peat moss >... | reverse complement strand
TCTTCTGCAATTTACTTGTGAGATGATCCTCCAAAGTGATTTTTCAGGACGCTTTCTGTATGTGTTTTCGCGGTGCGATTTGGAGTCTATTGCGCACGACAATGGCGTCTTAAGAGAGTGCGATTCAATGCGCTGTGGTCATAGAGAGAGAGAGAGAGAGAGAGAGAGAGAGAGAGAGAGAGAGAGAGAGAGAGAGAGAGAGAGAGAGAGAGAGAGAGAGAGAGAGAGAGAGCGAGCTGTAGCAACGTGTTTGGAGTCCATTGAGGTTATAATGGAGTTTGAAGAGTGCGATTGAATGCGTTGAGGTCGCAAATCGACATCAAGACCTTTGTGTCTTTGAACCAGCACTTGACAATAGTGTCTTATGCCGTCCTGTTGCGTTCTTGTGTAAGTGTTTGCTACAAAGATAATGTTCCTAACACTTGTTGTAAACATGTATTTGAAATATTTGCTATGGCATCTCCAAGGACTTAAAAACATTTTTTGTGTTTCAAAATTTTAGTGTACAATGCTCATTGACATCCCAACAAAGAGAACAATGTGTCACCCTCCTATTCATATTCATTATTATCATAGACATTTTGAAGTCAATTGATCTACCATGTTGAGCTGAGACAAATAATTGCATATTCGGATACAATCTCAACAACTATACAAGGAACTGAAGATGCAATTTGTATATATATATATACAGAGAACTTGCCAGTGTATATAGTATTTTCCCTGACTGCCAAGCAGAAAGGCTTGGAGGTGATATAATGCTTCTTTCAACCCTTGACAAAAATCACCTCTCAAATTTGGCTAATCTGCATCATACAATATCAGAGTTATTAATTGGTTGAAACAATTAACAGGTACCCACTAGTATAAATTTATTCGTTTATTTTTTCTTATGTTGAGAAACAAATATTGAAGCAAAATTACTTTTTGGAAATAGTTAGGAATGGTATCAAAGTCAATAACTAATTATGCATATTTAATGATTGCTTTGTATCACAATAATTTTCATTAGTTTTTTTATAATTTCATATAATTTTCATAACAAGATGAATGTGGAATGCAAATATTAATGTGAAGGAAGCATTTGGTAGTACAAAATAATATGTTGGTTTATTTTTCTAGCATAAATAATTTTACGTTTGTTTTTTTGTTCATTCATGAAGATGTATGGTTTGAAATACCATCTTTTGTTGGCCAAATTCTATAGTGAGGAAATTTTATCTGTTATTAAGAAAGGTAATAGAAAAAAGAAATAATTATTAGGAAAAAAATTTAAAATAGTTAAGTTTGAAAATGAGATAATTATTTCTGACCATATGAAGGATTAAAAAAGAATCCCCCATATACTAAGTTTCAATTACTCATCACTAAAATTCCAAACACTCGTCGTTGGAATTTTAAAACATGGCACTTTTATTTGAAAAAAAAAAGGGGAGCAAAATTTTAAAGATGTTTTTGATGATGGCCAATCAATGTGGCCCATTGCAAACCAAAAATAAAAAAAATAAAATGCTTTGAGATGCATTTACAACTAATTAATTAATATGGATTTCAAATAGATATAATCATTAAATATATATATATAATATATAATACATACACTTATAATGCCCCAAACATTTACACGACATTGTGTAAATATATATGACAAATATTTACACTATTTTTGTGTAGGTGTAAATTTTTTGCAACCCCAATCCAAATATTTCAAATTTTTAAATAATAATCTCTAAGTTATGCTAAGCCCACTAGTAAGTTTCAAATTTATCTTGTGTGTTTTGATTTGGGTTTATTTTTTTCTAAAATTTTGACAAAAATGTTTCTAAATTATTTATTTCATCGAGCTGGCCCGGTTAGTTAGGAATTATTGTATTACAAGGGTGGCTTCAACACATGTTGTAGAATAATAATAAATAAATTTTGTTCAAAAAAATAATATTAAAAAAACAATTTCTCAGAGATTCTTTAATTTCCTTCACAAAATTTTGGTGATTGATTTTTTGTTTTTTGGTTGTTAGAAATTTCAACAATACATCTGGAAATAATACAACTTCAGAAAAAAAAATTAAAAGAAAATTAGGGTTTTTTTTCCCCTCGGTGATTTGGGGACATGGATTGAGCCCAGTTCCCATCCCCATGGCTTCACTCTGGCCATGGGATGCACGGGTATAAGCCAGGGGGAGTGACACCCGTTCACTTGTGTCTCTTTCTGTCTCTCCGGGTATGTTGTCTCTCTCTCTCTCTCTCGACTCGAAACCCTAATTCCATTGTCACCGGCATCGCTCACGTTGTTGGCCCTGCTCTGCCACACATGAGAGTGTTGTGGTCATTCTTCCGCTCATCTATGGCACCCCATCTGCTGCACTCTGTTGCGTCTTGTTGTTGTTGTTGTTGGGTGTGCGTCTCAGTGGCCGTTTGTTACTTCTTAAAAGAACAAGAGGCTATACAGCTTCTTCGTTAGGTTTTTTACACTTGACAGCGGTGTAGGAAACCCCAGAGCAAGAATCCGGTGTCCCTGTGCTGGTACTGACTCGGGAGGAGAGGATCTTTCGGTTCATCTCGTTAGGAAGAGAAATCGGATATTGTGGATATGTGTGTGTGTGTGTGTGTGTGTGTGTGTTGTTCGAGTAGAGGTGGGTGATTTTTGAGGTTTTGTGTTTCTGAGTCGTTTTGGCGGTGGTTGGAGTTTGCTGGGGGGTTGGAAACCCTTTGCTGGAGTGTATTCGGTAGGACGGGGATGGAGAGGGACGAGGGGATTAGTGTGGGGAGTTTGCATGGAGCGGAGGATGCGGCCGCCGTGGCGGAGAAGGTGAAGCAGCGGAGAATGATGATGATGGCCGCCGCCGGCGGGGGGGATGCTGATGATGAGGAGGATGTGTGTCGGATCTGTCGAATGAACGGGGAAGAAGACTCGCCGCTCTACTATCCCTGTGCGTGCAGTGGCAGCATCAAGTACGTGCACCAGGAGTGTCTGTTGCAGTGGCTTAATCACAGTAATGCACGGCAATGTGAGGTACGCTTCTTGTGTGTATGTGGCTAGGGATTCGGGATGCTTTTCAGTATATCTCAGTTGCAGTTGAAGCAATCTCCATTACAAAATTGGCATCAGAAAAATTTCATTCTTAAGAATTCGATGCGATACCCTGTAGATATCACATTATGACCAGCAAAAGGTACAACAACATTTGGTCGTCTTTGTGTACCTGGCAGACTTAGCCCTTTCAGGATTTCCTTACAGACCAATTCTGTCTGCAGCTGTCAGGGAAAAAACCCTTTTGGACTGATACACTCAATCCCCGAGATTTACTGAACGCAGAAACCTTTGAACTTTTGGCAATCATGTTTTTCACATGATTTTAACAAATAATCAGAATTGCCCCCTTTGTTTTTTAATTATACTTTTATGAATTTGGCTTTTAGTGAAGGCATTCTCAGCAAGAAATAGGCAGGTATTCACATGATTCAGTGGTCTCATGTGGATTCCTTTTTTCCACATTCTGCTGATTTTGGCTTTGTTGACAGTGAGAAATTAATAGGTTCACAATGGATTGTGGCTCAAAAGACCTCTTTTGTAGCTCAGATAGTGAGAGCTTGATCTAGTGTTCTGAAGGGAAAATTGTAGGGTTCAATCTTTCTAGTAAATGAACCAAAGGTGTGCTTAAAGTAGAGAAACAAATCAGTTTTGTATTTCCTCCTTTGCAATCTACAAAATGATTCTTTTAAGTGCTTCTATGCTTAGCAGAGGAGCATTTTGAAGGCCACTTTGTCCTTGAATGAAGTAAGATTTCTGGTTGGTATTTCCGTGTTTTGAATCTTTCCAGTGGTTATTTTTAGGGCTTCTATCTTGAGTGGGAAGCTTTTGAATCAAGCCCATGTTGTCCTTGAGCTTTTTGAAGCCCCCTGTTGTACTCAAAGCCTCATGCTCTTTAAGATTTCTTTATTCTTTCTATTTCCATTTTTGGCTCTGCCCATAGGGAAGAGACTATGCATCAGTGCAGGATTTGGCGATAAATTTTTGGCTCAATCTTGAACCAATGTGTGGGTTACAGCTATGCATCTGACGGCATGGGCATTTAGAGGTGTCCCATTGAAGTGCATGCATGTATAAGAGAAGTTCTAAATCCATTCAAATGGAAGTTTTAGTTTGGACCTCTCCCTTGGGTAAATGGGCAGAGCCATCATGTGACAAGCTGCTTGTTTGGTTTCCTTTTGTTTGTTCCCTCTCTTTGTGGTCCCCTTTTCTTCTTGGTTTTCTTGATAATCTCCTTCTATTTTCTTTTCTGTATTAAAGAGTGGGAAGTAGCCTCCTGATTCTGGCTCTCAGCAAGGTCCTGGGTGAGCCTGATAGGGCAAACTTGGGGTCAAGATGAGAGCCAGAATCAGCAGGCTACTGCCCACTCACTAGTGTTAAAAGGCCAGGGGGGTTTGAGCTAATTGTGCACAATCTGCTCCGCCTGGCTGACTTGAATTGGCCATGACGGATTCTGTTCAATTAAAGAAGTGAGTAAAAGGGCCTTATAAGACACCCCTGCCATTAGGGTTGATCTAGCTAGCATTATGTGTGCTTCCTCTTCTTATGACTGAAACTCAGTATGTTTGTCAATGTATGATGTTGACCTCCACCCATGGCTGGGAGTTGATGAAATGAGTGGGGATGCTATGGTAGCTGTCCTTGCAGTACATGTTGCTGTGGAATGGTGATGGCCAAGAATGTTCAAACCATTCCTCAGTTATTTGTGTGTTATGCAGAGGAAATACTGTTTCTTGTTTCCAATAGCACCTAAATATTCACACATATTGTCCTTATTTGAAAGTCTTTCTTTGACTTTAAGGAAACCTCTTTCACCTCATCCTGACTTGCTTAATTGTGAGCACGGAGATTTCTGGATTATCATGAGTATTATTATATATTGTCCTGAGAAGCTTGAATCATCTGGTAGAATGTGGCTCCTTGAATTCTCAGGAACTGCACAGATGAGGAGGATCACACTAGTGAGTAGCTTACATCCTTAAGAGGTCAAGACAGTTGCAATGGCTGTTTGTGTGGGGCTTGTAAATCAGTTGGTGCCTGTTCTTTGGTGCTGAAACATGTCCTGTGATGTATGATGAATCTGAGCAGTCAACCTTTTAATGTTGAGCTGTAAAGATACTGAGATTGGCTCTCTGTGTGCAGGTGTGCAAACATCCATTTGCCTTTTCTCCTGTTTATGCAGATGACACCCCTGCCAGGCTCCCGTTTCAGGAGCTTGTGCTGGGTATGGCACTTAAAGCAGGGCGGGGTACACGCTATTTTGCACGACTAGCATTTGTTCTTGCTGTCTGGCTTCTATTCATCCCCTTTACCACATTCTGGATATGGAGGTTCTCTTTTGTCCGGAGCTTTCTCGAAGCCCAGCAGCTCTTTGTTAGCCGGTGTGTGCCTAGCCTGCTACTTACAGACTGCCTTCATGGGTTCCTGTTGTCAGCAGGAATTGTCTTCATCTTTTTGGCTGTTACTTCACTACGAGAGTATTTCAGGCACCTTGGAGAAGTGGGAGGTGCCCAGGATGGTGACCATGATGAAGAGGGGGTAGGGGCAGATAGGGGGCATGGTGGAAGGGTGGGTAGGCGACATGGGCATGGTAGGGGAGCAGATGGACAACGGGTAGATATACAAGCCCCAGCTCCAGTAGGTGGTGACAACGTTGAAGTGGTCATTGTGCCTCCACCTCAGGGTCTTGCAGCTGGTGCTGGTCAGTTGTTGAGACGGAATGCTGAAAATGTAGCTGCACAACTGGAAAGGCAAGCAGCAAGGTTGGAGGCTCATGTAGAACAGATGTTTGATGCAGTTGAGGATGCTGATGGTGCTGAAGATGTGCCCTTTGATGAGCTTGTGGGAATGCAAGGCCCTGTTTTTCATCTGCTGGAGAATGCGATCACGGTTGGTGGATCCCTCTGTCATTCCAGTATAGCTAAAGGTTTCTCAGTTTCTGAGATTGCCATTGAGTAATAGCTGAAGATTTGCACTTGAAGGCTGTTGTCAATGCATTTGGTTTCTGACATGTGCAGGTTTTGGCTAGCAATGCAATCTTCCTGGGCCTGGTGGCTCTGGTTCCCTTCACTCTTGGTCGTCTGGTATTATCCATAGCATCAAGGCTTGTGGTGGCCACAGCTGACTTGGGGTCAAATGCACCCTCTATGGCATCAACTGCTGATCCAACCCTTGTTAACTCAAGGGGGGAAATATTTGATGGCAACAGCACCATGCTAAACCATATTGTTGGAGTTGGGATCAGTGCTGGTGCTTCTGGTGGCCCTTTATGGGATGTTGGAAATACCATAGATGTAGTAACTGAAGCAATGGTATCTGCATTAAAGCTTTCTGATGCTGCAACAGTGGCTGTTGGCTATGGGGTCATTCTCCTAGCACTGAGTTTCTATTTGTGCCTCATTGCTATTATTAGATACACTCGTGGACAGCCAATTACTGTTGGACGCATCCATGGAGTCACCACAATGGCTGAAGCTGCACCATCAGTGGCACGGCAAATGATTGCTGGTGTGAGATACATGGCAACGATGGTGAAAGTGGCATTTTTGTTGGTGATTGAACTAGGAGTGTTCCCACTTCTTTGTGGGTGGTGGCTTGATGTTTGCACCCTTGGTATGCTGGAGGCCACCATATCACATCGTGTGGCCTTCTTATGGTCATCTCCTTTGACTAGTTCCTTACTCCACTGGCTTGTTGGGATTGTGTACATGTTACAAATCAGCATCTTTGTAAGCCTTCTGCGTGAGGTAATTTCAGTTTTACTTCCATCTGCTTGTACTCCATATGTTTTCACTCCATGCAATCTTTCTGTTAATGCATTTGACAAGGGACACCTCACTGCCTTATAATGGGGATGTGATTTCTGTTTATTTTCCAGCTTCTGGTATACCAAATGGAATGTGTGGTTTTGTTTGCAGGTGCTACGACCAGGGGTATTGTACTTTCTACGTGATCCTGCTGATCCAAATTATAACCCATTTCGGGATCTCATTGATGACCCTCTTCACAAGCATGCACGTCGTGTGCTTTTATCAGTTCTGGTTTATGGGAGCCTCATTGTTATGTTGGTCTTTTTGCCTGTTCGGCTTGCCATATCTATTGCACCTCACATGTTTCCGTTTGATATAAGGTGATTACTTTGAAAATGCTGTGTGTCTCATGTTTTGGGTCTTTCATTTCATCTTTTGATTAAGTAACTGTTATCTATTTTGGCTGAATCAGCGAGGCCTCTTTTGGTAGTCAACTGGTTGTTAGTCACTATTGTTAGAAACCATTATATCTGTCTTCATATGCTAAACAGGTTTTCTAATGCTGGGAATTTTGTGCAGGGTCTCAGATCCTTTCACAGAGATACCTGCAGACATGCTTTTGTTTCACATCTGCATTCCTTTTGCTGTAGAGCACTTCAGGCCACGGGCAACAATCAAAACTGTTCTTTCCTATTGGTTTTCAACAGCTGGATGGGTCCTGGGCCTGTCTGAGTTTCTCCTTCCTGAACCAGAGGTGCCAAATGCTGACAACAACCATGAGCAGCAGAGAAGGGTGGGTGTACAAGTTCAGCCACATGGGCCAGTGCACGAGGTAAACCATGCACGAGTACCAGTTGTTGGTCCAGCAGATGCTCAAAATGGGTCTACTTCATCTGACAATGATGAAGAGATGGATGATGCAGATTATGAAGCTGAAGGAGAGGCAGAGGCAGATGAGTAAGCACCCTGCCTGATTCACAATTACAGTTGTTTGCTTTCGCTGTTAATCAAGAACTAGTTATTGGACAGTCCAGGGTGCTTACAGTGCTGTTATTCTTAGCAGGTACAAGTTTGCAATGCGAATTTTGTTGCTGTTGTTTGGTGCATGGATAACTTTGCTAGCCTTCAACTCAACTGTGGTGCTTCTGCCTATTTCCCTTGGTCGGACCATATTTGCTTCCTTTTCACAGCTCCCAATTACCCGTGGTGCTAAATGCAATGGTGAGTTACCAGTTCACTAGGTCTCTTCACTGTTTATCATCCACTTGACAGATTAGATTTGAGTTGTGACACTGAACATTAGAGGTCTGTCTTTTTCAGCATGCTTCAAAGTAATAGAGTAAGTCCTTCATATATTTCAGTGATTGTGTGTGTTCTGATGATTTAGTACTTTTTCTTAGATGAAGCAGAGCAGTTGCTTTCTGATGGAGATTGAAGAACATATTGGTTTGATGTGGGCATGTTGCCAGATCTTTATGCGTTCAACATTGGCTGCTATGTCTTGTGGGCTACAACTGCAGCAGTGCGATATGTTGTAGATTATTTGCGGACCCATGATTTACGCGTGCTCTTGAGGCAGGTGCTTAAGTGGTCTTCAATAATCTTCAAGAGTGTTGTGCTGTTGTCTCTTTGGGTAAGTACAGCTGACCTGTTCCTGCCCCCATGCATTCCTTGCATCAGCATCTTGTGTGTACTTGTGACAGTATCCTGTCCACTAAAGGGTCTTTCATGTCTTTGTGAGGATTGCTAGCAAAGGCCCTGATTGTGGTTATAACTGTTTTGTATCTGAGTTAGCATTTAATCTGGTCTAGAGTAGAGTAAGTTTAAGTGTCTTGTGGCTTTGATTATCAATCAAAGTTGATATTTTTGCTCTTGCTCTTGTCCTGGGTCATTTGTTTCTCTCATGTTGCTTCCATCTGTATTTCAGTATCCCATGAGCTTAGTCTTACTTGATGTGTGTCATTTTCTCTGTGACCTTCCTTGTCTTCCTCTAATGCTTGTGCAGGGTATCTTGCTATGCTCCTATGTCTAGCAATGATTTTACAAGGGATATTTGTAGATTCTCACAATGTAAAGCACAGTAAGTGCCACTTTGTCATGTTCTGATTGGTGTGTGAGGAAAATGTCCATCACATATTAATCATGAAGGAGTTTGGGTGGTTTGCAGATTGTTGTGGTCCCTGTGCTTATTGGCCTGCTCTTTGAGTTGGTGGTGGTTGTACCTTTGCGGGTACCAGTGGATGAGAGCCCAGTCTTTCTCCTCTACCAGGATTGGGCATTGGGACTTGTGTTTCTGAAAATCTGGACCAGACTGGTACTATCTCACTCCTCTATGTAGTTGACACTAGGCAAGAATGTTTCTGCATGTACAACTGGTGAAGTGGCAGTTCTGATTGGGTATTATTGCTTATGTACTGGGAGGTCTTATTCTTCTTTCTTGCAGAAACCTAGTTTCATCATAGTGTACATTTGAATTGCAAGGTGGTAACAATGTATGACATTGAGACTAGCTATTTGTGGACAGGTCATGCTTGGGCAGATAATGCCACTGGTTGATGATTCTTGGCGTGTGAAGTTTGAGCAAGTGCGGTCAGATGGGTTTTCTCACCTCCGGGGTTGGTGGGTGTTCACATCCATTATTGCCCCAGTCCTGCTAAACCTTTTAACAGCACTGTGTTTACCATATGTTCTTGCGTGTGGAATCTTCCCTCTCTTTGGGTATTCCCTTATCGTCAATTCATCAGTATATCGGTTTGCATGGTTGGGTTCCCTGTTTCTGGGGCTTTGCTGGTATGGCACAAAACGGGTACATAAATGGTTATTGGACCTCCACAACTCCATCCGTGATGATCGGTACTTGGTTGGTCGGCGGCTGCACAACTTTGGAGAACGGAGGAGGGTGGGTGGCCAGGGAAAGCTGCCCCCAAATTCTATTTCAGGTGGGTATTTTCTCTTTGGGCAGTGTTCTTTGTTGTGTAACACTGGGTTCCTGGCAATATAGCTGGTAATTGGAGCAATAGTTTTCCAACAGCTCAGCCAAGTTTCTGGTAAATTAGCTTGTTTTCTGATGCCATGGATATATGCAGGTCTGGATGCTGCATCAAAAGGTGGTGTTGAAAGAGAGCCAATAGATGAGGTTGAATCAGAAGCATCTGTGGTTTCCAGCTCGAACTCAGGGGTTCATAGTGAGGCCACTGCAGTTCAACTAGAGGATGCAGTAGATGAGAACATTATCCAGGAGGATTGTAAAGATCCAAATATTGCCACTGGGAAAATGGAAGCAGGGCAGAGGATGGGGGTAGCAGGCACCTCATTGCGGTTGCGTCATGTGGTTATTGGGTCAACCACTACAGGCAGCCAATAATCATGTGACATGCCAGTTTAGGTCATAAGGTCTACACCTTGTCACTCCCTGGGTGGCTGTGTTGTACAAAAATTAAACTGGTCAGGTTTCTTGGCCATTGTCTGTACTGAGGGGTTTGTTTGTAAGAGAGTTCTAGAGCAAGCGTCTTGGTCTGCTCCATAGTTACCTTCAAAGAGAGAGGGAGAGGCTGGGAGTTTATTTGCTACAGTCCTGGTCTACCCATGTAGCTGTGGCATTTGACAAAGGTTATCAGGGGCGATAGTGGGATTGTGAATGGGTAGGCAGGCTCCCAATAGTGTTCATTCTTCTGTATTATTACGATGTTCCACTGGGACAATCTTTTTTTTGCAACAGCCTGTGATAAAGACAGTCAGTATGTCACTATCTTGAGGCGCCTAAGTTGTCTGTGCTAATTTGTACTTCATTGTTTTGGCCCAACTTCTTCCATCCAGTATCATGAAGACAGAGCTGAATGTCTTCAATCTCTGCTCCAGCCCTTGGTTCGGTATAGCTATGTTTCAGATGCCCCATAAGTGCATTGTTTTGGTCCTTTAACAGAGGTCTCTTTTTTTTGTTCACTGGGAAGCATGAAGTCCAATGCTTCTAATTGGCTAGGGATAATTGAAGTCAAGCTTAAACATTGGTTGTGTTTGCTTTGCTTAATTTACACATCCTTGTCCAAGTAACTGTGGTACGGCTTTTGATGCAGCTCTTCCAGGGTGTAGAAAAGCACCTCCATGGTGTAGAGAGCTACTACTACTTACTGTTGACTGATTTGGCTACCCCAGCACAATTACATTGGTTATAGTTGGTAACATAGAGCATAGTTCAATCACCTTGTTGTAGTCAGGTGTATGGGAAGAACTAGGTGTAGGGAAAGGCCATGACACTGTAGTTAGGTTTAGGTGCAGGAGGGAAGTGGGAGCCAATGGGAAAGGCAATCTTCCAACTTCAAAAACAATGGAATCGTCACTGTGATTGATCTTTGTGGTGATCAAAATCTTCAACTGGTTGCATGAACAAGTGGATGATTTTTGATATAATTGCTTCAATTCAACAAAGTTTTGGTGTATAGAAGGTACTGAAGGTCTTCTCTTTCAATCTCGTTGATTTTCCTCAGATTGGGAATTTTGGTTACATTTAAAAAGATGCAAACATCCTCCATCCTTGGTCAAATGGTAGTAGTGGGTTGAGCTACTTTTTGGCTTCCACTGTTTTACAGACCCACTGTGTTGCATGTCATTGCATGCTTTTCTGATCCGTTGTATGTCATTGGTAGTTCAATTTAGGATTTCTATTGCCACCTTTGGTTTTACAACCTCTCATTTCTATTACCGGCCTTTGGTTTTACACCCTTGGATTTATACTATCCACCTTTGACAATTTGAATAGGAGTTACCCATCACCTTTCTTTCTCTATTTCCACTCCCCTCCCTTTGCATGGGCCACATGTGAATAACATGCAATATTTATTAAGGCAACTCTTAAAAGCAATTCAAGGCACCAACTGGAACAATTTCATGAGCCATGATTTTTTTCACACCTAGCCCACAAGGCTATGAAGCTATTACAACTTTGTATGGAACCAAATTTGACTGGAAGAGTTCAATCCTTTTCTTATATTTTAAGTTTACGTAGATTTAGTCTAATTGTTTGTATGGCATTGCACAAATGATGGTTTTGGCCATGATTTTGAAAGAAAATTTACCCCTATTAAAGTCCTAGTAATGAACAAGTCAATAGATTTGCAATTACAAGGACCCATGCAAAACATGCATTTAAGCTTCAATTGCAAGCAAGAAAACCAAAAAAGAACAAGTGTTTTTGGCTTCATGAACAATTATGTTGGGTTTAGGTTTAGCATAGAATCTTTGGAAATTGTCATCTTTATTGGCTCTAATGTGGTAAGGAAGAGACTAAGGAACAATGCAGTTTTTCATTTGGTCTCACATTTTGAGGAATGTTCGCTTGGTGTTGTTATTATAAACTTGCGCTTGGCATTGCTTCACACTACAAGTGATGATCAATTTTTATTTTTATTTTCTATTGTTCCCATGTATGGTTTTCAATAATTCATCATTATTTATGTCAATGTCAAATTTTATTTTGTTTGAAATAATATAAATATCATGGACATGAAAAGACACATGTTAATTTGTCTTTTCATATCCATGTTGGTGGTGGGTAAGGGAGAAGGAGCGAGATAATTAGAAAAAAAGGAGTGCTCAATATATAATTAGGCTTGAAAAATGAGGTAGGTATGAATTGTCTTTGGTATTGTTCAAGGACAACAATACGATAAGATTTTGAAAAATCACCCATATATATTAACTTGAGCTTCATATTGCTACACACTACCCATGACAATCAATTTTTTCTCTCTTATGTTCCCATATGGTTTTTAATAGTTCATCATTATTAATGTCAATATCAAATTTAATTTGAATAAATATAAATATCATGAAATAACACATGTTAGTTGGTAGGAGAAGAGAGTGAGCTAGGTAGTTAAGCTTGGAAATGAAATTATTATGTCTACGAATAATTGTGCGAATGATTATGCAAAATCTCCCATATACCAATTCTTCAAATTTTCTCTTCACTCAAATTTCTCCATCCTCTTGTTTCTAGAATTATTAAGTAGTTCATATTTTTGGGAATTTCATGGAAGATATCCAATTTTAATTATTGCCAGTTTGAAGTTTGAACTTCTCATAAGGATTAGAGCCATAGAACTAGGGTTTTTTTTCTTTTTCTTTTTTTTCTTTTTCAATTTTTGATATAGCCAACCAACACACTTTAATAATATGTAGAAATCTGGCAAGTCAAATTTGCAAATTTTGGTAATTTTTTCAAAAAAAATTCAAATTTTCTTACATGAAAAAGAGGTTGGATAGAGCCATTATGTGATGAACAATTTTTATTCAATGGAAAATGAAAAAACTTAGTTATCAAGCATTCACAAGAGAGGTTGAGATGCCCTACTAATTAAGGTTGCTTTTTGCACCCATCAATACTCATCAAATGATAATAATAAAAAATCCATTAACTAAATAACCATGAAAATTGTTCATGACAAAAAAAAGATGTGAAACTAAAACTTGCATGTACCAAAAGTTAAATATGTGAACCACCTGACTTCTTTGGGATTTGAAGTGTGAAATTAATACTAGTTGGAAAACTCATTTTGGGCATCTTAATTTGTAGTTTTCTTATAACTATTAGGGTTCCCTTAAAAGCCTCCATTTTCCTTGAGGCCCCCATTTTCAATTCATATTGATTTGTATGCATCCTTGGCCTACTTGAACCAACAGTCACCCGAGCACCAAGAGGGGTGGCTGGACATGAAACACCTCTCCAGGAGGTTTAGGGTTTAGGGTTCCAGTTCATTAGCTAACCATGATGATTGGCTCAATTATTGTTTTCTTATTACCTACTTACAAACAACTCACTTAACCCTCACTTGCTTATTAACTACAAGCCATCCACATGCATCTCCTTACCTCATAGCCCTATTTTCCTTCCTACCTATTTATTTAATCTTTTTTTCATAGCATAATCTTGGGCTTTGCGTTTGCTATGCACTACCAATGATAATTTTCTTTCTTATTATGTTCCCATATCATTATCAATAATTCATCATTATTTATGTCAATGTCAAATTTAATTTAAATTAATAGAAATATCATGAACGTGAAAAGACACATGTTGGTGGGTAAAGAAAGGAGTGAAATAGTTATAAGAATAAAAGGTAGTTATTAGGAAGGAAGTGAGATAAATAGTCTTGAAAATGAGATAGTTATAGTTGAAAATGTCTCTAGAATTGTTGAAGGATAACCATACTAAGAATTATGCAAAATTAATGAGGAGCTGTTTTTTTAATTTTTAAAACCACGCATTTACCAGTTCCACAAAATTCTCATCACTAGAATTACCAAGGTGAAAACTGAGTTAGGGTTCATCGAAAACTGGGTCATAACTCATAACAGGCTTCTAGTGCATCCTCCAGAGATCATGCCCAAAACCACCCAACCAAGCATCCAACTAACTCATGGGTTACAACGTGAGTTAACCCATGAGTTGGGTGTATAGAGACAGGATGCTGTTGAAGATCCTGAACCAACAGCTTTGCTACAAAATGTTTTAGTATATGAATGGACCTCGTGTTCTAATTGGGTTTTTCCCAAGTGCTGGCATGGGTATTTGATTTTGTTAATAACCACCAGTTCTGATTTATTAAATAAATATTTCAGAATTAGAGGATCATGGGTTCCAGTTTTGATGGGGAGGGGGAAAACAAGGATCAATCAACCATTGATTTGTTGTTGCAACCTTGCAAAACTTTATTCATTAAGATGCCATAGATTTTGAAAATGTACAAGGGAATAAGAAAAACGAAAAAGGGAGAATTTATGAGACACCAAAACTAGATGTCAAAATCTTTCCATGTCAAAATTGATCGCATGTAATAGGTCAAGCATATTTCTCCATGTTAGAAACCAATCGCTTGCAATAGGTTGGCTGTGGTGGTGGGAGGTGTGTTTTGAAGGGATGGAAGTCAGGAAGTACCTAGGCTTACGGCTATCATTTGACTTAATATGGAAGATTTTTGCATCCTTTGTAATGTGATTGAGAATTTTTGTCGAAAAAAAGTAACCAAAATAGAAGGGGGCGGGACCCTTTGGCCCTTTCAAGCTCCAAATGGCATTGGCACAATCATGTAAAAACACATTGACTTATTTATGTAGACATCCAAATACTTCAATTGCTAATGGGAGGAATTGATCAATGGGGTGTCAGTCATGATAGTTCCTTTCTTTGGCTTGAACCACATCAGAGGCAAGGAATCTTTGAATTGCGCAAGATCAGGGAAGTAAATCCATTCATGTTAGGTTGGCAACAACAATGTTGACTAGGGTGTGAATGCCATTTTTGGTGAGCACAATGTCGACTCATTAGTGAAAGGAGTTGAACATGGACGAAAGAAATGCATGTAGTTGTTTTTCTCCCACATGGAAGCCAATATCTCACATGATAGCAACAAAAGTGTCATGAACTACATCATGAGTACCCATGCATTCGTTGCCATGAACGCAATGTAAAAGGTGAATACCCATAGAGTCAATGGGATGTGTGCACATGCATTGAAGGATACCTACAATTGAAAGATGGGGTAGTCCGAGTCATGTTCGAAGTGATGTGGAAAATAATGCAGAAAATAATCAAAAGTCTAGGAAAATTAGTTGAGTTGTAAGCCAAATGCTTGCCTTTGGGTTAAAATATGATAAAATTTGAGCACCATGGGCTTCAAATATCTTATTGGAAAGCATGCCAGAAAGGGTATGATGGTGTAGACATTCCAAAATGGAATCTTGAAGTTGAACCATTTATTGTTCGATAAATTCATCAAACAAAGAAAGACATGTGCGAATTGGGGGCAATAGAAGATCACATGTCATTTTGAGGTGTTGCTGGAAAGGAAAGGTGTTGTTGTCGATTCAAGCCAAAGACTCAAGAAGGAAAGGACGATGATCGACCATAAACCTAAAAACTATGATCAAAGCTACAACGGCCCAACTCTTTAAATAAGTTGTTGGGGTGATGGTGGTTGTCGGTATAAGCATAATGCCATTGAATGTGATTAGGAAAAAGGTTTGTTTATGAACTAAAAGTCTTTTTGGGCTATCAAAGGATTTTGAACCCAAAAGGTGCCTAAACATTTAAAGGAAGGATGAGTCAAAAGAAATAAGGGACTCTATGAAAGTGGAAGAAGGAGGTATCCATCGTAAAAGATATGATGGCCATTGCACAAAGCAATGAGTTAAAATTCCAAAGGTTACATGATCACCCATTCTACAAAAAAAGTCCACATTTCAAACATTGTCTAACAAGACATCTTTGATGAAAGATGATGTGAATGATGGGGTGCCCAATGGAACCCCCAAGATCCTAATTCCTTTTTATAGGGTGGTAAATTGGGATTAGGTGTTGAAATCAGGTGAGAGGCCAAAGAGTGACCATGCTACACATTTTAAAGGTTGGATAAAAATATCTATCGCACGAAATTTAGTCTTGAAATGATTGTATGCATATGATACAATTAAAATGGGACCTATATGTGTGTGTCGTTTGGAATGGATGGAAATAAACAAGAAGGGAAACAAGTAAAATGTAAAGCCTTAAAGTGGGATAAAACAAATAATGCCCCTCTTAAAAGATCACTTTGACAAGTTCCCATGACAAATGGGATCATTATGACATCATCTTCACAATTATAATGATTATAAAACAAATGATATTCAAATGCATAAAATGCACAAACAAAAGGGATGAGTTGTATGATGTTTTCACTTGTTACACAAAGTTTTTGAAATATGACCCCTCTTGACACCAAATTGAAAACATTTGCCACATTTAGCTAAAAAACAACCTAGTCGAGGTGAAAGTCTAAGGTGCACCTAATGCCATGGATTATTGCTTCACAATCACCCTTCGTTGCAACTCCAAATTGGTGTGGGGAAAAATGTGTTGCAAAAGCATTGCGAAATTGAAAATATAAAGTGTGGCTTGTGAGTCAATACAATGTTTCCCCACTATAATGGAAGAAACTCCATTTGAAGATTTAGTCATGGTTAAAAAACAAGTTGCACCAAGGACAAATCCAATTCAAGGTGGAATGTGACCATGTGCAATGTGAAAACAAAGTCGAAAACAATTGAAGGAATCCACTAACTAAATCTTCTAGGTGAAAGGAGTCCCAAATGTGTTCAAAAACCACCCCAGAAGGACCATTCATTGATAAATGCAACGTGCATTGAAATGCCAATTTGAAGGAATTAGAAGAAAGTTCGAGGTCTTATCTAATTCATAATCTTCAAAGAAAAACCATTTAATTTAAGATGTAATGTGATGATAACTGATGTGGTGATAACTGATGTAAACCTTTGCAAGGAGTTTTGCATGTGTATGGAAGAAGAAAATAACCAATTTTGTATTGAACTAGTTGATTGGATCATTTTCACAAATTGTGATTAGGTTTTTTTCTCCTAACAAATTTTCTCATTTTTTCAAAAAGAAAAAGGGGATATTTGGGAAAATTTTCCCCCTAGTTTTGACTAATTTTGTTAAAATTTTGGAAAATTTATTCCAATGACAATGATTCATTAGAGTTGATTTATGTAGTATAACATTAAGTTCTATAAGTCATTATTTGGACAATTTCATTTTGAATATATTTACTTCATTCCAAGGTAAAGAAACATGAAAAGGTGTCTTTTGGGATCTATGTCTATTTAATTTTATTTTTCAACACCATATTCATGTGCATATTTTGAATACCTTTTTCACTAATTTGCAAAAAAATTAAAAGAATTCTTCTATATTTCTGGCAATTTTCTTAAATTTTTATAGGATTCTGGCTATTGAATTTTATTTGTTAAAGCAGATGATTTTACAGCACTTTCAATTTAGAATATATAGCATTTTGGCTATATTTAGCCAGAGAAAAAAAGGCAGAGGCATGCACCCAATACGTAAACGGGCAGGCGCATTAAAGAATCAGAAAGCAGACGACAAGAAGTTAAAGTGCAGATTTGCAAAGTGCCCATCGACGAGGGAAAAAGGAGCTTGTCTGAGCCCGGGTTCGAACCGGGGACCTCTAGTGTGTGAGACTAGCGTGATGACCAACTACACCACCCAGACTCGACTGAACTTCCCGTCTGAAGATTTCTGTCTAATGCTGTCTACAAAACTGGCTATATTACTTGAACAAAGTTGTCTTTGAATATTGTAGTACAAAGGCTAGCTTTTTAACGTCTGTCGATTAATTGATTGATTATAAAGATTCCATGTGGAAAATTAGTCAAAGATTGCTATTTTGTTTCTTTCCATTCTTGCACAGAAAAGAGAAAGAGATCTTTTTATTATCAATTACTTTGATACTTCTTGAACCGCAAATTCTTGCATCAGCTTTTTGAGTCCATAAGCACTCCAAAAGTAGTTGAAGTTCTGCACAGGGGGTAGGCCTCTTGTTTCCTTTTCCTCACACTTTGATTTGCATCATACAAATCATAGCCTTAAAAATTCTCACACTACATGCTCTAATATGATGATTGAATCTCAGTCTGAGTGCAAGCAAAGGGGTTTTGTGAAAACCATTCTTGCTGCAATCCATAAAACAGCGTGCAAGTACATACAGCCCATTCAGCAAGTGACATTTTACAAGCTCCTAAAGACCATCCCTGAAGCAGATAATATAATGTACACAATGGTGATGGACAATAGTGCAGGATAAAATGAGGTCTGGAGAAACAGTTGCCAGTGCAGGAAGATAGGATTCAGCTCCCATGAAGAAGCTCAGTGCCATAACCAATAGAACCACATTTGACTCTTAGTATGAGTAAGCAACTACATTTTGGTTAGAGGATCTGATGGCAACAAAGTGATGTCCTGTCTTCATACAAACCAAAAGATAAAAAAGATAAAAAGAGGTATTAGGTGTACCTTACAATATGTAGCATTTGAAGGTTGTCAAAATGCATAAGAATCTGTTATGGGTACAAATTGCACTGAAATTAGGACATACACAAAACCACTACTGCCAAAAATTGACTTGTCTGTATGCTGCAAAAGATGTGCATGATGGATCATTGGGAGTGAAATTCTCTGCATATCAGGAAGAAAGGGCTGCCACAAGTGGAAGTTTTTTCAAACAAATTCAATGTGTTCATTGAGAATTGACATGCTCTCAATATGAGCAGAATCAATGCATGCAGGTACATGAGCAGATAATATGATAGAACTCTGTTCACTTGCAATGATACATATTACAAAGCAAAAGAGAAAAACAATTTTGTCACTCCAGATTCCATCTCTTCTTGTGGATAAATTTCCTGTGAGTTTCTTCGTTTCAGGAAAGACAATTCCGGAAGAACCGAACACCCTGCCATCCATACATTCCCTTCCTTTCATTATGGGAGCCATCAAACAACATTGCTGCCTTCTATTGCACTATCTGGACTGTCTTACATCCTGAATTATTCCTCTAATGTTCATCAATTCCACCCTGTGAGTTTGTGCTTCCTATCCAATTATCCCACATGTTGATAAGACAAAATTTTCAGCACTGTTCAGAATCCAAACCTGTAATGCAAAATTAACATCATCCTCATCTACTTGCAACGTCACTCTGCGAAGGCGTTCTTCACGGGATGTACCTAATTTGAACAACGCCTGTTTGTGCAATAGGAGAACACATGATTAGAGCACAACACATGAGTTAGGGGGGAGAGAGACCAGGTAACAATACAAGACAGAAATCCCAATAAGCAGGTGTGAAATGCTGAACCAGTGAGTAAGATAAACCAATCAGAAAAAAGACAACAAACTATGTGAATTTAGCAGACTTTGGAAGGTGCACCTGATCAGCTAGCACACCACAAATAGCTGAAAACTCAGTGGCTGCCAGTGAATGCATTGTGGTTGATTTGCACAAATCTAAATATGCCTTGTTGACCTGAAGGTCCAAACACATTACAAAGAGCATTGGCCAAGATGATCAAACACTTACTCTTTGCTGGCAGCATATAGTCAACAGAGACATGATGGAAGTCAAGCATGCACAAAAACATATGAGAAGGCAATGAAGAAGACCTCGCCAAGGGTTGCATCCTTCTTAGCACGGCGAAAAAGACGTACAGCTGAACACAGCACCATCTGTAGTACATAATCTCAAATCACAGATATGTGTCACATGAGATGATCCATATGCTTGCTGCACTCTGGCATATCAATTTGAAGTGACTCATACAAAACTGAAGTCAGGGACACAGAGATTCTACCAAACCTACAGTTCACACTCTGAGAGTAGAACTCAAAAATGAAGCAGAGAGAAAAGACGGTCACAGACTAAACAGAATACTTCAAAAGCATACAACGAAGAATTTATTACAAGGGCAAGAAAACACCTGCTGGTGCTGGGGTAAACCTTGAATGGTTTCCACAACTGGAGAACGAAATGTGCGTGCCAAAGCTCTGGCCATGTGATCTATTTGCACCTGAAACAACAACATACATGTTATGCAAATTTGTCTGAGATTAGGAGAACTTCCAAGGAACAAGTTGTGCACAGTACATCATCATCACCAGCAAATATCTCATGATAAGAAACCTTACCAGATACTTGTGCAGAACTGAGCTTGTTCTTTGGCGGTACTTCAATGCCTTGTCCTCTTTTGCAGAACATCCAGGATCTCTCTCATTTGTACGCTCTTCTCTAACCTCTCCTTCTAGAATTTCTAAAGCACTCCTGCAGAAAGTCATTACAGAATCAGAAACCATCTTGTATTTTTGAGAGAAGGAAACAAGTAAAAAAAGGCTGGAACAATGGGTACTCCATATCCTTGACTAAAACAATATCCATGCCAAAGTGGATCCTCAATTGCCTAAACAATTTTGCCTAGACTGTTGTTCCAATGTAAATCAGACAGAAAGGTTCCTGCAAGTTGACATTGACTGCAGACATTCTGTCAGGGATAAATTTTGACCTGCAGACATGCAGGGCTTTCCTCATGTCACCTGAAGCAGCTGCTACTTTCTGGCAACAGTAAAGATCTGTCAAAAAAATTCACAACTCTGTTTTTCTTCCTAATCTGCTCAAACATTGTCAGATTTCCCTGTCTGTATGGGCAGGGTCTCCAAGCTCTGTTGTGTATGAGAATCAAGTGTCATCAACATGCTCTTTTCAGACTGGAAAAATCAATGCTGTAAACTGTTGGAAGAAATCAACCGCATCAAACAAAAGTGTTCTGGGAACTGTAACAGAAGAACACTGCTTCAAATGATGCAGTACCAACAACATTCAAAACTGCCCTTGATTAACTTACTCTTGCACAGAGCTCCAAAGCTGGAGGATGGAAGACAGTAAAAGAAAGCCCCTGAGAGTGCCCACCAAGTTCTGCCGCATTATTCCTCCCTCTTTTCAACAAAAACATTCAAAAACTCTGAAACAAATGCATAAGGCTACAACCTCACACAAAGGTCTCTTCCAAATAGCTTGACAAGTTCAAATTTACAACTGAAACCCACAATGATGATTACCTCCAGTCGCTGATTTAACACTTTTAAAATCTGGTCCTTATTATAAGCTGGAAAAGTCACAACATCTGGTTTGCCTGCATAAGAGATATAAGCATGATGAAGTGCATACATGGTTAGATTGGCAAACATCAAAGACAGTCAACCCTGAAAAACCTCACATTCCAAACCTCCACACAGTATTTGGAGGCATTAAACCTGTCCTAATTGTTCTTGGAATCGGCAGGACTTACAATTCATTGCTCGCAGATTGGGCAGAAAGCGATCTGTAAGGTCAATAGCATTCGCAACACCTGAAAAACAGCACAAGTATCTTCATTTGTCAAACTTGTGGCATCATGTAACAGATGAGGATGAAAAGCTGGAGTGACAATTGTGATACCATGAAAGGTAAGAACTAATATTCTTGAACTAGAGAAACTTCTAAATATTTGAAAACATACAGAATGAGTATCAACTTACCAATTAGAATGCAGCAGGAATTTGGGAAAGTCGGGAGTCGAAACAAATCATAGAGGACTGCTTGATCTCTTGTAATCAGGTAGTCCATCTCATCCACAATCATAAGCCTTCCTTGTCACATAAACAGTTTTTAGAAACATCATGACAATCATGTTCAATCCAGCCTATCCTAGAAGAATGGAACATTTCGTATGAAGCCCTTGATTGAAGATGACTGCTCAGTGCAAAACCTAAATTGCAATTACAAAATACACTAAATAACCCTGGAACGGAGGCTTGGATCAGCTCTACTAATGCCAGCTCTGCAAATGCCCATCAAGGAGAATGCTCATGAACACAGGAGCACAGTTACATACAACATCCTCTTTGAATGATTGACTGATCGCTGCAGTGAGTCACACACCCATTTCTTTATCTCTTTCAAACACACTGCAGAGCTTTGAATCACTTCCGTGCCCTGGTTAGGCTTTAGTAACTGTAAAACCTGTTCAATATAAGAGCATCTCATCAGTTGCAACTAACGATATGGAGCAGATCCCTACTCATGAAGGTTTTTGTGCATACTTTGCCTAACAGGAAATTCAACAGGAACAATAGAGCAGAAACAACATACACCAAAAAGCTAATGTATCATACATGCATCAACTTGACCAATTATAGCAGCTGCAATGACATTGAAGTTGGCAAGAAGAAGATAAAAGTCTAAAGAACATGACAGATAGACAAGCAATGCAAAATGATGTCACTCACCTTTTGATAGATATTCCGTGGATCTGTCAGTGAAGTGCAATTCAAGGAAATTATCTCTGGGGTCTGCATATTGGCCTACAGGGTGAACACTCCAACCATTTTAGACTCTCTCCAGCTCCTCCTGCTTTGTCTAACATACAGCACCAAAAATGTGAACAAGTCTCAAGAGGCTAAGATCAACAGAAAAGCACTATACATGGTCTTTCTTTGGTCAGGCTTGCTAGCTGCTGCCACAGTTTTGCAAGTTCCTACCTCTTTAGTCCACTCAGTGCATAGGATTTTCACTTTCTCCATAGTCAATGACTTCCCAGTCCCTGGACAGCCACACACATACATGCTGCCTGGTCTTTGCTCAAGTACAGCTGTCTTGCAAAACCTAATCACTTTCTCTTGTTCCATCTCTCGGCACAAGATCGATGATGGAACAGCTGATAGATGCAGAGCTGTCTTCACGGCCATCATGTAGGATGGATCTGTAGTAAAAAGGTCAGGAAGTATAAATGAAGCAAAGCCAGAACAATTTCTACAGTGAACTGAAAGTCATGAGCTTGATGGAACAGTAATAAAACCAACAGCTTATTGAGGTTGAGTAATACGAGAAAGTAGACCCCAAAAGTCTGTTCTGAAATTTAAAGAAAAGCCAGAAACAGAAAGAAATCAAGAGGAATGAAAGAAGCATGACTATGCAATCAGGTAATTCTTGGACTGTAATGAGCCAAGAAGAGAAAGGCAATAAAGAAACAAACACTGAGCAACTGAACAGGCATTTGTACAAGGGGGACTGGAGAAACACAATGCTTACCAGTGGGGTCCCACATGGACTCTTCCAGTGAGGAACTGGTGCTGCACAGTTGCAGGCTGTTGCTGGATCTTGAAGAAGAGTCCTTCCACTTGCACATTCCTCGCCATTCCTTCATTGACGTGGGTGACAAACCTTAAATCAGCTGCTCCACTTGAACTCTCTCTCCCACACTGTACTAACCTTCTTTCTGCCAGGTCATAAATGTCTAGCAGATCCTATGGACACGACTATCAGACACCCTGTTCCAGATTGAGAGACACTAACCTGAGACCTTTCACTTCACAATTGACAAAGATCTCTGCTAATCAGTGTGTGCAAACTGACCAGAATGCAACCAAAAGTCAAGTCTGTAAAAGTACCACAAACACCAGTCACATCAGATTCCTCAAAGAAGGCCTAAGCATTACCATCAGATGATAAGTAACCAGAAAATCAGGTGACAATAGACACCAGAATGCATCACATTCAAACAGGCATCTGTACCCCTGCATTATTATGTAGCAGCACAACAAACTGCATGAAACACTGATTTGTCCTCAACCAAACAGAATTACAACGATGGAGTCTCTGTGAAAGATTTTACATTTTCTGATCTGGCAATCTGTAAGCACAAACTGACAGACCCAGGCAGTGCTCATCCTTTCTTCCTTCTTCCTACTTTCTAAATGCTCCATACAAGTGAAAAGGTGTTCTTGTGTTTGACTAAGGTCTGCTGCTGAAGGGTTTTGGTGTCTTTCTTCTACAGATAGTGGTTACATACAAGGATTGTCTCAAATGTATAGGTAGTCTGCCTGATGATGTGATGGCCAAACTCTACTGGCTCAACATCCCATACTGACTGGCAGAACATTGGCAAGTTTGATAGAATGCCAATTCCGGATCAGAAACTTGAGTTGTGACACAGAATGAAAGCAGCAGCACCACCAGCTACTAAACATACATTGAACACAGTCCTTGCCCAAACATCCTATCCTCTCTCCTCATCTATATACCCACCACCCCTCTCTGTGTCCATTCATGTACACAATTTAAACCGCAGGTCCCAGAGTCGATTCTGGAGCACCCACAGGTGCTTTGACAACCTCTTCTTGTGGCTTTGGCCCCTCTCCAAATGCAGCTGTACCATCAACAACAGGATGGACGCCTTGAGGCTGAGGTGGGTCTACCTGCTCTGTAGGATCCTGCTCCTTCGCAGGTTCCTCCAACTTGAGATCTGCTGCAACAGCAGGCTCTGGTGTAACCTCCACATGTGGCACTAAGGCTTCTGGAGCTGTCTCAGATGGTGCATCCACTTTGGTCACATCAGCAGCTGGCACAACAACATCCTCCTCCCCAGGTGCAACAATCTGTTCAGCCTTTATCTCCTTGGGCTCAATAGCTGATTCCTCTGCACTGACCTCCTTGGAATCAACCAGTGGGGCATCTACATCCATTGGTTTTGCCTCCTCTGTCACTGTGTCCTTTTCAACTTCTCCATTTTTCTCAAGAATAGAGCCATCCGCTGGTTTCTCAACTGTTTCCTTTTGAACTTCCTCCACCAGAGTGTCCTGTTCCTCAGCAGGAACTTCAGGCTTCTCTACATCTTGTACGACTTCGTCCTTCCCATCTGCAAGTATCACAGATCACACATGGTGATATCAGTTCTCAAACTGCCATTGTGATGTCATTAATGGTCTAGTTTAGTTTCTAAATCATGCATAAACAAAGAGTCTTCCCACATTGTTGCCAAATCATCGAGAAGATTTGTTTCCCCTCTTGACATTGGATAAATATGGTTGATATTTGAGTCTCACCACCTGCTAAAGATTGGTAATTGGATTTGCTCACCGTCAACCTTGGCTGGAGTTTTTGGAGACGAAACATCCTTGCCATTCTCCCGAGACTGGCGCTTGGACCGCTTAGTAGCAATAAGTTCTGCGTCTTCTTCTGCATCTCCCTCAATGCTATCAGTAGAGAGCCGCCCTTTAGAATTCAGCCTGGCAGATCTCCTTGGCGTCTCACCTGGACTACCACCACCTTCAAAGACACCACCAAAGCAGAAATAGACAAAGAGTGTATTCAGTACAACACACAAAGTACTTTGACAATAACAAGATCATTCATCCTCCTTCCAACATCTTGCAGAAAAAGGACATGCATGTCAGTTGCAATAAATACCAAGAAGTATAAAACTGTTGCAATGCCAAGAAACTGTGATGAACTCTTAAAGGAAATGAGAGCAAAAGAGGACTTTATTTCAGCAGGAGAGTAAAACACAAGACCTGAGATCCAGTCAAAATCACTTGCCATAAGGCTACCAGGATGGTTCTTCAAGTACTTGTCCAGTTGCCGTTTGTTGCGTAGCTCTTCACCATCGGGAGCCAAGAAGCTCACATCCTTTCTCTTGAGAATCCCAGACTTTTTTGTGAAGAACTGAGAAAACAAACACCCATGAGTGAAATTTAGAAAAGGACTCACAAACCCATGCAACTGTGACATACCTGACATGCCTCTGACATGGTGGTGCTGGGAGTGAGAGCCTCAAGAAAAAGCCAGGAAGAAGAAGGGGAGTGTTTTTTAGTCATAAGCCCTTCTTCCTTGCAGCACAGATTTTTTTTCTATCTTTCAACTCTCTGCGACAATGTATTTCTTTCTTTCTATTATGCTTATGTCCTTCATCAACAATAACAGGTTCTTGCATGATCAGACAAAGTGCGTTTCTTTTCTTTCTGGCAAGTGTCTCGAGCCGAAAAAGAAAACTCTGCGTTTCAGAAAAAGAACGCGGGCGTAACTGCTGCTGGTGCTGCTGGTGACACATTGTTTCAAACCCGAGTTTCTAGACCAAGCGCCACTACTACATGCCGCGAGCTGGTAGAGCCCCCCTTCAAGGCAATGCAAGCACTGTTGAGGCTTGAACAAAATGATGCCACTCCAGAGAAGAAGAACAAATGCTATCCATCGCTATTTGCATTTTCCCTAAAGAGAGAGACTTCTTGTGCAATTGTCCAGAAACAAAAACAACAAACTTCTGCTAAAGTTTGTGCGTAAGGTCGTCGGGAGGGGGTTAAGAAGAGAGAGAGAGAGAGAGAGAGAAATTCTGTACTGCAGACCTTCCGTTTCCAGCCTTGCAGACATCCCGTCAGGTCCTCCAAAACCCCTTCCGGCGATGCTACAGCAGCTATGGTTGCCCCGGGGCTTCCCATTATTTGCCTTGGCTTGCCGCCGACGTTGCACAATCTCTCCCGCAAGAAAAATAATGATTCCGCAAACTCAAAAAAAACAAACCCCGCAGACAAACACAACCAAAAAAAAACACCACAACAAACCAACAAACAAACTACGTCGTAATACAGGCAATACGATGAAAGCTCAAGTTCTCCTGTGAACAAAGAGAATGATGCACAACGCAACGACGAAGATTAGCTCTTCTTCAGCAGAAAAATAGGCAAGAAAAAAAGGGGCACAAAACCCCCTCAAAATGGAGGGAAAAAAAACAAAAACCACCCAAGAAAAACAAAGACAGAGACTATAATGCTCCAAAAGGCAAGTAAATGCAAATGACTAATAAACCCTGAATATAAGACTTTCTACACTTTCTTCTTTTTGTAACACAAAAAAGAAAAGACGACGCAGAATGTGGGAAACTGGGACCACGGACGCCAAGACTTGCAAAGAAAAAAAAAAGGCGGAAAGAGCTCGAAAACCGGAAGCGATTTCTTTTCTTTTTTTTTGGTTGGGCATAACACAAAAAGAACGAGCGAGCGAGCTGTATTGACACCACCGGGTATATATTAAGAGTTTGAAGTTTTTGTTTCCAGTACGCACAAGAAGACGACGGAGAGCTTGGTTTTCTCGCGGCAATCAGCGACTATGGAGGAGTTGCACAGCGACGAGCGAGCGCAAGGGCGCCGGTAGAGAGAGAGAGGAGAGAGACGGAGGACATCAATGACTGCCCCGAAACAAAACAAAAAAACAAACTAGCAAACAAAGTTCAAATGGGCAGATCTCAGAATTGTTTTTTCTTCTGCCCGGGTTCTGGCGAATGGCCACGCTTTCAGTTTCGCCAGGTTCCACGTGTTTGGATCCAGTTCGGAGATAAAACTCGTCCGAACCTGTCGTTTTGATCAGGTTCGGGAGTTTGTTCAACAGGTAGGTAGGTAGGTATGTAGGTAGGTAGTTAGTTTTTCAATGGAGGGTTGGAAGTTGGTAACTAGTTACCAGCGTTTATTTGACTGTAATTAAGTTAACTCCAGTTAGACAGTACCCTAGTTCAATAGCAGGCTCCACAAAAATTATATTAATTTTAAACATGATAAAATTTTCAAAAAAGTGGCGAATGGTGGCGCTTTCAGTCTCGCCAGGCTCCATGTGCTTGGATCCGGTTCGGAGATTGAAAACTGTTCCGAACCTGTCCTGTTGATCAGGTTCGGGAATACCTTTCATTAGGTAGATAGTTAGTTTCAAAGGCAGGTTGGCAAACCAGTTATCAACGTTTATTTGACTGTAGTTTAGGTTAACTCCAGTCAAATTAACTCCAGTTGATAGTGTCAACATTATCAACTGTAACTACGCTCCAATTGAACAGAATTTAAGTAAAGAATCAACATTACCTATTATGAACTGCAAGTGACCTCCACTTGGACAGAAAAATAGTATTCAGAACCCTAAATGAAAAAAACCATTAGGCCATCCACAAATCTCAAAATTCTGAATTTTTTAAAATAAAAACTCTAAATCTAATTTATTGGATGAGTACCAATTTTTTATTTTTTTTTTTAAATTTAGGGTTCAATTTTGTGATGTGAAAAAAGTGGCCAATTGTGCCCCGAAAAAGAAAAAAATTAGTTGAAATGATTTATCTGAAAAAAGAGAATTTAATTGGGTGTAAATCTTTGGGCAAGGTTGCATGTACACTAGTGTGGCCTATGCCATCGGCTCAAGGATGAACTTGTTACCCAACTAAATTCTCATTTCAACCCTAGTTTTTGTAATTTAGCTATGTTTCTAACAACAAACAAAAAAAATTCAGAAATTCAATGTGGCCCATAAACTAAGTCTAAATAATTTTTTATGAAATTATATTGCCTCCATTTAAGTCCAACTCATTGAGGGCTTTTCCAACAATTTATTAGAAACCTGCCCCAATATAATTTTTAAAATTGGATTTTGGATTTTATTAAGATTTTGATTTTATTGAATTTTCAATTTTGAAATTGGTCAATATTTAATAACTTCTCCACCATAGGTTGAAACACTGCCTTGGTTTCCAAGAATACCAAGAGTGTGGCCAAAGGTGTTGGGGTTTAGGGTTTGGGTTTACCCTAAACCTACCCTAAACCCCAAAGGCACACATTAATTTGTCTTTTCATATCCACTAGTGGGACTTATTGACCCATATGTGATAATTTTCAAAGTTATAAGGATGCAACTTTCCAAAAGACTTCTTCAAAACACAAAATGGCATGACTAATGTGAAAGGTGGTTTTATGAAAGGGCAAACAAAATGACCAATAAAAAATTCCCCTTGTATTTTCCTATGTGAAGTGAAATGGCAAACAAAATGGTATTTTAAAATTAATTTTTTTAAATGATGAAAATTGTCATGTGTGTTAGTTTAACTGCTCAGTTAGGTAAGTTAATTAAAGATAAATTGGGTTAATTAAGTTAATTAATTAATTTGTGTGAACATGATTCAAAATATTTGTCATCGGATAAAATCCTATTTTGTGCGACCTCAAATCACTTTTGATGATTCAAAAGAGTGACTCGCTCGTAACAACACAAGAATCCAAACCCAAAACATAAAAAATCAAAACACTTATATAACAAAAACTATGCTATGAGAGTTTGAATGTGGTGTACCATTCAAGATATTTTTATGTTATATGTTATGAATGTAGTGACAACAATGATTATAGGCATCAACAAAACCGTGATAACAATGAAAACCGGATTGACCTAAATGTGTCAAATTAGGTATTGGGCTTATGTGCTAATTTGATAGTAACACTAACATTGAGGTCTGAGATGGCAGATTTTGTGATTTTCTTATCACATTATATGATGTAATCTTCCAATGGTGATCACATAAGTGTAATAGCGATCAAAATAATAAATAAGGAGGATGTGCAACTCATGTCTGTTGATTTCTAATGTGCAAAGCTTAAATGCAACATTGGAATTATATACCACTATAATTGACATCAGTTTTTTAATATATTAACTAATAAAAGAAAAACAATTTCATGAAGGTTTTATGTGAAGGAAAAAACTCAATTTAAAAATGAAGGACATAATTTATCCTTCAATGAAGTGATTATTGATTTCAAAACTTTTAGAATGTTTCAACTCACCAACAATAGTTAACACCGGTGGGGGGGAGAGATTGAAAAGAAACGATCATGTTTTTTTGCATGACACTATTTAAGGATGTGAATATTTTCAAATCAAATTCCTTCCAAATTAGCATGATTTTCATCTATCTTATGCTTTATAGTTTCATTACAAATAAACGGGTCCTTGAATTTAAAGTGTGATGATATTTTTCCATACTGTAAGCTAAGGTCAATTTCCACATTGACAAAAAGAATGGTTTTAAAAAAAATTAATTATATATTTTTTCATCGTCCACTATAATATTGTGATATGAGTAGTGAAATTATTCAAACTGTAGCCTATGATACTTATGATGATTTTCAACATGTCAACTTGATATTTTCACAATTTTTCATTTTATTATTTTGAGGATTATTTAATGACAAAACTAACCTTAGGGTAAGGTATCCACCCAAGATGTCAAATAACATTTTACTTTTGTGTTTATGGGGGTAGTTAGTATTCTACCATATTGACTTTACCACACCTAGTCCATAACATTGCCAAATTTAACAAAATTGTGATGTTGAAGAAATAAGGGTGCACTATTAATATATAATATGCATGCATTTTATGTTATATAAATGTAGATCATTGAACATCCCTAATTTGCACACATGGCATTTTTTTTAATACATTTTTTGGCATTCATGTGTATTATTAGTTGCCAAAGCTCCACAATAAACCCTTTAATAATAAAATTTGTTTCAACATCTTTGGAATTTCTAGATCATATGATTCATAAATAGTCCTTGTAATGTTCCCATCAATGTTTTTAAAATTCATGTTCAAGTTATCAATTATGTGTCCATCATAAATTTTCACATGATTAAAAATGATTGATCAAGGCCAAACCATAAATACACAAAATGTCCACATTGTTATTTCCACAATTTAAAATCATGAATGCAAAGAAAAACTACCATAGTACCTGGGCAGTTTCAGCATTAATTATATTATTTGTAGAAATTTTAATTTTCTCATTTTTTCCCAAAGAACATAATTTTGTGAAGGAAAATTAAAAATATTATGAAATGTTCTATCTTTTGACATGGAATCTTCAAATTAATTAATTATTCAACAAACATGTGGTTGAAACTACCCTTGTACTTCAATATCATTCAATGGTATTTTCATTTCACAATTACTTTAATATGTTCCCTTTAAAAGATACAAATGTGATCATTAATGTTGAAAAAATTCTATTCACATCCAAAAAACACAAATTTTCTTTATTTATTTTCCCATGTTCCTAATCATGTCCCTATATTGTTTTCATCAATGTTTTTGAAGTTCTAATTCACATATTTGTTTAACAACTCTCAAAGTTGCATTTCCCATGGATTTCCCAAAGCTACCATTCATGTTCCCCAAAAATTGCACAATCTTTTGTTGATGATTATACACCTCCATAATCCATAAAAGTTATGCATGTGACATGTAATTTACATAATGCCCAAGTGCAATATTCCCAATTTGAATTGTTCACACGTGCAATTTGATCATGTCTTGCATGCACAATTTAAATAGTTAAATAAAACATCTTACAAAGGAGCCCACCCAAATTTAAATCCAAATCCCAACATGTCTTCTTAAACAAGGTAAGATATTTATTTAGATTGTTATTCAATAGTCAATATTGTAGTACATTTGAGTAGCTTTAACACATGTTTGTCAAATATTTAATTAATTTTAAAGATTTCATGCTTTTAAATGGAATATTCCAAAATATATTTTATTTTCCCTCGCAATATTTTGTTCCTTGGAAATTTTATATTTTGAAATTTTCACCAATTACAATTAATATAATTAGTGTTGAAGATGTAAAGGTACTATGGTAGTTCAATTAATTCAACTTATGAAGTAGGTATCATTAGATTTTGCTTGTAAACATTAATTAGATTTTGCTTGTAAACATTAAATGGCAAGGTAAAAAATAATTTACTTACACCTAGCATACATGTCAATTGGTGTTGTTCAATTGTCAAATTTGGTTTACATATGAACTTGGCTTATTGTTAGATATGGATGAAAGCATGAAGTTGAATGCAAATGGTTTTCAAAACCAGGCATGGTTTGTAATAAGTATAGGTTATCCCTACCATAAAATTAGTTTATGTACATCCTTTTTTCAGCCAAGAACAAGTCTATATGTGTTCATTAGTGATTTTAAAGTTTTTATTGCATGTTGTACGATAAGTGCATTTGAAGAAATGGTAATTCATTTGTCATCTCTTACTATAAGAAATGTTAACGTTGTAATTAAATAATTTTGTGCAAATATGAACTTTAAATATGGTTAATTTGTTGAATTTAGTTATGGCACAATCATCATGCTATAATTGCATGGTAATATGAAGATGTGGAAGAGATTATTCATTTGGTTGTAGGGTAACATGTGCATGCAAGGAAGGAATTAGAAGGTGGGCATTTATATGGACTTATAATTAGGTGGGCATCAAATTTTAATTTGTAAATGATATGATTGTGTTATTTTGTTGCAATTATGAATATTAGTGATGGTTGAACAAAATGTTTGTATTTTCTTAAATGTGGGGGTAATCAACTACGATATGATATTGTTTGATGCCACCACATTACAACTTGTCAAATATCAAGGTTATGTAATTTGTAGCCATATAAAGTTCAAGTTGTGTTTTGGAAACACATAATCAAGGATCTTACCTCTAAATGTTAAAAAGCCACAAACATTGTGATGATTGGTTGTAAGTAAAAGGAAGTTATTGGCAATGTTTTCATTTGAATATTTAATGTTTGTATTGGCATCTTATCAAATAACTCAATCTATTTATAATGGAGATATTATTATGATGAAAAATGTTGATTCTACACACCTTAGCTTGTTTGTTAAATTGTACTGAAATAGTAAAAAGACAATTAATTATGTCCAAGAATAACACAATAAACACCATAACAACATGGTTGAAAATGGAAACCTTATGGAAGGAGATGAGGATAATGCATGTTAAAGTAAAATTGTCGCATGTGGAATTAACCTATTAAACCTATAAAGAAAGGTTGATTGTTGTCTTGATTTTGGTATTTCCAAACACACCTAATTAAGGAAAGAACAAGATTAATGTGGTTATGTTTGACAAGGTTATCTCCATGTCAAAAATTGATAGTGGGGAAACCCATGCCATTAAGGGCAAGGGCATTATAAAACATCCCATTTGCAAACATGGAAATAAAGTTGACTAAAGTATTTTACATTATACTTTGACCAAAGACCTTATCGATATTATTTGTCTTTTGGTGGACAATAAATTGGTTTTGATCTTCAATCACATAATGTGTTTCATAGTTATAAATAATAATATTATCATCAATAAAGGCTATTGCAATCACTACAACACATTTAAGGTTTTTTATTTTCATTTGTGATTAATATTAGTAAATGACATATGCAACTAATAACTTATGAGTTGTTAAACCCATGTTGTTTCACTTGTCTAGCTACAAGGGACAATGACATGCCATCTAATTGCAAAGATCAATCATATTATCAACTAACGTTTTTATATTATGTGATGGTATTGAAAATCCATGTAATAAATTTTCATGGTGTGACATGTAAAGTGTAAAGTGATGTGGATGCCATGTCAACCTAGTCATTTATTTGATTAGGTGTTATAAAATATGCTATCTTGTAAAAATGAAACACATCAAAAAATTATTCGCACATGTTCAACTATGAGTCCCACATGACCAAGATTGGGTGTAAAATCCATTAATCAACCTTTTATTGCATGTTAAGGGTTAATAAATATGTAAATGTTTGAGACTACATCAAAACATGGCATATATGATTACCTTTCAAAACCTAAACTAATTAGCTAAATAGGCTCTAGGCCACCTAGATTAAGTAACCTAGGTTATGCCATTTAGCCTACCTAGCATAAATCACCTACCTCACAAACTTAGCACCTCACAATTTAATAATGAAATTTGTGCAAAATTCGTTCATTCATAATTTGTATGATTCATGTACTAATATAGTGCATTAAAAACACATTTGCAACATGGATTTATTAGAAGATGCGAAATCTATGTGACATTCGTTCATTCATAGGCTTTTACTTCATATGTCAACACATTTATTTTGTGAAAATTGTATTTTCAATGCATGGTATTTGTGCATAAAATGTACAAACTTATGAATGAATGAACTTCAGACAATTCTCATTATTAATTTGTCACGTGCTAAATTTGTGATGTAGGTTAAAAGCATGGTCTAGGTAGGAACCTAAATGACATAATTTACACACCTTAGCCAAGATTAACAATGCAAATTATTTTGCTTAGATAAGGGTAAATAATTATAAGTTGAAAAATAAAGATTTGAACCTCTCACCTCTCACCTCCACGTTAAGGGGCAAAGTTTTTACAATTGTTTTTTATGTAATCACATTTTAGTAAACATTTTTTCAAACCTACATAATGACATAATCAACCTAGTATCCCAAACTATTTAAGCACCTAATTAAAGGTTGCCTAGTCTACATAAGTTACATGGGGGCTTACATATAAAGGTCGCCCTAAAGGTTGCCTAGGCTACCTGACTATGTAAGATCCTACGTAGGAGTTATTTAGGTTACATTTCCATATGCAATATCTATGATGCCACATGTAAATCTACCATTAAATAACTAGTGATTTAGAGTTGCAATGTTCATCTAATAATTGCAAATATTACATTTTGTTGCATCCATGTGTGTCAAAGTTTTATTTGATATTTTTTTTCACTTGGAGATGTAAACATTCACTATTATTCACACAATGAGAATTAGTTGTTGTTGCCACTTGTCATGATTATATTGGTTGTAATATTTGGGTTTTGTAACTTCTCTTGTGATGTCATGTGTTAGTCCATTATTTGATAAGTAAAGATTTACAATTGTTACATTTAGCTGATAGTTACATGTATTGTGTTCTATTGCACCCATGTGTCAAGTTCCTTTTTGATATTTTTTCATTTAGAAATGAAAACATTCATTATTAGTTGTGCAATGGGGACTAATGTTTAGAACCTTTGTTTTGATTATATTTGGCATAACAACACATCTTTGGGTTTTGTAATTTTTTTTGTGATATCATGTGTTAGTATATTATTTGATAATTAAAGACCTAAAATTTCAATGTTCATTTAATAATTTAATGTATTATGTTTTATTGCACCCATGAGTCATGATGTTGGGTATAATCACAACACTTTATTGCTACATGGCATGCCACATCATCATCATGGGAAATTAAATTTATAATCACAAAAATCAATGGTACTTTCAATTAACTGATAAATGAAATTTCATGAAAACTAGTATCATGAGTCAAGATGTTAATTATAATTGCAAAATTTTATTGCCACATGGCATGCCATGTCATCGTCATGGGAGATTGAATCATTATTAATCAAAAGAGGTCAATGGTACTTTTGATTAACTAATTCCATGTCACAAATATATATTAACACAATTTGAAAAACAATGATATGTTTTACCACCAAAATAAATTAATTGTCATATTCATTATAGTCACAAAACCATGATGCCATGTGGCATGTCGATGTCCTTTGTCACTACTTAATGATTAATGATTCATAAGTAATTATAGATGTAATAAAAAAAACAACGATTATTTTTGGGTCAAGTTGAAAATGGCACAATGTGATTCAATGAACCTTAATAATGGGAAGTTATGTTAGTTAATAGGATTGAAATCCATGCCCACTAAAAAAATCTTGCAATTGACATACTTTGTGCATCATTGCTTGAAATAACATGTGCAAAGGATGCATGAAAGGGTAATAACATTGTGAACATGCACCTAAACATTCTACCAATGGCAAAAATCACATATATATTTAACAATATTAGGGTTCCCACACTCCTTCATAGGGAGGCCCATTATTTCATGACTTTTATTGACAACTACAATCACACAACGTGGATTTCTTTCCTTATATATATATATATATATATATATATATATATTTATATATTTGAAAAAAATAGGGGTGAAGAACATTTGTTAAATGATTTCATATCCTATTATAATAAAAATTGGATCATGGTAGCAAACAACCTAATTTTTCACATCACATCCAAATGGTGTTGTCGAATAAAAATAAGACATTGTTGGGGAAGTTAAGAACTATGATAATTGAAGCATCAATTCCATGATACCTTTGGGCTAAGGCTCTCTTTACATCACATCTATTTACAAGTCCATCTCCTACCAAAGCAAACCTTTTTTACATCTCTTAATGAACAATTTTTTGGAAAAAATCCAAACTTGAACTAGTTGCTTATTTTTGGCCATAACACGTATGTGCACATCCCAAAGGAGAAGCAAAAGAAGTTGGGTTCAAAGTTCTAAACTATGTTTTCTTGGGTATGATGTACAAAATAAAGGACACATGTGCATTGTCATCCAACAACAAGAAAAATCATCACTAGTAAATATGCATGCTTTTATGAAAGGAATTTTATTCTATTATTGAACAAAATTTCTTACCTAGGACAATTTTGAAATCCCAATCAAACATGGAACAATAATTAATAAAATATTACAATTCAAGTAATAACACAACATATCACACCGTGATGATAGTTTCAAAGCTCCGTCTTTAACAAGCAACATGTCATTGCATGATCTTCCATTTTTGGACCAAATGTCCACAAACAATTTGTTAATTCCCCTATTGCATTAGGCTCCAACATCCCTCTACATCCTAAATATAAAAGGTATTCCTTTTGGCCTCTTTTGTCCATCCTACACCCTTTTCTTTGTAGTGTGTTTCTTTCCATTTTATGAACACAATTTCTCAAAGTGATTGGCTTAGAGATGCCAAGGCCATCACAAGCATTAGAATTTTCTTTTTAGTAAGGCTCCGAATGTCTTCAACTCCTAGATCTATGGATGGTAGACCCAACATGTATAGGGAATTTCTACACCATTAAATATTGCCCTTGGTAATATGGAAAAACACTTGAAGCTTTTTGTTGCCTTTGCCCACATTGTGCATGGGCAAGTTCAATAAGTTATGTAAGTAGCCATTGCAAATAGTTTGGATGCAGAGGAAGGGAAGTACAAGGTTGAACAATAAGTCTTGGAGCTAAATGAACAACTTTAAAAGATGTAAACTACCCAATAGTAGGAGGCCTTGACCATTCAAGGTCTATAAGTTCAATTATGAAACTTCCAAAATGTGTAAGCTAAATTGCATTAGGTCTAATCCCAAAACAATAAATATTGAAACTAACTACCAAAATTGCAAAACCAAATTTTCAGGTGTAAGTCTTATTCTTAATGTTTTACAGGGAAAAATAAACCAATTTGAGTAGAAGTATCCTAAGGAAAAAAAACTTTTGGTAAGTGTGATTAAAAAAAAACATTAATTAGCCAAGGATAAAACTCATGATTAAAAACAAACTTTAGTTGGCCAAGGATAAGGATCACAAGGCAAAACATGATAACTATTTCTTGTTGAAAAAGGTGAAAAACAAGTGGAAGATTTCAAACAAACTACTAAAAAATTTGAACTACTTCAAAAAAACATATAGGATATGAAAATAGATCCACCCTTGAATCAATAGGAGCAAGAATGTAGGATCCTCCAAAAGGGTTGGATTAAAAAATATATAAGCATCCAAAGTTTCAAAATAACAAGAGTCTCAATTTTGAGACTCCCACTTGGGAGTTTTGAAAAAAAATGTCATTTGGATGTAACCCCCATGGAGAATCACATAGTATACTATAGGGAGGGGAGTGGTGCTTCATCTCAAAAGTTACAACTATTGTAAACCTTGTGCTTGAAATTGTCCCTACTAAGTTCACTTCACCACTTGCATTCAACTTACATTAAGCACCTTTTTTATTTGGTTATGCAATTGACTTCATCTTGAATTCTTGCTTGTGAGTTTGCTTTAGTCCCATCTTGGAGCTTCTGCACACCTTCCTACTCTTGAAATGTTACAAGTTAAGGAACATGCCTTGACTTTTTTCGTTGTTTCATTCTAGGACCCACATTTGGGTATCTTGAGGAGTTTGGGGGCACATCAATAAACATATATATTTTACATTCAATATACCAAATTATATGTCACATTTTTTGTTGCCATGTAATTAATATTATAAACAAACATAATTTAAATATTCATAAAAAAACATTATTCGTAATCATACACAAATTTTATTTGGTTTATTATATCATTTTTCACTAACATTCAATAATCATAAACTCAAGAAGATTTTAAATCATAATCATTTGTGAACATTTTCAAACACTATAATTATTAAAAAAAAAATTCATTCATAGCTTCGATTTTAAATATTATGAATAGATAGATTTGTCATAAAATGGCATAATTAATACACCTTGTGAACAACATTAAAGTACAAATATAAATAGGCAAAGACCACATATCATTGATGCCTTGTTATTCATTCACACCCCACAATAAAAAAATAGTTATGATCTCAAATATGAAGAAATAGGGGCATGCATTTTGTTTGTTTTATAGGCCATTCCCACTATATTTTTTACAAGCTTCTTGACATGATCATCTCACATTCATTTTGTTTGAATTAATACATGATAAAAATATCCTTTAGGTAAAATGTTGTTAGCCTTAACACATTTTCGTGCTTTCCACCTTGTTGCAACAACCCACCCTACTTGTGTTTTTCCCTCAATTTTTTATTTAATATGCATATTGTTTGTCATGTTTAAAATGTGGTACCCACATTTTTATGATTATAGGAAAAATTTATAACATTAGGACTTTCCATTCAACCAAAAAAGTGTGTAGCTTGGTCTCCATAGGGGTTAAACCCGTCCATATTAGGGTGAGAGCACATTAGGGGGGGGGAGGGGGAAATTGTTATCACATTGTACTATTTTTTAGGGGTCTCGTGTTTGAACTTCAATGATGTCCCTATTGTGAAGGATTTTCATAATTTTTTTGCATATTATGGTAGTCAAAACCAAATGTCAACTTTTTTTAAAACTACATTTTTAGATTTAATATGATGTGATGTTAAAATATATTTGTGTTAAAAACATGTACATTACAACATATTAAAAAATGCAAATATATTTTTAAAATGATTGAAATGATTTGTAGTCTTTATGTATTTTTTAATATTGATTAAACATTGTGATTCCATATGATTGGAATATTCATTATTGAAGTTTATGAACCATGTGAAAAATTTGATGATTATCATATTACAAATGGGTATTTATGGGGGCGATGACCATAAGTATGTGGTAAATTAACATTTTAACAAACTATCATTTTCAAATGGAAGATAAAATATGTGAAGTGGGTCATTTTTAAAATTTTCATTTTAAACATTTATTGGTTGACTAATTCAAACCCAAACCTAGTGTAGTCCAAAAACAGAAACAATTTTATTATATTGTGTATACCATAAATACACCATTATTCCTTGAATTTAATCTTTTAAAATTATTTTAAAATAATATTAAATATCATTAACTTTGTGAAAATCACAATATTAAGCCCAAAAACCAAAATTGAAACCCAAAATTAAGTGTAACATGTTTTGCAAAAATATACATTACATACATGTTGTGAAAATGCCCAAGTTGGCCCCCTTGCAATGTGTTTTTACACATCATTTCCTTTTGACTTTTTTACACCCAACACATGTTCTCATATTCTAAATGCAATAGTGGATTTTATGCCATTTGTGCAGTCCTTGTTGCACATGCGCTTCAGGGGGATTTCAACACCATAATTAGCTTCCCTATGTTTATAGATCCACAAGCAACTTCTAGGATGTTTCCACTTTGTTATGCCAACACCCATGTTATTTATTGTATACTACATTTATGTGTCCAAGCGTCTTGCAACATTATGCAAAGTTTGATTTGCATACCATGGTTAGGTTGGAAAATTTATTGGGCACATGATCTTTCAGTAGTACAATGGTCATTTGGCTTATCATTAGGTAATTTTATTTGCTTCTTCAAGGGGGCTTGGCCTCCTCTAAATGGTTTGACTTGTTGTCCTTACCTTCTTGAGATGTTGGGCTTTGATCACTCTTACACTTGTGATTCCCATCATCAATTTCCCATATGTTTTGTGTTTGTTTTTTATTTTGTAAACTATATAAATATATAACTAAATAGGTAAATAGAAAACTAATTAACTAACTAATTAATCAACTAACCACTAACTTATTACCTACCCACCTAACCACCCATTTATAAATCTACCTATAATTACCTACCATTCTTTAACTATTTAATTATATAAATAACATTCGTTTTCACTTGATACATTTCACTAACTAATCATTTAATTCATAATTCACAAACAATATGTAATTATTTTATGAATTAATTAACTAGATATTTTTTTTAATTCTAAATTTACACAATAATTTATCAATTATAACTTCTTCTTTTTTGACATTCAACCTTCTAAATTTTAGTTATCAAATAAATAAATAAATAAATAAGTAATTGATTGATTGTCTAATAAAAAAATTCATGAAATAATAATTATATTGAATATTTGATATTCAGTATTATATGAACATATTAACTTATTTAGTCAATAGATATAATTTTTTGAATAATTAGTTTAAAATTAATAATTAATATGAATTAAATAATTTAGTTTAGGAATATTTAATTAATTAATATTTGATAGCTCACTAACTATAATTTATTTTAAATATTTATTAACCATAACTCTTGAATTATTAGATAATTAATTGAGTATTATTTATTTATTATTTAAATTATCAATTGAACCATTAGTTAGCTTTTAACAATTTCCAAACTGATTAATAACTATTAATTAATTTATTTTTTACCATAACTCTTGATTAGTGAATATGAATTATCAGATAATTAATTTGAATATTAATTAAGTTAATAACTAGATTATTAATTAACTTTCAATAAATTATAGAATTATTAATAAAAATTAATCATTAATTCTGAACTTAAGGACTAAATAGGAAATATATTTAATTAATATTTAATAATAACTAGGTAATTGAATTTGTGAAATTCTAGTATTTTTCTAAGCTATGTAACTATTAATTAACTAATATTATTCTCTATTTACCTTAACTCTTGATTAGTAAATACAAATTATCAAATAATTAATTGAATATTAACTAAATTACTAATTGAGGTATTAATTAAAATATAATAAATTCTAAGTTGATTAGTCAGCATTGATTATTAATTCAGAGCTTATGAACTAAATAGGAAATCAATTTAGTTAATCATCAATAATCATTAGATAATTGAAAATTTGAAATTTCAACAAATATTTTTATAAGCTACATATGTATTAATTGATTAATATTTAGATATTATTTACCAGAATTTTGGATTAATTGATATCAATGATCAAATAATTAAATGAAAATTAATTATTTGATGATTAACTTATTCATCAAATTTTTATAGTTTGTAGCTTGATTAATAGCTTGAAATGAAAAATGTGTCAAATAAATTAACAGATACTGAATATTATATACTTAAATTTTCAAGTGTTTAAATAATCCAATTAAATTATTAAGTATAGTTTTTTGATTAATTTATTATATTATTAAATAAATAAATAATTGATTCATAGTTTTCATTCTAATTTATTATTATTATTATTATTATTATTATTATTATTATTATGTGATCAATATTTATTAAGTTATTAATCAATAAAAAAATATAAATGTAAATTATTAACTCATAAAATAATAACAAATCAGTTTTATTTATTTAATTATGATTCCATAATTTACATTATTTAATCATTTTTTTATATCACTACTTTATGAATAATGAATATTGGGTTGACATTAAGAATATTTTATCTTATATGAACTTGCCACTATAATTTAATTGCGCATTAAAATAAACATGGTATATTTGTAAACAAACCATAATATAAAATCGAGATGAATTTTTTTATTTTAATATATTTGTAATATGCGTTGAATATAGGTTAAATACATTTAAATATATTAAATAGGTTTTATATATGTTTCATGTACCTCAACTACATGTTAAATGTATTTTTAACGTAGTTCAAAACACCTTGGTGTACATAATATGTATAGGCACACCATAAAAAGTAACCAAGTTTCAACTAAATTTGCAACTAAATGAACATAAGGGCCTATTTTTGGATGAAAAACTAAAAAAAAAAATCAATATGGAACAATGAACAATTTAATAATTACACTATACTTGCAAAAATAATATGAAAATTAAAAAGATGGTTACTAGTTGTGAAATTAATAAAACACAATTACAAATGATAGATAGTTGCATGTAGTCACAAATTGGATGGTTATATAATACAAGATTTCTTGTAGCGTATTTTCATATGTAAGTTTAGTGAGCTAACCATCCAAGATCAAGTTTTTCACAACCTAAACATCTCAAAAAGATTTCATGTCCAACGTGTCTGACAAGAGCAAAATCAAAATACAAAGGCCATTTGGTTTATTATGGCAAAAAGGATAGAAGACACAAGAGACATGACCTTATTCCTCTTATGTGAAAATCATATGGAATCCATTGTCAATTCCATATGATTTTTACATAAGAGGAGTTCACCTTTTAGTTATGCATATTGTTCATGCATTGGATTTCCAAGCTGAATGGTTAGTCCAAAGTTTGGTCCAAGTTCTACATCTTCCCTTGGCCACCCTAGTTTTCGAAATCGCCATTAGATCCAAGCATTGTACACCGCCCTCAAAACTTGCCATATTGGTTATTCTTCATGTTTCCTTTACAAAAATAACAAGGGAGGTATTAGTGGGGATCGAGATGATGAACATCATGCACATTACATGAATTTGGAGATCAATTTTGTCACTTTTTAATTTCATTTTCTTTCATCATGCATTAAATTCGATAAACAAGTTTCAATAAACAAGGGTTTCATTGCAGGGTTATTGCACGTTGGAGGAGCTCATGGGTTTTGATTTTGGGTGCATCTAGTGTTTACTCATAATTTTGTGTTGGGTAGCTTAGGTTTGAGGGAGTTTGATTTGAGGGCATTAAGGAAATGAATTGCTTGACTTTGCCCCATGCTGAACACTAAACTACAAAAGAAAAAATAGACATTTCAATTCCAAGACAAGGAGAGACATGACAAAGGGTGACAAAAGAAGAAGGGAAAGAAGCGGAGGAAAAGTGGTGGTAGCAATAATAATTTCGATTGTAATTGAAAGTAACCAGTCCATTAATGTGGTTTTTTAGGGAATTTTTGTGTGGTGTTGCTTGTTTCAAGTTTTATAAGATTGGGGAAATTACATGAAGATTATAATATTTTTGTATTAAGGTGTATAGGTTGTGTTGAACCCAATAGTGTAGCAATGATGGCATCCGAAACGATGGCAAACTTAGGGTTTGGTGTTTGACATAACACCCTAACTAGGGAACCCATGATGGTTTTCCATCTTTATCCTTTTAATTTGTTAAATTTTGTGTGATTAGCTATGTAAATTTAAGATTGTTTTATAACAATAGGTAGTTTTTAGAAAGTGGGGCTTGTGCTCCTAGTAAACCTATTTCCTTATGGGCACCAAACGTCCCATGTCCCCTAGTTCATAATGTATTAACAAACCTCGTAATTCCTATCACCCATTTACCTATTCACCTACCATTACGAACCTATTTTCCACCCCATCTCCCATGCAAACCACGAACCATTCACTAGCTCCCTTTATTATTTTAACAAACCATGCACCACCTATTAGTTCCCCCAATCAACCCCTAGCCTTTCATGCAAATGTGGGGTCCCAACTTTACACTTTCCCAAACCCCCTTGATAATGCACATGTAAAGTTGTTTCTTTATTCCATTTTATTAGCCCCTACCATTACCTATGATTAGACCCCCAACCTACCCCCATTTCCCCAACATGCCCGCAACCTCCACCTAAAGCCTTTTGCCCCACATGTGGGCATCAATTTACCATTCAAAGGTTAGCCCATCACCAACACCCTTGTTAGGCATCCAATTCTTCTAATCCAAACCCTTGTGACCATCTAAAGATGGCTTGTGCATGAATGTAAAACTCAAATTTGGAGCTTTGAGTTTGAAATTTAAAATGTAATGTGATATTAATCCACTTACATGGATGAATATGTCCATAGATGAATGATTTCATATGGATGAATTTCATTTATGATTTGGATTAAATAAATAAATCATTGGATGAAATTCATCCACGATTGGAAGATAAATAAATTCAAAATGATTTATATCCATCTTCATTTGTTGTCCAAGTATTAATATTTCAAACTTGAATCTCATTTAATAATGATGGATTATGAAATTGTGATAGTAAGGAAAAATATGATGACGAGACCAAAATAATCTTAAATTTTTTGTTTAAGAAATCATTTTCAAGAAAAATGTTAAGTAATTCAAGAAATATAATACCCCTAACCCAATTGTTGTCAACAACATTATATATTTACTTCATGGAAAATTGGGGTGCTTTGAGAATAAATAATTATTAAAAAAACCCCATTGTCATCTATGATAATAGGTTGTTTGAAGAAAACTAATTAAGGTGTTTAAAACTAAATTTTAATTTATTTCAAAAACCCATTATCACCAATGACATTATATAGTTTAAAGATGTATAAAACATTCAAAACCCATTGATGTCAACAACATTGCTTAAATTTGAAGAAAATCACGACAATTTTGATAAATAATGAAAAAAAAAACCCCCCAATTGTTGCAAATGACATTTATAATAGGTTAAAAAAAAGTTGTGGCACTTTTAAAGGAGGGGGAGGAAAAAATCCATTGTCGTCAACAACATTGGGTTAGTTTGCTTGGAAAATAATAATAATAATAATTATTATTATTATTATTGAATTAAATGAAAAAGGGTGGATGTTAACATAATAATATTAATATAGTTAAGACATTTTGAAAATAATGGCATTTAAAACCATAGCCATGAAATACATCCATAATGGAATTTACATTATATTATTCAACAAATGTTATACCATATAAAATTATATTCGGTTTCATGAATTTTTAGTTAATTAAAATTGTGGAAAAAAATTTATCCATAAAAATTTAATGATAAAATAAACATTCATCCCATGTTTGCTTCTAGGTTTACTTGTACAACATTCATTTTGCAATTAAATTCTTGGGTTTTACTTGCATGTTTATAGGGGAAAAAACATTTTACCATCCCAAGTTCTAAGTTTAGGCTTTAGGTTCAAGCTTTAGGCTCATGTGATAGCTTGCCTCATGACCATTTTGGTTCAATACTCTACTTTGCTCCCATCCTGCTTACATTAACTTAAGTTTGGGTTTTGACATTGGATGTCTTCAGGTCCTTTAATATAGGCTTTGATTGTCTTCGACCATACAACCACATCCCTATTGCTTTATGACATGATGTACAAATGACATTTCGTTTTCCATTAGGTTTAAGGTCATGTGCTATGATGTAACAACTTGGCATTTGCTCATTTTGTTACCCCAATGGTGTCTTGTTTTGTCCCCTAGTGGTGGGGCAACAAGGCATAACACAAATTCGATTCAAGCATTTTTTTAACAAACGACTTGGAAAACTTGCAAGAATAATTCTTTTTACAAGCCTAGGCTTTGGTGGCAAGTTTGAGTTTAGTGTTTCCTCCCCAACTTGATCTTTTAGTTCATAAATACCTTTTTCATAATTTGGTTCTTAGACATGGAAGGGAATAGTCTTGAGCAATTTACATTTTGGCACCATTTTTTCCTACACTGGCGTCCTTCGACACCACTTTAATTTTCATTGTTTTACATCTTGAATCAAATGGCTCCTTTTGGCTTTTCCTAAAAGACTATGAACTATATCAAGACTTTAAGATTTCATTTAATTATTTCAAATTGGCATTCCAAAACATGTCACATTTATTTGTAAGTGGTCATTTTGGGATGGTTTTTGAACACCTTTGGGACTATTTTCACCCATGAAATTTTGCAAATAGATTCCCACAATTGTTTCAACTTTGTTCCCATATTGCATAAAGTCACATTCCACATCAAATTACACATGTCCTTGGGGCTTGTTAACCATGACCAAACCTTCAAGTGGAGATATTTCCTTCGAATTTTCATAAACGACTTGATTTAAGAAAGATATGAGCATCCAAAGTTCTAGGACAACAAAAGGCCCAATTTGAGGGCACATCATAGGTGATATTTTAGGAGAGGCATTATTTGCTTCAATTCACTTTAGGGCTTTACGTTCTATAGCTAACCATTTTTCTTCTTGCCTATTTCCATCCATTGTAGATGACCCTCACTTCATAGGCCACCCCTCAATTGTATCAAATTTACATATGTGAATTTCCAAATCGAACTTTGTGCGATAGGTTTTTCTATCCAACTTTTAAAATGTGTAACATGGTTTCCCTCTGGTCTATTGCTTGATTTTGACACCCCATATGAAGGAATTAAAGTCTTAGGGGTTCCATTAGGCACTTCATCATTCAAATCATCCTCATCAAAGATGTCTTTCTAAAGGATGTTTGGCATGTTAACCTTATCCTTATAATTGGTGATGTTCAAGTAGCCTTTAGAATTCTAATTCATTGTTTTGTGCAATGACCATTGTATTTATTACGATGCACACCTCCCACTTCCACCTTCATAAAGTCCCTTGTTTCTTTTGACTCCTCCTTCCTTAAAATCTTTGGGTGTTTTTTAGGTCTAGGATCCTTTGATAGCCCAAAAGGTCTTTTAGTTCGTAAATAAGTTAATCTCCCAATAGCTTTTGGTGGCATTAGGTTCATGCGGACAACCACTATCACCATGATAACCTATTTGGGGAGTTGGGATCTTGGAGCTTCAATCATAATTGTTATGTTTGTGGTTGATCAACAACCCTTCCTTCTAGAAGCCTTAACACAAGTTGACAACAACATGTCAAAACAACATGTTAGCCTTGCTTGTTATTGTGGTGCCAAGTTTTGATCTGAAAAATCAAATAAAATTGACCTACTCAAAGGATTTTTCATGGGAAAAAAATGACCCAAATTCCCCAGATTTTGAAAGAATTTCTTTTTCCAAATCACCAGATTTTTAGAATAATTTCCAGTTGGTGGCCAAGAATATAGAAGGATTCTGCTTCTTCTTCTTTTTTTCCTACTTTCATATATAGCTCAATAGGTGGCTGACCTGAGTCTATTTCTCCCCTTCTATTCATTAGCTGACTTGAGAAGAAAAAGTATTAAGTACAAAGAGTAAGATACAAGGAACCCAAAGTTTAAAAAATAACTTTGTGGCACGGACTCTAAGGAACTCAAAGTCCAAGCGTCAAAGAGGTCACCATGCTGGCCGACTTTCTAGAACCGTGCAGTCTGCTCTATCCCATTCCCCTTTGAAAGAAGGATTAAAGGGCCCCCTTCTTCTGTATTTCTCACTCAAGTCTGCATCTGAGCTTGTGCACTCAACTCTCTCTCTCTCTCTCTCTCTCTCTCTCTCTCTCACACACACACACACAAAACTCTTCCTCAGAGAGAAGTGAGAATCTGGCAGCTAGCTGGTTACCAGCATTGATCAACTGTCTTGGTTTTCCATCTCCGTTTGTTAAGCTCACAACTCTGTAAATTTTTGCTGTACAACTTTTTTTGGCGGGGGGGTGAGTTCAGCAAACATGGTTCAGCACACTCTTTCTCACACCCAGGTCCTAGAGGTCTCAGCTGATGACCTTTGGGACATTAGCAAGCAAATTGATGAAATCCTTCCTGCCTTGGAGCCTGATTACTTCACCAGGAGCACTTACATCGAAGGAATTGCTGGTGAGCCAGGCAGTATTCGTCTCGTCAAACCAGGCCCTGGTATTACTACCTACCTACCCTCTGATTTAGAATTGTGTAATTTGGTGTTACCAAACTCCACCCTTGAACCCACTCTTCACCCAAGTATAAGATCTTCCTAGGGGTTTTTTGCGGGATTTTTGTTTTGGGTTGGTTTGGTAGACTTCAATGCTGGTTCGTAATATGATTTGGAGATTCACATCAACACATTCTGTTGTTCATTTGTTTTCAATGTTTGGTTGGATGCCTTGCTTCCATAGCTGTCCCACATGCCATTGAGTGGAAAGAGCATCTGGACTTTTTCGATGAGGAAACCAAGTCTCGTGGGTACACAATTATTGGAGGTGATCCTCGCTATAATAATGTTACCAATGTGATCAAGTCTGTCGCCTGTGGAAAATCATCCACTGAGGTAACCTGGACTTGCACATATGAACCAGTTGGAGATGCACCGACTCCCGAACACTTGAAGGAGGGTGTTATTAAGGTGTTGAAGACTTTGGAGAAGGCAGTTAAGTCAAGACAGACTTTGACCCATACTGAAACTTTTGATGCATCCCCCAATGCGGTATGGAAGGCTGTCTACAAGTTGGATGACTTCCTCCCCAAGTACTTGCCTGATGTCTTTGTACCAGCAACAATCCTCTCAGGAGAATACTATGGTAAACCTGGTGGCATCCGAATTGTCAAGTTTGGCCCTGGTATGGAAATATGCCTTTATTTCCCATACCTTTTTCATGAAACCTAAATTCCACATCCATGTGCTTTTCAAACAAAATATTTTGCTAACAGTTTTCTTTAGAAATAATTGAACCAAATAATACTGGTTCTTGCATCACCCATTTATTGTTCTCCTAAAATTCCTGATAATTGCATATATAATTGACACCATATTCTTAGAAATTGTTGGTGATAGGTGATGAACATGCACTTTTCTTAGTTTTGTTTTTTCCCTTATGTATGGTATGACTTTGTGCAGCTGCCCCAAGGACTGGAGAATTTTGGGAGCGGGTGGACTTCTTCGATGATGCAACCAGGACTATGACTGTCTCATTGTTGAAAGGTGATCCCCGTTATCCTTATCTTAAAACCACCAAAGTGGTTAGCCCTGGAGCTGTTGAGGGCACCACCGATGCGGTTTGGACTGCCGCATATATTGCAGCTGGTAATGCAGGCCCTCCTGAAAGCCACAAGGGGATGTATATTGAAGTGTGCAAACTGCTTGGTGTTGAATTGAAAGCGAACCCAGAGGCTTATGCCTAGAAAATATTTTTTTTCTTTGCATGGGTTATGTGTGGTTTCTCTTTACATAAAAGAGTTACAATCCAGCAATCTGAGTTTTGAGATCTCCTTTAAAACTCAACTTTTCCTACATCAAAATTTTAGGATTTTTTTGGAAGTAATTTGTCATTCCCCATAAGAATGATATGAAAATCATAATTAGTCAATATTATTATAGATTCAAACATTTTGGTTTGGAAGTAATTATGTATCCTTGCCAAAGTGTTTTAACAAGATATTATGGTGTTTAAATAGCTTGATCTATTTAAGTTCTAGTTGTGTGGCCAGCAACTGCAACTTATTTTCTGCAATTTAGAATGGATTGTGGCAAATATGTTGGTGATGACTATTATGGCATCTTGTCAAACAGGATTGCCAAGTTTGTGTTTAGAATTTATCAATAAAGCATCATTGATGCCAACCTATGATCAATTTTCTCTCCCACATCCATGAGCACTTTTTCTTGCACTTTTTCTTTACATTATGTGGTAGAGTTGTTAGGGAACCCATTAGTTTTGACAGTAGTGGACATATAATGGAATGAGTTTTCTGGTTTGCAAGTGGACTCATAGTAATAAACATCATGATCTATGGATCATACACATGATGGCATTGATACATCATATGAACACAATTATCGTTTTGGGTGGAGTTTTTTCAAATTCTCAAGAAATTGCTGAAACGCTAAACCATAATGAATTGAACCCTCACACTAAAAAGGGATAGATATGATTCTTGTGTTACATTCATACTTGAAAAGAATATACATAACACAAGCATTTAGACCCACTTCATAAAACCCTTGAATGCCATGATGAAACATGAAATGATCTTATTGAGATGAGAAGACTGTCACAATGGATTTCACAATTTTACCAAATGCCCTAATCAATGTAGGTTTGTGCTGAAGATAGGGATCCAACTTCAAGTAGCTCAATATCGGACTACATGGGTTTCACAATACTCCACAACAACATCCAAGCAATACATAGAACAACTGTTGAGTGCATCCCATTCTTTTTGTCACCTCCAATGAGTTCCTTTGTCTCACCCTAGAGAACCCATGTAATCCTAACCGAGTCAAAGGGGTGTTCATTGATCAAAGGTGGCTAAATTTCAAAAGGTACAAGGGGCAGCATCTCAGGGGTTTTGCTGAACTCAAAACTAATCTATAGTCATTTCACTGTATCCATTGCAGAACATTAACAATGTTCAGCATGCAGCAGGATTCCCAATAGACAGGGAACAGAAAGGAGTAGCTTCTCTTCTCAGAGAATTCACTCTAAGAATTGGAAAGATGACCAAAACTGGAAGAAACAACTTCTCTCATGAAATGCATTTGCACCACATCAACATTGGACACACAAATAAACAGAAAGAGAAGGAAGCAATATTTGGAACATGTCAAATAACCATTTGGTAACAGATGGTTGCAGAAAATTGGAAGATGAACAATTACAGAACCAGCCATGGACTCGGAAAACAATGGAAGCAGGAAATGTGAAACAGCACCATTAACATGACTGACTATTCAAGAAACCCAGGAAAAAAAAACCACCAAATAATCTGCCTAAGCACTGAGGCCACTAGATAACAGCAGTGATATGTCTCAATCCCTCATCATCTGAGGAAGAACAGAAAAACCGTGCAGACATTGGAAACTCCTGCACAGACTAAGTCACACATTGACAATCACCCCATGGTAGAAACATTATGGCAAAGCACCATACAGAATTCTAGGCAAGAGAACCCCACTAGTTGCTCAGAACAGGTAAAGACAAGCATTGTAAGTTCCAAAGGAAAAATTGGCTTCGAAACTTACCCCTGGTCTACCAAAAATCCTCAGTACCAATACCAAACCCACTTTTGCAGTCACCAAAGAAACTGAACAAATTTCAGCACTGACAGCAGCTCCCCATGAGAAAGACCAGACAGACATTGTACACTCCCACACAGACTAAATATTGTTGTTGAAACTTACCCCTGGTCTGCCAAAATTCCTCAGGACAAATACCCTGCCAAATCCCCTCTTGCAGTCACCCAAAGAAACTCAACAAATTTCAGCACTCACAACAGATACCCATGAGAATGCAGGGTTGCAAAGACAACAGGATTGGTCTGTTAAGGCTATTAAGGTACTCAAAACTTTTCTTAGCTTGATCAAAAAACAGCAACCTCTGGCTGTAAAAGCGCCCCTCATAAATATGAAACATGATCAATGTTCTATGTCAAGAAAGATCCACTCACAGGGATTTAAAGAAAACCACTGTCCACTACAAGGAAAGACTACATGACTTCATGCTTAGAAAGGGCTCTCTGCTTACTGCTCCCTTGAGGACCGTTCTTCACTGGTCTCTGATGTTCATGATCCCAATGAGATAATGACTAAGAAGGTTTTTGGAGACTGAAAGTGTTCAAACCAAACGCCTCTGGGGCATTTTCATTTAGGGCTTTGAATGCATCCTTGCCATAGTCTGGTTTCTCATTGCTGTGAGGAGCTTCACTGCTCTTGACACTAGATGGGACAAGTGGTGACATACGAGTCTGCTGCCCATCAACACCCACAACCCCTTTGTATATGGACATGGCTTGAGCCATCATTGCAGCAGGATCAGATGCATTACTGGGGAGCAGCATGGTGGTGCTCTCCTTTGCAAGATTACTGAATGCTTGCAAATACTGCTCAGCAATACGCAGCGATGCAGCCTCAGACCCACCCTCTGCTCGAATGGCCTCTGATAGCACCTTGATCCCCTTGGAAGTTGCTTGCGCCCTGGCAAAAATAGCTTCCGCCTCTCCCCGTGCCCTATTCACTTGATCCATCATTGCTGCCTCTGACTCCAAAATCACTGAACTCTTCTTTCCATCTGCAATATTTATGTTGGCCTGTCTCTCTCCCTCAGATTCCAGCACTTGAGCTCTCTTCCTTCGTTCTGCCTCTGCTTGCATCTCCATGGCTGACCTGACCCCAGGTGGCGGTGAGATGTCCCGGATCTCATACCTCATGCATTGGAGACCCCAATCTGTTGCAGCTTCATTGATCGCCTTTACAATATTCTCATTCAGCATATCCCGCTCCTCAAAAGTTTTGTCCAGAGTGATCTTGCCAAGCTCACTTCGCATTGTGGTCTGGCCAAGCTGCATGATAGCATAGATGGGATTCTCAACCCCATACGACGCACGAATTGGGTCTACAATCTTGAGGTACAAGACTCCATCAATCGAAATGCTCACATTATCTTTTGTGATGGCCATCTGGTTTGGAATAGGGATTGCCTCTTCCTTCAAAGAATGCACATATGCAATTTTATCCACAAAAGGAATCATGACATGAATGCCAGACCCTAAAGTTTTGTGGTACTTCCCAAATCTCTCTATCACAAATGCACTCTTCTCAGGCACGATGCGTATACCCCAATTTGTTGGAGGCGATACTTCATATCTGAAGCTCGGATCGTCCCGCCCGCTCTTGAACCCACGCCTGAATGTCATTGTAGTCCATCCTGAAGAAGTTCCTCTCTTCAAAACCCCAACTCCCAATTCCTTCTCAGCAACGCTTTGAGGCTGGCTGTAGAGAAACGGCAATGATTGTGAAGACACTGACAAATCTTTCTGGTGCTGCATCGCTGCTGCTCCATTGAATGTCCTAATCAGACCCCTAACCCTAAACCCTAAACCTGAGATCTCCTTCACGCTTCTTCGACACGCCATAGCTGAATCTCTTCCTTTATCTTTCTGACTCCCGAGTCTTTTCAGGATGGAATCTCTAACTTTTCTTGTTCAATCGACGCCAAACAAGACCGGAAAAAATGGGGGGCGGCGGGGGGTGTAAAAAAGGGAGGAAGAAAGGATTCCGCTTCACTATCTGGCTCAACGCTTCCCGATTCTTGCTCTATAAACCCTAAGATGCAATCAAACCTCTGTGTTCTGTTCTTGTTTCTTCATGATACCATGCTAGAGAAACCCCATGAAAGAAAGATGAGGAAAAAAGGAATAATGTTAAGGGGAGGAGAAAAGAAAACCCAGAACCAGAACCCGTCTGTCGCAATCTCTTGACCTAAAAACTCATTTTTGATATGCTAAAAAGACTCAGTCCATAAAAGCAAGAGGATCTAATCCATTGTGGGTGCAAACCGTGCAGTCTAGCGACCTGTATCCGATACACAAAACCCCGCAAAATGGGTTGCCTGAGAACGAGACAAAATGCTTCAAGCTTTTGGCGCGACCGTCGTCTTCGTCGTCGTCCTCCTCCCCCTCGTTCGCTCTCGGAGAAGGTTCAGATCCAGGTCCCGATTCCAGGTCCAGGTATCCAGATCCTGAATTTGAGATGTCTTATGGCGTATATATAATATGTACGTTGCAAGTTTACTACAGAACGTATTCTTATATGTATTTGACTTTTAATACCCTGTATTTCGCTTTTAAAAACCAGTTTCTGACACCAAGAAGGTTGAAATTTTGAGAATTAAAAAGCTTAGAATATTTTTGAAATATTTCTTCAAGTCCAAATGATATGGTACAATTTCTTTTTTGAAAAATTATAAAGAAGCTGGAGGTGCCAATGAAAAAATCTAGAGGTTCCATTTGATTTGAGATGCTAAAGGAAGGTTATAAGTTTTGAAAAGTGTTGTTTCTTACTTTACAAGTAGAAAACAAGGTAACAAGTAGGGTCAAAATATTATGCTTGCACCCACAACATAGTTGAAAAACTAGACCTAGAATCTAGTGAAACCATAATTGTTGCGATAGACAACACTTGCATAGGGTGAAAGTAGAGCCAAATTTTGATGAGTGCAAAATTGTTACCATAGACAAAGAGTATAAGGAAAAAATCAACCAACAAATATCTATATTATCATTGGGTAGTTATTCAAAAGTGCCAAATAATTTAAACAAAACAAAGATTTCACAAATTTTAGCATGCCTAAGTCATTCACAATTTGAGATTCAAACTCACTACCTACACAAAAGCCATAGATGAAATTTTTTGTTTGAGAGGATTTTACTAATTTTTTTCATCTTATCTCAAAAACCTGGAAGACAAAATGGCATGGTTATGAAGCATACCCTATCTTGACTAAGTTTCTATGATATTGATTTTATTTGAAGAAGAGCCAAGGCATACCTCTTGTTGGGCCTCAACATGAACCTCTAGTTTGGTGGAGGCTAAAACCATAAGGATCAAACCAACCATGATGTAAATTATGCTTCACAAGAGGAGTTGCTTGCTAGAACAACTAGTTATATAGATAAGGAAAATGTCCCATCTCATGTTACAATTCACAAAGGCCAAAAGTTAAAAGAACAATAAAAAATCCAACTAGTAATGCAAGAGGGAAATGAACAACATAAACATTGGAAGAGGTTATAGATGCAATTGAAAGAGGAGTCACATCATTGAAGAGTGCTAGTTGCTAGTAGAACATACCTCTCACATCATTATTTAACCACTTTGATGGCAAGACCAAATCTCTAAAAATTGAACCCTCACGTGTGTTAATAGGAGCTAGTAAGGGCATGTGAACTTGTGTTCCACATTTTCTAGTCATTGTAATTTCATTCACATTGACTTCAAATTAAAATGTATAGATGTTTTTTTAATCCTAGGCATCACATTGCACAATTTGGAGCCCATTTAAGATGTCTAGTGGCAAGGTAGTGTCATGAAAGTTATGGACTTTGGTAAAGGTGTCACAAATATCTAATAAAATTAAAAACTAGTCACAACATAATTTTAACAAAGTTTCAATATGATTGCAAAAAGAAGTTGCATTAAAGTTAAAGTATAATGGAATCATATGCAATATTTCATCCATCAATTTGCATCTTCCATCCATTCATAAATAATGTCCATTGAATTAGTCAAATAGTTAACATGATGTAACATGGTCCATCATCTCAAAATGGACTTCTCGATTATAACAATTCTATTTTCAAAGGTCAACCCCCATCAATGGTCAATGTTGTAGACTTACTAAATTAGTCAATAATTTGATTTATTTGAGGTGACAAGCCATCCATGTGGAATTCTTGAAATAAGTATAATTATGTCATCAAAACTAAATCAATGACATCACGTAGTCGAAAACCAATTTGTAAAAAAAACACCATTATCTTCTAATGGTTAGCAAATTGGGGAAGGGGGCTTAGACTATTCAACTTCTTTTAGATTAATGGTTTTCATCCATAATAAGTACACATGATGATATTCTAATGGTGGTTCAATGGAATTAGGTTTTAAGCAATTGTCATGATGGTCATCTTTGGCATCAATTTTGAAAACCCCACCAACTATATTGTTTTCCTCATCTTCATCAAAAGTAACCTTTAGAACTTGTAATTTATTATCATCTTCATTAGTGACCTCCAAATCTCTACACAAGATGAACTTTTTAGTTTTTTCAATTTTCATGGGGATGTCACCTCATAATCATTTGCCCCCCTATTTTTTGGACTTATAAAACTCTAACACAAATGCATCATCTAATCATGATTGTGTTGTTGGTAAGATGTGGGATCCCCCTCCATCTTATTGGCATATAACAAGAGTTTTTGAAAGCTTGGTGAATGTGATTGACAAGCCAACCTCAATCTAGTCAAATCTATAATTTTGCATTAAGGGTCCAATGACATTAATAGGAACCACACTTGCACCCTTAGACCTATGTTTTCACCTTTTTAAAAGAATATTCTTGGAACATTTTCAATACGTCATTTTTTTAAATTTTAATTTTAATTTCTTAAAATAATATTATTTTATATTTTATATTAAATATTTACCAAAATTATGTTATTTCAATAAATCAATTTGTGTTTTGTGTGTATGTAATATTTAATATCACTTTAAAGCATTGATTGCATAACAATAAAGACATTTTTGTGTATTTGATTCATTAGATTGATTCTAATTTTTTTATAATATGTGTATTAATACAATGATAATAACATTATATAAAAACAAATCCATTTGTAGTCTTTTTTTACAATTTGAAATCATTATGAAAAAAAATGATGTTTTGCAATTGGCCTTGCAATTCAATTTTTTAATTATAAAGGACACGTGCAACTCACTATATTTATATGCCACGAGTGTTAATAAATAAGTTGAATGAATTGTCGAGTTGCAATTCATTATATATACAATGCAACTCATTGCAACTTAGTTGCAATTTAATCAAAACAACTCATTCTCAACTATTATTCAATTCAATTATAACTACACCCATGATGTCATGATGATATCATTAATTGTCATCCATTTATTAAAATCTGACACATGGCATTATGAAGATTTTTGGACATAAACAATTTTGAAATATTGATCTTCATCGTCCATTATGATTGTTAATGATTATTCAAAAGTGTGATAGGTGGCATAATAATAAAAATTGCCACATGGAATTTTCATTATATTTTGGAAAAAAAATTAATTGAAAAAAAAAAGCTAGGTAGGCCATACATAACCATAAATAAGTAGGTTGGTAAGTCTTAATACCTACATACATAGGTATTTACTTAGGACCTACCTACCTACCAACCCACATAAGTGGGTAAAAAAGTAAGACCTACTTGTTTAAATACAAAAACATAATATTAAGTGCATTAAATAATAGTTATGAAGATTTGTTTTTTATTTTATGTTTTGCCTTTGGGTTAAGTTTTTTTCAACTCGTCCCAACATGACACATGTATTTTAATGTGAGAACCTAAAAGAACAAATCTTCTTTATATAGTTTGTAACATGGGATTTGAAAATGAAACATATGGGTTAAATCTTAAATAATTGTTCATTTGTTGCAATTCAATTACAACTATAACACTTAAGCATTCAAAAACAGGCCAGATCCAAAGGGAAGGCTCCTTTATTTTTGGTGTTTAAACAAAACTTGAACCCTTCCTATTGGCGTGTTTAGTGCATTAAAAATCATTAGAAAACAGAATAAAAATGAGAAAGTTATAGCCCTTCAAACTAGAAGGAATCAATAATTCAAAAAAACAAACCACCAAATGTTACAAAGGGCGGTTCCCAAACACCCAAAAAATTCCTTATATGTTGTTCTATTGTTGTTAGCATTCTAAGATGATTTGTAAAACTTTGGGTGGCGCTCTTATAACACTTTAAATGGTTTAAAATGAATAAAAAATAAGAAAGTTATGAGGTTTGAAAGTAGGAGGGGTCCAAAGGAAAAAAAAACTTGTTTTGTATTAGTTGGAAAAGTTTTTTTTTTTACTTTTTGATTACTCATTTTCCTTTGCATTTC
>Ga0209208_10000366_pt1 | contig 57036 bp, 44 predicted proteins | sample S1TSphfallax_3_FD_187694 | JGI IMG/M metagenome (GOLD analysis project Ga0209208, IMG submission 187694) | Host-associated microbial communities from peat moss isolated from Minnesota, USA - S1T2_Fd - Sphagnum fallax MG (SPAdes) (version 2) | ecosystem: Host-associated > Plants > Peat moss >... | reverse complement strand
ACACCTCGAACATGGTCATCGCCCGCTATGAACATGACTCCAGCAGGCAACTCGATCCGCAACTGCATACCCATCTGGTGGCGGGCAACCTGACTTATGACGCCGTGGAAATGAGATGGAAGGCTTTGCAGGCTTCTGATATCTACGCGCAAACCGAATATCTGACGGAGGTGTACCGCAACGCGGCGGCGCGCGGTGTCACCGAACTGGGGTATCAGATTGAAGACCACTTTGCACAGGGGAAGGACAACGGGTTCGGCATTGCCGGCATTAAGACCGAGACCTTGGAAAAATTCAGTCAGCGGAGTGCCGAACGGGACCGGGCGATTTCGGAGTTTATTGACCTGAACGGGCGGCAGCCATCGAAGAACGAAGTTGCCATCCTGATCCGCGAAACCCGAGCGGAGAAGCTGACCGAGATCAGCACGCTGGATGTGAAGGCCCGCCAACTCTCGCGCTTAAGCCCTGACGAAGCGCATACATTGAAGGAATTGCGCCAAGCGGCGGCAGATGGCGGATCGGTGCGCCAAACAGTCTCGGCTGCACCTTCTCTAAGCTACGCTGCTGAGCATATTTTCGAGCGGGTTTCTGTCGCGAAAGAGCATGAATTGAAGGCGCAGGCATTGCGTCACGGTCGCGGGCGCATTGAATTGCCAGAAGTGAAAGCGGCGCTCATGGCGGAGATTGCCAGCGGTGCCATGCTCTCGGCGCGCGGCGAAGTGGCGACCAAAGAGAGCTTGCAGCGTGAGCGGCGGATGGTTTCTGCCATCGACCAGGGTATTCAGAAATTTGAGCCGCTGGGACGTGGCCGTCAATTCGTGATTTCAGACCGTCTCCGGCCGGAACAAAAGCAAGCGCTAACGGCGGTGCTGGCATCCCGTGATCTCGCTTTCAATATCAGCGGTGCCGCTGGAACTGGAAAGACAGACCTCTTGAAAGAGGTGCGGCGGGCCCTGCATGAAGCCCGCCGCAGCGTAGTGGCTATAGCGCCAACCGCCAGCGCCGTCGAAGAGTTGCAGAAAGTCGGGTTCGGCGACGCCATGACGGTGGCCCGTCTGCTGGCTGATGCGCAGCAGCAAGCCCAGCTTGCCGGCCAGGTCCTCATTGTGGATGAGGCCGGGATGATCTCCAGTAAAGAGATGGACGAGCTGATCCGGCTGGCCAAAGACCAGCGCGCGCGCATTCTTTACTCGGGCGACACCGCCCAGATCAAGAGCGTATCCGAAGGCGATGCTCTGCGGATTCTGGAACGTGAGTCAAAACTGAATCGTGTTTCCCTGCGCCAGGTGCAGCGGCAAACCAACGCCGAGTACCGCGAAGCTGTGGAAGCTCTGCGGAATCACCCAGGGGAAGGTTTCAGCAAGCTCGAAGCCATGGGCGCTATCCGGCAAGTGGATTGGCGCTTGCGCGCGCAGGAAGTCAGCAGCGCCTACCGGGAAGCCTCTTCGATTCCAAATCTGAAGGGCGAGGCGCGTTCAGTCCTGGTCGTCGCTGCAACGCACGATGAAATCAAGAGCGTTACCTATGCGATTCGGCAGGATCGCAAACGTGTCGGTGAGATGACGGAGGGCGAACGCTTCACCCAGCACGCGCCGGTGAATTGGACCGAAGCCCAGAAAAAGCAAATGAAGAATTACCAGCCAGGCCAAGTGCTGGCGTTTCACAAGGCGGTCAAGGGTGTTGCTGTCAAGAATGAATCCATCGAGGTTGTCAGCGTAACGAAGCATGCTTTGACGGCCCGCCGCGCCAACGGGCAAGCTGTCCACATCACCGGCAAACATAACAAGGCGTTCGCGGTCTTCGAACGGCAGGAGATTGAGGTGTCTGCCGGCGACAAGCTGCTCTTGCAGGCCAACTGGCGTGACAAGAAATTTCGCGCGACAAATGGCGAACTGGCCACGGTCGCCGCCGTCACACCGGAATCTATCCGATTGCAGGATGGCCGCGAGCTGCCTGCGAATTACCAGCAGTTCACGCATGGGTACGCCGTCACCGCCCATCGTTCGCAGGGGAAGAGCGTCGATTTCGAAATCATCGCGGCGGAACGCATGGCGCAGGATCTCTTCTATGTTTCGGCCACACGCGCGCGGGAAGGCCTCATGGTTATTACCAGCGACAGTGCCGGCCTGCAGGAGTCCATCGGCATTTCCGGCGACCGCCAGTCGGCCAGCGATCTGGCGCGTAGCGCGAATGCGTCTTCACCGTCGCCTTCGATGAGCGAAGACGATCTGATTCAGGCCTATCAGGCCATGTCGAAAAAGCCTGCTCAACAGCAGCAAGTTCACAAGGAGATGACTCAGCATGTCAACCACACCCGTACCCGCATCAGCATGGGCCTCTGAAGACTGGCAACTCGAAACCAATGCCGACTTGAAGCCCGCTCACCTGGTGGTTCAACTGCGCCGCTGCGCGCATGTTTTGCCCTGGATGCGATTCGTATTTGCCGAGGGCGATAACGATCAGGTCAAGATCGCCTTCGCCTCCCACACCGTCACCGTCGCCGGTCATGGTTTGGCGGCGCTGCTGGCCGCGCTCGCGGCGCAGCAGGTGGTCCGCATCATTCAGCCCAGTGAGAATGAGGCCAAATTCGGAGTCCGCGGTTCCAACGCCGGACGGTATACCGGGCCTGGCGTTACCGACATCACGGTCGCTCCAAACAAGTAGAAACACACGCACATGTATCCCAACTTAGAGAAAAACGTGCCGAAAACATGGGGAATGAAAAGGGGTTGGACGGGGGTTGAAAAAGGGGATGATTTCGGGATGGAAAGGGGTTGGAATCGGGATGAGAAGTGCCTCTTCTTGGTTCCTGAAGCGGACCTAAGCCTCTGGCTTAGGGATGGTGTCTCTGCTTTTCTCACTCTCTGGACCCCACACTGCCCCTGGTGTCATATCGCGCCCGGTTGCAAAACGATGCCAGTTTGGAGTTTTGCGCTATGACTCCAGAACACCAAAGGGTCTACGAAAGCATTCCGGCTGATGATCCACAATCTCGCTTGGAACCCTATCGCGAGCTTATTCTGCGCTGGCGAAGGCAGGGCAGAAGCATTCGCCGCATCTGTAATCTGCTCCATCAAAGCTTCAACGTGAGTATCAAGAAGAGTTCCTTACACGAATATGTGACGCTTCGCAGCAGGCCGCGCAAGCAGAAGCCCGAGATTGACATTGAAATCGAACAGCCAACAACTTTATCCGCAGCGAAGCCGATAAATCAGACTGTTCCGCCGAGACATCCACAGGGGTCCCCGGGCGAAGATCCTTGGGCCGAACAGCGCGAGCGAATGCGCCGGCACAAGGCAGAACCTCCGCCACCGCCCAAGCGAAAACCGTTTGAAGTTTCCGAAGAGGATTTGGATGGCACCAAGCCTCTTCGAATGATGCCACTCTCAACCCAAAAGGAGAACTGAACGATGTCCGCATTACCAATTCCGATTCAAGAGACAAAACGCCGCCTGGTCCTGACGCAGGGAGGTAAAGGAGGCACGGGCAAAACCACGCTGTTGACTGCCCTGGTCGACTGGTACGACGAGCACCAATATGCTTACACGCTGGTCGATCTGGATACCGAAGCCAGCAAGTCGCGGGGAAGCCTGATCCACTACTTTCCAGGCAAAGCCGCAAAGGTTGACATCAACAGGCCGGAAGGGCTTGATGACCTTGTCAATGTCCTGCAGGATGGGCCGCCCATCGTGGTAGCCGATATGGGTGCTGGCGCCGGTCAGGTTGCTTACAGGTGGTTCGATGATATGTACGAAGGCGCGAGAGAATTGGGCGTTTCGTTCACCGCCATCGGGCTCGTTACGCCCGATCCCGCGACTGTGGACAGTGTGGTCAAGTGGGCCCATGCGTTGCAGGATCGTACGGATTATCTGATCGTTAAAAACTCGGTGACTAACCCGTCCAACTTCAATGCGTGGGACCGCGCCGAATTGGCCCAGCAATTCCGGCAGAATTTGCATCCGCAAGTGATCGAAATGGAATACCACATGCCCAGCGTGGAAGGCCCTGCGCGCAACCATGGCCTGACAATCGGTCGCGTGGCGTCTCGCCAGCATGACGTTCAGGAGTTGAATCAGTTCACCCACGTCATCCGCGCGCAAGCGTACCGCCGCCACATCTATGCCGAATTTGACAGAGTGAAGGATCTGTTGCTGCCATGACCGCCGCCACTCCGATAGACAGCATGGCGCGCCTGGCCGGCAGCTTGCCGCAAACCCAGGATCGCGAGGCGTATGCGGCACTGATGACTTATCTCAGCTCATTGCCTCCGGGTGATGAGTTGAGACGAGTAGCAGAACTGCTGGGGCTGCTTTCCTTGCTGGGGCAGCGTCTACCCGATGCGCTGGCGGCCGCCATTACGGAATTGCGTGAACTGACTGAGAGGGCCGGCGACTATTACGGCGAGATCGACGCGCGTTTAGCTGGCTTGCCCGCCGAAATCGCGGCGGGGGTTGACGTGAGCAAGGTGGCCAGGGATATGGGTGAATTGTTCCGCCAGCAACTCACCGGCATGGGCTTCGAAACATCCGCAGTGCTGTTGCGGTCCACTGCGGCTGAAATGGCGGCTCTGGCCGGACATTTGTCGACATCGCTCAAACCTATTGCTCAGGATTTCAAGATCCTGGCTGGTTCGCTGGCCGATGGAGTTTCGACTTTTGGCGCGGTTTCGCGCTTTCTTGAAAGCCACGGCAGCCAATCGGTGGAGTCGGAACGCCCGCAATCCTGGCGGTGGCACTTCGTTTTAATTTTGGCCGGCTTTCTAGTGGGCGGCTTTTGCGGGGTGGTCTTCGAAAAGACCCAGACTGCCGACGTGTTGGACAGATTGAGTACGCAGATCCATTGCGCCCAGGCGGTCATTGGCAAATGAACGTTCTCGCCGAACGGCTGGATCGCTGTGAACGTGAGATCGCGTGCGCCATCGCGGAAAGTAAACGATCCCACACACCAATGGAGCATACCGGCATTCTGCTGTGGGAAATGGATTGGCGGATTGAGCGAGAAAATATCCTCCGCGAAATTGGGTCGGCACCGGCAGCAGACGGACAGTGTGCGGGAGATTGAACTGAATTGTCATTGTTAGCCGAAGGTTGAGTGTGGAGCGGATTCTTTGATCTGGCGAATGACCATCTGGCTGATTTGCTCGCAAAGGTCGCGTCGCTTGCCGCTTCGTCCTCGCCTCCGCTTAATCGCCCGTTGCAGGTATAGAGAAAATGGATAAACTATAAATATGGAAGCGAACAAGATCGACAATTTCTGGGAAGGCTTCCCGTTGGTACACAGCGACCCTGAGATACGCGGGGGCGAACCCGTGGTGAAGGGCTCGCGCCTGACTCCTGATGCTCTGGTCGAAAATGTAGAAGCGTTCATGGAGCTCCGCGGAATGTCAGAACCGGAGGCCGTCCGGGCAACGCTTGAGCAGTTCCCAGGCGTCCCCGGCGGCGCTGAGACGATCCGCCAGCTTTTTGCGTACCAAGAAACCCATATTCACGAACTCCAGCTTTGAAAGTCGTTCTCGATGAAAGCGCACCTGAGGGCCTGGGTGACTGCTTGCCCGGGCATGATGTTCACACCTCCACTTCCCTGGGCTGGAAGGGCATAAAAAACGGTAAGCTGCTGAAGCTTGTCGAGTCCATTGGCACAGAGGCATTCATCACTTCTGACAAGTCGATGGAAAAACAGCAAGTTTTCCAAGGACGGCCATTCAGGACATTAATGCTTTCCACCAACTCCTGGCCGCTTATTCAAGATCATGTGCTGGTTATTGCGCAGGCTTTAGAGACGGCACAGGTCGGTGTGGTCACACAGGTTGAGTGCGGGCGTTTTGTGCCGAAGAAGCATCGGAGGACATCGCAGTGAGTACCGGAAAAACACGCTGCACGCTGGCACCCGAAGCCTCTAGCCGTGAGCGCCGCGGCTCTAATAGATATCGTGGCGCGCCCGGCAGGGGCGCAGGAGAGTGAACTGGTTCAACAGTCTCAGTTGAAAGTTGAGATTTAAGGCCAAGATCCGGTAAGAATCAAAGTGGATTCCCGACGCCAAGCGCGTTACACGTCCAAGCGGGCTGTCAAAGGATCGGAGGAAGCTAGCGAGTTTTCGGGACGAAGACGCATAACCTCGCGCCAAATAGCCGTTTTCGATCAAATCGATTGCCCATGACTAGCCCTTCGACCGACATCATTCGATTCGACCTTTTTCCGAGTGGCGCGTCGCCTGACCCCGCCTTTAGGGTACATTAAATTTCCTCTCCTGAACTGTCGCCGTGTTTCTCCACGATGTATGATGGTGGGTCACGTGAGTTGACAAGTGTCAATTGACGGCATACGGCATCTTGATTGCGAGAATACCAATGAAAACCCTCCCCCATCCAGGTAAAGCGGTCCGCAAAAATTGTTTAGAATCAAGCTCTCTGTCTGTAACGGAAGGCGCAAAAGTGCTTGGCGTTACGAGACAAGCCCTCTCAAATCTTATAAACGGTAAAACCGGCATCTCGCCTGAAATGGCGATCCGCCTATCGAAGGCATTTGGCAATACGCCAGAGACGTGGATACGCATGCAGGCGAACTATGATCTGGCTCAAGCTCTAAGGCATGAAAAGCAAATCCGGGTAGAGCGCTACGCACCCCAATCAGCGGCTTGAAGACGTGCTAGCTAAGGAAACACAAATATGCGGACTACGATCCAGGAAGAAAAGTTGAGACATCTGTTTCAAGCATTTCGTGATCAAAACGATGATGCGTTTGTCCGCGTTGCCGAAGGCATCATTTCAGAACAGTTGGTAGCAAATCACTTCGATGCAGCGACAGAATTGCAGCGGGCATTAGGAAAGGGAAGACGATCAGTGGCGAACAACATTTCTAAGGTAACTGAATTAATGAGCATGCCGCTTAAGGACAGAAGGAACGGTGAGGAACTTCTGTGGTTTTCGGACGTGCCAGAGCGTCCCGTTGTTTTCTTCTCGTCCTTCGCGCAGCAAAAAGTTGATCGGATTTTAGAGGAACATCGTCGCAGTGCTGTGTTGAGAAAACATGGCTATGCACCGAAAACGAAACTGCTCTTTTGGGGGCCACCTGGCTGTGGAAAAACCCTCACCGCGCAATATCTGGCCTACGAATTGGGGCTTCCGCTCGGCGTCATCCGTCTCAATGCGGTTATTTCTAGTTTCCTCGGCGATACGGCAGCGCATCTGCATCGGATTTTCGCGCGGGCAAATAGCGGCCCTATGGTCTTGTTGCTCGATGAAGCGGATGCCCTAGCAAAAAACAGGGACGACCAAAATGATGTCGGCGAACTGAAACGCGTAGTTAACAGCTTTCTGCAAGCGCTCGACGCGTTTTCAAGTACGCAGAGCATTCTCATTGCTGCAAGTAACCATCAATATCTTTTCGATCCCGCGCTATGGCGGCGTTTTGATGAAGTCATAGAGTTTTCCATGCCCGAGATCATAGAGCGCGAAAAATACCTAAAGTATCTTCTGAACGGTGCCCATTTCGAAGGCTCTTTGAAAGAGACTGCGCGACGGATGGCAAGCCTTTCCTATAGCGACATTCAGCGCGTCGTCGTTGAGGCGATCAAAACAATGCTCATGACAGAGCAGAAAATGTTGCGGTCGCAGACATTGCTCACCGAACTCCAAACTTGGAAGCTATCGCTGCAAAAAGCTAAAAGGCGAAGTAGGGCCATTACAAAGTGAATCGAGAATTTCCGCCGTTGCCGATGCCTCGTCCGCAGACGGCAACAAGACGGTCGGAACGACCTCGACCCGTTCCTCTTTCGCCGGAAGTCTTGGCAAGGCGCGGTGAAATTGCGCGACGGTTGAAAGAGCAAATTACGCCTTTATCAGAAGGCTTGCGCTCGATGACCGATACGCAAAGACGCGCGGTTTTTTATAAGTTGGAGCACGAGGGGCCGGTTAACCTCACTGGAACGGGCCTGAAACCAGTGGCAGAGCCTTCGGAAACCTATACGTTGGCCGTTCCTGTCGATGAAGATTTATCCCGACTCACCGCTAAAATCGACCAGTTCGAGACGGCCGTTCCTCGTCAGGGCGTCGTTAAAAATTCACGGTTGGTGACGGCCCTGCAGAGTATCCAACTCGGTGAACCGACAGACAGGCTGAGCCAGGAATTGCTTGAAAACTACCAAGCCCTGATCGCACAAGAGCGCGTAATCTGTGAAATCGAGCTTCTTTCCCTGCAGCAGGGCGGCAATCAGCAGCGTAACGAATTGCAGGATTTTCGCCATGCGCTCCAGGCAGAACTCGACAGGGACAGAGGGATAGGCGCTCTTTTCGAGCAGGAAGAAATTAAAGGCACTGTCCGGGCTGTCATTCGCTGCACAGGAGCATTGCTTAAAAAGCTTGTCGAAGACCAGGACTGGCAGCGGCGCATTTACTGGTTTGAAGCGCGGCCCGAATTTCAGACATTTCATAGCGTCGCTGATAACTTCACAGTTGAAAATCTTGGCCCGATTACTTCGCCGCCAGACGACGCTCCCGTTGTCTGCATTGTCGATACTGGTGTGACGGCCGGAAATCCGTTTTTGCAACCGGTCGTTCGCGAGGATTTGCTGAAATCCTTTTTGAAGAGTGTGCCGAACAACCCATATGACGAATATGGACATGGCTCCGGCGTGGCTTCATTGGCAGCGTATTATGCCCTCAATCCGATGGCCGGAGGTGAAAACGCCGCCAAGGTGTGGATTGCAAGCGCCCGCATTCTCGACGCAAATAACCGACTCGAGGATGACAGGCTGTTTTCGTCGCTGTTGAAGCAAGTCGTCACGACGTTTGTTCCTCTCGGGATCAGGATTTTCAACCTTTCGGTTAACGTTCGTAATCTTAGCTGGAACAAGAACGCAAAACGTACACACCCGCGCCGTTCGTGGGTTGCGCGAACTATCGACCAGTTGTCACGAGAACACGACATCATTTTTGTGGTTAGCACTGGCAACATTATTACCCTTGACGTGCGGAATTTTCATGGGGACGGCAAGCCCTATCCGGCGTACTTCGTTGAGGACGACGCGTGTATTCTCGATCCGGGACAGGCTGCATTAGCGCTCACGGTAGGATCGCTTGCACCCACAACATTGGCCGAGGGCAGGGTGGGCCGGGCTCGTGCCATAGCACTCCAGGATGAAGCTTCGCCTTTTACGCGAAGCGGCCCTGGCATTCGTAAGGAGGTTAAGCCGGAACTGATGGACTATGGCGGGAACTATCTGCTTGACGAAGAAGGCGGGCAGGTTCGTGCCAATCGGAGCCTGGGACTTGCCATGGCGAGCCATCAATTGACTCCCGCTATTCGTTATGACTCCGGCACTAGTTATGCCGCGCCGCGTACAACGCACAAGCTTGCCATGATTATGAGCGATTTACGCCTGCTTGGAATTCTGCCTTCGGCCTCGCTTTTAAAGGCGTTTCTAGTTAACTCTGCCCGTTATCCTTTGGGCGGCGACGACATGGAAAGATTTAAGCAATCAGTCGGATCATCCGCTTGGCTCAACGTTCTGGGCTACGGCATGCCAGATGACATTCGCGCGACATATTGCGATCCCCATTCTGTGCTGATGTTTTATCAGGGCGAAATCAAGCCTGGAGAGATTTCCTTTCTCGACATACCGGTGCCTGGCAATTTGGCCTCAACCGGCCGCAACACAAAGCGACTGACCGTTACAGTTGTCTTCAGTCCGGAAGTGCAGCGATGGGGATTGGAACAATATCTCGGCACAGGTTTGAAGTGGCGCGTTTTTCGCGGCGACGGTTCCCGTGACGCTGTCGTAGCCGCAATGTCTGCAAACGAAGACGAAAACGATACGCAGGACGAAAGCGACGCGGAAGAGATCGATCAGGGAGAAGAGCTTAAAGAATTGAAATTTGAACTTGGCATAACCAAGCGCTCACGCGGATCCATCCAGCATGACGTGGCTGAGTGGAGCGTTCATAAGGCGGAATTCAGCACTCACAATTACACGCTGGCTCTAACTGCCTTTGAGAAATGGGGACGCACTAATCTATCCCCGGTTCCGTTTGCTGTTGTCGTGCGGCTCGAAGATACGAGTCAAACCGTCAATATCTTCACGGAAGTTGACAATGCGTTCGTTGCGATCGAAATCGAATCTCGGGCCGTAAGACGATAAAGCCTTTGCTCCGTTTTCATGCGGGTACAGAACAGTCGTTCCACGCATAAAGGGCCATCGGTTAGATCGTGCAGATTGGGTAAATTCCTCGCTGTCTAGAAGTTAATACCGGCAAAGGCGCTTCGGTCGTTCAACTTACTTGCCGTATAGTCCGCCACTCGTAGACTTGTTGGCTCCCAAAGCCGCGGGCTCAGAATCCGGCCGATCAGAGTTCTGATGCCGGGAAGCGTCACCTGTTCGCAAGGGTTCTTTGTCCGTCGCTACTTACGTTCAAATAACCGCTCGTCAAACTTAAACGGCTCCTGCTGTTAGTGCCGATCAGGAACAACATCATTTTTGCCGATGAAACCGCCATCAGTGGCAGCCGGTTTGGTCGCCATCACACACGAATGCGGACGCCGCCGCCGGAAGGCCATGGCCGACGTGGTCAGGGTTTAGCGGATTGGAAAATGGCGGTGGTGGTTCTGAGCCGCAGGATGTTGGTGCCGGTGTAAAAGTACATCAATCTTGCCGCTGAAAACTCCATCACTTTAAGCCCCATCGGGGGGAGGCAGTCAGAACTCAAAAACAGACTCTAAATTTCTTTGCTTGCCAGCTTGGCGGAATCACGATAATCTCCAGAAGCGCCGACAATTCCAGTTCCCGTGGAGGGAATCCAGTTTGTGTGCTTGACTGCTCATGCCCGATCACGACATCGGCGAACGCGGCACTCGCACTGCTAGGTTCTGGTCCCAGACGGTAGCCAGCCTGCCGGGATCACTGAAAGGCAGCGGCGCGAGCAGAACAGCGCGGACCGCGCTGAAAACGGCTGAACTGGCCCCGACGCCAATCGCGAGTGTTAGCACGGCGGCAGCGGCAAAACGGGCCAACGAGGCAGCAACCGCAGGCCGTGGCGGAAATCGCAAAAGATTCGCGAGGCCAGTTGAATGCGACGTACGAGGATTGAAAACACTCTCAATCCAGTCTAAGATCGCCGCTGCACTCCGCACTCTCTCAGTCCGCCAAGAATAGCTCCAATGCAGACCGAATCGTCAGCGCGGAATACGTCGTGTCGCCCGACCGCCGATCCCACTTGCTCCGCATCAATCCTGAACGACGGAAAAGCCGATCAACCCGCTCAGCGTCGCCTCCGCACCAGTAAGCCAGAATGCAGCACAACGCGGCATCGGCGCGGCTCCTGTCGCCACCATATTCAGAACTATCGCCATTCCACAATCGCATGAAGCGGTCGCCATTCCGGGCGCTGTGTGCGCGTCTGATCAGTTCCTCATCCGAAAGGCTCGAGAGTTCGCGGGATGCAGATGTTGACAAGCGAAGCGCCGCCGGGAAAAGCTCATGAAGCAATTGGTCCAATTCCATCTGACGCTCCAATATTTCGGCTGGCGCTCCGGAAAGGTGATTTCCGGTCATAGTGAAGTAACGAGCCGAATCATAGATCTCAATCTTTCCGCTTCGCCGTCCCTTGCCCGGCAATTTCGCCCGCACCAGTATATGGACGCCGGTGCCGGACGGCGACAGTTCCGTATAGCTGTCCAACCAAGAAATGATGGCGCTGGCTTCTGGCGAAATATTTCCATCCTCATCACGGCAACCGTCCAGGTCGATCCCGCAGAACGGGTCCCCTTCTGTGAAGACAAAACCAATCCCATCGCACCGATACTTGTGGCGCGCATAGGAGGCATGGCGGAACGTGCTCCACGTGTCAGGCTTATCGCAAGAGGCAACCTTGCCGCTCCATGGCGAAATGGGCAGTTTCGTCTTCCGGCCGCCAACCTCCGCGCTGCGCCAGACCACCCATCGTTTGTAATCCAACAACTCACCGGGGAGTCTATTCATATATATGCTCCTCGCTGTCCGTCGGCGTCTTGCTCTGAGCGTGATCGCCCGCTGACTCCATTCCCCATTCAAGAAAGATCTGCCGACCGCAGGCCGGACAAACATAGTCGCGTGATTTGGTTTCGAAATGCCGGCCACAAAGGCAGTCGGCAGAGTAAACAGAGTATTGCTGCATCGGCGTTGCTCTTTTAGCTCGCTTTGGTTGATAGCTGTGTGTGCTTTATTTTGACGCGTTTTTTGAGCCAACAATTATGCGGAAACCAAAATAAAGTTGCCGCACGACCGCCGCGTAGCGGAATTCGAAGAAATGGTAGACGCTCCTCTCGGCTATATCTCCAAAGAGATCGCCCTCGGCTGTACGCCCTCAATGTCAGCACGTTCCATCGTGGAAGTATCTGGTTTCCCACCACAGCAACCAACCTGGAGTGAAAACGTAAACCTAGGCCGCCCCGCTAGGCGGCGCGGGGCACCGGAATGCCCGCGAGCTGCTGAAGGTAGGCAACCGTTTCCTGCGCTTTGCTGGCGGCTGTCAGAACGGCACGTTTGTCGTTGCGGAGGACTTTGAGCCAGTTCTGAACATACGGCGCATGGTCGAGCCGTGGTTCGAGGTTCAGTTGGAGATGCGCGCAGAGCATCGCGCTAGAAATTTCGGCGATGAGTTCTTCCATGGCGTACTTTGCATCACCAAAGCGCCCGGTAAGATCGCGGTTCAAGCGGGCAGCCGTGCCCGCCCAGTGAGCTCGTTCATGAGCAAGAACGCTGTAAAACGCGGAGCCTGATTTGAACTTCGAAAACGGCGGCATGTGAATGCTGTCGTCTGAGGGCGAATAGCAGGCGCGCTCGCCTTTGCAAATGACGGTGCCGGGAAGGGCGGCAAAGAATTGTTCAGCGTGTGCGATTCGTTCGGACTCCGGCAGGTCTTCATGCGTTTTCGCAGGCATGCCGTCGACTTGAGCGGCATTGAATACTTGGTATGCGCGCGCCATGCAGCGGGCTCGTTTGCCGGTGGACACTTCGCCGTCTTCTTCGGGCGTCTCTTCCGTCTCTGAACTGGAGTCGAAGAATTTCCAGAACACAATGAGTGTGCTGCGCTCGCCTTTGCTGACCTGGCCGCCGACTTCCTGCCATTGCCGGTAGGTGGCCCACTCGTTGGAGTCATAGCCATTTTTCTGAGCCGCTGCCCAAAGCAGCAGGGTGTTGATCCCGCGATAGGCTTTATGGCTGGTGGCGTTCACCGGCTGGGACAGGGAATGCCAGGGCATTCGGTATTCGCCAGCGCCTTCTTCGAGCGCGGAAATGAGGGCCTGAGTGACCTGTTCGTAGAGGTCAGGCTTGGATGAGTTGAAAGACATGTTGTGAATCTCCTGATGTGCTGGCTGCACAGCAGATGGGGAGCGGGCGAGGTCAAGGGCGGCGAGAATCGCCGTGCCATTTACCCTTGAACCGTCCGCTAAGATCGATCAACAGCAGCAGCACAGCAAGCTTTTGGGCCGTGAGTGATTTTGACCGGTGCCGGTGAGTTGAGGGCTCACTTTGATCGCTGTGGACGTTGCCGGGTTGCTTGGCACTTGTCACTGCCGGCCAAGTTCTGGAGTTCCAGCGAAAGCAGTTGCCGGATACGGGACTGGGAATGGCGGCCGAGATAGTCGCATAACAGAAGGAAGATGCGCGCTTCTTCGTCGGCGGAGCGAAAGAAGACGGGCGAGGGAGGTCCCTCACCCGTATTAACTTGGCGTGTCATTCACTGGTCTCCGCCGAGATTCGAACTGGTTGGGGAAGCCAGCCCGTTCCAGCAACTTCAGTTTCGGCAGCGGCGGCAAGCTGCGTCTTCTTGAGATTGAGTTTTCCCATGTCGGCGGGTTTGCCAGCGGCAGCTAAAGCGTCCGCAATCTGTGGCTTTGAGATCCGGCCAAAGAAGTTTTCCGCGGTAGGCGCAAACCATCGGTTCATGTCGATTCGCAGGGCATTACCCAAAGCATTTGCGTGAGCCAGCCGTAGTGCGTCGTCGGACTGGCCTCTGATCTGAATCGCATTTATTGCCGTTGCCTCTGAAAATGCCAGGAACGACAGCAGGGTCTCGTCCGACTGAGCTAAACACCACGGCCATAATTCGGCACCGGAAGGAAGCTGCATGCGCAAAGATTGGCGCAGTTCGCTGAGAGCTTTGCCGGGGAGTGACTCTTCTGCCTCGCGCAGATCGGTGTGAGTGACAGACAGTTGGAGGCAACTGTGCCACTTGTAACTGTCCAGTTCAAACCTAAACTCCTGCAGGATCAGGGTGTAGACCACGGTGGCCAGCGCAATTCGCGGCTGGTTCGCCAGTTCAGCGGCAATGGCGGCGGTTTTGATGGTGGTAAGTGATTGAATCAGCGCAGCGGAATAGCCAGTCGCCGCCGCCTGGCTTTCTGCCGCACCTTCGCCGGAAGTTCTAGCTTCAATGTTGGCGCGATCTTCCGCTTTGCTGTCACTGAGGGTAGCAGCCTCGTCCTCCTTTCGCAGTAGTCCCTGATGAAGTCGAACTTTGCCGTTGGAATCGAGCGCCACGATCACCCCGCAGATCTGCTTCACCGCATCGGGATAGCTGACGCCGCGGCTATTGTTGATCTCTTCCAGATCGGTTTCGATCTGCTGGATGCGGTCGTACATGGCCTCACATTCCGGGGTTTCGTCCTCATGGCCATCAAGCTGTGCGGCAAGTGTATCCAGTTCCTTTTGGAGAGCCTTATGCTTCGCCTCCGCTTTACGCGGCAACGGTTCGGGTTCGCCAGGAATGCGGCGGAACTTGGCGAGGGTGATGTAATCGGCGTGAGGATGGATTTCGACCCAGCGCCATCCTTCGCTCTGGACAGTTGCGGCGACCTGCTCCAGCTTCTCATTGACCAGGCGGTTGAGCAAGTCAGCATTGGTGATGAAGACACCGTTGCCATCTGCATCGGCGAACAGGTCTCGCTTGGTGTGGCCACCAGCGCATTCATAGGCAGCTAGGGTAACAAAACGTACTTGCGGGTCGGATGCCGCGATATCCTTGTCAGACAGAAGGCGGCGGACCATTGCAGGATTGCGGTTCCACTCAGGGAGTTGGTTCCAGATCTGTTCCTGAAGAGCGTGATCGCCTGTCAAAGTAAAGGCCTGCAAAAGGTCCAGCGTGGCGTTGCCAGCGCGATATTGATCCATGAGAGTGGGGCTGAGCCTGGCCAAAGCGAGGCGCCGCTCAATCAGCATTTCGGAATACCCGAACCGGGCGGCGATGTCGGCAACGGACCTGCCCTTCGAGAAGATACGAAAGAAAGCTGAGGCTTCGTCCAACACATCCATTTCCGTGCGCTCGACATTTTCAGCCAGGCTGACTTCGGTGGTGTCCGCCTCTTTCGGTAAAACGCGGCAAGGGACTTTGTAGCTCTGTGTGATCTGCCCAGCGTCGTGCAAGAGGGTTAGCGCGGAGTACCGGCGTTCTCCCGCCACCACAGCAAATTTACCGCGCGGCGCGGGCTGGACGACTAGGCTCTGCAAGAGACCTACGGCCTGAATGGAGGCAGCGAGTTGGCGCGTGGCTTCCTCCTCGGCTGGTGTGGTGCGGACGTTGTCGTTTGAGGGGACCAGTTTGCGGAAGGGCACCTCGATGGTTTCTAGCTGATTCAATTGCATGTGGGTCTAAGCTCCTCTGGTTCGGTGTAGTATTTGACTTCCTTACGGCTGCGCGCGCAAGCCAGCAGCCGCATTGAGCAACCCGCGCAAAGCGCGCGACTGCCGCCGTTCAAAAAAACATCCCCCCTGGCGGGCGGGAGCTGAAAGGCGCGGCGACTGCCTTTCGCGCATGGTTCGGCGGTGCGCGGGGAACCACGGCGTCAAGCGGTGGCGGCTCGCTGGGCGAGCTTTTCGGGGGAGCCGATTTTCCGCCGGAGCGATGCCGGTTAAGGAGTTGGTTTCAGGAAGGAAAATTGGGGGAACCGAAAACCCGAAGGGCGCGCGCTTGCGTCCGGGGTCGCGCGGCGCGATGCGCGGAAGGGAAGGCAGTCGCCTGCGGTTAGTTGCGGACGCCCGGCAGGGGATCAGGAGGGATTCTGATCTGTCGGGTGTTGTTCGAGGATGCAGCAGCAACCGTGCGCTCTATTGGTGTGCTCAGATTGACGGCAGTGTTGACGTTTGCCAAGCCTTCTCGATTGCGGGCTCAATTTTGCGGCGATGCCAATTAACCACATGCCGACCATACGGCAAAGTGGATGAGAAGAAGCAGAATTGTCATTGGTTAAGCACGTGTCCAGATTGCCCGTCTTCCGCTCGGGGACGGCTGAGGGCTTGCGAATGAACGAGTCGGCGGGTCTAGACCATTTGATGTGGTAAAGTCACCCTTTAGCGACTTCCGGTAGGACGCGAACCGCCCTTCCCCGGCCGGCCGCTAGAGCCACTCGCCGTGGCGCGAGCCCGCCTTGTGGCGGCCTTTGCCGAGGTGCCGAATGTTTGACCGGCTGACCTTCTCCTAGAGGTGAGTAAAGCCATGATGCGGAGTACTTGGATGATCACGGCAAGCGGTGATGGAATTGGCCGACCGGGAGCTATTGTGTCCAAATCTGCTTAAGCAAGAGATAGGCCTCACAGCTCAACAAAGGCCAGGAGTCTGCTTGGAAAGGCACTGAGAAATGGAAGACGGAACAAAACGGGCCCTCAAAATACTGGACGAATGGGGACTCTTGGCAGCGGTTGGCCTCAGCCTCTTCCTCTCCCTTCTCTACTTCTGGCCTATTGGATTGCTGCGACCTGAAGTTCGAGAGTTCTCGCAAGCACTTATTACCAATTTGATTCCAGTGCTCCTCGTGTTTGCTTTTTCTTACCTGATTCTCCGCAAGGCGCAGGCACTGCGCGCCGACGTTGACAGGAGAGAATTGGTCGAAGCGATCAGCGTAGAAATAGGCTCCGTTGTGCAGAGTCAATTCGACCAAATATCATCGAAGGTTGAGTCCACAAGTCAACTGGTGCGCGACTGGGATCAAAAAGGCGTGGAGCGCGTCTGCAGCGACGCCGAAATTGGCGCTGTTAGCGCTGCAGAACTCGAAGCAACTGACTCTTTAAAGATTATTGGCATTGGCAACGGCTGGCTATTAGAGGGCTCTCAGCATCTTAGACTCGAGCGATTGCTCTTGCAAGGGGCCGAGGTCAGAATCCTAGTGCCGGATCCATTGTCAAGTCAAATACGGGAGCGTTACGACAAAGACGAACCCGATTCGCATCAACTGGACCTTCACAAGTTTGCATCCCTCGTCCTTCAGTGGCGCGACTTCGCAGCCCGCCACTCATCACTCGCTGTGCGCGTGTACAACCGCTACCCAATGATGAATGTCTCCGTGTACAGCCGCAGAGTTCTTGCTTCTCCAATTCTATACAGGCGACGAGGAAAGGAAGGCCTCACATTTGTGTTTCGGCGACCGAGCGTTGGATCCGATATCTACGAGGGTCACTTTGACAAGGTGTTTGAGACCGGTTCCACAGAGATCACCGCCGACTATCTTGCACGACTTCTGAAAGCTTTCCCACACACTGCCACTACCCGTTAAAGCGTAACCTTTCTTGAACCGGATTGCGCCGCGCAGTTCCATGACACGATCAAGCAGTCGCAACGCTAGTACGTCCGTGTCAAGTGCCGAAACGCGTTATTCGAAACAATTCGGCTGGACGTAGGCTCTCTATGCACGGTTCTTTGACGCTGGATTTCGAGCGGATGAGCGGATCGTCGGCAGCCCGGAAACTGAACGGCCTTTCTGCCAAGTTGACTCATAACGCGCTAACGTCGCATTTGGGTCGGCGTTGGCAATAAAGGGCCCGATAGCGGTGGAAAGTCTTGGGTGGCGTGACAGCTTTTTGTAATGTGTTCTGATGTTGCCTTTTGCTTCGGTGACCTTCAAGGCAAGCCATGTGCTCAACGGAGTTTGCGGAGCCTCACAGTGGAGCGACACCACCTAATCATGGGAAGGTCCCCTATGCGGGGACCTCCTGTTCGTCTGAAGCCTGCTCTTCGTCTTTGGACTTGCGATCAAGAAGGCGGATGGTGTCGGCGATGCACTCGACAACGGTTTGCTTAACAGTGACTTTGATTGGTTTGTTCTTGTGGGTGACCTCAATTTCGCGGTCGTAAGAATCGCTGTGAAGCCGGCCCTGGACGAGAACGTGTTTGCCCTTGACGAGACGGTCGGCCAGTTTAGCGAATCCGTCGCCGTACGCCACGACCTGGCACCATTCAGTGGTTTCCTGCCAATCGCCATTGGCGGCTTTCCAGGATTCCTTGGTGGCGACCGAGAACTTAGTCACCTGGCGGCCGGATTTCAGAGTCTTGGTTTCGCTATCGCGTCCAATAAAACCAATGAGAGTAAGCTGATTAAAATTCATAAGTGAAATGTCCTTTTCTGTGCCCGTTTGCTTGGGCACGAGTAGCGAGGAGCGCATGCTCCCAATCCCGAAGCGGATGCATTCTCGGGGGGTCCCGGGGAATTTGACCGATGGCCTTCGAGCGCAGCGAGGGTAAAAGAAAAATTCTTTGGGGGGCGCCGGGAAAGCAGAAGGAGCGAGTGGTGCAGGGCGCATGATTTACGCCCGAAGCAGTGCCAAGCGAATGGGAAAGAAAACGGACGGAACGGAAGAATGCAAAGACGTAACTCGACTGTTTGAAGGTCACGATGAAGCCGATTTTGAATGGTGGGTGCGGGTGATGCTCGGCGGCACTGAGATTTGAAAAGTCACATGATGGCGGACTCCGTGCAATGATGCCAGCTTTTTGTGCGGTGGGCCGATTGGTCTGGCTGCTAACTTCCGAACACGTTCCCAGGTCGGTGACCAATTGAACGGCTGCGCAAGAAACCGCAAGAGTGAATCCAGAATCTTAAGCGATCCGTTGCTCGCGCATCATGTGGTGGCCGACTTCGACGCCGGGCAAGACGACAGGGTGAAGGCGCGCGGGAGACAATGAGAGGCACTGCCACTAGAAGACCGAGAGGGAGAGCGTTGCGAGAGGGAACGTCTCGCTGGGGATGGGAGCGAGCAACGGGCAGTGCGAGCTGGGAAGGGTAGGCGTTTCGCCCTCTTCCCGCAACAGTCAGTGAGATCAGGATTTGGAAAAGTTGTTGTTGTCGTCAGAAATATCTTGACGAAAGGGTGTCAGAAATACTGATAAACTTCTGACAGACATGGAAATGTTGGCGAACAGAGTGCTGAATTACATCGACGAATTGCCGAAGGGCACGCCAACGGGTGCCAAGGAACTGCTGCATCTGGCAAGCCGCGACGCCGTGGATCAGACGCTTTGCCGACTCGTTCGACGTGGGGAATTGATGCGAGCAGCCCGCGGTCTATACCTTCGACCCGTGAAAGGCCGTTTTGGTGCCCATCCGCCAGAAATATCGAAAGTAATGGAAGCGCTCGCCGCGATTCGAGGTGAGCGAATTGCACAGCATGGCGCAATGGCGGCCAATCAACTTGGCCTAACAACGCAGGTGCCGGTGCGAGAAATTTATTTGACGTCCGGGCGAAGCAGAAGTGTCAAACTGGGCGGGCAAGTCATCGAGCTTCGGCACGCCCCTGAATGGCAACTTGTGCTTCCGGAACAGACGGCGGGTGCAGCGATTCGCGCGTTGGCGTGGCTCGGTCCGAAACGGGCAGCCTCCGCTCTTCGTAAGATTCGGAAAGGACTCTCGCAGTCTGAATTGCAAGCGATGGTCGGTGTGCGTCAAATGTTGCCGACCTGGATGGCGGCGGAAGTGAGCGCGCTGGTAGTAGGTGTCTAGACTCCGGTTAGCAGACAGTGAGCGCCGAGAGGCGCTCACTGTGGCTATCGCCAGCTCCGGCTGGCGCGTGCACTTGCTGAACGTGGATGGTGATGGTGGAGTCGGTACTCCACGCGCGTACCGGCTCACATAGGTGGATGCAGCGTTCGCCCTTATGGATTGTCAATATAGTTCCAACATGGAAAGATATTGACATGGAAAGGCTCCCCTTTCTGCGTTTGCTAAGATTTTCAGCTAAGATTCCGTATTCTCTGTAAATCATTGAATTCATTAGCCAACATTATGTCTTTTCCGTCAATTTAGCTCGAAACGTCAATTTGCTAAGATTCGGCGCTAAGATTCTTCATTGGCGCGTGGCCAGTGGCGACCCGGATATTCAGAGTGTCAGCCTCGTCTGATCCCCGAAACTTCCGCATAGCCAGAATCCTCTCTCCCGAAACCGATTTCCAGCTCTGAAACTGAAGCTTCCCGGTCGGAAAGATCGGCGAACATACCGGAAACTGAGTTGTTGTTTGCAAGCTGGGCGGCCTCCCCGTTCAAAAGCCAAATAGCTGCAGCCGAATGCTTTAGGTCCAAAGCTGAGATGTTGTTTGCAAGGTCACACATGTGATGCCTCCGGTCCCGCGCTTGTTGTTTTTCCCGGTTTTGGGCGACTGACTCAGGGTGCTTTTGGCGGTACTGCCTCCAGTAATCTGGGTTCTGGCTGCACCATTTGCGCGAGCTGTCGCGGCAAACCTGGCGATATTCTTCGTCCGCCTTCAACTTCTGCTGCCGGTATTCGCTTCGCCGCCGCTTTTGACAACCAACCTCACTGCAAACTTCCTGCTGTGGTTGGTACTTCGAGGGCTGAAAAGCCTTCTCACAATAGCGGCAACACCGTTCTCCCATATGGCGCGTTTATCGCACCCCAGGACAGAAGGCGAAGAATTTAGAAACTGAGATGTAGAGTACTTACCGCGTCCCCGCCGATGGGCCGGAAAACCCTAACTATAAAACCAGGGAGAATGCGGTCGTTTTAAACCAGGGATAACACCCCAACAAGTGCTGGACTATGTGGGCCGTTATACCCATCGCGTGGCAATCTACAACAACCGTCTGCTGGACATCGAAGGAGATCAAATCCAATTTAAATGGAAGGATTACCGAAATGGCGACTCAGTGAAGGCGATGTCTCTGTCATCCGATGAGTTCATTCGCCGCTTTCTGATGCATGTGCTGCCAAGCGGCTTTCATCGCATTCGCTATTACGGTTTTCTGGGAAATCGATATCGAAACCAGAAGCTCGCAGAGTGCCGCCGACTGCTCGGCATGCAGGTGGCCGAACCGCAGCCCAAAGCCGCCAAGGCAGAAAGGAATACCGGGAGCGCTATAAAGAACTCACCGGTCGTTCCCTGTTCCAATGCCCGCACTGCAAGCAAGGAACCATGGTCAAGGTGGCTATCCTGCCGAGAGCCTCCAGCGCTGCCGTCCAGAGTGTGAACTCATCATGACCCGCCTCATCCTCCGCGAAGGAACAACCACCGACTGGGCCATGCGCAGTGCGCCGCGACCTTATGCCCAGTCGCGCGTTTTCATAGGTCTTGCGTCGTTCCCACCATTCCTCCGCCGGTCCTCTGGGTCGAGAAACACCGACAATCTCGCTTGCCAGCACTCACAAGAGTTCAGTCCGTGCTCCTCAACACGCCTCCCGAACCTCGGCGGAACATTGAAAACCCATACACAGGGCTGTCCTGGAGCGATTTAGTCCAACACGTTTTTAGCCCACCGCTCCGGCGTTGCGTATTCCAGCCGATTTGTGCACTCCGGCGCCGCACCGCCAGGCTAATAACGCTCTGCATTATGGAGGGCGCAACATAACGTTCCATTGATCCCAAACACCCAGTTAGGAAGTCGTCTTGGTTTTGGCGCGGCGGCCAATGGATGCTTCCTGTTTGGGCAATCAATGCTTTCACTGGCATTACTGAATGAGGGGAGTCGGCAGGCCCTTCCGTTGAAAATACTTTTGGATAACGTCTTGCATTGGTGGCTGGCGAAACGTGAGAGAGAGAGCAAAGACATCGGATGCGGGAACCTGTTCAAAGCCGAGCAAACTCCAGAATGTACGCAGTTTGTTTTCCGCAGGCCCCCATTCGGGGATTCGCTGCGCGCGACTGAGCTGGATGGCGTCCTGCACTGATGCCTCACGAGAAAAAAGCAAATCAGATTTGGCAATCACAATTTCCAACCCGGCTTGATCTTCTCAAGGATACTATTTGCAAGCGACAGATCGCCATCGCCCTTCGTTTTGACCGTGATCCGGACTTCAATCTGCGGGTCCATGCCGGCTAGCGGCTTTGAAAGGGTGTAGATCTGGTCTGCAAGATCCTGAATTTCCGACATGCTCAGAACGGCCAAGGTCGATCCACGCCGGCCCGCTGGCGTCTGGACGGGAGGCGGCTCCGGCGGCTTCGGCGCTGCACTGCGGATCGTCAGTTCCGTTGCGCCATCATGCTGCAAAGAACTGATTGGGCCGCTGCCGCTCGCGCGGTGAACGAAACCTTGGCCCAAGGCGGAATTAAGGCTGTCGAGGAAAGCTTTTGGTGGCCAAGGCCTGCCACGCTTGGCCTTCAATTCGGCGTAGAGCGCGGAGACGGTGGTCTTCGGCTCCGCATCCTTTGTCCACGCATCCGGCAGCGCCATAGGCAAGAGGTCGATAGCGACCAGTGCCGCTGGCGGCCGGAACAGGAGTGCGTCGGCATCCATCTGGAGCGAAGTGGGCGCATCCGAGAACACGCTGTCGTTGCCGTAGACCAGCCAAAGGCCGCCATCCTGGATTGCCTTCGATACCGCCTTCTTCACAATGGCGTAATCAACCTTCGGGATCGGCCGCAGCTCGGGTGGATAGCCAGGCTGGGTCTCTTCCTCGAAGGAGTGCGCCCCATCGAACCACGCGAAGAGATCGGAAAGCTTGACGCCATCGTCTGTCTTCGGCCATAGGCCGGGCAGGGCGGAAGGCAACACCGCCCCAGAACTGAGTGCGTTCAATGTCGCTTGTCCGGGCAGCCAGGCTTCAGCGTTCTTTCCCCAATCCGTCATCTCGATACCGGAATGCCAGAACCACGCTTCGGACTGATCGGTGCGGATGCAGCGCACTGCCAGAACCCCGCGCCGCACCGCATCTTCGATTGTGTTGAGAACGGTCCTGCCACTCAAGAGCTTCGGAAGCCGTGGATCGCGCCCAAACTGCTGATACAGATCGGCGACACGGATATGCGAATCCGTTGGCGGCCAAACAGGGTACAGGCCGTTGGGCATGATGGCTTCCGCGTCGATCTTCTCGCGGAACATCCGCAAGGCCGTTTCCTGCATGAGCGTGCCAAAGAGCGACTGCGCGCCAAGGGTGATCTTCTTGGCCTGGATCGACCCATCCTTCTCCAGATAGAGAACCAACTCGTAGGCGTTCTTGACCGACGTCTGCGCAGCCTTCAGCGAATCGCGCTTCTTATCCCGGACCGTCTTCTGTTGGAAGCTGTCCATTTCTTTGAACTGGCTGGAAGTTTCGATCTCCTCCCAAGCCAGCCATTCCGCGATCTGTTGCTCCGCTTGATGCAGGCCGGTTACGCTGGGCGTCACGACAAGAACGTTGTTTTGGTAGGTCCGGATGGCGCTCGGCGAAGAATGCGTACGCAGGAATTCCTGAGCTTTCGCCAGCGGCGGATCGCCGACGATGCCGGCATAATCCGCTCCCAATACCACCAGGCGAAACTGGCCGTCGTCATCCACGTCAGCAGGCATATCCGGCAGCTTGTGCGGCTTGATACCTTCCTCAACCGCGCCTTCATAAAGCGGGGCGCATTTTGTCTCCGCAAGTTCATCGAACTTGCCCTTAGCGTGTTTGATCACCCGCTTCTTGTAGGAGTCGTGAAGCTGGTTCAGATTCGGCTTGGGGCCGAGCCTCCAGTACTTCGGCACGCCGGTGCCAGCCTCGGTGGAGTCGCACTCTTCCAGATACCAGGAGGCCTTCGACCAAGCGATGAGCCCGTTGTTTAGGACTGCGGGCATTTCACAGGCGGCGGCGAGGAGCCAACGAAGATCCGCAAGGTCGGCTTGTTCGCCAATCGGCTGAGAGAACACGAAGGCGGCGACACAAGCCGCCTCAATCTCCCGACCCGACAGAGTGGCGGCATCCGCCTTCTGCGCCTCCAGGGACCGCGGCAACTCCGTCTTCAGATTGGTGGGCCACTGGGGATTCTTCTCCCGCTGCGAGTCCTTTGCCGCTTCAGCCAGCTTCAGCAATGCCTCGCTCAAGCCATCTTTCCCTGGCGCCGCCAAGAACACCTGCGGTCCAATTAACGGCGAATCGTCCCAGGGCTCCGCGTCGCGTAAGGCCATGGCGAAGGTCTGCAGGACGCCGCGTGTGCGCTGGAACTGGTCCAGGTCGGTCCATTTGCCGAAGAAGCGATCCAGAAGGTCCGGGTGAAACGGGTACGCAGTCTTCAGCCGGTCAAGAGAATCTGGCTGTTTGGCACGAACGCCATCGACCGCCTTCATGCGCGGCCAAAAGGCGACGATGTGTTTCTCACGATCCGCTGGGTTTTCGGGAAACTTGGTGAACAGCCGCCGACGGAGCAGTTCCGCGAGGTCATCCTTTTCGACAGGAGATTGGAGCGACGCCTGGCGGTTCAGTCCATTGTTGCAAGCATTCAAGACTGCTTTCCCGACCTCGTCGTTCTTCTGCGGGTCCGTTGCCAGCAGGGACACCACGAGGCACGAACGCGAAGAGGACTCGGTCGCCTGAGAGAGGCGCTGGAAGAAATTCTTGAACCGGTCGTACCAAACGGGGCCACGGTCCTGCTTCTGACCAGTGGAATCCGGCGATGCGGCGTCGTGCGCCCACATCAAGAACTCGTCGATGAGAATGAGCGCGCCGTGGCCCGAGGCTTCCACCTCGCTGAGAATCTGGGCCCAGAGCGTGTCCGCAGGCGGCGTGTCAAAATCCGATTTGGCTTCATCGCGCGCCAAAATATCCAGGCCCTGCTGGCCGAGCAACTGCCAGGCGATGAGATTCCAAGGCATACGGAAGCTGCGCTTCTCCCCGGTCGGAGAATTGACATCACAGCCCTTCACCCAGTCCACCTTGTCGAACGAAACGGCGGCGACTCGGGCGAGAGGCGGCTCGGGCAGTTGGGCGTCATTCAAGATCGTGCCCACCGACGTCTCGCCTTTCGGCAATTTTGCTCCCAGCGTCGTGAGGTAGTAGAGCGCGGTGAGAGTATGCGATTTGCCGCCGCCAAACGTCTGCGCGACGTTGATCACCGCCTCACCGCCCGACGCCTTGGCGAGCCTCCGCAGTACCACCTTGCAGAACTGGCGCAGGTTCTGGGTCGCATAGGTCGTACTGAAGAACTGGACCGGATCGCAGTAGAAAGGCGTGTCGCCGGGCCAGCCGTTGATCACCTTATAGAGATCCACTGCGAAATCACTGGCGGTCAGCTTTCGATCACGAATCTCCAAGCGCAGATCGCAAGTGGCCTTCCACGGATGAATCACTGATTGTTTGCTCATGTTGATCATTTCTCTCTACTGTTCCCTAGTTTGATCAGCACCTGGCCGATGTCTTCCACCGAATCGAACAGAGGCACTTCCTTCATTTCGTTTGCGACCATGATGGTCTTCCTGTTCATACGAAGTTGAGACGCAAGCGCCTCGACCAATCTGCGCTCCCCATCCTGCTTGTCGCGCACTGCGAGTTCGCGTACCGCCTGAAGCATGGGCTTGAACGCTTTCTCATTCGCGAGCCCCCAACTCTCGAAGAGCTGTTGTACTTCCACCGTTCGCCCGCGATCAAACAGAAACATCAAGCGGTGCAGCTTATCGATCAAGGGTGCGGGGTTGCCAGCTTTGCTTTCGCCGAGGCCCTCGGCTGATATGCGCTCTTGCCACGCCAGCAGACGGTATTCATTCCCTTTGCCCTCGGGCGCTTCTTCTGTGCCGTCGTCGATTTCTTCGTCTTCCTTGCGAGGCCGACCCTTCTTTGGTTTGCCACCCTGTTCGAGAATGTTCCAGACGACCTTCAACTCAGTTTCATTTTTGCCGCACGCATTTGCGAATAGGATGCATGCCCCGGCAGGCGTGGGGTCCAAGCGGAAGTATGCCCGGTGCAGAAGGTAGTACTGAGTGACCGAGTCGATTTCGAGACTTTCGCCTCGGCCCTGCGTCTCCTTTTGAACGTCTCGGAATCCGGGAAGTTCACCCAGGCTGAAGTGCAGCACGAGCTTTCTCACTTCCCGCAGAAACTCTTCGACCTTCATCACACCGCCGGCAGTCTTCTTTACGTAAGGATGGGCACTGAATGCTTCCAGCGCAGGTCCGAGGGCTGCCCAAATAAAGTCGGGGCCTTGTATGCCGAGATCAAAATAATACTGGAGGATGTTAATCCCTCCCAGCGGCTCACGAGCGTCAAAGAGGGTCGCCTTCATCCTCTCGATCACTTGCTCCTGCCACCCCGCCTGGGCCGCTTTACCCCGCTTGCGGCACACAATCCAGACCGAAGAGGACAGCGCGGCCGAGCTCGCGCCTCGAGTACGATTGGGCATTTCAGTTTGAATTGGCCAGCTGGCGTCGACCACGAAGCCTGCCCTGATCACCGCCGAGACGAGTGCCTCCCAGGCCTCTGACTGTTTGTTAGCGAAGACAATCACAAGCCGTCCGTCGCCAGTCAGCCGATCGGAGCACGAGCGGAACGCTCTGAACATGCCGTCTTCATACGCAAGGCGCGACTTGTTGTTGTCGCCCGAGAATCGGCTTGAATCGTCTATCAACTCGCCATCATTAGAGGAATGGTCCCACTTCGGTGCGAGCGGCTGACTGAACGCCGCGTCTATCTCAGGCGAGACACCACATAGATTCCGCCGCAGCCAAACATAGAAAAAGTCCATCAAATCGGAATATGGAATCGCATCATAATAGGGTGGATCTGTGATTATCAAATCAAATTCGCACGGGCCCGCGCCAATCGCTGAACGCGGAACGACAATTGGTTGAGGAGCTTGCTGGGTCGCTTTCCCGGCGTGTTGAAGAACTCTTGCCACCCAGTCAATGCAGCCAGAGTAGTTTCCCGAGGAGTTGGATAAGGGGTTGATTTCTGCGATGTCCCAGTTCATTGGGAGAGCAAAGCGGACGAAGACATGGCTCATCGTCTCCCTGTTAAGGTGCCAGGTACAAAGTGCGGCCATATAATCGCTCAGTTTGTCGCAGGTAATTGCAAGTGCGGCCGAGATCGCCTGCAGCCATTCATCGGAGTAGCCAAGATCGCGCATCAGAGCAATCGCAGACCGAGTGTGCCGAGTGAATATGCCTAACGCCAATAGCTGACGCGACGTGAATAGTTTGTACCAGCGATCCAAGCCAAATAGCGGCACAGTGAACGCGGAGCCGCCGCCCTTGCGGCTGCTTCCCGTTGCGATTAGCTCTTCCGGGAGTCCGAACGGTATTTCGGAAAATACGTCCTCCAAATCTTCAGCGGAAACCGCTGCTGCCTCTAGCTCGGCTTGGATCGGCAAACGGTAAGTTTTGGTGGTTCGCTTCGTGCCAGGCTTCATGGCCTCGACTACCACGGCCGTCATTTGCGTTCCTAGCAATCCTTGCTGTGCCTGACGTCGAATATCTTCCATAGTGAGAGCGATCATGCCGGGACGACCGCTGATCGGACTCCACACGCCGGAAGAATTCTTTGTGCCGGACTTGATGAAATCGAGGAAGGTGTCAGCCGTAACCTCCCATTTCCGAAGAATCGGATTGTCGTCGATGATCTTTTGAGGGTTTCTAAGGTCTTCTTCAGATAGTAGCTTGAAACATACTCCAGAGTTGTCCTCCTTTGGCAACGGCAGTAGTGCCGATCTGCGCCCCCGCTTGTTACACACCCAAAACGTCTTTAGCAGTGGAATTACGCCGGACGTAGCCTTATCGCGAGCCGTCCGTGCCCAGAAGTATGCAACGGTTGGCTCGCTGTTAACCGTTGGGTATCGGTATGATAGCTCAGCCGCCGCGCGTTCCTGAACCCACCTGCCCCATGCCCTGACTTGCCACGAGAGGTCGGCAGGAGGGACTTCGATCAGCTGACGCTGTGCTGGATCACTAAAGTGGGTGTTCTTATGCGAGCGCCTTTTCTTGGACTTACCGATGGCGAAGTCATCAAGGAAGTCTGGCCAGTCCTTCACGAAATCCGGCAGAGAGAGTTTCCGTCCAGCCAATCTATTGGGGCAGTCCAGAGTGGTTTTTAGGAGGAACCACGCGACAGGGTTGAGATCCGACGCCGTGACTTCGGCGCCCAAACGCATGGCTTCGAGCGGAATCGCGCCGCCACCCGAGAACGGATCGAGTATTTTGGGCGGCCTACCTCCAAAGTGCGCGCGGATCTCCAGTGCCAATTCATGGAGGGCCTCGGAGTCTTCCCGGCCCCACGCTAGGACGCCGTCCTCCACTACGAGCTTGTCTTCAACAACGGTATTGCCATTATCGTCGACTTCCTCGACGGTCTTCGTCGTTACAGAGCCACCGATCTTGTCAAGCAACGCCTTGCGCTTCTCCGGGTTGCCGGGATCTGGTAGTAGCGTCGCCAACAGTGCAGCGCGGCATGCGGCCAGCGGCCTCCGCGCTGGCCAAATATGCAGCGTGGAAAGATGGCCGTGCCTAACGTTCTTTTCGTGCACGCTGGCGATCGACGCCTGCTTCAAGGGAAACGCTACTTCAATCAGCCGCGGCTTGTCGTTCATAATGTCGCTCCACATTTTCCTGCGTGAATCATCTATGCGCCCAATCCCCTCAGGCTTGCGGGGGCGAGACGTGTGTACCACTTAGCGCACGCGCTGGACGTTTTCGTTGCCCACCGGTTTGAGCAAGGCAGCATTGTGCCGGCGAGGCAACCCACACGCTCGGCGACGAAGGATTTCTCACCTTCCCATTCCTCTGCGGCGGCGTAGTCATTCAGTTCGGCATACCTGCGGAGCAGATAGGCAAAAAGATCCGCGACCTGGACCAGCCCGGCCTGGTGCGACTTCGCGGTGAATGCCGTGTCGATCAATTGGTCCATCGCTTCCTGCTTCTTCTTTCGGCCATAGTAGTCGTCAGTCCAACCCGGCGGCTCCCAAAGTAGTTCGGAGAGTTGGTCCGCCGCCATCTTGTTTTCGTCGAACACGAGAAAGGTATGCCCCTTGTTATTCGAGTGCTTCTGGTTCTCTTTCTGCAACTGGAGGGCAATGTGAAAACCTGCGGCAACCCACAGAGGCTGCCCATCGGTGGGCATGCTGGGAGCCTTATGGGCGGCGTACGCCTTGCGATCAACAGCGGTTAGAAGAAGTGAGTGCTTGCGTTCTTTGATCCAGTTGCAAAGATGGCTGGCAAGCTGCTTCCGAACATCCGGTGAGACGCTGCGCCATCTTGCACGCCCGGCGATCATCTTGGAACCCTTCAGTTCCTTCAGGGGCTCCGGGAAAAGCTTCTGGACAGATTCGAAGATGCCGCCGAACTCCTTACGTGTCCGATTGAGACGCGCGGCATCGACCAGGATGCCCACCATCACCAAGCAAGGGTCAGACTCGTTGTTGCCGCTTTCATCGACATAACAGAGTTTCATGCAGCGCGCTCCGCATATAGCAGTGCGATGCCGGAAATGTGTATAAGGATCATTCCGGTTCCGCCTCCCGGATCACCTCGCCCATGTTGATGGTGAAGGATTGTCGCGTCCGGAACGCCAGCCGGATTGGGTCCTGTACCCGAAAGAGCTTGGGGTCGGTGGCGCAGTCCGCAACCACGTAGAGCCAGTATTTGTCTCGAACGTTTGCGGCGGTCGGCCATTCGTTGTCGGTCAATTGCACCGGCCCGCGGCCGGCGCGACCCTTGACCTCGATCACGACTTTGTCGCCGTTCGCCCGGTGGCTCTCCAGATCGTAGCCGCGCGCGAGGTGAGGGGACGAGACATCGAACACGCGAGCCTGGTAGTGATCGATTTCGAAGTTCCTGGCAATCCGCATCGCAATCGCTTCGATGTCTTTGTCGAAAGCCTCGCGGGCTTCAGGAGTCGGATCGGGAACTACGATTGCAAGGGCGATCCGCTCCAACTTGATGACGTCCACGAGGTCCGGGCGCCTCTGCTCATAGAGCAAGGCTTCCGCCTTCTCTGCGTCCAACAGCGTTTGTTGCTGCTTCACTTCATCCAGTTGCGTAACCAAATCTTCCTCGCCTAGCCGGATTCGTCGGGTCAGATCACTGCGCTTTTCCGCCAGCGCACCGCCCTGGTAGTCGAACCCACGCAGAAGATCATCCATCACGCCTTCCGTTTGGGCCCTCAATGCCGCGCGAAGTTGTTCGAGGTAAGTAGTCTCGGCCAGCATCCGGGCGTACGAGTCGGCACGTGCTGCGCTCTCCTCCGGATTTAGCAACAGATTGCCCGCTTTCCAGAGCAGTGACTTCGGCGCCGGTTGGAGAGCGAGCAGATGATTCGGCGCGCCGGCCGAAAACTCACCGGACTCGTCCCAACGAATTCCGATCAGGCGGCGGTCGAAGCCGCTTGTCTTGGCGGTCCGACCATCGCTTAAGGTCGACTCTCCAAGCTGGCAGACATAGACGCCGAAGAAATAGGGGCGGTCTGCCGCGGGATCGCAGAAGACCACGCCGCGTTGGACGTCGCCCTGGAACTTGGCTATGGCCTGGTCGCAAAGAGCGTCGAAGATGATATCGCCGGGACGCAGGAAACAGATGCGGCTGCTGTCGATACCGGGGATCACGGAGTCCCGGCGAACGGTAAGAAACTCCGGTAGGCCGTTGGGATAGCGCGAGCTGAGGTTGCGCAGCCAGGTGCCCGCTTCGCCGGATGGCGCGAACCGGGCGGATTCGGTAACGTCTCCCTCAATTTGGATGCCCAGCTTGGAGGCCGCCTTGTCGACGAAGTTCTGGATGTAGGCAGGCAGCAAACGGTTGAAGCGTTCGATCTCGATCTCGCTGTTCAATTGGCCCAGGCGTTTGGCCACGTCGCCATAGGTTGAAGCGGTCTTGCGCTGTTCTTCCACTGCCACTCGGAGCCGCTGTGTGGCAAAAAGGTAATCGAACTTCTTCTGCGCAGAGTAGGGTGCCGTCTCGAACAATGCGTCCCTCATGAGGTCACGGAGCGAAACTTCTTCCAGCTGCTGGCCGATGACATCGAAGACCTTGTCGCTGCAGAGGTCCTTCCGCGCCTCATCGAGTTTGTTGAGCAGCGTACTCAGAACATCGCCCTCGCGCGTGCCCTCGGCCACCATATTGAAGATGCGAACTTCGGCGTGGCGCTGGCCGAACCGATGGAGGCGGCCCATGCGCTGTTCCAGCCGGGCGGGGTTCCAGGGGATATCGAAGTTCACCATGATCCAGGCGAACTGAAGGTTGATGCCTTCGCCGGCGGCGTCGGTCGCCAGCATGAAGCGTGCGACCGGTGCATCCGGATTCTTGATGCCCTGCTCCCGCCGGATTTCGGCGGGCATAAAGAAGATACGCTGCTTCTCGCGCTCTTCGACGTCGAGGCCACCGTGGATGTAGGCGAGCTGGCCGGTGTAGCCCAGTGCTTCGAAGCGCTGCCGAAGGTACTCAAGGGTGTCCCTGTGTTCCGTGAAGATCAGTAGTTGCTGGTTGCGGAAATCGGAGGACTCGATGAGTTCGCGCAGCTTCAGGAATTTGGTCTCCTGCTGGAGTTCGCGTACCTGGTCGCCAAGGGCCATCACGTGGTCGATGTACTCAAGTTCCTTTTGGAGTTGTTTGGCGTTCGCCGGGCGGGCCAGGGAGAGAGCCTGATTCTCCACGCCCTCTTCGGTTTCGTAGCCGTCGCCTTCCTGGTCGTATTCGTCTGCCGTGCTGGTGTCGAAGTAGGAAGTGATTTTCTCCAGAGAAACCTGGGCTGAGCCCGCGGGCACGCTGTCCGTAATCCGTTGCCGCCGCCGCTTGAGCGATTCGAGCATCGCGTAGGTGGAACTGGCCAGCCGGCGCTGCAAGACGGCCACGACCATGGCGGCCGCATTCTTGTTGCTGGTTCGATTATTCTCGTAGCTCCACTTCAGGTAATCCGTAGCCGAGTCGTAAAACCGCTGTTCCGCCGAGGACAGCCGGAAGGCGATGGTCTGACAGAGGCGGGGTTTGTAGATTGGCTGCCCGTGGTAGTCGACCATCTCCTCTTTCAGCCGCCGGATGAAATACTTGGTGCGCTTCTCGGGAACGAGGGCGTCGAAGGCATCCTGGGTGGAAAGAACTTTCGAATCCAGCAGACGCCACAGGGCGTAATAAGGGAACCGCTTGCCCATGTGCGGGGTCGCGGTGAGCAGGAGCAAATGGGTGGCGCGCTGGCTGAGTGCCTCGGCCAGACGGTATCTCCGGGTCTTGCTGTCCGGACGATTGGAATCACCCCACGATAGCTTGTGCGCCTCGTCGAACACGGCCAGGTCGAACCTTGGGAGGTTGGGCGCGCTCAAGCGTTCGCGCACCGCGTCGGTGGCGGCGGTGTCGACACTGATGATGAAGAGCCCCGCACCCGGTTCCGTCAGCGGATCACCCTTTGCAAAATCCGCCCCGCGCAGGATCGTGAAATCGAGATCGAAGAAGTGCCGAAGTTCGCGCCGCCAGTTCCACGTCAGGCCGGCGGGCGCGCAGATGATTGCGCGCTTCAGTCGACCGCGATTGATCATCTCCCGGATATAAAGCCCGGTCATTATTGTCTTTCCGGCGCCAGCATCGTCGGCTAGCAGGAACCTGAGCGGGTTCTGGGGTAGGAGCTGTTCATACACCGCTATACGTTGGTGCGGCAAGGGAACCACGCGGGACAGTTCCAAACCGAAGGCCTTATTGAAAAGGTGGCCGTTTTGCAGTCGGTTGGCGTCCACCACGAGCTTGACCGCGTCCGCGTCGCCTTCGAAATCGAGTCTGACCGGTAGGGCTGCAGGTCGAAAGAGCGAGGCTTGGGGAAGCTGAGGTTGAATACTTAACGCTTTCATTCGCTGGAGGCGATCACTTTGAGGTCTCGCTTTCCCGTTTTCCCACCTATTGACCGTTGCGAATGAAACGCCCAAAGCCGCAGCGAATGCCTTCTGTGACATTTGCAAACGGGTTCTAAGTCCTTTAATCTCTTCGGATTCCAAATTGGCTGCCTGCACTTTATATAGCATACGTTATACCAATAGCCCTCAAGGTTAGAATTGATGAAATTTTAAATCAAAAATGCTATATCGCATATGCTATAATAAATAAATAGGCGAGATTTTTTGCAGGAAGAAGAGCTTACGCTTTCAGAAAAAGAAAACAGGAGATTTGAATAAAAAATGCAGACGTTGTTTAAATTCATCCATACCGCTGACATCCACCTCGACAGCCCGTTGCGGGGGCTGATGCGTTTCGACGGTGCGCCAGTCGCCCGTATCCAGTCCGCCACCCGCGACGCTTTCTGCAACCTCGTGCAGCTTGCCATTGACGAAAGCGTTGCCTTCGTCCTGATCGCGGGCGACCTCTGGGATTGCGATTGGCCCGACTCCGCACCCGGCTTGTTCTTCATCCAGCAGGCTGCCCGACTCCGCAAAGCCGGAATCCCAATCTTCGTTGTTAAGGGCAATCATGACGCGGAAAGCAAACTGACCAGCTCCATCCGGCACTGGCCGGAGAACGTCACATTTTTTAACCACAAAAAGCCGCACACCATTGTCCTAGAGAAATGGAACGTGGCCATCCACGGCCAAAGCTATGCACAACAGCAGGTTACGGCGGATCTCTCTGTGGGTTACCCGAAGCCGGTTCGCGGCGCCTTTAATATCGGGCTTCTGCATACCTGTCTGGAAGATGGCGGTACGGACTACGCTCCGGCCAGCATTGAAAAGCTGTCCCAGCGCGGCTACGAGTATTGGGCGCTCGGTCATATCCATCAGCGCCAAAACCTGAGCAGAGATGGAGCTCACATTGAGTTCCCTGGCAACCTGCAGGGCCGCTCAATGCGCGAGACGGGACCCAAAGGCTGCTCGCTGGTAACCGTGGGCGACGATCACTCGGTCACGTCGGAATTTGAGCCGCTCGATTCCGTTCGATGGGAACAGCTCTGTGTCAAGAGCGACGACTCCGGTCTTGAAGGGGCGGTTCGGAAGGCGCTGCAACAGGCTGTGGCTGACGCTGATGGCCGACTGCTTGCCGTTCGTCTTGAAGTTGTCGGTTCGGTCAGCGGGGGCCAGCGCCTCCGGGACCGCATGGACGGTGTGGCAGTAGAGGTCGGGGACGTGTGGCTGGAGAAAGTTCTGGTCAAACCGTCGTCGGATAAGGGGGATTCTTCGGGAAAGGCCGTCCTTCCTGTGGGCCTCGCGTCGGAAATCCGAGAACTGATGGCTTCCCTTCAGGCAGATAACGGAGGGGTATCGCAATGGATGGCTGAGTTCGCGGAACTGCGCGGGCGTTTTGTGGGCGACTTGGGACTTGGGGATTCGGTGAAGTTCTTGAGCGAACAGCAGGCGTTTCGGGCGCTGGTCGAAAAAGTAGGAGGACAGCTTTAATGAAACTCGTTCAGTTGAATTTGCGGGCGTACGGCCCCTTTACAAACAAGACCATCGACTTCGGGGACACGGCTGGCAGCGCATCTCATAACTCTGGTCTGCACCTCCTTCTGGGTGCCAACGAGGCTGGCAAGAGCACCGCATTGAGGGGACTTCGGGCGGTTCTTTTTGGAATGAGCGATATGCGCGACGCCCATTCGCACCCCAAAGATATGTTGCGCGTTGCTCTGAAGATCCGGACCACGGAGGGCGAACTCCTGCACGTGGAACGGCGAAAGGGCAAGGGCGCCAAGAGCTTACTGTTTGTTGAAACGGGAAAGGCGGTACCTGTGGAGGATTGGGCACGCATCCTCCCGGTGGATAATGCCGATTTGTTCGAGCAGATGTTCGGCCTGAATTACGAACGGCTCCTCGCAGGCGGGCGGCAACTCGCCGAGTTCAAGAGTGACATCGGGCAGGCGCTTCTGGCCGCTGCCGGCGACATCGGCGAAACCGTGGCGCGGATGCGCGAAATGCAGGAACGCGCCGAAGCGATCTATAGCCCGCGGGCGACATCCTCGAAGCTGCGGCAAGCTCTTTCTGCGTATCAAGCTGCGGATAAAGCGTTTCGGGATGAACGGTACACGTCCCGCGAATACAAGGCTGCCGTATCGCGTCGAGACGAGATTGAGGAAGAGCTGAAGCGGATTGCCGGCGAGCGGGCTCGATCCATAACTGAGGAGCACCGGCTCACGCGATTGCAGACTGCAGCGCCGCATGTCCAGCGGCTCCTCGAAGACGAGAAGGCGCTAGAAGCGTCCGGCAATATTGTTGGGCTGGCAGACGACTTTGAATCGCGCTACAACGTCGCCGTCACCAGTATGCGCACGGCAGAAGGGCTCAGGGATGACTCGGTCGTTGAGCTGGAAAGGCTCCAACGGGAACTGGCCTCTGTACCGCGCGATGCTGCGCTCGCGGGTCTCGTCGCGGAGATCGATCAACTGAAGGATCTTTCCGGCAAGATTCTCGGCGCTCGGGTTGACGGGCCGAAACGCCAAGCAGAGTGGAAAACGCTGTCATCGACACGTGACAGTCTCTGCACTGAATTGGGTGTAGCCTTTGATGGAGTGCCGCGTTTGCGCGTAGAGCAGCGGAAGCGGGTCGAGGTGTTGTCCGGCAAGTATTTGGTGCTGGAAGCGAAGCGAAATGAGTTGCCGGGTCGAATTTCGGGAATGGAGTCAAGTCTCCGGGATGCGGAGCTCGCTCTCTCTGATATGCCTGCCGCCTCGGACACCGCCGAACTGGCCGAATGCCTAGCGCAGGTCCGCACGAAGAAGCAACCGGAAGCTGAAGTGAAGCGGCTGCGTCTTGAACGAGACCATTTCTCCGAGCGGCTTAACCGCGATCTGCACGCCTTGCCGTTCTGGAGTGGCGCAGCGGAACAGCTGGAAACGGTGCGCGTACCGCTCACTGTTTCGGTCAGTGAGTTTGCTGAGCGTTTTGTGAAACATGAAGCGCGCGGACAACAGTTGATCGAAGATCGCCGCGGCATTGTTGCTGAAGTGGAGAAGTGTTCCGGTTCCCTGCGACGTCTGGAGCGTCAGAAATCTATACCGACCGAAACCGAATTGGCCGAGGCTCGTGCGCGGCGGGAAGACGGATGGACGGCGATCAAGGGCCGCTGGCTTCTCGGCATCGAAGCAGGATCGGCTGAGTCAAGTTTTCTCGGGCAGACGGAAGAGCCGTTGCCAAATGCCTACGAGTCTGCTGTAACGAACGCCGACACCATAGCCGACAATCTGCGTTTCGAAGCGGAACGCGTAGAACAGAAGCGCACAGCTCTGGAAGCGATGGAGAGCGCGCAAAATCGCCTGGTCGAGTGCGACCGCGCGATTGAGGACCATCGGGCGAAACTGGTTCACCTGGAGTCTCAATGGCGCGCGTTGTGGGCCGACGCGGAAATTTCTCCGCGTTCGCCGCGAGAGATGCAGGCTTGGTTGGAGTCTCGCGGAACACTTGTTGGACAGTGGCGGGACCTGTGCCGCCTCGCCGGTCAGGTGAATGATGCCGAAGAAGAAGTGAAGCACTGGCGGCAGTCGCTGGGTAAGCTGCTGGGAGAGGTCGGGGATTTCTCGCTGGTCGATTTGGTAAATCGGGCCGAAGTACGGGTGCGGGAATCCGCCGAGATCCGGCGGAAACGCAACGAAGGAGAGAGCGCAATTCGGCAGCTGCGGTCGAATCTGGAAGCGGCGCGAAGGGACCAGCGCAAGAACGAAGCCGACCTCGAAGAATGGCGCACATTATGGGCCAGTTCGGTAGCGGGCTTGCCGGTCAGCTCCCTCGCCGATCCTGTGGCTGTACAGGAAGTCGTCAAGATGATCGATGCGGTCTTTGCTACCTCCGAAGAAATGGACCGACTGCAATACCGCCTTGACGCCATGCAGGCTGATGAAACCAACTACGTCGCGGCAGTGCGCGATCTTTCGACTCGGGCTGGCCGCAGCGATTTGGCGGCGAGCGATGCATTGCTTGCAATCGGCAAGCTTCAGGAAATAGCCCGCTCTGCGCAAACGAACGAGACCCGGGCAACCGGCATCATCGCCAGTCAGGCCCGTCAACAACAGAAGCTGTCGGATGCTCAGAGTGCCGTTACCCGACATGAAAAGGCACTGAATGAACTTAGGATCGAGGCCCGAACAGAGACGGCGAGCCTGATCCCGGAAGCGATCCGTGCGAACCAGAAGCGAGTCGAACTTACGGGGCGGATTGAGGGGCACCGCACCGCCCTAACCATCGCTTGCGCGAACCTCCCGCTCATTGAGTTCGTGACTCAGGTACGCGCTGCCAATCTGGACCTATTGCCGGCGGAGCTCGACCGCGTGCGCGAACAGATCGAGCATCTGGAGGACGAGAAGGCTAAGTATACGAGCGAACGGGATGCCATCGACAAGGAGTTCCAGGTGCGCGAAGCCGCCGTTGCCCTGACAACTGCGTCTTGTGAAAAGGAGTCCGCTGCAGCCCGGATCGAAGCTCTGACCGCGGAGTACATCGAACAGCAGTTGGGATCGACGCTTCTTGCGAAAGCGATGGCTCTTTACCGCGAAAAGCATCAGGACCCTCTGCTGAAACGCGCAGGAGCGTACTTCGCGATGTTGACGTGCGGCGCTTTTGCCTCGTTGGCAATTGACGAGGATGATAACCAGCGTGTTCTGAAAGGTGTGCGAGCCCACGGCGGCGCACATTTGGACGTGGACGCCATGAGCGACGGCACACGGGATCAGTTGTTCCTTGCGTTGCGTCTCGCCTATATCGAGAACTACTGCGAGACTACGGCAGTTTGTCCGGTTATTTTGGACGACGTGCTGATGGCCTTCGACGATGAACGCACGCGTGCTACTCTCCGGGCACTGCACGAGCTCTCCCGCAAGACACAAGTGCTTGTCTTCACGCACCATGAGCATCTCGGGGCGCTCGCAAAAACGACCTTCGGGGAAGGGGAATACCAGATGCATAAGCTCTCCAGCGAGTCATCCTCCCTGGAGAACGCGCAGCAAATGGCGAATCATTCCTCACCCCGCACCACTACGCCTTACGACCGGCGCAATGAAGAAGCTTCACTGGATGAGGACGCAAAGGTGAAGAATACGTTTCGACAGCTCAAACGTGAGCAGACTGTAATCCCAGATTGAGGAAATAATGAAAGATAACCCATTTCAAACACGCCAGCCCAATATCGTCGAAAACGCAAAAATCCGCACACCGCAACGAGAAGCGTATGCCGAACTAGCCAGCTTTGCGGTCGATCCTGCAGAGCAGGACCGCGAAGTCGGGATTGTCTTGCCGGTCGGGTGCGGGAAATCCGGCTGTATCACGCTGGCCCCGTTTGCATTCAAGGCAACCCGAACACTTGTAATAGCGCCAGGCGTGCCGATTGCCGGTCAGCTTCAAAAGGATTTCGATCCTTCCCGGCCGGAGATGTTCTACATCAAATGCGGCGTGCTCGAGGGCCAACCCTATCCTGAGCCTGTCGAAATTCGTGGCACCATCACGAACCGCGCCGATCTTGAAGAGGCCGATATCGTCATCACCAACATTCACCAGCTTTCCGGCGCAGAAAATCGTTGGCTTCAGGACTTGCCTGGCGATTTCTTCGATTTGATTTTGTTCGATGAAGGCCATCACAACGTTGCGACAAGCTGGAACGCTCTAAGAGCTAAATTTTCGCAGGCGAAAATCGTCAATTTCAGCGCCACGCCTACTCGCGCCGACGGCCAGCTCATGGCCGGCCGCATTCTTTATTCCTATCCTATTTTTCGTGCGATTCAGGAAGGCTACGTAAAGCGTCTGAAAGCCGTCGTGCTCAACCCGAGGACCCTGCGGTATGTGCGCAACGAGGACGGGAAGGAAATCGAGGTCGGGCTTGATGAGGTTCGCCAGCTTGGGGAGCAGGAAGCGAGTTTCCGGCGCAGCATCGTTACATCGGCAGAAACCATGAACACCATCGTTGACGCCTCGATCCGCGAGCTGCAAAAGCTTCGGACGGCCGCCAATGAAAACCGCCTCAAGATCATTGCTTCAGCGCTTAATTACGACCATTGCCGCCTGATTGTCGAAGCCTACGAGTCCCGTGGCATGCGCGTCGATTACGTCCATTCCCGCGAAGACAGCACCGCTAATGACCACGTGATGCAAAGGCTTGAAAACCATGAACTCGATGTAATCGTGCAGGTCCGCAAACTTGGCGAGGGCTTCGATCATCGTTATCTAGCCGTCGCCGCCGTGTTCAGCATTTTCGGCAATCTCTCACCCTTCGTGCAGTTCGTCGGCCGCATTATGCGCGTGGTGAAACAGGACGCGCCGGGCGATCCCGTCAACAATGGCGTGGTGGTTTTCCATGCCGGCGCGAATATCGCCAGCCGGTGGGAGGACTTTCAGCAATACAGTGAGGCCGACCGGGAATATTTCGATCAACTTCTTCCCATGGAGGGACTGGATTTCTCCAGCGGCGACGAGCTGCAAATCGAACCAGCCGCCAAAATGCCCGGCAATCTTGTAAGCGTGCGTAGCCAGACCGACGTACGGCTTGAAGAAATTCCACTTATTCAAGACGACCCCGAAGCGCTTGCGGCTCTGAAAATCCTTCAGCAGAAGGGCTACAGCCCCGATCAGGTCAAAGAAGCCTTTGAAGAATTGCAGCCCGTGCCGGTAACGAAGGTGCGTCAGCGCCAGGCGAAGCGATCCAGCCTCGATACGCGGGTGATGACCGAAGCGGCCCGTATCCTGCATACGCGTGGTATCAACCCTGAAGGCAGAGATCTCGATCGGAAGACGTTTACCAAAACCAATCTCATTTTCCTTAAAAGCGCCATTGACCGCCATGTGAATTCAGCCGTCGGCCGCGGCGTCGGAGAACGCAGCGACTTCACACGGCCGCAGCTCGAACAGATCGACAAAGATTGGGCTGTCATTGTTCAACAGGCAGTGCAGGAGGTCTTTGGTGCCGCGAATTAAATCTCTCGTAATCCAAGTGGAAATCGATCAGGCGAAGAAGGCCCACAATTGCCAAGCCAATGATCGCCACCGCGTCGAGAAGGGCGACACGCGGCTGAAAGTTCGCAACGGTCGGAGCTGGGATCATTACTGCGTGGCCTGCGCAAAAGTAATCCTTCAGCGCGATATCGCTGAACTTCAGGGCATTGATGGCCAGTTGCCGGCCAACTGATTGCCCTCAAGTCCCTTGTCTGCCCCGGTGTTTTAGTGTTGTTCAACAGTGAGTTTGCGGCAAGCGTGCGTAAAGACGCTGAAGGAGGATTTATTTTGGTCTAAAATGCGGCGGACAGAGGTTCTGCCGCTATCCAGACGCCGGGAGATCTCTGGCTATTTTTGCCCAACCCCTCGAAACTGTTTGATTTTCGCTGTTGTGTCGCTGTACTTATCCGGTCCGGCTTCCGGCGGCTGCTCAGCGGTGAAAATTTCTCCGCAAGCGTTGCACCTTAGTTTTTCCAGCTCGTACACCGTTGCTGTCAGCGGCGTCTGGCCGATGATTCTCACCAGCGGCTGCGGCTCTTTCTGCTGATAGACCTTTCCTCTCGCGCACCCGGGACAGGCATCGCCGGAATGCAGCGTTGCAGGCGCAACCTTGACACGCTTCGCGCTCGAGAAGTCGGATGCCGCGTTGCGGCCGTGTCGTGAGTTTCCGGCAAGCATGCGTGACTGAGGGCTAAAAACCTGTTAGCGTCGGCAGGAGGCAAGGGCCAGGAGCCATCACGCGACAAGAGTACACCGGCGGATTTCAGGATTTAGAAGAACTTGGTATAGGGTTTCAGGAGTTTCGCAGCAGCCACTGGTCGCGGGAACGGCTTCCCTAAGAGCTGTGGGCGGCCGCAGCGGAGATTAGCGATGCGGCGTGGATTGAAGATCACGGCGCACGTGTTGCGGATGGACAGCAACAACCTAAAGAAGCGAATGGGTGGGCAAGGTGGTCTGCCAAAAGCGAAACGCGGAAGAAAAAAGAAGACCCTGCCCGCGCCCGCTCCGGCGGCGTTCCTGGAACTCCTGGCCCCAGCATCCAGCGCGGCGGCCAGTTGCGTTGTGGAAGTGGAATCAGTGCGCAGGGGTAAGCTGCGGATGGGACTGAAGGGGCTGGGCACCAGCGAGATTACGCAACTGCTGCATGAGTTCGCAGGCCGATAGGGTATGCTGCAGATCACACCGCAGATGCGGATACTGGTTGCCATTGAGGCGGTCGACGGGCGCAAGGGGATAGACTTGCTAGTGCAACTCTGCAGGGCGAAACTGGACAGCGATCCATTTTCTGGATGCGTGTTCATTTACCGCAGCCGCAGCGCCACTTCGATCCGCTTATTGGCCTACGATGGGCAGGGCTTCTGGCTGGCGCAAAAGCGTTTGTCCAAGGGACGCTTCCCTTGGTGGCCCACTGGCAGCAGCTCTGCCCGGACACTGGAGTCCTATCAAGCGCAGTTACTGCTAGCTGCTGGCAATCCTGATACCCAAGCCGCACCCATGTGGCGCCGGGTGAGTTAGCCGGCCAGAGTGTCTTCTTGCTTTTGTTGCTCCTCGCTCAATTGGGTTTCAAGGTTTGGAATGATCCGGTTCAGCCGCTCAATATCGTCATAAGCGACGAGTTGTTGGCTGTCGTCTTAGATCCTTGGCGCAGTGGCGGCAAGAAATTCCCGGTAGTGCCGCGCGGCGGCCAGCACGGTTCGCCATTCCGCGAAACTTGCTTTGAACGCTGGATTAACTGGCATAACCAACAATCTCCCATGCGTTAAGCGGTAGTCGCGTCTCTTGACTGAAAAACTTCTGGTTTTGAGCAAAACTTGGTTCAAAAGTTTGACCGTTACGCATTTGTTTCGCTACCCTAGTTCTTGGCTAGTAGTAGCGAGATTCACATGGCCACCGCTGTACAAATTCAGAAGCAACCCGGCCGGAAGCGGAAATCCATTATCTGGCTCGGCGATGTCGACCCTGAAGGTCGTCCAATGAACCCGGTCATAAAAGCTCTTGCTTACGCAAACGAGTATCGGTTGGTGCGCTACCGAAAAAGCGAGATGAAGGACAAAGCAGTGGTGGCCACCCTCATCGAAGCAGCGGCGTATAGCACTTCAAAAGTTGCCAACGAGAGGCCTTTGAAGCGCCCAGACTATTACCTTTATCAGACATACACAAACCTTGTCGACAAGGTGCTTCGAGAGGCTGTAGAAGCATTCGATATGGAGCGGTACGTCGTCGAAAGCATAGCCAAGCCAGGTAACCGTAACGAAATAGAAGACGCAGCGATACGCAGACTTAGCCGCCAGCAGGTGCTCACTTCCATGGATGCGAAGGGCAGGGGCTTGTGGAACCGCCATCTGCTTGGATTTGATACTGACGAACTTGGTGCGGAAGAGGGTCAGGATGCTGACTACATCGGCATGCGCCTGCGCAGAGCCGTTCAGCAGGCGCTCCGCCGGTTGGTGACGGGCGTTCAATGAGCGACAATGCAGTTGTTCATGGATGACGAACAACTAACATCCAAACAGGACCGGAGGATGCTGAAGCTGCTCGAAGAGGCGGCGCTAAACGACTATCCGAATCCTGATCGAATCGGATGCCCTGGAACCGATTTCTTAAAACGTCTGGCAACTGATCGTCGGTCCATCAGCCTTTCAGATCCCGCACTCGACCATGTGGCGAATTGTTCTCCGTGTTTCCGGGAATTCGCTGGGTTCCGTGATCGGGCCAAACATGCCAAGGTGACCCGAAGGGTCGCAGTGGCGACCGGCGGCGCGGTCCTCATTGCCGGCGGAACAACGGCGTTCAATGTGTTGACGCACGGGTTCAAGCAGACTCCAGCCACAGCGGGACTGTACGAAGATCGTGATTTCGACATGTTCAACGACGGACCGGAGAGGGGAACCGAAGATGGCCAACGCCAGTCGCCGGACTTGCCAAGGCAGCGTCTTAATTTGCGCATCACACTTCCTTTCGCCAGCCCCGAAGGTGACTATGAGGTTCAAGTGATGGGGCCGACCGGTCCTACGGGAGTGAAGGCGGCTGGGACTGCGCACATCATCGGTGGCAAAACACTATTGAGAATTCAACTTGACTTAACCAAGCTGCAGCCGGACACTTACAAGCTCGGCATACGCCGCATTCCGTATGATTGGACATCTAAGCCGGTTCGGATTCAATAACCGTTGGCCTGATCCAAGATCCGGCAGGGTCCATCCTTGTCCGCTGCCCAGTATCAATTCCCATTCCAGTTGTCATTCGGACTTTTCCTTCCGAATTCGTGCGACGTCCCACCAAGTACTCCCTCAAATAGAAAACGCAATTCAGGAGCTAAGTCGTTTATTCATAACGCTTGAGGGCGGCGATGGCAACCGATATCATGGACGATATGGCGAGATGCACAGCACCGAAGGAAGGCCATCGCTCTGCGGCTGCTGCTGCGGCCTGCCCTGCGTGCAGGGGTCGCTATAGCGGCTACGGCGGCTATAGCAGCGGTTATAGCGGCTACGGGTCTTCATCCCCTTCCTATTCGTCTTCGGGAAGTAGCGGGGGAGGCGGGAGCACCAGCAGGGGCGGGTCCGGCAGCAGCGCAAGGCCGCGCTGGTCGCCAGCCAGTTCGTCGGTGATCTATACGCCTACCCAGGTGCTGGCACTCACGCCGGTCCGCAACAGCGTTGAGAACCTCGCGAAATTACCTGAACTTCGAGACGTCTTCCTCTGCCACGCGTGGGATGACCGGCAGGGGGCCGCGAAAGAGCTGCACGATCTGCTGGAGTCACGTGGTGTCAGGGTCTGGTTCAGCGAGAAGGACGTTGGCCTTGGCGTGCCGTTGCTCCGTGCCATTGACAAGGGCTTGGCCAACTCACGGATCGGGATCGTGCTGGTTACCCCTGCCCTGCTGCGCCGCCTCAAAGCAGAGGGCATCGCGGACAAAGAACTTTCGGCACTTCTTGCCCGTGAACGACTTGTTCCAATCATGCACGGCACTACTTACGAAGCTCTGCGCGAAGTGAGCCCTCTGCTCGGCTCGCGAACCGGGCTGAATACTGCAGAAGATCCGATGGCAACTGTGGCTACTAAGCTCTCCGAACTGGTCGCCATAGCTAGCTCTATGACTAGCGCAACCAGCGCCACGTAAGCCAAGGCTAGGAAGTCGCGGTCGGTCGGAACCATGACAGATCGTCGAAGAAGCCGGCGAACGACGCCACTCATCTATATCTGCGCGTCGGGTTTACCGCAAAGGTTCGCCTAGACTAGTTGGACGGACCAGTCGTTGAAGTCCAAGATCTTGGTGGCCCGCATCCGTTCCAGTGTCCATCCTTCCAGTTGGCGATCGATCAGCTCATTCACTATTCTGCGCGTAATCGCCGGTAGGGCGATGGTGCTTTTGAGTTCGTCAGGGAACTCGATGACGGTGTCGCATCGGCCGTTTTCGTACTTCCTGCGAAGATCCTCGTCCCTCGCGAGATACTGCTGCTGTTGGCTTTGGGTGAGATGTTGCGGTGCACGGAAATAGTCCCCGTGTTTGGGCTCCATGCCCATGAAGGTAAGGATCCCGCTCACGCCGGAGCTTGAGCCCCTGTGCGATGCGGGCTTCCCGGCGTTCGCTTACTGCGAGTTGGTCGAGCAGGGTGAGTCGTTGCTTGCGCTGCGGGATCGTGAGGGCCTTGCCAAGGTAGGTCATAAGTTGCTGTTCCAGATCGTCAGACTCGCGCTGACGGACGAGTATCCTGCCGTGCGGCGAGCGGTGGAGATCATGAACGAGTTCCTGGCATCGCGTGTCGAGCTCTTGATCATCAACGTCCAGTGCGCCCTTGACAACGTTCCAGACGGCAAGCAGTGGCTCTCGTTCCTGCGCGACGGTAATGCCGAAGTGTTTGGCTACGACGCGCGGGTAGAGGGTGGCGTGCGTGAGGATTTCGCGCCAGCCGAGGAGGTGCACCCTGAACCTTTTGGACTTTTTGTGCCGTTCATTGATCTGACGAACATGATCCTGCAACTGGACATCATCCGGTGCGGTCGTCAGCATCCAGAAATCCTCAAGCTTCGGTGTGAACGTGAGGGCTTCCGCTACTTCGGCATCTATCTCCGCCTTCGTGAGCGTTTTCACTGGCCAGACCGCCTTCTTCTTACACTGCAGGCCGGTCCACCGCCCGCCAGGACGACTGATTATGTCCACGCCTTTTTGACGCTGGCCAGAACGGCCATGCCGGACGAGTCCAGGATCCGACCACAGTGCTGCGAACGTGTCGGCGCAAAGCTCCTCAAACTGCTCCCAGGTCTTGGGAGGCGCAAGATCAAGATGAACAAGGGAATCCACCCTGCCAGCATGTATCAAGACGAGTGGACAATACAAGTCACAGGGGCCGCTCATAGCCGTAAATTGCGGATATCACTGTAAGACCGGTAGGCAGTATGGGCGATCCCAATCGCACCACTCTTTTCAGTTCACCCCGGCCATTTCGGCTGTCGCGCGATACTCTCAGAGCCGACGAGCAGGTTGTAGCCGCCCGCCAACAACGTATCTCGAAAGGATCTCGCCACACTCTCTGGAATCATTTGTTTCTCAAATTGGCGCCGCGCCGTAGGTCGTGTTTTACTCTCGCGAAAAGCGCGGTGGCCCGAGGTTCCAGAGTACCTCAAGCCCTAGAGGGCGCTGGCCTAGCAGGTTCCCGGAAGCCACCATATATTCCAGGGTTGCTAAAAGAGCGTGATCGTAATGGCGGACCGCCGCAGTTAAACTAGCAAGCAGAGCAATTCCATTGAAAGCACGCGATCCAGTTTTCGCTAAGCATAACTATGACTAAGCAACTTCACATTGTTCAAGGCGGTATCAAGAACGGCGACAAGCGCTGGCTCGAGAGGGCTGCGAAGACTGGGGGCCGAAGTACACCCACATGGGTCGCGCCGAAGGCGGCAAAAATCGGCGATGCTGCTGTCGTTTATATTGGCGGCCTGGGATTTTTTGCGACTGCTCATATTGCATCAACACCCATACAGAGGAAAGACTGGAAGAACCGGTTTGGAGCTGCCCTAGATTCAATTCGACTGATTGAGCCGCCAATATCGCTTGGTGCTATCCAGCGCAGTGTTCCGCGGTTAAAGTGGGCTGCGTACCCGCGAAGCATTACGACTCCTGAAATCAAGGTTGCGGAGCAAATCACCGACCTAATAAAAAGACGGCGAACAGCGAAATGGAGTGACCTAGATGAGGACAGTCTCTCAACGGCGAATTTGGCCGAATTACGCGCGGCGGCATTAGCAAAGGCGCGTGAAACCGCTCCTTCGCACGAAAAAAAGAGGTTTGAGCGGCTGAGATCTAAGGCGATCCATCTCTACGTACTCGCCCGAGCTGAAGGCACGTGCGAGTCGTGCGCTAATGCCGCCCCATTTCAGCGCTCTGATGGCTCACCTTATCTTGAGCCCCACCACACCGATCGCTTAGCGGATGATGGCCCTGACCATCCGGCCCAGGTAATTGCGCTCTGCCCAAACTGCCATCGACGCGCTCACTACAGCAGTGATTCAGACACCTACAACAATCGCTTGAAGCGAAAACTCGTAAAGTTAGAGTCCTTCTAGCCAAAATATCCGGCGGGGAACTCATGCGAGTTTTATCGCGTCCTTCGGGAAAAATCGTGAGATGTTTATGGGTTGCAGATCGGTAGCCAAAATTCGGCTTATCAACTGAAATCTGGGCAGATCTCTTGTCGCTCAGATTCCACGTGTTCATATCATCTGGAACCCGCTTTGCCGTAAAATCGGCAGTTGCGTAAGGAGTACAAGAGACCGAACTCTACCATCGACGCCGGTAGCGTGGTAACCGGTCAAAGTATTCTTCGCAAAGACCCTTGTCAGCCGGCGCCAGACATGGCCCCTGAAAAGACTCCAGTCAATTCGGCTGCCGTATGCAATTGAAAATCGATCCCCGCCTTTAGGGTTTCCGGGTTCACTTCGACCAAAAGGTCCGGTGTAATTCCTTGTCCTTCGATTGACACACCCCTCGGGGTATACCAGCCAAAGACTGGCAATCGCAACCAATATCCTCCGCCCACTTTGGCATTGACAGCGCCCAACACGTTTCCTGGAGTCTTGGTTCCGACAATTGTGGCCAGCTTGTTCTCAGACGCAAAACCGGCGGCCATCTCCGCCGCGCTGTTCGTCCATTCATTGACCAGGAACACAACTCTGCCGTGAAACGGCTGTGGGCCGAGTCCTTGCGTCATCAGGAAAATCGATTTGTCACGGAAGGCAAAACGTCCAAGCGTCACCGCAAAGCCCAGCTTGCTGTCGGGATAGACTACACGTTCAAATTCTTCCGGCTTATAGCCTTTGCGCTGGCGTTTAGGAGTCAGGCTGTAGCCGATGGCAACCTTGTCTGGACACAAGTAGCTGGCCAAGCGTGCGAAACCGAGGCCGCCGCCGATATTGCCGCGCAGATCCACAATCAGGCGATCACATCCCTTTGCCTTCAACCCGACTATCGCGCTATCCAGTTCTTTAGCAAACCCAAGGCCCATGGCACCAGGGAACCAAGTAATGCGCAGAAGTCCGACACCCGGCTCGATCATCGAACTGGAAATGCTCTTGGGCGGCAGGATGGGAGGCAGATCTTTGTTGCCCTTCCGCGTCGGCATTTCAATCACGATCAGGCGCGCCGCCGTTCCGTCCGGTGCGGCCACGGAGAATTTGTGACTGGCTCCAGGTTTCAGCGGAGGCATATTCGGCGGAGCGTAATCAACGCCATCAACCTGGTGGAGAACATCGCCGGGTTTTATGCCCGCTCGATAAGCGGGACCATCTTCGAACACGTCGAGAAAAAACCAGCGTCGCTGATCACCCTGGGTGAATTCCCCTAGGGTTGCATTAATCGTGTGCTGCGGCAGCAGACGACTTGGCCGCTCATGGTAGAAGCCGGTGTGGCTGCTTCCCAGCCCTTTGAGCACGGCCTGGACTCCGGCCTCGAATGCTTCCACATCGCCTGTAAGCAACTCGTCCGTCCGTTCGTCGAACGATTTCAGCCAGGCGTGGTAGTCAATACCGGCAACGTTAAAGTGACTTTTGAGCACGCGTTTTCGGATGTTGCCGAGAATGGTTTTACGTTGATTTTCATTCAATATCATAGGTTTTTGAAGCTCCTCAATGTGCAGTTTGCGGTCCGACCGTGCCTTCGAAAGTGAACCCGGCCCAGAAGTAAGGGACCACGGCCCCCGCGAACTTCTGCAGCAACTTCCGCTTGGCTTTTGCGAGCGCCAGCCCGGCTGGATCACCTGCGGCAACCCCCGAATAGAATTGCTTCATCAAGAACAGAGACGACTCGTCTTGAACAGACCAGAGGGTCGAAACTACGCCCTTCGCTCCAGCGAGCAGGAAGGAATTGGACAGCGTAGAAATGCCTTCCTCTCCCTGTATTGGCCCAACCGCCGTTTGGCAAGCTGACAACACAATCAGATTTGCATCAAGGTGCATCATCGCGATCTCCGAAGCATGCAGGAGACCGTCCTCGCCGGCGCTTGCGGTAGGCAACAGCACCAGCGATGCGTTATCCGGATCAGTGCTGTTGGCGAATCCATGAACCGCAATGTGAATGGTTCCGTAATGATTCTGAACTGCGCGCTTGAATTCCACTTCTGTCGCTCGGTCTTCAAGAAGTAGCGTGCTTTTCCCCGCCAGTGCCGCATTTGCATCCAGCACTTCCTGCTTTGAATAGGGAAGATCCGTAAGGGCGTCCGCCTTCTCGGGCGGTCCGAAGGTGATTGGCTTTATTGCCGCTCGCGAGTATGGAATTCCACCGACACCTAGCAACGGAACCATGGATCGATCTGAGCGCGCCGCTTCGCGAGCCAGTAAGTAGTAACTGGTCATCGAAGGCGCGTAGGCGACGGTGTGAGATTCCACCACATACCTTCCGGCTTGATCTTCAAGCGCATCGAATGGCAGCAAGTGAAGCTGTCCGTCGCGAATGATAATGAGATTTTGTTCATGGCCGGTCTCGAGAAGGGGACGTAGCAGTGCATTGAATAATTCTCGGGATTCCCGGTGCGCTGGCAACCTGTCGTGAACGGCCTTGAGGTAAGACGCGACTAGCTCGTCGATTTTGGATTCCGCTGGTAACGATACGATCCGCGTTCCGCTTCGCGTCATCGCAAGGCAATACGAGCGCTCCTCACCGACGACATACTCCAGGATCGTTATGTCTGAGTTCAAGCTCTGCCGGACAAGGTCCATGGAGACAACGTCTTGGGCTTGACGCTTCAGTATGCTGACGCCGGGCGTCACCCACCTCGACTCCTGAACCGTGAATAACTCATTCCTAAGACGATTCAGGTCAGGCAGCGCCTTTGCAGACATCATCTCAAGCTGAAGCATTGAAATACCGCGCTCGATGTCTTTTGCCTTTTGCGAATTTCGGGACCCGGCCATCAGCAGATCGGCATTGATCCGGCCTCTCACCTGCTCCATGATCGAGTAACCCTTTGCTGGATTGTGCAAGTGATTTACAACAAGATCAAAGTGCTCCGGGTAAAGCGTTCCCGAAGCTTTTATGAGGGCTGTTTTTTCCAGGATGGTGGAAGAGTTGGCAAGGGCAGAATCGATGAAGGCGCTGGCTTTGTCGTAGGTTTGATCAGCCTCAGCGTACTTGCCTCGTGCTACCTGCAACTCTGCCAACGTTTGAAGCCGTTCTGGAAGAGACCATTTATCACCGCTGGCTTGGCTACTGATGGCAGCCTGAAGAGCAAAGAATTCGGCCTTTTCGAGATTGCCCTGTCGCTTGAAAAGTTCCGCAAGGATCGTTTCGGGGTCGGCTTCCAATTGTTGGTAGCCTTCCGCCTTGCAAATGGCGATGGACTGCTCCAAGTCGGCAACCGCACCGCGCGCATCGCCGCGGGCCAGACCTATTTGGGCCGCAAAGACGAGAGTTTGCGCCTTCCAGGCGCTACGGTGTTCTGAACTGATCTCCTTCAGCATTTTGTCTATAAGCTGTTGCGCGTCGTCGTAATGCTTCAATCCCACGAAGGCGTGTAATTGGGCCTCATAGGTGAAGAGCGGGAATCCAGAATCGGGAGTTTTCCTGGCCAGATCTAACGCTTGGTCGAAATAGGGAAGCCCAAGGTCGTACATCTTTGCCTCTGAGTAGGCCATGCCCAGAACCGTTGTGAACCGTATGTCGCCACCGGTGTCGTGGAGTTCCCTCGCCCTTGCGGCGGCGGTGCCTACATTTTTGGCGGCTGTCTCCAGGTCACGGTCATAAAATGCAGTGACTCCAATTTGAGCAAGCGCCCGGTTTCGCCATCGTTCATCGCCCAGTTCGGTCGCCAGTTCTTTCACCTGCTCCCAGTCCAGCCGAGCGGCATGATTGTCAATTTCCAGATCGAAATCGCCTTTTACGATCAGGCAGAATAAGCGAAGCTTTTTGTCCGTCCTCAGCAGCGGGTTCGTTTTTAGTTCGGTTGCCAGCCACGCAGTGGTTTGCGGCAAATTGCGCTGCTCACTGGTTGAACGGATACTGCCGAGGTGCGCGAAAAAGGCATTTCTCTTGTCGCTGAGCGCATTGAATTGTTTTTCAGCGCTTTCGAAAGCTGGGGCGGCTGCCGGCCAGTTGTAGAGATCGCCAAAATGCAGCCCTCTCTGTAGCATTTCATTGGCTTTTGTCGGGTCGCCTCCCGATGGTTGGGGCAACCCGGCACCGTTAGCCGGAAGGAATATGGATGAAACAAGAGAGAAAATCAGAACTCGGGCGAATTGACCGAGCAAACATCTGTAAACCGACGAAATTGCCATACATATTAGACAGAGTCGAAAAATCGACTTTTTCGGGCACCGCCACCCAACTTTATTTTTCGATAGGCGGTTTTCCACATTTCCACAGGTTCCCCGTGCCTGCTACAGGTTCTTTCTCAATAGGAGTTCATACAGGAGGAATAAGGAGCAGCGCCCCAAATATGTCGAAGCCCCGCCCCATTACTGTCGCAGCCCTGCGTGTCGCTATCAAATGTTAATGGACCGCCCCAATTATGTCGTGCGCCCGGCGGCTTAACTGCGCGACTTGTGGATAGTGCCTGCCGATTACAAAAAAATATTTTCAAGCCAGTGCCCGAAAAAGTCGATTTTTCGACTCTGTCTAATACGTGGGGGATTTTTAACGGTGAAAAAGTTGAACGGGCGGAGAAAACCAAGTTTCCCTTTGGACGACGATTTTTCAGAGCTAATCGGCCCCGCCGAAGTCGCAAAATGGCTGGGCGTTTCTGTTGCGTGGGTCAGGGACCATTCCACTCGCAAGGCTCCGCTCATCCCGTTCGTAAAAGTCGGGAGGCTTCTTCGTTACCGGCCTGGCGACGTCAGGGGTTTCCTCCGATACCAACACTCAGACGTAGAAGCCGTGGGGTTGAATCATGAACAGCGCTGAGTTAGGTTCCGGCAATCGTCCTTACTCCGCGCGACCTGGCCGCGAGCGCGGCCAGAATGGTTGGCTTGAAATAACGGGCAAAACCAGGAAGCGATGGCGGGGGCACTTCCATGTGTACGAGATCCAACCGGACGGCAAAGAGCACCGGAAGCATAAGACGCTGATCCTTGGGTTTAGAAGTGACATGACGAGGAAAGAAGCCGCTGATGCACTTCGCCAGACTATCGCTACCAAGACCGAGCTCAAGACGGAAAGACAACAGCCAGAAATGACTTTCGGCCAATTCTGGCGTGAACGGTTTCTGCCCATGCATCAGCCGAAGTGGAAGGTCTCATCGCGCCAGACTCAGATCGATAACATTGAGCGCTACTGCGTCCGGCTGCTCGAAGATAAGCCCCTGACCAAGATTGATCGCTTCAGTTTGCAGATGCAGGCAAATCGTCTGGCCGAGAAGTTTTCGCGAAGCGTGGTGAACAAGTTTGTCACTTGGAGCCGCGCCATCCTGGAAGAGGCAGTTGACGAGGATCTTCTGCTCAAGAACCCCGCGAAGAAGTTGCAGATGCCGGAAACCCGGGAAGTGAACAAGCGTTTCCTCACTCTCAAAGAGATTCCAGTTGTTCTGGGTAAATTGCCGTTCCGGGAACAACTGATTTTCCGAATCAGCTTGGTTCTGGGGCTGCGCCCGGGAGAGCTATTCGCTCTCCGATGGGACGACATCGACGGTTACTCACTCCGGCTGGACGAAAGCACGGTCGACGGCGAGGTATACCCGAGTCTGAAAACCGAAAAATCCCGCGGCTTCCTCGCCTTGCCGGCATCACTGCGCGCTGGTCTGGCCGAATGGAAAAACATTCAACAACCGGAAACCGAACAAGACTTTATTTTCCCGAATGCCGATGGCGGCGTCATTCGGCTGGACAACTATCGCGCCGACGTGTTGCGGCCGGCCTTGGATCGCATCGCCGAAGAAACCGGGATCGACGGAATTGATTTTCGGGCTTGCCGCCGGACTTGCGCTACACACTTGAGCAAACACGGCGGTATCAAGGATGTGCAGGCGCATTTACGGCACTCTCGCGCCACCACTACGCTGGATGTTTATATTCAGGAGATCCCGGAGTCCGTTCGAGAAGCGGTGGAAAGCCTGGATTTGGTCTTCGCAGCCGGAAAAACGGAGACGGAGGATAATAAAACCAAATGAGTTTTGCTCAGTTTTTGCTCAACACGAAAAGAGCAAATCAAACGAAGGAAACTGCTAAGTCCCTTTGGAAAGAAGGGTTTACATGGTGGGCGCGCAGGGACTCGAACCCCGGACCTCCTGCGTGTGAAGCAGGCGCTCTAACCAGCTGAGCTACGCGCCCTTGTTCAGCGGCACCTTCCCAATTGTAAAACACTCGCCTTCCCGAATATGCGAACCTGAACTAATCATGAGCGGCGGCAAATTTCAGATTGTCTTTAGTGACATTGGCGGGGTGCTGGGGACCAACGGCTGGGGCTCGGATTTGCGCGCGAAGGTCGTTTCGCAATTCAACCTCGATGAGGACATCATCGACAAGCGCCACCATCTCATGTTCGACAGCTACGAGCGCGGCTTCCTCAGCTTCGAACAATATCTCCAATACGTGTTCTTTCATCAGCCGCGTTCCTTCCAACTGGCGGAAGTGCGTGATTTGATCTACGCCGGATCAGTGCCCTGGCCGGACAGCATCAGCCTCTTTCACCAAGTAAAGCTGGCCAACAAAATAAAGCTGGCGCTCATCAGCAACGAAGGGCAGGGAATCACCGAGCACCGCATGCAGAAATTCGGGCTACCCGCCATCGCCGATTTCATAGTCGTCTCGCACTGCGTTCACATGCGCAAGCCCGACGCGCAAATCTGGGAACTGGCGCTGAATCTGGCGCAAGTCAAAGCCGAGCAAGCTATCTATGTGGACGACCGCGAAATCTTCGTCCAGAGGGCGGCGGACCTGGGGTTCACCGCCTTCCAGCATGTGTCTGTTGAGCAGACAAAACGAAATTTCGAAGAACTCGGATTGAAGACGAGTTAGTCTACTTCAGCAGCGCGTTGACCGCGTCCCAGCTAATGATATTCCAGAACGCGCCAATATACTCAGGCCGGCGATTCTGATACTTCAAATAGTAAGCATGCTCCCAGACATCCAGCCCGATGATGGGAGTCTTGCCTTCCATAATCGGCGAATCCTGGTTCGGATAAGAGGTGATTTCAAACTTGCCCGACGCGTCCTTCAGCAGCCACGCCCAGCCTGACCCGAAGCGCGTGGTCGCGGCGGCGGTGAACTTTTCCTTGAATGTGTTGAAGCTGCCGAACGTGGAAGTAATCACGCTTTCAATCTCGCCGCTGGGTGCTCCGCCGCCGGTTGGCGAAAGAATCGTCCAGAAGAAAGAATGGTTGGCATGGCCGCCGCCATTGTTCTTCACGGCGGTCTTGATGGCTTCGGGAACCGCCGCCATCTGGGCCTCCAGCAGTTCGTCAATGGTCTTGGATTGAAGATCCGGGTAGGCGTCCAGCGCCTTGTTCAAGTTCGTCACGTAAGCGGCGTGGTGCTTGCCATGATGAATCTCCATGGTGGCTTTGTCGATGCTGGGCTCAAGAGCGTCCGATGCATAGGGGAGTGCGGGTAATGTGAATGGCATGATGTTCTTTCCTATTGTTCCAGATGATAGTTACGCTTTGTAGACGGAAATTCCGCCCGCGATTGTTTCCTTTACAGTTAACGCAAATTTTTCCGCGTCCCACAAAAACGAAACCAGATCCGCCTTCTCGCCTGGCGTCACGCCCCGCTGCCGTCCCGCAATCCTTCCCACTCTCGCCGGATTTTGCGTGGCCATCATCACGGCTTCGCGCAAAGTGATTCCGGCGAAGCGAACCGTATTCCCAATAGCATGATCCATCCTCAGCGCGGAGCCGGCCAAACGGTCGCCGTTCAGCATGCGGACGCTGCCGTCGGCTTTCAATTCTACTTCCACCTGCCCCAGCCGGAAATAGCCGGGTTGGCACATCGCGGGAGCGACGGCGTCAGTCACCAGAACGCAATGTTCCAGCCCTTTGGCCCGCATCGAAGCGTATATGAAATTCGGCGGAATGTGAATCCCATCCACCACGAAGCTTGGCGACAATCGCGGATTCGCCAGTTGGTCCCAAATATAATTCTGAGTCTTGTGCATCACCGCATGCGCCGCGTTCCCCAAGTGCGTCGACATGCGTGCGCCCGCATCCACAACGGCCTGAATTTGTTCCGCCGTCGCTTTCGTGTGGCCCACGCTAGCCACCACTCCGGTCTTCACAATCTCGTGAACATAGGCCGGCATCTCCGGCCATTCCGGCGAAACCGTCACCAGCTTCACCATGCCATCCGTCGCCTCTTGCCAGCGATGAAATTCATCAATATCCGGTGGCCGAATGTGCTCCAGCGGATGCGCGCCGCGCGGGCCGTCTTCCGGCGAAAGATGCGGGCCTTCCACATGAAAGCCGGCAATCGCATGGCGTTCCGGCCGGTCATGGCGCTCCATCTCCCGCTGGCACGCCGTCATGTTGCGCAGCGCTCCCAGCATGCGCTCTTTTGACCCGGTGATAATGGTCGGCAAAATCTTGGTGACGCCCGTGCTGAACTGCGCGCGAATCGAGTGCGCCACTTGCTCCGTGCTCGTCGACGGGTCGTTGTAATCCACGCCGCCAAAGCCGTTCACTTGCAAATCAATGAATCCGGGCGCGATGAAATTGCCGCAGCTCTCAGGCTTTATCACGTCATCGGCCGCGCGAATCACCAGGCCTTGCGTCTCCACCTGCGTAATTTCGCCCGTCGTGATCAGTCTTCCAGTCAGTCGAAGCTCAGCCGTGGCCGACATTATTGTTCATCCTTGTTTTTTTCACAGCTTACACACAGGCATAACTTCATAAAACGCTGGCAGGATTGGGACATAATACGTGTTGAAAAGGACTGTCTGCGCCTATTGCAACGGTAGCCAAACGCGGCTTGGAAATGCAACACTCAGAAAGATCCAGCGCGGGTGTTTGATCGGCAGGTAATCTCGGGGGAGGTGGCTGCAGGTTGTAATGCTCGCGCTTGGTTGCTTAAATTTATTTGCAGGCTTGGGCTCATTGATTTCCTAATTGATGAACCCAAAACGCGGGACGGAAATCAGTTCTCGCCGGTTATCCACTGGCTGGCTTGAGGCGGTTTCCGTCCTGTTTGTCTTGTGGCTCAAATGCCTTCAGGCAACCGCCGGCTCCGCCACGCTTGAAACCAGCGTCAGCCAGCCGAATTCATCCTTGGCTTTGCCGTCCACAATGTCGAAATAGCGTTTCTGAATTTTTTCCGTAATGGGCCCGCGATGGCCATCGCCCACCGGAATCCGGTCCACCGAACGCACCGGAGTCACCTCCACGGCCGTTCCGGTGAAGAACATTTCATCGGCAATGTAAACCAGCTCGCGCGGAATAATCGTCTCCACCACCGGTATGCCCAACTGTCCGGCAATTTTCACGATGGTGTCGCGCGTGATGCCGGGCAGAACGCTCGCGCCCAGCGGCGGAGTCAGCAGCTTGCCGTCGCGAATCACAAAAATGTTCTCGCCCGAACCCTCGCTGATGTAGCCGGCCGCATCCAGCGCAATGCCTTCGGCATAGCCGTTGCTGGCCGCTTCCATGCGGATCAGTTGCGAATTCATGTAATTGGCGCCCGCCTTCGCCAGCGCCGGCAGCGTGTTGGGTGCCATGCGCGTCCAGGAAGAAATGCACACATCCACGCCGTCGTTGATCGCTTCCTCGCCCAGATAGCGCCCCCACGGAAAGCACGCTATATAGGTTTCAATGGGATTGTTTTTCGGCAGCACGCCCACCTCGCCATACCCGCGCAGCACTATGGGACGGATATAACAGGCGCCCACTTTGTTCTCGCGCACGGTGTCCACCATGGCTTGCGAAAGTTCGGCTATGGAGTACGGAATCTCCATCCGGTAAATTTTGGCGGAATCAACCAGCCGCCGCGAGTGTTCGTTGACCCGGAAAACGGCTGGACCTTGCTCGGTTTCGTAAACGCGCACGCCCTCAAACACCGAACTGCCGTAACTGACAACGTGAGAAAGCACATGCAGCGTGGCGTCGTTCCAGGGAATTAGCCGGCCGTTGTGCCAAATCTTCTCAGTGGGTTGTAACATCCCGCCATTATAACTAAGCTTGTGGTCTAATCGCGTGTGTCCGCGGCCAGATGAGCCGCCAGCGCCTTGCTCTGGCGTCGGTCGCGCTGCAGCGTCTCATCGGTGGGCGCGTTCACAAAAAATCTCTTATGGCAATCGCGGCACCGGTAAGGCGTCAGTCCGGCAAACTTCATGATGCGGTCGCGCAGCGGCTGATGGCTTCGGGACCGGCGCACATTCGTGGACTCGCACGTGGGGCACATAGGCTTCTGTCCCTCATTATGTCGTGCCGCGCCGCGTTTGTATATCCTCCCTGGGGACTGATAGTTTAATGCCGCCACCCAGTACCGGAAAGCAGCCGCGAATGTGTTAACTTACGGTTCGGAGCAACGAAGATGACGGACAGACGCTCAATCTTGAGGGCCGTGGGTGTAAGCATGTTTGGAATAAAACTGGGTTATTCGGCCGAAAGCGTGCCGGCTGCGGGCCAGAAGGCGCCCGATTTTACTTTGCCTTCCGAAGACGGCAGCAGCGTCAGCCTCAGCCAGTTCAAGGGCAAATGGGTGGTCCTTTACTTCTACCCGAAAGACGGCACGCCCGGCTGCACCATCGAAGCGCATAACTTCCAGCGCGATATCGCCAAATACCAGAGTGACGATGCGGTGATTGTCGGCGTCAGCGTCGATTCCGCCGACAGCCACAAAGGCTTTTGCGCCAA